>Ga0315295_10000709_pt1 | contig 28577 bp, 28 predicted proteins | sample YL17G14_0_MG_FD_204453 | JGI IMG/M metagenome (GOLD analysis project Ga0315295, IMG submission 204453) | Sediment microbial communities from Yellowstone Lake, YNP, Wyoming, USA - YL17G14_0 | ecosystem: Environmental > Aquatic > Freshwater > Lake > Sediment | place: USA: Wyoming | collected... | reverse complement strand
TAAGAAAGAAAGTGAGAGGGCTAAAGTCAAGGGACACAAGATAGAGTGGTTACCGAAACGAAGATAATACCCCTATTATTTTTTTATCGTTTCTTATATCGGAGTTATAGAAAGACAACCAGGAACGGTTGAATTTTCTGAAAGCAATCAGGGTCGGCGCAGAGGCTACCATAGGATTTATGGGATAACGGTGGTCAACCCCTCAATTCTTTGTAGTCCTCGTTCCTGTTCAAGATATGACCTATCCTTATTGTTTTCGATTTTTCATCAACAGCGTAAATTATTCTATACTCGCCATGGTCTACTCTGTATCCGTTCAACTCCCCGTAGCGAAAAGCTTTCAACTTCTTAAAGTCATGTGGGGTTGGGTTCCGCCTCAACGAAAGGATCTTTACAAGAACCTGCTTGAGGAGTTTGGCATCGGCTCTACTTAGGTCCTCCAGTTTCGAGAGTGCTTCGTTTGAAAACTCCAGCTTATAGCTCAATGCTTAACCTTTTGGCAGCTTCATCCAGAGAGACAAAATCACCCTTTTTCAGGGACTCCTCGAGTAGCTTGGACTCATACATATCTTCAAGCGTCTCCAGTTTTTTATATTCTTCATAACCAATTACTACTGCAACCGGCTTATTCCTTTTCTCGATCACAATCCTCTCGTGTTTATATTCGGCGCTGTTCACAACCTCGGATAACTTGGCCTTAGCATCTGCGAGACTCACGGTTTTCATAGTAAGAACCTCCATTTAAACGGATACACACATTATAGTTAGAATAGTCATAGTAGTCAAGATGATGAAGGGTTGATATCATATAAAAGGCTATGGAGAAGCAGCTCGGGTGGCAGGCAGCAGGGGTCAGGTCTATTGTCTTGCCATCGTACCCTGTTTATGCTATAGGGCTCCAGAAATGTTAGCATTTTATGTGTTATTTTATTAAATGGTTATTTCGCCTATGCATTTTGTTGAGCGCCTTCAAAAGGCACACCGCTGTCAGCCCGAAATCCGGCAGATTGCGGAAGAGATGGCATATGTTCCCCCGAGTCACTATGATACGCTCGCAGTCCGTCTGATTGAAAGCGGGGAAGATCACGCCCTTGGGATACTGATCGATGCCTCCGCCGTCAATAAAATAAAATTTGATCCGGTGGTCCTCGCCAATGCACTGAAGGTGGTTGACGTTATCATCGACATCAAGCATCCGTATAACTATCAGGACGAAACCGCAATCGACCCCTTGCTGGCTGTTGCTCTATCGGAAGATCTCTCCTATGAGCGCCAGGCATTTGCCGCACGGCTTGCCGTCGAGCTTGCGATCAAATTCGGCTATCCCAGGCAACCGGTTAAGAAGGTTTTATGGGAACTGATGGAAAAGATACGCTCCGGCGAAGCGAGACTCCTCCTGAATACGGCTCTTGATCTGCTTGAAAGAGAAAATGAAGGTAAGAATGGCCATTTCTTGCTGACAGGACAAGATGTTCTTTCCGAGTTGCCGGTCGAACGGCCCCCTGTTATTATCGGTGACGGAGGTACGGTGAGGCGGCCGGTGCCAAAGCTCGGAAGAAATGAGCCGTGCCGGTGCGGGAGCGGTAAGAAATACAAGAAGTGCTGCTACAATGAAGACCAACTAATAATGAGAGATGCATCCGCGTACGAAGGCGTCACAAGGTCGCAGCTCCGTGAAAACCCGACACTCGTTGATGATGCGTCCTATATCGAGGGACTGAGGCCGTACGAGTTGAAGAGGCTGGTCCCGTCCAGGATGAATGATGATCAGTTGCTGATAGCCTATCGTCGCGCTGACATCTTCGGGCTTCGGGAGCTTGCATGGGAAATGCTTTTGGAGTTGAAGGGCCGTCCCGGAAAGGAAGGGCTGGCGGTCGAGCATATGGGCGATCTCTTTTACTCCGCCCTTAAAGCTCAGGATTTAGAGATGATCCGCAAGCTCTCCCCGCATATTCCGGAAGAGAATCGCTATTTCTGCGAAACAAACAGACTAAAGCATGAACTACTGGAAAACACCACTAAGTTCAGGGACCTTGAAGCCATGTGCATAAAGGCCTTTGCCGGGAATGAAGACCATTACCTCCTTGAGCTGAGTTACGCGTTCGAGGATATTCTGCCCGCTCTGAGCGTAGTGTTCGGACGGGCGGCTATTGTATCCGAACCGGATCGATGGTTTGATAATGAAATCCTGATCGACGCGATACATAAGCAAAGGATCGCATTGGATTTGGAGCCATGGGGCGATCCGATCGAAGATTACTGGGACTGGATAATCGGGAAAGACTCAGAGCGGGCCGCCGACCAGGACAAAGACGAAAAGATTAAGAAACTGCAGGAACAGTTGTCGGAAGCCAGAGAAAAGGGCTCTTTGGTGCTGAAGGACCTTCGGGAAAAGGAGAAGGAGCTTGAGGGACTGGAGAAGAAGGTTCAGAACGTGAACCCCATCGCTGCGGAGAAGAACACAGACCAGCGTTCCGGGATGACTGCAGCGCAGAATGGTCCGGTCATTGAAAAGAATGAGGAGGAACGAAGGCAGGACATTACTGCGCTCAAAAAGAAAATTGAGGCGCTGAAAGATGAAATCAGGAGCCAGCAGGAATCCAGGCGGCACTTGAGGAAAGAGCTGCAGGATGCAAATGAGATTATATCCAAGCAGAGCAATCAAAAGGCGCCAACGGGGGAGTTGCACGAAAAAGAGCCGGATTATCCGCCGACTATCCCTGAAAAAGTCAATGTCCCGGATTTCACCGATTCTTTCCGCAAGAGCTGTGAACAGCTGCCTACAGACGTAGTGATAAAAGCCATGCAGGCAGCCGTTGGATTTGCGTCCAGAGACAACGCCATATTGCGTCAGACAGCCGGGATAGAGAGAATGCCGGGCCATTACCGGATCAGGATCGGCATCCACCACCGGCTTATTGTCCGTCAGACACCGAGAAACGAATTACAGATTCTTGCGGTGATTCCGCGCAAGGAGTTGGATACCTGGATACGACAGCGTGCGTCATAATGCAATCGGTCCTACTCGTCGACCGTACAGACAATTCAGATTACCTTCACATTACGTGCAGTCGAGGGAAAAACGCTCGGGAAGCCAATGAGAATGTACCTGCCAGTTGCAAAACTTTATCGACAGAGACATGGCGGATGTCCCGAAAAGCCTTTATCGGCGATACATTGAAGTATCGGAAGCCACCTTCCAAGCCTGACTGCATGACCACACCCCATGTGAAGTGTGACCATGCAAGCCGAATGAGCGCCATTTCATCGCCTCATAAAGGCTGTGAAGGATGTCTGATATGTCTTTTTTTTTACAACACTTAGGTTTATACAAACAAGCGTCACGATGGAAACATCACTTCCTTTTATAGCTCCCCTTTATCTCTCCTATATAACGTGACGGCAGCATTTGGGATGTTCTGCCGAACTTCATTCTGTAATCAGCGGACGAAAGGTAAAGTCCTTCCTTCGCCCTGGTACATGCCACATAAAAGAGTCGTCTCTCTTCTTCAAGTGCGGCATCGCTCATCATAGACCTCTCGGAGGGGAAGATACCCTCTTCTATGGCCGGCAGAAAGACAACTGGCCACTCGAGCCCCTTTGCAGCATGTATCGTCATTATCTTGACGCTTTCATCCTGGCTGATCCTGTCCTGGTCTGAGGCGAGAAGACTGTCTTCCATGAACTCTGAAAAGGGTCTCCCGTCTGTCTCAACGGACAGCAGGACATTGCAGAGTTCAGAGACATTTTCTCTACGGTCCTCGTGGTCTTCCTTGTATTCTCCTTTCAGGTATTCGAGGTAGTTTAGTTCCTGGATTATGCTCATCAGTACAGTATACGGCTTTTCTTCAACCGCATCCCCGTGTTTCGAGACCATACCTATGAGCGCCTCCGCATTGCTTCTTTGTTTTAGGGAAAGTTTGGCATCTCTTAGTGCCTGTATCCAGTCGGTTTTGAAATTCTCCGTGATTACCGCGATGGCCTTCTTTCCAATCCCCCGCACCGGTGTGTTGATTACCCGCTCGAAGGCCACCTTGTCCATTGTGTTGGCCATAAGCCTGAGGTAGCAGAGCAGATCCTTTACCTCGGCCCTTTCATAAAACGCCTGGCCTCTGACGATCTCGTAGGGAATGCCGTACTGCATGAAGCTACTTTCCAGGCCCCGGGAAAGGAAGCTCATTCGTATGAGGATTGCCATATCCGAATAGGAGTATGTCGAAGCGAGGTCTCTGATCTTTTCGGCGATACGCATGTTTTCCATGTCATGGTCTGTTTCCTTGCGATACTCCACTTCTCCTTCCTCTTCCTTGTCGGTGTGAAGCGTGAGGACCTTGTCCGCCCACATACGGTCTGCCCTACCGATGACGATGTTGGCGACATCGAGGATCTTTCTTGTTGACCGGTAGTTCTTTTCGAGCCTTATCTCCATGGCATCGAACTCGCGTCCGAATTTCAGGATATTTTCGGGGACGGCCCCACGCCAGGTGTAGATCGTCTGGAAGGGGTCACCAACCACGAAAATGTTGTCTTTGATCTTGCCCGAAAGAAGTTTTATGAGGGAGTACTGAATCTCGTTAGTGTCCTGGAACTCATCCACCATGAAAAAATCATAGCGGTCCTGCCATTTCGCAAGGGTCTCAGGCCTGGTTACGAAGAGGTGGGTGGTGTAATGGATCAGATCGTCGTAGTCCAGCGCATTTGACCGCTCCAGGTCCCTGTGATAGGCTTCTGCCACTTCCGCATAGTGGTTCCGGGGGAAAGACAAGGATGAGATGTATTCAACAATATTGCTTCTATATGCCTGCTTTGCCTTGGAGATGGTCCTCTGTGCGTCTTCCGCTTCCTTGGAATCAAGATTGAACCGCTTCAGTATGTCCTTAAGCGCCCTTTTGCTGTCCATCTGGTCGTAGATGATAAACTTCCTGTCGAAGTTCCTCCCGAGAGAGGCTATATCCTCCCTGAGGACCCTGACACAGAACGAGTGAAACGTGCTAATGGACCGGGGCTTGATGGCAAGCATCCTTTCGACGCGGCCGGCCATTTCCTGGGCTGCCTTCTTCGTGAATGTGATGGCAAGGATCCGGTGAGGTTTAATGCCCTTCTCTCTGATGAGATAGCCGATCTTGTGCGTAAGGACCTTGGTCTTGCCGCTGCCCGCGCCGGCCAGGAGCAAAAGGGGTGAGCCGAAGTGCTCGACCGCAGCTTTCTGTTCTTGATTCAACCCGTTCAACATTTTATTCAGAGGAACTGCTTCGATGGTGCGACGCATCAACTTTATTGTCGGACAGCCTTGTCAACTTTGCGGATTTATTTCCGACTTTCAGAGGTTGCCGAATATTCTGAACTCTATTGTAAACGCGGCACACAAAATCCGCAAGTTTTTGCTAAAGTCTAACATCAAACAGCATGATATCAACGAGAGGTTCATATGGAAAGTTTATTCTTTTGCTGCTTGGGGGTTAGCCCTGAATGCTTGGAAAATAATGCTTCTGCTATATCCTTACACATGGTAAGTGCCGAGTCTATAGCGGAACTTGACGTGTAACTACAATTACCTTATAATAAAATACAACTTTATTCATTATATGGTTACATCATTATGATCTCTGCAGGCATCAGAGAAGTAAAGGCAAGGTTGAGCAGCTATATCGACAAGGTCGGCAGAGGTGCACATGTCGTGATAACGGAGCATGGCCGGGAGGTCGCACTACTCATCCCCATATCGAAGGAGCGAAGGGCAATAGGTGCTCTCATCGAGTCCGGCAAGGCGCAGTGGTCCGGCGGAAAACCACAGGGCCTGAAAGGGATTAAGATAACGGGGAACCCTCTCTCGGAGACGATTCTCGAAGAGCGCAGATGATACTCTATTTCGGCACAAGCAGTCTCATGAAGTTCTATGTGGAAGAAGAATATTCCTACATGGTGAGGAGATAGGTCCGGGAAGACCATACTTCAGGTATAATTGACGGAGGATAGTATGAAGACCATACTCACAGTGATTGTTCTCATCGCATTCTTCGCAGGGGCCGGATATTACGGCTTCCCGATCCTGATAGGGAAGGAAACAGGCATACTCAAGAAAGAGATCCAGGATCTGCTGCAGAGGATGCAGAAGGTCGAGGAGTTTGTCAGAAAGGAGGAGGCAGCACAGAAGGTTGTTCCACTACAACCTGATACCGATGTCCGGCAGGTGGTCAAGACCGTGAATGGCATCTCTCTTCAGTTGACTTCTCTTGAGAAAAGAATGACCGAAACAGACGAGGTGATAAAAAAGTATCAGTCTGCCAGGGAAGAGGCCTTGAAGAAACAAACTGACGATATCACCACAATAAACAAGGAGATACAGGCACAGATTCAGAAGATCAGATTTGATGCCACCATGGCGAGCATGAGGGAACAGCTCTTAAAGGCACGCATGGATATTGTGAGTAAGAATATCGGGACCGCCAAGGCAGAACTCGATCTCCTATCCGATGCCTATGAGAGGGCGAAGGCCGAGGGTTCGGAAGAGCGCCGAAAGGCATTAGAAGAACTTCAGGGAATTCTGAACAAAGCGAAGGCTGAGATCGATACCGATCTGCCCGCAGCGATTAACAGGATAGACATCTTATGGCATGAAATGGGCAAATTGCTCCGGAAAGGGTGAATATAAATTCAAAAAACCTTTTCATACTGTCCGAGGCCTTTTTTTTGAGAGACTATGGCCCAAAGTGTAGAAGATGAGTTGTAGCATCTGTGCTATCATATATATAACAATTGCGCAGGATTCAGGGTATAAAATATTTTTTGTCACAAGTAACGGTAAATGGTAACTGAAGAGTTTCTGAAGTCTCTCTTTAACCTTTACGACAACCCCCTTTTCAAAAAAGGCTTCCTTGATTTCTTCCAGAAGGTGCAGAAGGAGGGGATTGAAACGGCGAAAAAATTCTGGGACATCTCCCCCTTGAGGCAGAGCCTCTTCCCGAACACTTCTGAGATCTTCGAAAAGATGACCGATTTTTACCTTAATCTTGGTTTTGTGCCCTTCACCAAATACGAAGAGTTGGTGAAGAAAAACGAACAATTGAAGAAAGAAATCCAGTTCCTGAAGTATATCATCAAGGATCTCCACAAAAACGCATTCACAGAAGGCGGGAAGGCGATGCAGGAATTATGGAAGACCAACATCGAGAAACATATCGAAATGAGCAGGGAGACCATGAAGGACTTCCTGGACATCTTCAGACAGTCGGGTGGGAAATCAAAAGGATGAAGCATCTTTCATTGGACAAAACGCTTTTTTGAACAAGGAGGCAGATCATGGAAAAGACACTTGAGTTTTATGACACATGGTTGGAGTCGCAGAAGTATTTCCTGAACAACTGGACCAGATCCCAGAAGGAACTGATGGACAACTGGCTCGAAGGGATAAAAAAAATCCAGGTGTCTTTCGGCTCCATGGCAGTCTCTAAGGTGGGCTCTCCGCAACTCCTTGAGCTCTTTAACTCATGGTTCACCACGATGCTCAGTTCGTCGAAGGCTTTCACCGAAGGGATCACAGACCTCCAGAATGCCTGGAAAACGACACTAGAGAAACAGATGGAGATGGGCAAGGAGACATCACAACACATCATAGATCTCCTCGCAAAGGTCGGGGAGACGAAATAGGAGAGCGATGCATCGAAAAGGCTTCACCCTTGAGAGGTGGGAATAACAGTACTGAAAGGCACAGGGTGCCTTATTGTACCCTGCATTCCGATCTACGACCAGCACCCCTGAAGCTCGGGGCTGAACGGTCTTGCGGCAATGACTACAATATCTCTTGGGTAAAGCACAGGATCCGCTGCACTTTCACCGGACGGATATCCAACACCCCTCGCATATCGAATCCTTTTGCCTCAAGAGGAGCGCTACAGTGTGGACATGTATCCCCCACACAAGGGGCAACAGGTTCAATATGATCCGCATCTGCTTCAATGATCTTCTGCCGGCCCCTCCTGCATGCCCGGGCCGTGCCCCCTTGGGCTTATGCTCCTTGTCAGGCGTAGGTTTCTTCACAGGAATCTTCGCCGACGACTGTTAAAGGGCGATAGTATTGCAATAATTGGTTACGGACTGTAACCATAATAGTTTGCCTGAACCACCATAAATGAAGGAGACTGTTCTCAAGCCATCCCTTGAATTAATGTATTGGATATGCGTAGTAGACCGCACCCTCATATGTCCATACAGTCGGCCATGTGTCTATGACATAGTTCTTTTCAGCCTCACTTATGGTATAAAAGTGCCCTGAGTATACAGGACTAAAAAAACGGTATACAGGGGATGTTCCAGGAACCTGAGTAGTAAAGGCATAAAAAACCGCACCCTCATATGCCCATATGGACGGCCATGTGGCTATGACATAGTTCTTTTCAGCCTCACTTATGGTATAAAAGTGATGACCATACTGTCCACTCCAGAAACGATAGACAGGAGAGTATCCGGAAACTCCTCCGTAGATAAATACAATACCATCTATATCATCCTGGTGTAAGCTCCTTCTTATCTGTCCTTTAGAGTAATACCCATACATTACTTTTTCTGCGTCAGCGGGAGGATACAGGTCACATAGCTGCAAGGAATGACCTAATTCATGAAGTACAATCGACTCAACATCACAACTGTCTGCAGACCCATCAATTGCCCATAGGTAATAAGAGGTATTGAGCCTCGTATCGCTGTCTACAATTTCACCAGTGTGAGTGTAAAACCAAATAGCACTCTCACCGACAGTCCCTTGAGGGAGAGAGCCAAAGTCAATCATATTATAAAAGTCAAGGGTTCCATGGGCTGTATTTGTTGTTGTTCCGCCATATATAAAGCTGAAATTAGCCGGTGCGTTCGTCCATGTCTGCATTGCATTCTGGCAGGCTAAAACAGAGCCATAGGGGCCACCTGATGGATTAACATAATAGACTGTATTATTTTTAAACCATTTTATGATTGCACCAGTGCTAGTCCTAGAAACATCGAAAGCCTCAGAAAAAGAGGACAAAATCAAAACAAATAAAGTAACCAGAGAAAGGATACGGCAAAATATTTTTTTATTCATTTTACCCTCCTTATCTTATTCAAGAGGTCTTCTACAGGAATATAGTTATCAATCAAAGATTCGGGATCTCTTACAACAGAAAATCCTCCCTTAATTGCTGTCCTGTCTTCCATAACCGTATACTTCCCCTGGGCATTTCCCACAATATTAAAAACTTTTATGTTTTTATCTACCTTTTTAGCCTTAAGAAATAAAATAACCTTTTCTCCTTTTTCAAGAGAGGGAGCATCAGAAACTTTTAGCCCTATCCCTCCGACTTCCCCTCCTTGATATTCAATGTCTACTTCCGCATGGTGAGTACCTTTTACAACTTGATCTACCATAACGTTGGCCTTGGTAAATATCGTCGTCCCATCCGCACTCCAATATGAGCTCACATCTCTGACTACTCCGACAACAACAGACTCCGATTCTTTGGTAAGTCCTTCTGTACTCAGCACAACCATAAGAGACCTTGACTCTCCTGCAAAAAAAAGGATGAGCAAACTCATCAGGCTAGTTAAAACAATTTTTTGTCGAGTACACATTTATTTACACCTCCTCATCAGAGTTTTGGGGCAAGCCCAGCCTCCCAGCAGAAATCCAGGAAACATAGTTTGAGCAAAGGATATTTAAATCCATTGGAGACATCATATGGGCAGCTTTTGGTAATTCCATCTCATAATTTTCCTTGACGACAATAAGAAATTACTTTTTAACTATAAGAAAGAATAATTTAAAAAATATGGAATGTCAAGATAAAATAAAAATTACTATCTCAGGCATTGCTGTCCAAAATAGCCGAGTTTTATATAATTGCCCCTTGAAATATATATGTTTTTAGACGGGTTTGTGATGGTTTCAAGATCACGGGTTAGCGGACGTTGATGACTTAGTTGACTTAATGAGTAAGACTCGGCATAACAGTGCATACCACGGCAAGCGAGACTTGATATCCCCTGCACATGGTACCACGTAAAATGAAGAGGGATAGAGAAGAATGATATTGTCTCTGATGACAAAGATAGAGACAACTTTGTCGAGCGCATGGTCGGCATTGCGCGTAAAACAAGGGCATTTCATTATGCTTGGGCGCTCATGAAGAATCACGCCCACATATTACTTCGGAGCGGACCTGGTGGCATATCTGATTTCCTGAGCTGACCGCGAAGCAGTGGTGCAACCTCGCTTTTGATGCCATTGGTCACGCTTTCAACACATCATCGGTGATTCGCCTACGCTCGCCTTCTTATTCCTCACCTTACCCGATCCTTGCCGGGCCTTTTCCCGTAACGCTCACCACCTCGGCTCTTAACCTAACTTCACTTCCGCACTTTTTCAGCTCAAAATTGAAAAATCTGACAAAACTGCTTCACGTGCTGTTTGATTTTAAAGGGATATTTCAGGAAAAAGGGTACAGTTTCAGGAAAAAGGGTACAGTTTCAGAAATAGTGACTAATTTTAATCTCTTATGCAGCGGCTGTTTTTTTAAAAAAATCATAGCGTAAAAAAAAGGGGTAAGTCAATTCAAAGAAACTGCTTTGAGGTTTAAGAAGCTGTAGTATAATGCCGATAACAATGTTATGCAGCCTCTGTATAAAAATGAGATTTTGTTATTCAAAAACTTTCAAGAGTTCCTTTTCCGAAAACAGCATATCCCAGAAAAGCACCTGCCGTACTATCTTCTCTGGGTAAGCCGCTTTCACGAGTTCTGTTCGAGTTCTGTTCGCGAAGTGATATTGACAGCGACAGCAGGGAGGCCTTTACCGCTTATCTTCAGGATCTTGCGAAACACCACGAGGACTGGCAGGTGCAGCAGGCGAGGGAGGCGGTCCGTCTGGATGGCAAGGTCTCTTCGTTCGGTGATGCAGCAGGTGGCTTTCAATGCTCTCTTGTTCGTTTTCCGCCATGTGCTCACCATTGAGATTGTCGGCCTCGACCGCGCAGTGCGCGCTCTCAAACCGTGCCGGTTGACGGTAGTCCCTTCCCGGCATGAAATGCTCCGTATCTTCGATTAGATGCAAAAGACTGCCTGTCTGACAAACAACTTCTGGCATCATTTTTACGAGAATTCACATTTTACGACTTGAGTCGAAGGGGGAAAGCTATGAAGAATAAAGTTCTGTACTTTAAAGTAATTCTTTTATTGCTCTTTATCATCCAGGGAAACTTCTGGTCACAGCCCTTATTGGCTTGGGAATCTATAAATCCGAGACTTGCGCCTTTAAACCCTGAATTCTTGGAATATCATATTGTTCTGGAGAATCTTCGTATGCAACTTTATACCGTCTCCGGACATTCACTCGGCTATATCCCTTCGCCTCTGGACCTTTCTCACTTAACAGGGTCGTTCCCTTTCAAGAAATACGCGCTGGCACCGGCCAGTTACGACTTGCGGACCCTTGGGAAAATCACACCCGTGAAAGATCAGGGGAGTTGCGGTTCTTGCTGGAGTTTTGCGACATATGGTTCTCTAGAATCCATTCTCCTCCCTTCTGAGACATGGGACTTTTCAGAAAACAATCTTAAAAACACACATGGATTTGATCCTGGTCATTGTGATGGCGGAAATGGATTCATATCAACGGCATATCTTGCCCGGTGGAGCGGACCCATCAAGGAAACCGATGATCCTTATAAATCATTTTCTAATGTATCTCCTTCGAATTTGTCGCCGCAAAAACACATACAGAATGTAATTATACTACCTGACAGGGCAGGTCCGTCGGACAATGAAAGCATCAAACAGGCGATAATGACTAACGGTGCTTTGTATACGTCGATGTATTGGAGTGATTCTTACTATAATGGCACGTATAAGACTTATTATTTCAGTGGGACATATAATTCCAACCACGCTGTGACAATTGTGGGGTGGGATGATAATTTTGACAAAAACAAATTTAGCACTGTCCCTCCGGGGAACGGCGCATTCATAATTAAGAACAGTTGGGGGACGAACTGGGGCGAGAACGGATATTTCCATATCTCCTATTATGACAGTAATATCGGAAAAGAGAATTTTAGTTACAGCGGGCCTGAAACAACGGCAAATTACAGCACAATCTACCAGTATGACCCGCTCGGTTGGATCAGTAGCATCGGTTATGGAAATACTACAGGATGGTTTGCCAATATTTTTACTTCCGCTTCAACAGAGCAACTCTCGGCTGTAAGTTTTTATTCAGCCTCTCCAAATTCGACTTACGAGATTTACATTTATAGAGACGTAACATCAGCACCAACAAGCGGTTCTCTTGCCGGAAGCAAGAACGGGACGTTAGCCTCCTCCGGCTACAATACAATTCCACTTACCGCGCCTGTCCCGCTTACGGCCAACCAGAAATTCTCTGTTGTGGTAAATCTCTCAACACCGGGGTATAATTATCCCATTCCAATGGAATATCCGCTGCCAGGATACAGCAGTCAGGCCACAGCCGCTGCAGGACAGAGCTATGTAAGCAGTAATGGCACCAGTTGGACGGATATTGCAACCTATTATGCAAACGCGAATATTTGTTTGAAGGCATTTTCTGCTTCATCTGGGGACACCATACCTCCCAAAGGCTTGATACAGATTAACGGAGGGGTGCCTGCAACGAAGAGCCCGAGCGTTTCCCTATCATTGACAGCGAGTGATGAGAGTCCTCCGATCCAGATGTGCATAAGCAATACAACGGCATGCTCATCATGGACTGCATTTGCGGCGACAAAAAGCTGGACGCTGACCTCAGGCAACGGGACGAAGATAGTATATGTGTGGTTCAGGGACACTTGGGGCAACACGACTCCCACGCCCTACTCGGCCTCGATAATCCTCGACACCATCGCGCCGACAAACGGGACCGTGACGGCAACACCGGGTGCTGGACAAATCACCCTGAACTGGAACGGGTTCAGTGATACAGGCAGCGGCATAGGGGGCTACAAGGTCGTATATGCTGTCGGCAGCGCTCCGATATTCTGCTCGACAGGGACACCGATTCCCGGCTACAATGGCGTCAGTACATCATATATCCATACGGGACTGATCAATGCGACCTATGGGTACCGTGTCTGTGCGATAGACACGGCGGGCAACACATCCACAGGGACAACGGCGAGTGCCAAACCATTACCACCGGAGACGACCCCTCCCACAGGCTTGATACATATTAACGGAGGGGTGCCTGCAACGAAGAGCCCGAGCGTTTCCCTATCATTGACAGCGAGTGATGAGAGTCCTCCGATCCAGATGTGCATAAGCAATACAACGGCATGCTCATCATGGACTGCATTTGCGGCGACAAAAAGCTGGACGCTGACCTCAGGCAACGGGACGAAGATAGTATATGTGTGGTTCAGGGACACTTGGGGCAACACGACTCCCACGCCCTACTCGGCCTCGATAATCCTCGACACCATCGCGCCGACAAACGGGACCGTGACGGCAACACCGGGTGCTGGACAAATCACCCTGAACTGGAACGGGTTCAGTGATACAGGCAGCGGGATCGCAAGCTATAAGATAGTATTCAGCACATGGTTTGCACCGACCTTCTGTTCAGCGGGGACTTTGATCAATACATTTGACAGCACCGCCAGTTCATATGTTCATTCGGGACTCACGAAAGGGATGACCTATTATTATGGTGTATGTGCATTGGACAATGCAGGGAATATGTCGACAGGGGCAATGGCGAACGCAAAGCCCCAATAGGCTGACCATGATAAAATGTGAAAGGGTGGGCAGTGCGGACCCGCCCTTCCGGATGTTCTCGAATGTGAGGAGATCAAGAACACAGTCGATACGAATCGATCAAATGCAGCAGTCTTGAAGTCGAGTTGAGTAACCCTGCATCTATGACGCTATGATCAGCCATGCCCTGGAGCCGGGTTCTGCCTCATAGCAGCCCAATGGTCCATCAGGTGCACCGAGTATAATGCCTTTATGACCTGCTCTTTCCTGATCAGTCGAGGCCATACTCGCTCCATCGTGAATCCACAAGCCTTTTGATCTCTTCTGACATGAAGAGTTCCTCCGGCCAGTCGCGCATCATTCCTTCCTCCCTTGTCTTCCTCGTGGCGTCAATCCCCATCTTGGAGCCGTACCTCGGCCAGCTCGAGGCATGGTCGAGATCATCAACAGGGCCCTCTGCGATCACCACGTCCCGCTTCCAGTCCACATTGTTCAGCACGCGCCAGGCGGTATAGGAGATATTCTGGACGTCCACATCCTCATCGACGATGACGAGGAGCTTCGAGAACATCATCTGGCCCTTGCCCCAGAGGCCATGGATGATCTTCTTCGCTTGCCCGGGATAACTCTTTTTTATCGATATCAACGCAGCGTTGTGGAACACTCCCTCCATCGGAAGGTTGATGTCCCTGATCTCGGAGAAGTCGAGCCTCAGGAGGGGAAGAAAGATCCTCTCCGTTGCCTTACCCATGTAACAGTCTTCCATAGGGGGCTTCCCAACGATCGTTGCCGGGTAGATCATGTCCTTCCTATGGGTGATACAGGTGACGTGGAACACGGGGTAATAGTCCGCGGCTGAATAGAAACCCGTATGGTCCCCGAAGGGGCCTTCTATACGCTGCTCCCCAGGTCTCAGATAGCCTTCAATCACAAGCTCACTGTTCGCCGGGACCTCTATGTCGGAAGTGATGCACTTCACCATCTCGACAGGCTCTCTGCGGAGAAACCCTGCGAAGAGCATCTCATCAATCGATTCAGGCAGTGGTGCAGTTGCAGCATAGATGACCGCAGGGTCACTCCCCACAGCGATGGCAGCAGGCATCTTACTTCCGAGGGCCTTGTATTTCTCGTAGTGCCGTGCGCCGTCCTTATGGATATGCCAGTGCATGCCCGTCGTCATCTCATCAAACACATGGATCCTGTACATGCCGCAGTTCTGACGGCCTGTCTCGGGGTCTCTTGTGAAAACCATAGGCAGGGTGATGAACCTCCCCTCATCTTCCGGCTGCCCATCATTTGGCCAGCACTTGATGATCGGAAATGTTTGTAAATCAAGGTGCTCCTTTTGGATCACTTCCTGGCATGGACCGTGGTTCACAATTTTGGGAAGGTATCTCGAGAATTCGAAGAGCCTGGGAAGCATTGCCAATTTTTCGAATAACGTCCTTGGCGGGGCCTGGTTGAGAAGCTCCCTGATCCTCACCGCAACATCATCGATCTGCCCCACTTCAAGGGCGAGGCTCATCCTCTCGAAGGAGCCGAAGATGTTGGTCACGACGGGATAGCGTGAGCCCTTCACCTTTTCAAAGAAGAGTGCGTTCCCCCCGTTCGGCCTCTTGCACATCCTGTCCGTGATCTCGCTTATCTCAAGGATCGGATCGACCTCTAACGCTATTCTCCTGAGAAGCCCCTTCTTTTCGAGGATTCTCAGGAAGTCTCTTAAGTCTTTATAGGCCATTCGACATGATACCACGCCCCATGATTTTCATCCACTCCTTCAGCGGAAGAGGACAATCATGAGGAACCCGGAGAACATCAATACAGTTCCGAAGAGGCGCTCCCGAATCGAAGTCTCGTCGAAAAAGAGGTACCCGTAGAGGACTCCTATAAGAAGGCTTAGTCTCTTCACTGCAATCATGTAGGCGACCTTCGCCATGCTCATGGCGAGCATGTGGGAAATCACCATAACCGCATAGATTACACCTGGCAGGACCATCTTTCTCAAGACGTTCTTCAAAGGGATTTTTTTCAGCTCATCTCTCCCTTTATACAGGGCGATCGGGGTAAAGACAATGGTGAGCACGCTGAAATAGGCAATCCCGAAAAATAGTGGGGAGGAGTGCTCGATTGCCTTTTTGCCGAGAGAGGAGGTCACGCTGTAAATGAGGGCGACAAGGATCATGAAGATTGACCCCTTCTCCCTCGTTATCGCGATAAGGGGTTCCAGGATGCCTTTCCTGAACTTCCCAAGGTTCAGTGTGTACCCACCAAAGGCGATGAGGAGGATCCCGGCCGCTCCGGTTATGGAAACCCTCTCCCCAAGAAGGATATAGGAGAAGCCGATTAAAAAAAGTGGTGTCATCGAGAGGAATGGGAGTGTGAGACCCAAAGGGGAGACCTTAAGGGCCTTAGTGTAAAGAATGATGGCGATGATCTCAAGGGGCAGCGCAGTGAGGGATGCCTTAAAGAACTCACCATCCAGTTTGGGGATAGGCACAATATAAAGGGTGGCGATGAGAAAAGGAAGGGAAAAGAGAAGCCTCAACCAGGCGATCAGATATTCATTGTGGAGGGAAAGGGCCTTTTTGGTGAGTGCGTCACTTGACGCGAGGGTAAAAGCGGATATGAGGGCAAAATAGATCCAGAGATTTTCCATGGATTCATTCTACCTGCCTTATGTACGGCCGATTCGGAGGGAAAGATCATCGAGCGATAACCCCTCTCTACCCCTTATTCCTTCATCTGCTTAATGAACTTATAGTATACCATCGTCCAGTTGCCGAGAATGATGAAGATCGTTGTGATGATGCTCGCCACTGACAAGGCCGACACGCCTGTCAGAGAATGACCGATCTCGCAACCTCCCGCGATGATCGCGCCGAAACCCATGAAGAGACCGCCAATAAAGGCCATGATCATTTCATGCACTGGCATGGTCTTAATCTTAAACTCCTTGAGACCCTTCGTGCTGAGATATGCCCCGAGAGGAATGACAGGGATATAGAGGGCTGCCCAGGAGATCTTGAAGTTCCAGAAATCAAACATCTGGTCTGTTGACCTGCTGTCACCAAGGAGAAGGGCAAGGAAGAAGTCTGAGGATGGTCCTGTGAGGGAAAGCCCGGTCGCCTGACCACCCCAACGGGCTGATGCCCACCATGCAAACACAATAGTGAGTCCAATCAGGAGGCCGGCCAGTGACCATGAAAAGCCGCTTCTCGTAGCCTTTGCAAACGGCTTCCCCTTCATAATATAGGGAAGTATGACTATCACGATGATCGCAATAATGATCCACTTCGCCCAAGGTCCGCCGAAGAGGTCCCACAGAGCCGGACCTTCCTCCCCCCCTATTCCGACCTTGAAGCTCCTGAACCGGTCATAGAGGGGACTCAATATGCCCTTGGACGTTTGCACAATCCCGACCACGAAACCAATTATGGTGATGAATGCTGAAATCAGACCCTCTCCTGTCCGATAAAACACTCCACTCGCGCTGCCGCCGGCCATAACAATACCCATACCGAATATGTACCCGCCAACGATATTCGCGAACGGTGCAAAGGCCTGGCGTCTGAGGCCCTCACCCATGAAACCGAGGTCTTCGAGGAGGTTAGCGCCAATAATCGCAATAATGAGGGAGAGGAGATAGGATCGGAAAAGGGTAAAATCGTTTGAGAAGATGAGGTTTCTGAAGGCGGAGTTCATGCAGTATCTCCCCCGCTGGAGTATGAAACCGAAGACGAGTCCGGTGATCACACTGCTCAGTATTACTGCGATATTCCCAGCCTGCACTTCTCCCATAGACACCTCCAAATTCTATATGTTGGTACTTTTCAATTTCAATGTATCTACTTCAATAAGATAGTGCATGATCGTATGTTATCAGCCCCTGCGCAATCCTGTCGGTGGAGATAAACTCACCGTGAGGGCTCCCCTCGATGTTCGTATAAATCTTGATACCCATCTCTTTCAGGGTTTCCAGGTACATTATGATATCTTCTGACTCTTCCAAGGCCTTCTCGACGATATAGACATTGATCTCATCATCTCCAGCGATGAGTCCAACGCTCATCCTCAATGCCTCAGAATGACGGTCTCTTACAAGAATGGCAATCCTCTTCCTCTTTTCACCTGACATGCGCTCATAGTCTCTTATTCTGGGTGGATTATCTTCAGTTACCCTTACCTTGCCAAAAATGCATTGATTGCATCTGCAACCTCATGCACCTGTATCATATCCATACATACCGGACTTTTGCAAGACTTTTTCTCGCAGGGCACACAGGGAAGGTCCTTCCTGATGATAGTGCATTTACTGGTATACGGACCTGTCTTCAATGGATCGGAGGAACCAAAGAGGGCAACGACAGGGACTCCAAGTGCCGCAGCGATATGCATTGGCCCCGTATCATTACATACTACAAACCTTGTGCACCGTATCACCTCAACCAACCCCTTGAGACCCGTCTTTCCGGCGATCGAGAAGGCCTTGCCTTCCGAGGCCCTGACCACCTCTTCGGCGAGTACCATATCCGCCCTGCTCCCGATTACCACAGTGCTAAAGGGTAGTATCGACGCGACCTTCCCGAATCTCTCGGCAGGCCATCTCTTTGAAGGTTTCCTTGCACCTGGGACAATCACTCCATATTCGCCGCATACACGTTCTGAGAAGGGGATCTTATCAGAAGAAGATCCCCCGGAAGGAGGGAGCGGGAAATTGACCTCCTCGACCTTACAGCCGAGAAAAGAGGCGATCTTGAGGTACCTGTCGACAGCATGGATATTCCTTCCCCCCTCGATCGTCTGGGTATAGAAGACCTTACTTCCCTCTCTTGCCTCCGTGAATCCTAAGCGAACAGGCGCATTTGTCGACCTGGCTATAACCCCGCTTCTGAAGAGGCCCTGGAGATCCACGACGAGATCGAATCCTTCTTCTCTCAAGCCCATGAAGAGCCCCTGCAGTTCAGAGAGGGTCTTTCTGAACATGCCGATCTTCTTCCACTCATCCTTATGGATGATCCATATCTTTTTGAGAAATGGGTGGCCCTCCAGTATCCCCTCGAACCCTTTTGCGACGACCCAGTGGAGCTCTGCATCGGGATAAGTTCTATGGATGGCATCGAGGAACGGCAGGCTATGGACGATGTCACCGAGGGAACTCGGTTTGATGATAAGGGCCTTATGCGGGGGACCTTTCATGGGTCTCCAAATCCGTCTTTCATAATGTGATCAACCGCTTCCCTCAAACCAGTGGCGACGTAATCGGCATATGCCGAAATTCCCTGATGACCGGTTTTCACAAATATCCCTTTCGCCCCGACCGCCTTTGCGAGGAGCATATCGATGTCCTTGTCGCCTACCATATACGACTTCCTTGAATCTATCATGTACCTCTCTCTCGCCATGACAACCATCCCTGGTTCCGGTTTCCTGCACATACAGTGATCATCGGGTCCGTGAGGACAATAAAAAAAATCATCGAAGCCATAGGTATCGATAAAAAATCTATTTACTTCCTCCACGAAGGATTCATTCACAAGTCCCTTCCGGATCCCCGACTGGTTGCTGATGCCAATGAGTAAATAAGCTTTATTTTTCAAAATATTAATGCTTTCAACTTCAGGTAATACTTGAAAATTTCTCCAGTTACTGAGATACCCTGAATCCCTGCACAACGTACCGTCCCTGTCGAAAAAAACCGCCTTTCTCGTCGACATCACATCCTTCATTCTGGTGTAGACATCATCCGGAGCAATTTCTTCCATGCACTTCAGATCCCCTTTTCTGCATTCCCTTTCAAAACAGGGATTACAGGGGACATTTGATTTTATTACAGCCGAACAGCCCCCTTCGTATCCCGTTAATCCTGGACTGGTGGAACCAAAGATTGCTACCAATGGTGTTCCGACAGCGTATGACAAGTGCATCGGACCAGAATCATTACTCACAAAGAGGTCGCATTCCGAGATCAGCGAGACCAGATCCCTTAGGGTGGTGGAGCCCGCGATATTCAAGACCTGTGCACAACTGCGGGACTCCCTTGAGATCGATTCCAGTACCTGTTCTGTTACCTCTTTTTCCCCTTTCCCACCGAAAAGCACCACACTTCCTCCCGTATCATGCAGAAACCTTTCGGCAATGGTCCCGAACCTGCCGGGGAACCACCTCTTTGCAGGACCAAAGGCAGAGCCGGGGTTTATTCCGAGTATAGGCCTCCTCAGCGGGGACAATCTTTGCCTTGCAGAAAACCTCTCCTCGAGAAGAAGATAGATCCATGGCCGTGAATATGCTGAGGGCATCCCTGATGCCCTCAGCATATTGAGATAGTACTCTGTATGGTGAAGCTCCCTGTCCTCATTGTGAAAAGGAACAGCATTTGTGAGCAACGGCCCCCTCCAGTCCCTTTTGTAACCAATCCTCTCAGGTATCCCGGCGAGGAAGGCGATAAGGGCTGCATCAAAAGCGTTTTGAAAAAGTATTGCTTTAGAAAATCCCCTCTTTCTGAGGAAACGTGCAAGCCTGATCCTGCCCGTAAGACCCTTGAATTCCTCTCCGTAGATCATGATTTCATCTATATGGGGATCATGTTCGAGGAGTGGTGCTACAGAGGGCTTCACGAGCAGGCTCAACAAAGCGCGGGGAAAGGCCTTTTTTACAGACCACAATGCCGGCAGCATCATGATCGAATCGCCGACCCAGTTGACCCCGCGGACAAGGATCTTCTCATCCATATGTCTAATGTAGCACAAAAAGAGAGCGGGAGACAGGAAAATGCCCGAGTTGATTTTCATCATCTTGACTATGCTATCCCGGTAAATTATAATTGTGTTAGTTCGTTTCTTCACCACGGGGGGAGTGAAGGTGTCTGATACGTTGGGGTTCATGCTCATACTTCGGTGCATGGATAAACGAAGAGGTCAATTCCTGCCGGAAATCATAACCATTACTCTCCATACAGAAAAACACTCGCAAAGATCGTTCAGGGTAATGTTAAGTTGTCGTCCAGTTCGAGGATGTAAAACTTCGCTTTGCAGTCAAGGGATCACAAATAAGAAAAACTATCGTCACTTAGACAACTAAGCTCTATTTCGGTTTCGTGGCAATCTCAACGCGCTATGGAATGCTGAGCCGACCTGCCATGGAACGTGGGGGGAGCATTGTCAGCCTTAACCATTATTCTTATAGCCCTTGGTCTGATTCTCGGATTTTTTACCAGAGCCCAAGCTATGAAAAAAATAGGCCATGTGCTCCTCCTTGCCTCTCTGCTCCCGATTCTTCTGGCCGTTGTGAAGGATGGGTTCCTTCAATTACCGCTTTCACAAAAAATCATTTTTGGTATGATTCTTCTCACCGCAGGTACTTTGGGAGTGTTGAGGGTTTTACTTGGCAGGGGGCTATTTCACGAGATACTAGCGAGGTTCACCTACGATGCAGTGAGAGCGGTTGTTCTTTCTCCGTTCAGGCTCATCTCCAGAATATTTGGGAAATATAGATGAAATCATTCAACCCAGGGAGAGGTTATGGCTGCACAGGGTAGGGTTAAGCATCTTAGCCTGAGGGAAGTGAGACGCACAGGCAGGAAGGATGGCAGAAACTGGAAATGGAGGTTCCTGCCCCCTTCATGGCCTCTCTGGGAATCAAAAGAGCCGGACCCGCCGATTACTCAGAACGAACCCTCACAATACGAATCCAACCTGATCTCCATAACAAACCAGGGTCTGGAGGGACTTGGCGAAGAATGGTGTAAAGAAGACGAGAAGTTGAAGCCGGAATACTGCAATGCGAAAGACGAGAAGGAGCGGCTTGAGGAGAAAATAAAAGAGGAAACGGAGCAGCACAAGACCGCGATACTTTCCTATGAGAGTGCAAAGAAGTCGTTCGGGGACTTTTCGCCGAGATGGATTTCTCAATGGCTTTACTGGCCCATTGTGCTCGCAATCGTCACCGCCGAGGGTCTTTTCAATTACTTTGTATTCCAGATGTTCGGACAGGAGGAGTGGGAAACCTATCTGATGGCAGGCGGCGTCATTCTTGTCATTCCTCTTGCTTCGGAACTTCTCGGCCATTCCCTCAAGAAAAAAGAGAGATCACTGACGGACAGTATTCTCATGGGTCTCGCGATTGTGATGGTCATGGCGCTTCTTGCCTGTCTCGGTATCCTGAGAGAGACGTTCTTTGAAGCCTCCCAGTCCGCCACGATTCCAATGAGTCCAATCACCCTGGCCCTCATACTGATTGTCTTCAACCTTGCCATATTCGTTGTCCTTACCTATCTCTCCTACCTGGAGTCGAGGGCGGACCCGGAAGGATACAGAAAGGCTTGCAGAGCATACAAAGAAGCGAAAGAGGCACTCATGAAGGAGGGCGGGGATGTCGACAGAGTCGCAGGTGAACTGGCAAAGGCTGAAGACAGACTCAATGAGGCTGTTTCAGCGAGGGAGCTCACGTTTGGCAGATACACGCAAAAGGCAGAGATAGAGCGGGACGTAGGAGTTTCTTATATCAGGAATTACCGTCATGCCAACATGGCAGCCAGGAAAGAGAGGACGCTCCCGGAGTCATTCAGGGTTGACCCTGAGACTCAGATCGCAATCCCTTCCATCCTTCATGATATAGACTGGGATTGCTCAGGAGGAAGTGAGAGGGTTCAGGATATATGAGAACGAGATGGACAACCGCGGCGATTGCGTTTCTCTGTATCATCGGCATTGCGTCCTGCGCGAAGCATAAAGCGCCGACTGAACCGGCAAAGACCGTGTTTGTTCTCATCGATTATTCAGAGAGTGCAAGGCAGGCAAGACAGGATTATCTCGATTCCTTCAAAAAGGTATCTTCGCGAATGAGACCGGGGGATCACCTCTTCGTATGGAAGATAAGCGAGAAATCCGAGATGGAGACGAGACCGCTCATCGATGAGCACTTCCCGCTGCCGGAACCAGCGAAGAATGAGTTTTACCGGAAACAGGCAGAAGAAAAGGCCCGGAGAGAGGTTGAAGCCCGGCTTGCCCGGATTGAGAAGACCATGGACTCCCTGCTCCAGTTGAAAGACAGGCTCGCCATGCGAACGGCATTGATGAGCTCACTCCACGTGGCAGAAAAGGTCTTTAAGAGCGATAAGAAAGATAAGTCGGTCCTTGTGATAATGTCCGATATGATTGAGGACTCATCAGGATACAATTTTGAGAGGGAAAGGCTTTCTGATACAAGGGTATCGGAAATCCTTTCCAGGGAGAAGGAGAGGAACAGGCTGACTGATCTGGGCAGCGTGAAGGTATACGTGACAGGAGCCAGAGCTTCTTCAACAGAACAACTGCACACCATTCAGAATTTTTGGCTGAGGTATTTCAAGGAATGCGGAGCAGACCTCTCAAAGGAACATTATGGCCCCACGCTGATAACGTTTGATGAGTGATGAAACGATTCTCTACCAAACCCGGCCATCCTGGCTGTACTACTATGCCTTATACTGCATCGGCATCATTATTGCGGCGCTCTTTCATCAGGCGGGAGACCTTGAAGCTGCGGGCTTTTTGGTGCTCGTGTTTGCGGGGATTGTAATGGTTTTCAGATTCAGACACCTGTTCACAATCACGAGCGACAGGATCATCGCGAGGGCAGGACTGATCGCACGAAACACGAACGAGATACAACTGCGGCATATAAGGGCGGTCAGTGTGAGGCAGGGTGTGATCGAGCGGATACTGGGGGTCGGGACCCTCGTTTTCCTCTCCGCCGCAGAGGGCGCGGCAACGGTTGTGTTCAAAGGGGTGAGAGACCCTTTTGGGTTGAAGGAGAGGATACGGAGCGTGCAAGAGGGGCAATAATGGGAATCGCAATTAAGAAGGAAAAGAGATATACCTACAAGGATTACTTGACGTGGCCTGAATCCGAACGGTGGGAGGTCATAGACGGTGCAGCATATGATATGAGCCCTGCGCCAAAGGTGAAGCATCAGAGAATTGTGCTACAGTTTGACAGGAGACTCGGAGATATAATCGAAGAAAGGGGATGCAGGCTTTTTGTTGCACCAACTGATGTGGTATTCGATGAATACAATGTTGTGCAGCCTGACGTATTTATTATCTGCGACAGGAAGAAGATCACCGAGGACAATATCCAGGGGGCGCCGGACCTCATTATAGAGGTCACCTCACCCGCTACAGAGGTGAAGGACAGAAGGGAGAAGAAGGCGCTTTATGAGAAATTCGGGGTAAAGGAATATATTATCGTATTCCCTGACGGAGAGTATGCGGAGAGGTATTGTCTTAGAGAAGGCAACTGCGGCCCGTCAGAGATTTTCAACTGGGACGAGACAATGAAACTATCCCTCTTTGAGATCGAGGTGAATCTCTGGGAGATATTTGAAAGGGAGAGCGAGAATGCCTTTTGATCATTTAGTCTTGCTCATCGGCACAAATCCTTTGCCGAATTTCGTCGTTGCCGAGTACTTCCTGAAAAAGGAACGAAATCTCAGAAATATATGGCTGGTTCACTCCGAAAAAACGATTCACCAGGAAGGAACTCTCAATTATGCAGAAAATCTCTCTGCAGTCCTAATGGCAAGACATCCCGACAAGGGAATTTCGTTCAATTTTGTACCGGTCACAGCTATCAGTGATGCGAGGCAGATCAGACACGACATCAATGAGTTCCTGATATCAAGGCTGCCTCAGAACAGTATCATTCAACTCAATTACACCGGCGGTACAAAAGTAATGAGCATCCACGTCTATCTTGCCCTAAGCGGTGAAGTGAAAAAGAGATTGGTAAAGTCCTTCACCTACCTCGATGCGAGGACATTTCGCATCGTGGATGATACGGCAGGAATACTCACTGTGGACTTGCGTGGGGAAGTATCGTTGACCTTTGAGGAACTCATCAAGCTTCACGGATTCAGACGAAAGAACAAGAATTCAATTTGTGTAGATTTCTCCAGTGCAGTGCATGTGTTCAGGAAAGCGATAGAGAGTAGAAGACTACTGGAGTTTCTTGACAATAAAAGCGGTTATAATCGCGCCATGTTCGAATCCAAGAAGAAAAAAAGGGAATTGGCCGAGAGGATAGACGATATCGACCAGGACCTCTTAAATTCATTCAAACCAAACGAGGTGTTTCAGTGTATCCTTTCAGCAATGCCAGATGGCTACAGGGTTTTCGAAAATGGCATCGGTAAAAGATTCAAGAAAGCCGTGAAATTCCTTGACGGTGAATGGCTTGAGGAATACATTTACAGTGTCCTCAAAGAGCATCTCAAGGGCAGCAGCGAGATATTGAAAAACTGGGAAATGAAGAAAGAAGGGTGGATCGGATGCTTCGAGCTCGATGTCATCGTGATGAAGGGTTATCAACTGTTCGGTATTTCCTGTACGACATCGCAGGACAAGTCTCTCTGCAAGAGCAAGGGATTTGAGGTCATACACCGGTCACGACAGATAGGAGGGGACGAGGCTAAGGCCGTATTGGTGACGCTACTTGATGACGAGAGAAAAAAACAACTGCGAGATGAAGTGCTCTTGGACACAGGCGCTCTCACCGAGAATATCCTCGTTCTGGGCCTGTGTGATATCGGGCTCGACCCTTTCATGAGAAAGATGGATGATTTCTTCGAATAGGGAGGTATCATGGGAGACATCTTTGCCGTCTTGCTTGAAGTGGTATCAATCCAGAAATACGTCTTTGGAAGTAACAAACTGAAGGAAAACCTTGGAGGCTCATGGCTGATTCAGGAGGTCTTTGAAACTCCCTTGCGAACTGCAGCCATTACCGCTGTGCCCACTGCAGTAAACTACGATTTCAATGCCTGGCGAGACAGTCCGGATGAGATTCAGATCACCAAGGGCTCAGACTTTGAGGTCGGGTACATCGGGGGCGGAAATGCCCTGCTCTTTTTCAGGCATCCTGATAACGCCAAATGCTTCGTCACGGAATGGACAAAGATGCTTCTCGTTCAGGCGCCAGGTGTTATGACGGCTGTTGCCTGTGACAAGTTTAAACTGGGAGATTTCAAGTCGGGAATCACGAGGATGTTTACCCTGCTGCGTCAGCAAAAGCAGAGTCAGGTGCCGCTCACAGTTATCCCGAGACATGGTATCACCGCCGAATGCCCCCGGAGCGGATACTCCATGGATGTGTGGCGCGACATGAATACGAAATACGTATCATCGGTGACAAATGCGAAGCTTGCCGCTGCGGAGGAAGCGAACAAGAAGTTGAGTAAGGACTTTTCAGAAAACCTAAGAGACGAGTACTGTTACAGCGACGAATTCGACAAATTAGGCCAAAAGACCGGAGAAAGCCATATTGCGATTGTCCATATAGACGGCAACGGCATGGGCAAGCGCTTCCACCAGACTATGTCTCTCCCATCTCTCAGAGACCTGTCAAAGACCGTCAAAATAGCCACTCAAGGGAGTTTTGCATCAGTACTGGATACTATTACGTCACGCTTCGAAGATATCTTCCAGGCCCTCGGCTATAAGTCGCGCAGCGACTATGACAGGGAGCATAATGAGAAAGGCAGGCCCTTACTCCCCATCCGCCCCATAATCATAGGGGGTGACGACATAACCTTCGTAAGCGACGGGAGGCTCGGTGTATATTTTGCCAAGCTCTTTCTTGAAGCCTTTGAGAGTCAAACTGTGAGCGAAGGAGAAAAACTCTCCGCCTGTGCCGGTATCGCGATCACTAAAACGAAGTACCCTTTCTATCGGGGGTACCAGCTTTCCGAAGAGTTGTGCGGAAACGCGAAGTCGATCCGGAAGAAGCAGAATAATGACGGCTCATGGCTTGATTTTCATATCTCCTATGGGGGATTCTCGGGACCTCTTGATCGGATTCGAAAGGACCATTACATTGCCCCCTGAGGGGAATTTATGGTTCAGACCATACAAAATAAATTACTCAGGGGATAAGGGAATGGAAACCCTTATCAAGAACATGAGACAACTTAAGCACTCCCTCCCGAAGAATAAAATCAAGGAACTCCAATCGGTCTTAATGCAGGATAGGGCTTCAATAGATGCCTTTATGGCCCAGATGGATGAACGGGCATACAAACTCCCCGAGTTTCCAGGTAAGATGTATCATACCGGCCTCTTTCACGGTCGTTTTACACCTTACTTCGATATGATTGAGTTGATGGAGTATTACCCGTCATTTGAATTGAAGTGATAAGGGGGACACCATGAGTAACTTTACAATTGAGGTAACGCTGCTCTCCGATACAGTTGTCGGCTCAGGCGAGGGTTTCGGAGCAGTCATCGACACGGATGTGGTGTTCGACGACATTGGCATTCCATATATACCCGGCCGTCGCATGAAAGGCTGCCTCCGTGATTCGGCACAAGAATCTTGCAGGATGTTTGACGATTCGAAGGTTGCAGGGTTTGTGGATTTGTCGAAGAATGCCGACAGATTCAGAATTGTCGATTACGTCTTTGGAACACCGGAGAAACCGTCACCCCTCCAGTTCTCAAACCTGACAATCAACGACTATTACGAAAACAGGAGATGGCTGGCCCATCTGATGGAAAAGCACAAGGGCATTCTATCGAAGGAACGCATCGTCATGCATTTCACCGGGATAAGGCAGCAGACCGGAATCGATGACTCAGGCGTGGCTGATGAACATACACTGCGAACAGTGAGGGCAGTAAAAAAAGGGAACACATTCGCAGGTACAATCTGCGTAGGGGATTCCACTCCCGATATCGTCAAACTGCTCTGGCTCGCCTGCCGGAACCTGCGGCATCTGGGCACAAAGAGGAACAGAGGATTCGGTGAGATTGACGTTAAGTTGTTCGATGAAACTCGCAACGACGTCAATTTTATTACTGAACTGGAGGACTTATGCAGGAACTGAAATGTCTTGGATACCGCATCACCACGCTTTCTCCCTCATTGCTTACGGGCGGCACAGGCGATCCCAATATGGTAGCGACAAAGGAAAACATCCCAGGAACTTGTGTGCTCGGCGCGCTGGCACAACGGTTCATCTCAAAACGCAACCTTGGTATGAAGGCACATGAAGACGATGTGTTCTTTCGATGGTTCCTGAAGGGAGATGTGAGATTTTCAAATGCCTATATTGTGACACGACTCGACGACATGACTCTCAAGTGCAATTACCCCATTCCTTTATCCATTCATGAGGACAAGGAAAGCGAAGGGGATCTATACGATCTACTTTTGGACGATCCTGAGAAAGTCACGAAAGGGCTCAAGGGTTTCGGGAGGATAGAAGGGCAGACCCTTTACACACAGGAGGTGAAGAAGTCTCTGAACTTCCACCATGAGAGAGACTCCTTCACGGGAACAACCAGGGAAGGGATGATATTCAACTATGAATCCCTTGATGCAGGCCAGACCTTCGAAGGAACCATCATGGGAAGTGAACAGGATCTGAAACAGTTGACGACCACCCTCGGCAGCACCTTTGAGACGCGAATCGGCCGGTCGAGAAGCGCCCAGTATGGCCGAATCTCTTTCACATTTCTCGATATGAAGGATTGTGCTGTTACCCCGACTGTCAAAATTACTTCCTCCATCATTCTCTCTTTGCTTTCGGACGCTATAGTGTACAATGAGATGGGTATGTCTACCACCGACTTGGAGGTTCTTGAGGCCCATATCAAGACAAAGCTGGGTAGTGCGGTCTTTATAGAGAATGCATTTGTGAAGACTAGCGAGATTGAGAACTTCATTTCTACATGGAAGCTACGAAAACGGCTATTTCCGACATTCCCAAGTTTAAAACTACGCTCAGAGCCTCTCTGTAATAGCTGACGCGAGTTTTCATAATGTGCGAAAACGTGCTGGAATTTGTTCAGGGATATTCACATCTCCCACCGT
>Ga0315295_10000708_pt1 | contig 28646 bp, 28 predicted proteins | sample YL17G14_0_MG_FD_204453 | JGI IMG/M metagenome (GOLD analysis project Ga0315295, IMG submission 204453) | Sediment microbial communities from Yellowstone Lake, YNP, Wyoming, USA - YL17G14_0 | ecosystem: Environmental > Aquatic > Freshwater > Lake > Sediment | place: USA: Wyoming | collected... | reverse complement strand
AGCCCTGCTCTACCTCGTGCCGGTGGGGGTCAGCGCGACCGTGGGCGGGCTTGGCCCGGGGATCATCGCCGCCCTGGCATCCTTCTTCTCCCTCAATTATTTTTTTCTCCCGCCTTACGGCACCCTGATGGTCCATCAGTCCCAGCACCTCCTGGCACTGCTTGTTTTCCTTGTGCTGGCCATCCTGATCAGCCAGCTGGTGGGGCGCATGACCACCAGCCTGGCCACCGCCCGAGCCCGGGAAAATGAGACCACCCGACTCTACGAGCTCAGCCTGGCTCTTACCAGGCTGCACCGGGAGCCGGATATTCTCAACAACCTGGCGCAGCATATCCTGGAGACTTTCCAGGCCGCGCAGGTTGAGATCTTCGTCGAAGGCGAATCACAGACGGGTCTCATCCGACTGCCGGAAAAGGACTCCGAGGAGAGCATCCTCTCCGGGCAGCCCACCGCCCTTGTCTCTCTGCAGGGCAGTCTGCGTATGCTGGGTGAGATCCGCTTGTGGCGACCGGGGGGGCTGCTCAACCCGGCCGAGGAACGGCTGCTGCGCACTTATACCAGCCAGGGTGTGCTGGCGCTGGAACGCACCCGCCTGGCAGCCAGTGAGAGCCGGGCGCGAATCCTCGAAGAGAGCGACCGGATGAAAACCGCATTGCTCTCCTCGGTTTCGCACGAATTGCGCACTCCGCTGGCCACCATCAAGGCCGCCGTCACCAGCCTGCGCAGCGAAGACATCCCCTGGGAAGCTGAAGCCCGCCGCGACCTGCTCGCAGCCGTCGAGGAGGAGAGCGACCACCTGAACCTGCTGGTAGGCAACCTGCTCAACATGTCTCGCATCGAGGCCGGCGCTCTCCAGCTCAAACGCCGCTGGAATGTGCTGACTGACATAGCCGCGGCTGCTGCAACGAGGGGACGCCATGCCGGTAAGGGTCACCGCATCGAGCTGGATATCCCCGAAGAACTCCCGCTGGTGTATGTGGACGAGATCTTGATGGAACAGGTCTTCAATAACCTGCTCAGCAACAGCCTGAAATACTCACCTGCGAACAGCGTAATAAAGATTTCCGCCCGACCCCAGGATGAGCAGACCGTGTGGGTGCAGGTGGATAACCAGGGGCCTGCCGTTTCAGAAGCCGACCTGGAAAAGATATTCGAAAAATTCCACCGCGTCACCGCCGCTGACCAGATCACCGGCACCGGATTGGGATTGTCCATCTGTAAAGGCATCGTCGAAGCCCACCAGGGACGCATCTGGGCAGAGAACCTGGAGCAGGGGTTCGCCATCCGTTTCACACTGCCCATCCAGGTGGGCGGAGAGGCGCCGAGGGTACCCAGCGAATGAGCAACCAGCCGCACATCCTGGTCATCGACGACGAATACCAGATCCTGCGCGCTCTGCGCACCATCCTGACCGCCCGCCAGTTCCGCGTTTCCACCGCTGCCACGGGCGAGGAAGGCCTGGCCCTCGCCGCGGCCGGTCAGCCGGACGCGATCATCCTCGACCTGAGCCTGCCTGACATGGATGGAGTAACGGCCTGCAAGCGACTGCGAGAATGGACCCAGACCCCGATCGTCATCTTGTCTGTGAGGGATAGCGAACAGGACAAGGTCCTGGCATTGGATGCCGGAGCCGACGATTACCTGACCAAGCCCTTCGGCATCGACGAGCTGCTGGCGCGCATCCGCGTGGCGTTGCGTCACGCCGCTGCCCAGGGACAGGTGGACAAGAAGACGGTTGTCACCGCCGGACCGATCGTCATCGACCTTGCCCAGCACTCCGTCAAACGTGAGGGTGAGGAGGTCAAACTGACCGCCACCGAGTTCAAATTGCTGGCGTACCTGGCTGCCAACGCCGGGCGCGTGCTCACCCACCATACGATCCTTTCCCACGTCTGGGACCCGGCCGATGCAGACCATGTCGAATACCTGCGAGTCTTTGTTCGCCAGTTGCGCAAGAAATTGGAGGATGATACCGAACAGCCGCACATACTATTAAGCGAACCGGGCGTCGGTTATCGTTTTATTGCCGACGATTGACCATAAATGCCGCTGGAAAAGATCCCCTTCCCTTACTTCAACGGGAGGGGATTTTTATTTATTCTTTATGGGATTGCCCCCTTTCTTTGTCACCTTTTTATGGCGCATCCGTATACTTATTCCTGAAACAAGGAGTGAGCATGACTCTCGACAGGTCCGCCTCCCATTTTGCCAGAGAATACGACAGACTTTCCTTTCTTTACGGTGCCCAGCCCGCCCCGACACAGCATTTCCTCGACCAGCAGGCTGCGGCAATCGTCTCCGCGTTGGAACGGAATAATGGCCGCATCCGCTACCAATTCCCCGACCGGATCGTCCTGGAGGGGGGTGAGATCCTTGATCTGCCGGCTGGAGTCCGCTCACGGGTTGTCAGAAAGCCTTTGTCCCAACATTCCCAGAAGGCGAAGGTCGATCACCTTGCCCGGCAATTGAACGCCCTGGAGCAGGGAGTGAATCCGGGCCTGGCTGTGTGCGGAGAATTGTTCCGGTTCGTGCTGGCACGGACGATCATTTATCTAATGCTCCCGGATGGACGCCCTGTTCACTACCGGGCTGAATTTGGGGATGATATCCCTTCCATCCCATTGGACACGGCTCTGCCCCTGGCATTGATGGCCTCGACAGACGCCATTGCGGAGGCAGAGGAGACTAATAATGAAGAAGGCAGGCTGCAAGTTCCCTATGCTGCGGAGGCGAGACATTTCTTCCTGCCGCAGTGGGTGGCATTTGGCGAGAACGACCGCCTGCTGGCAGGCTCAATGAGAGAAGCTGAAGCTTGGATTGCCTCGCTGGTGAACGCCGTGCGCCTGCTGCAGGCTGCCGTTTCCATCTGGCCTAGCGTAGTGGCAGATGAGACCTACCAGCGCAAACGCGCCGGGCTGCTTGGACAACTCGTCAACCAGGGGCGCGCCCTGGCACGTGCAACCACCCAGGAGATCATCGCCAGGATCCGTGACCGGGCACAGTCCGGCTCGCTCAACCGAGGGCTGAGCCTGTCACTTCCTTACTTCGATGATGATGACCTGGTCCTGCGCTATTACCCGGTGGAGATCATCCCCGCCGGACGGGTCATGTTCGCGCCGGCATTCGTTGTGCTTGCCATGCGGCGGACCGAGGAGCAGATCCGCGAGGATTATCAGCTCAACCCGTCGACGCGCAAACATCTGCTCATGCAACTAAAGAGTATCGAAAACGCTTTCACGATGCGTTTTTCACAATGAAATAAAGGTTAAAAATGATTTTTTCCATAGGATTACTCGTCGTCTTCTTTTTCCTGGCATTCAAAGCTTCACCGGTTGAGAAACACGAACATGCCAATGTACACGGCGCCGGGCAGATCGGATTGCTGGCGGCAGTGGCTTTGTTTGGCGTGGATTACTTCACCTCGTATTTCTACGCCACCGGCGAAATGATGAATGCCCTGCATCCATACGGGCTGGAACACTGGGGCTACCTGGCAGCCGGGATCATCGCCATTGCCAATGTTTCCTTTGGCGCTCTGTATATGTTCTCCCTGGGTGTCTTTAATGAAGGCGGTGGGGCATACACCGCTTCGATGCGCTACCTTAAGCCGGGATTGAGCCTGGTGGTGGCCGTGGTGCTCATCCAGGATTACATCCTGACCATCGTGGTTTCCGCCTTATCCGGCGGCGACCAGCTGCTCTCCATTCTCAACCTGTACGGGAAATACTGGTGGTTACACTTCCTGATCGGTGCCACCCTGGCCGGGATCACCTACTGGCTGACCATCCGCGGGCGCGGTGAATCAGCCCGGGTGGTCTTTATCCTGTTGGGAGTCTTTCTTCTGATGACGGTCGTCATGGTCATCGGCCTGGTGCTTGCCCACAGCCGGGGGGTGGCTGCCATTCCGGTGGTCACTGCAGCAGTGAAGGCTCCCAGCATCTGGCAGGCGCTTTACCATTTGCTGACCGCGTCAATGAAAGGCATGGTAGCCTTGAGCGGCCTGGAGGCCATGTCGAATGGTATCCAGTTCGTCATCCACGAGGACGCCGGCATCGTCAAGTGGGGCAAGAAGCATCTGCCTCGCTGGAATAAACTGTGGGAATTCTACAGCGGCAAGTCGGGCATCGGGCGTTTTGTCCAGACTTCCTTCCTGTTCTACGGCGGTCTGACCACCTTCATGCTGACCGCCTTCGCCATCCGATTCAATGCGTTCGACGGTACGCTGGGCCGGACTCTGGTTGGCAACCTGGCCTCCATCGGCTTCGACCAGATCCCCGGGGGAGTGATCCTTTTCTGGGTCTACCAGGTGCTGGCTGTATTGCTGCTGGCGGCCGCGTCCATGACAGCCATGCAGGATCTGCAGGCCACCGCCTGGCGCGATGTTGCCATCGGCGAGATCCCGGAGGTGGTGGTCTACCGTAATCCGCAGGGAACCTTCACCCGTTCCGTGACGGCGGGATTCATCATTGCCGTCGGGCTGATGCTGCTGGTACGAGGACACACTTCGGTGGCAGTCCCGTATTATGGCGTGGGCGTATTCATGCCGATCATGGTGATGGGATTCGCCGTTAGAAAACACCTCCTGGCTACCTCGACAGGTCGGAAACGCGCCTGGGGTGCTGGGCTTGCTGGGGCCGTGGGTATCCTTGCGGCGGCTGTTTTCGTCGGTCAGATCGTTGGCAAGTGGGCCGAGGGCGGCTGGGTGGTGCTGATCTCATTCAGCATCCTGATCCTGGCAGCCAACGGGCTACTGATATCGCCGATCGGCAAGCGTGACCCGCAGACCATCCACCGCATCGTGCGCGAGAAGGCGCGCGTCCAGGGTTCGATGGCGTCCATTGTCGAATGGCAGTCCTTGAAGATGCAGGAATACCGTTATGGATTGCTGACCTTTATCAACAGGTTCTGGGGATTGTTCGGCATCCGCCGCCCGGCTCTATTTGATCCGCCCATCCCAGCAGGAGATTACGATCATGCCCTGCATGTGGACCAACCCGGGGCGCCGTCACTTCTCGAGCAGTACCTGGTCAGCAAGAAACCTGCGCCCAGGTTGGGCGGAGCGCCCAAGGAGACCACCCCGGTCTCGCTTAAATAATTGGCAGGTAGAAAACAGGCGGGTTTCACTATCAATAATCCGAAAAGAACGAAGCAATTCTGATTAATGTCAGGATTGCTTCGCTGCTTAACTTGTCAGAATACCCATGATTTGGTTCAAGGAGCCTGGACCAGGCAATCGATTGGTAATTCCGCTTCCGGGATGGTCACCTGCAGCCCTTCGCCGTCAAAATGCAGCCGGCGGGTGAGCTGACCGATGTCGAATAATTCGAGTCGAAGGGCTGCGCATCCAGCCAGCAGCCTCGCCGTCCCATGCCCTCAGGAGACAGCCGCGCCACCCCACAGCCAGAACTTCCTTTTCGATGCAGGTCTCATGACCTACCTCATGCCTTTTCTTCCGGTTTAACGGTCGTCTTGAAGATCGCCCCGCCGATCCAGCCACCGATGGTTCCGAAGATCACATTGAACACAACGCCAATCAATGTAAAGACAATCCCGCCCAGGGTGGAGACCATCGAATCCATACCCTGCAAGGCATCCGCGGGTAAAATTTTACCGTAGGCGTTAAAAAGCCCTCCCGCTCCCGCCAGGCCGATGAAACTCAGAAGAAAGCCAAACAGGCCTGCGAAAGCGCCGGTCAACGCGCCGATGCTGATGCCCTGGCGGACGGTGAGCGTTCCGCTGAGGCGCCGGTACAGCCAGACGGCGAATAATGCGCTGCCCCAGAATCCGGCACAGAGGAGGCAGTTCACCATCCCCAAGACTGGCAAATTGGAGACAAGCGTTGTCAAGACGGCACCACTGAGGCAGGCGATCCAAAAATATTTAGAATTCATGTTCGAGGTCCTTTCGGGTTTGATGTGTCCAGGGTGATCCTTCATGAATCACCCTGGCATCCGTGAGTAGTTCTTTTTTTCACAATGAATATAGTAGCATATTTCATCCAATTGGCAACAGGGCTAAGTCAGCAAATTAATATCTGAAATAATTAAGGAGGGAGTCTCCAATCCATTACAGGTATAATATTTTCTCTACCTGGCTTGAGAGGAGAATCCATGCAAAACAAAGAGGCGAGTTATCGTTCGATCGATGAATATATTGCCCTATTCCCTGAGAATATTCAAAAGATCCTGGAGGAAATCAGGGCGACGATCAAAGCCTCTGCTCCCGGCGCGGAAGAAAAGATCAGTTATCAAATGCCCGCGTTCGCACTGAAGGGAATTCTGGTTTATTTTGCCGCCTGGAAGGACCACATTGGATTTTATCCAACCTCCAACGGAACCCAGGCTTTCAAGCAGGAATTATCGATCTATGAAGGCTCAAAAGGGACGGTCAAGTTCCCGATAGGGAAACCTTTACCGCTGGACCTGATCAGCAGGATCGTTAAATTTCGGGTTGCTGAAAATTTAAAGAAAGCCGAATTGAAAGCAAAGAAGAGAAAATAAGCGAATCCCGATTTACCTATTCTGATACCAGATTTCCTGTTTTGGCCCTGTTCGGAAACCACCCTGAGGAAAATTCTCCATGCCACCTCCCATCGAATGGCTGCTTGAAGGTGAACCCTGGATCGAATACCGGACGAGGCGCGACCTGCTCGACCAGGAAGAAGCTGATCCCCGGGTGCAGGCGGCCCGGAAGTCAATGCTGGAGAACGCGCGGGTCAGGGATCTAGTTTCAGGGCTTGCAGGATGGCCGGGAACCGTTATCGCAAGCCATAAAAGCGCTGGGCAACCTTTCCACAGGTTGACATTCCTAGCTGACCTCGGGCTAGGGCTCAACGACCCCGGCGTGGACACAATCGTCGCCCGCATCCTGGAACACCAATCTACCGAAGGACCATTTCAGCTCCCCATGAATATCCCCACCCATTTCGGTGGAACAGGCCAGGATCAAGGCGCGTGGGCTCTATGCGATGCTCCGCTTCTCGTCTACGCCCTGGAGAAATTAGGCCTGGCGAACGAATCGAATGTGAAGAAGGCGATCGAATACCTGATCGGGTTGGTGCGTGAGAATGGCTGGCCGTGTGTTGTTTCCAGGGAGTTGGGCAAGTTCCGCGGCCCCGGGCGGAAAGATGATCCCTGCCCTTATGCAACATTAGCCATGCTGAAGGCATTGTCGGTGAGCGACGAATATCGCGACAGCCCTGCCTGCCACACCGGTACCGAAACCCTGCTGAGGATATGGACGGAAAGCAAAAGCCAGCACCCCTACATGTTCTTCATGGGTACGGATTTTCGCAAACTCAAGGTCCCGTTCATCTGGTACGATATCCTGCATGTCCTCGAGGTGCTGACCCGGTTCCCCTGGCTGAAGAATGACCCCAGGCTGCTTGAAATGCTGGCAATCGTAAAGGACAAGGCGGACCAACAAGGCTGCTTTACTCTCGAGTCGATCTGGACGGCGTGGAAGGACTGGGAATTTGGGCAAAAGAAGAATCCTTCCCGCTGGCTGACCCTGCAGGCTTGGATCATAATAAAAAGGATCGAGACAAACGTATAATCATCTCATTCGGAGGCAACCTCAGAACGAATCCTGCATATCCGGTGAGACCTGTAATTCGAATGGAGATATGGAAGTGCACCGTACTCAACCTGGAGTGAAACCGATGTTGTTTATAGAATATTGCATACCTGGCTGGCAAGGTCAGGCTGGAAAATGAGGCATGGAGCATTGAAACCCATGGATCCTGCCCGCACGCTTGTGATGGCCTGCGCCACCGTGATCGAGGAAATGCTGCCGCTGATGCCTCAGGGCATGCAGCACCAGGTTTTTGATTTCGGATTGCATGTCAATGCGCACCGATTACACCAGAGACTCCAGGAAGCCATCGATGCTGTCAGTGGGCAATACGATACGATCATCCTGGGATATGGCATGTGTTCCCAGGGGATCATCGGCTTGAAAGCCAACGGCTGCCGGCTTGTGGCTCCACGCGTGGATGATTGCATCGCCATCTTTCTCGGCTCTCGTTCTGCTTACACCATGCAGAGCCGTGCCGAGCCCGGCACCTACTACCTTACAAAAGGCTGGATCGAGGTGGGTGACACGCCTTTTTCAGATTATGAACGCACTGTCCAGCGCTACGGTAAAGAGCGCGCTGATTATATCTATAAGATCCTATATGGCAATTACAAAAGGCTGGCGCTGATCAATACAGGTCAATATGAATTGGATCGTTACCGGATTTTCACCCGGAACACTGCTGAAACGTATGGTCTGCGATACGAGGAGATCGAAGGCTCCGATGCCTTGATCAGAAAACTGCTCATCGGTCCATGGGATGAAGAGATCGTGGTGATCGAGGCGGGGGAGACCTTTAAATTGGACCAGTTCCTTCGGCTCGATGACAGTGCGGGGTAACCTGCTCACATTGAATCAAACAACCAGGTGATTCGTCAAGCAACCATTTTTTTTGGGGGGTGCAACCAGTATTCACCCGTTTCAGATAAAATAACAGTCATTTTTCGAAGGTATTGACTTTCATTTTAAAATTTGCTACTATACTTTCAGACCATTGGAATAATGAAATGGTTTATTCACATATCCCAATTGAAAGGAAAGGAAAAGACATGACTGCTGAAGAGAAAAAAGTAGTTCCAAAAGCGTCCTGGACTGATCGCCTGACCGGGTGGATGGAGAAAATGGCCCCCCTGTTCGATCAGCCGCACCTGGCATCCGTGCGGGACGGCCTTGCCTCCATGATGCCTCTGCTGATCATCGGTGCCTTCACCCTGTTGATCGTGCAGTTCCCCATACAAGCCTGGCTGGACTACCTCGGCGCCAACCCGGCTCTCAACGACAAGCTGTGGGTGCCCTTCAACCTGACCTACGGTTTGCTGGCGCCCTTCGCAACGATAGCCATTTCCTACAACCTGGCGCGTCGCCGCAGCATGGAACCCTTGATGCCGGCGATCATGTCCCTGCTGGTTTTCCTCGTCTTCACCACACCGATGTTCATTGCGGATGCAGACGGGAATTCCGGCCTCCTGCAGAAATACTTTGACAGCAAGGGGCTGTTCACGGCCATCATCGTGGCTCTAATTTCTGTGGAGATCTACCGCTTCTTTGTCGTCCGCAAGCTGGTCATCACCATGCCTCCACAGGTGCCACCATCGATCGCCAACGCATTCATTGCCTTGGTTCCTGGTGTTGTTCTTCTTGCGATCGCCTGGCTGATCCGCGTGCTGGGTAATGTTGATTTTGCCGGCGGTGTGGTAATGGTGATCTCCAAGATCATTCCAGCCGCCTCCAGTTACCCGGCCGCGATATTTGCCGAATGCTTGCATGCCTTCCTGTGGACGCTGGGTATCCACGGCGACCTGACCATCGGCATTGTGATGCAGCCGATTTGGACCATGAATGAAACCGCCAACGCTCTGGCTGTGGCAGCTGGACAGACCCCTGTCAATATTTATTCATCCTTGTTCCGCGCCGCCTATGTTGTACCTGGCGGTTCCGGCGCCACACTGATGCTGGCTTTCTACCTGACCCGCAGCAAGGTCGCCCGCCTGCGCCAGGTTGGCTGGCTGGGAATCTGGCCCGGCATCTTCAACATCAATGAGCCGATCACCTTCGGTACACCGATCATCTTCAACCCGGTGATGGCAATCCCGTTCATCATCATCACCTTCCTGAACGCGAGCTTTGCCTGGCTCATGCACATCATCCATTTCGTCCCACCGGCGTATATCGCCATGCCCTGGACGCTGCCCGGACCAATCCTGGCATTCCTGCAGGCAGGCTATTCCTGGCAGGCCGCTGTGGTTGGTGTCCTGACGGAATTCGTCATCCCCGGCGTCATCTGGTACCCGGCCTTCAAGGCCTGGGAACGCATGGTGATCGAGAAAGAGGGCACCGGAGTCTAAGCAGCCTGTAGTTACAGATACTGCATCGATAGATCCATTAAGAAACCAAACGTGGAGGGGATTGGCTTTTCAATCCCCTCCACCTTTTACGCCTGAGGTAAAGATAGTTTATGAAATTGACGATACTGGGGGCTGCGGGAGTTCGAACGCCTCTCGTCTTGCAAAGCATCATCGCCAGTTCGCAGCGGGTGGGGTTGAGCGAACTGTCGCTGATGGATGTGGACTCCAAACGACTGGACCTGATCCGCGCTGCCTGTGAGGCGCTGGTAGGCGAGCAGGAAACCGGTTTCAAAATCGATTGGACACTGGACCCACGCAGAGCCTTGCGGGGAGCAGATTTTGTCATCACCACCTTCCGGGTTGGCGAGATGGAATCCCGCCTGATCGACGAGCAGGTGCCGCTACATTATGGCGTATTGGGGCAGGAAACGACAGGTCCCGGAGGCTTCGCGATGGCTTTGCGAACCATCCCGGTTGTACTGGATTATGTAAAGCTCATCCGGGAGGAAGCCCCCGGTGCATGGATCCTGATTTTTACCAATCCAGCAGGAATTATTACCGAAGCGATCATCAATGAGGCGGGTTACCGGCGGGCGATCGGGATCTGCGACAACCCGCCGTCCATGTGGCGGGCCGCGGCTGCTTTATTTAACGAGGAACCGGCTGAATTGCTGGTGGAATATTTCGGGTTGAACCATCTCGGCTGGATACGCGCCATCCATTATAAAGGCAAGGATCGATTGGCTGAGTTGATCGAAGTCATCGAATCGACCATCGATACCCATCTCCCGGGCCTGCCCTTCGAACCCGGATACATCCGCATGCTGGGCATGATCCCCAACGAATACAATTATTTTTATACCAATACGCGCCAGGTTCTGGAAAACATGAAACAAGCCGGGCAGAGCCGGGCAAAACAGATCATGCCATTCAATACGGAACTTTATGAGAACCTCGACCAGTTGAAGAAGGACGGTGCACCGGCTGATGGGTTCAAAACCGCCTACCTGGACTATCTTGCCAGGCGCGGCGAAACCTATATGAGTATTGAAACCGGTCATAACCATGACATTTCGATGGAAGGCCAGGAGATGCGGAACCGGATCGAGACCTCCGCCCAGGGATACTCCGGGGTTGCCCTCGATGTGATCAAGGCGCTGACCCGTCCACCTGCCAGCCTGTCCATCCTGAACATCCCCAACCAGGGAGCCATTCCGGGGATGGAGGCCGATGATGTGGTGGAGGTCACCAGTTACATCGGGCAGGGGACCGTCCGCCCCCTTGCCATCGGCCGTATTCCTGACCATGCGCTGGGGTTGATGAAACAGGTGAAGGAATATGAGAAATTGACCATCCGGGCGGCGGTGGAAAAGTCCTATGCCCTGGCTCTCAAGGCGCTGGCACTACATCCATTGGTGCCATCGATTCAGACAGCCCGGTCAATCCTGGATGATTATTGCGAGCAGCACGGGGAGTATTTTCCAGTTCTCAGGTGAATAAAGCGGTCGACGAAAAGGATGCTTCAGATAAGGATGGGATGATGGCGAGTTATAATGTATTGCTTGTATGCGCGGCGGGCATGTCCTCCAGCCTGCTGGAAAACAAGACCATGGAAGCCGCCAGGGCGGAAGGTCACGACCTGGTGATCCATGCAGTTTCCGTGGGCGAGATCGCACTCTTTAATTATGCCGATACACAGGTGGAGCTCATCCTGATCGCTCCACAGGTGCGCTACAAGAAAAAGAGCGTGACAGAAATGGCCGCGCCGCACGGGATCATGGTGCAAGATATCGATCCGATCACCTTTGGCATGGTGGATGGTGACAAGTTGTTCAGGCAAATTAAACTGGCTATCCCCAAGGAGGTAATATGACCGATGAGAAACCCACCCAGAAGACCGTCAAGGCGTTGATGGTGTGCGCCATGGGCATGTCCTCCTCGCTCCTGGAAAACAAGACCAAGGAAGCTGCCGCCAAGTTGAATTTCCCCCTGGAATTGAAGGCGGTTGCCGTCCAGGAGATCAACCTCTGGGACCCAACCATGCACTGGTACGATATCGTGCTGGTGGCACCGCAGGTCTTCTACAAGCGCAAGGCGATCGAGGCAACCGCCTCACCGCACGGCATCATCGTGCAGGCCATCGCGCCGACTGTATTCGGCATGGTCGACGGGGAAGCCCTGTGCAAACAGATCATGGATGCGGTGAAGGCTCGTGACGAATCCAAGGGAAAATAGACCGGCAATCCAGGAGACTTCAGCTTGATCCTCATCCTTCGCGGCTCGATCATCGTCATCAGCGGGTTCCTGTTCATATTCCTGCCGGGCACCCTGATCTCGCTCGTAACCAGGCGCAGTCTGCACTTCAGCTCTAATCTCCTGATGTGGGGCATGGGGGTGATGGTGATGGCGTTGATCCCCGCCCTGTTCCTGACCAGCGTACTGCGTGTCCTGATCCTGGGAAATCGCGTGGTGGGGATGAGCCAGCTGCTGCTCTTTGCCTTGCTGGGCAGCCTGATCAGCGCTTTATTTCTCGAGGGCGGCAAATTCCTGTTCCTGCGCTGGCGAAAAATCTCAACGGAGCTGCTGCTCGGCAGCGGCATCATGCTGGGCTTTGGTACCGGACTGCTCATCAATGTGTTCCAGGGCATATCCATGGTAGGCGCCGGTCTGCGCCTGACCTTTGGTGATACTGCCCAACCCGAACTGGCGAAAATGGCTTCGCAACCGTGGGTCAACCTGCTTACCAGCCTGCTGGCACTCAACGCCTACCGCATCGCCCTGGTAGCGATCAGCGCGATGCTGGGTGGATTGGTCGCCCGGGTATTGATCACCCGCCAGCAGAGGTGGTTGTGGCTGGCCGTATTGATCAATACCGCTGCCGCATGGGCGTACACCGGCATCGGGCTGGTGCTCGGTAATGACAGCCTTACCGGCAACCTGGCTGCGATCCTGTTGGAAGGTCTCCTGGCGGCACTAGCGATCCGGGTATTGTTTCACCTGGTGCCTCCCGGTCCAGCCGCACCTGATACCGGGAAGTTACAGAAGAAAATTCAGAAGAGGTAATCCCATGAGTACGACGTTTCAAAAGACGATCACCGGCAAAGATGGCAAGGAGATGGTGCTCATCCCGGCGGGAGATTTCCTGTTCGGAGCAGATAAACAAACCAGGTCCTTGCCCGATTATTATATCGACCGCACATTGGTCACCAATGCCGAATACAAGTCCTACGTGGATGCGACAGGCGCGGCCATCCCGGCGCACTGGCGGAAAGGAGTGCCCGAACCCGGCACCGAGAACAATCCGGTGGTGCATGTCACCTGGTTCGAAGCGGCTGCCTATGCCAAGTGGGCCAATAAGCGCCTGCCCACCGGACCGGAATGGGAGAAGGCTGCCCGCGGCACGGATGGACGCACCTACCCCTGGGGCGATACCTTTGACAAAACACGCTTGAACTGCGGCGATGGGGGTCCATTTAAAACATTACCGGTGGGACAATTCTCCCCGCAGGGAGACAGCCCTTACGGGGCGGCTGACATGGCAGGGAATGCTTACGAATGGACAAATGACGGCAGCGAGGTGGTTACGATGGGTCTGCGCGGCGGCAGCTGGCTGGACGGGCGGGATGAAACCCGTACATTCGTGGTCCGCCGGCACACCCCCCGCCGCAAGAACGATTTTATTGGTTTCCGCTGCGTGATGGACGTCCCTGCATGACCAGCCTGACACTGGTGCGCCATGGGACAACGGAATGGATCGAACAGGGACGTTTGCACGGACGCCTTGATTCGCCATTGAGTGCGCGCGGCAGGCGGGAAGCGGAACTGTCAGCGAACGCATTAAAGGAACAACATTTCGATGTGTTTTATACCAGCCCGTTGGGACGCGCCCGGGAGACCGCTGATATCATCGGGGCCGCGATCGGGATGCAGCCGGTGCCACTGGATGGGCTGCAGGAGATGGATTTTGGCTGGCTGGAAGGGGGGCGTGGATTTAATTTTGCCAATGATAATCGACTGCAGCGTTCTGTGCGGTCGTCGTGGATTTCGGTGCTCGCCCACCTTACCGGCGAATCGCGGGCGCACTTTGGACAGCGTGTAGCCGAAACCGCACGCGAAATCGCCCGCCAGCATGATGGTCAGCGGGTGCTGGCAGTCATCCACATGGCGGTGCGCAGCAACATGCTGGCGCGCCTGGTGGATGAGGATCCGAAGGCCTGGGTCCGTTACGACGGCTGGCCCGCAGGAGCCTTTACAGAAATTGAGCTTTCACCGATGGGGAAAGCCCGCCTGGTTCATTTGAGCATCACAGATCATCTTCGAACAGGGAGTCAAAATGAGTGAGAATCAACCCATCAACTGGGAACAGACGCTATTCAACATCATCCTGCATGCCGGAAATGCCCGCTGCAAGGCCATCGAAGCCGCCGAGCAGGGGGAGGCAGGCAATTTCGAAGGGGCAGAATCCGCCATGGTCGAGGCGGAGGCGGAGCAGGCTGAAGCGCACAAGGTCCATGCCCGGGTCATCCAGATGGAAGCCGGCGGAGAACAGGTACCCTTTTCTGTCCTGCTCGTGCATTCGATGGACCTCCTGCTGCTGGCGTGGGCCGAGATCGACCACACCCGGCAAATGCTGTCGCTTTTCCGGCGCGTGTCGGCTTTGGAGGCGGAGGTGAAGAAATGGAAAAAATAGAAAAGGTGGAAAAGATCGCCATCATCGGGGGCGGCAGTTCCTACACCCCGGAATTCATCGAAGGTTTTATCAACCATGAAAAAGAGATCCAGGTGGGTGAAATCGCCCTGTTCGATGTGGATGAAGAACGCCTCAACATCGTCGGCGGCATGGTCCAGCGCCAGGTGCATCATGCGGAACTCGATACGCGCATCACGCTGACCCTTTCCCGACCAAAAGCGGTGGAAGGCGCCCGTTTCGTGGCCTCCCAGATGCGGGTCGGGCAGATGCCGGCGCGCATCCGGGATGAGAAGATCCCCCTCAAGCATAATGTGCTGGGCCAGGAGACCACGGGACCTGGGGGCACCCTGAAAGCCTGGCGCACGATACCGGTGACGCTGGATACCGCCCGGGATGTGGAGAAATATGCCCCGGGAGCCTGGTATCTCAACTTCACCAACCCATCCGGCATCATCACCGAAGCGATCCTCAAGCATACCAACCTCAAGGTGGTCGGGCTGTGCAACAACCCGATCAACATGCAGCGTATGATCGCCATGGCATTGGGAGTGACCGACGAACAGGTGTTCCTGGAGTGGATCGGGTTGAACCACGTCAACTGGGTGAGGCGCATCTTCGCCTCCGGGCAGGATGTCACCAGCCGGGTCCTGGAAATCCTCGAAACGCACCAGGAGGAATTGCATTTCCCGCCTGAACTCATCCGCACGCTGGGCGTTCTACCAACCTATTACCTGCAATATTATTACGACCATCCCGGAAAACTGGCTGAAGCCAAAGCCGCTCCAAAATCGCGCGGCGAGGTGGTCCAGGAAGTGGAGAGGGAATTGTTCGCGAAATACAAGGACCCCTCGCAGGTGGTGAAGCCTCCGGAACTCAGCCAGCGGGGAGGCGCCCTCTACTCGGAGGCAGCCATCCGGCTGATGCTCTCCCTGCTGTTTGACAGGCGGGATGTGCAGATCGTTGTCACGCGCAACAACGGCGCCATATCCGACCTGCCAGCGGATGCTTCCGTCGAGATCCCCTGCGTCATCGGAGCACACGGGGTTTCGCCGCTGAACATGGGACCCCTGCCGGAGACGATCCGTGCCCTGTGCCAGCAAGCCAAAGCCTGGGAAAGCTGGACAGTCGCCGCGGGAGTGAGCGGCTCACGCCAGGAGGCATTGATGGCGATGATGACCAACCCGCTGGTACCCTCGTTCGAGGTGGCCCGAGCGCTCCTGGATGAGATGCTGAAAGCGAATCGGGATTACCTGCCGCAATTCTTCCCAAAGTAACCATCGCCAGAATTCGATGGCGACACAAAATTGGTAAAGGACTGTCCATGAAAACGATTGACCTGAACAAGCCGGTCGAAATCCCCTCCTGGCTGAGGATCGCGGCACGCCCGACCTCGATCGGCAGCGGCGAACTGGAACGCCAGTGGCTGGAAATCGGGGAGGAAGCCACCGAGGCGATCCTGAAGGTATTGCCCACCGGCAAGTACACGCTGGGACCGTACCTGAGCGCGTTCGAAAATGAATTCGCCAAGTATTGCGATTGCGATTACGGGATCGGCATCTCCAGCGGCACGGCCGCGCTGCATCTTGCGCTGGAAGCCATGGGGATAGGACCGGGTGATGAAGTGATCACCGTTGCGAACACCTACGTGGCGACTGCCCTGGCGATCACCTATACCGGCGCCACGCCGGTCTTTACGGATATCGATCCGCAAACCTATAACATGCGTGCAGACCTGGTGGCTGCAAAACTCACCCCGCGCACGCGCGCCATCCTGCCGGTTCACCTATACGGTCAGCCTGTGGATATGGACCCGATCCTTGAGCTTGCCCGCCAGCATTCCCTGGGTGTGATCGAAGATGCCTCGCACGCGCATGGAGCCACCTACAAAGGGCGAAAAACCGGTTCGCTGGGCGATATCGGCTGCTTCAGTCTCTATCCAAGCAAGAACATGGGGGCATACGGAGATGGAGGCATCATCACCACCAGCAATGCCGACCTATTCGAGAAGGTCAAGATGCTGCGTTATGTGGGGCAGCGGATCAAATTTGTCCACGAGGTGATCGGTTTCCAGGAGCGGCTGGACGAGATCCAGGCTGCCGCCCTGAGCGTCAAATTACACTTCCTTGAATCATGGAACGACAGGCGCAGGAAGTGGGCCGCCTTATACGATCAGCTGTTGGCAGATACACCGGTGGTGCTGCCCTACGCGGCACCCGAAGTCCGGCATGTGTACTATTCCTATGCCATCCTGGTCAAGAAGGAAGAACGCGACGACCTGATGAATTTCCTGGCGGACCGGGATGTGGGTTCCTTTGCCATGTACCCCACACCGGTACCCCTCCTGCCCTGTTATGAAGACCTGGGTTACAAGCCAGAGGATATTCCTCTGGCGGCGGAATATGCCGACCGGGTGGTCAACCTGCCCATGTTCCCGCAATTGAGGGAGGACGAAGTCCGGACAGCAGCGCAGGCAGTGGTGGATTTCTACAGGAGCAAATAAGCGAGGCTGCCATGAGCGATCCGGTCAGGCTGGCGGTGCTGGGAGGCAGCGGGGTGGCGACCCCCGAGCTGGTGGATGCGCTTTTGCGCGCAGACGAGAGACCGCTGCTGCACCTGTCGCTGATCGGCCGCGAGGAGGGGAAACTTGCCGCCGTGGGGAAGATGGCACAAAGCCTGGCGGAAAAATCATCGCCTGCGATCACCGTCAGCGTGCATACCGATGTTCGCGAGGGATTGGCAGGAGCCCGGTACATTCTGAACCAGGTGCGGGTGGGCGGTTACACCGGTCGAATGGTCGACGAGACCTTTCCCCACCAGTTTGGTATCCCGGGCGAAGAGACGGTCGGCCCCGGGGGGATGAACATGGCGCTGCGAACGATCCCGGTGGTGGTGGAATTATGCTGCATCGTTGAACAGGCTGCACCGGATGCCCTGATGATCAACCTTACCAATCCCAGCAGCATCGTCCAGTATGCGATCCAGAAAACGACCAGCGTCAAGGTGGTGAGCGTCTGCGACTTGCCCATGATGGCGGAGCAGCTGCTGTCAGGTCTGCTCAAGGTTCCGGCGAGCGAACTGGCATGCCGGTACACCGGCATGAACCATTTTGGCTGGGTGACGGGTGTGCGCTGGCGGGGCAGGGATATGATGCCGCAGGTATTGGAAAAATTGGCTGAATCGCATGCCTCTCCGGTGGAAATGGACATCCTCCGCGCCCTGGGGGTGATCCCGACCTCTTATTTTAAATACATCTATCATGCCAACCGCATGCTTGCCGACCAGCAATCCCGGCAGAGCAGGGCTAAGGAATTAATCGACCTGGAGGCGGAGATCCTGGCTGCTTATCGATCCAGTGACCGTCCCGAGAAACCTACCAGCCTGGTGAAGCGCAATGCAGTCTGGTACGAGCACATGATCGTGCCATTGCTGATGGCCCACATCAATGATACGGGTGAGCGTAAATACATTCAGGTGAGGAATGGAAGCGCACTGCCTTTCCTGCCAGCAGAGGCAATCGTCGAGGTGCCGTGCGTGGTCCGGCGGGATGGCTTTGAGGCACAACCCTATGATGACGGGCTGCCCCCGGACTTGCAAGCCCTGCTGCTGACCAATGCAACCTGTGAGATGCTCTGGGCGGAAGCAGTCCTCGAACATTCGTATCCAAAGGCACTCCGGGCGATGTTGTTGAACCACCTGGTGAACAATTACGACCAGGCCAAGGGCATTCTTGATACAATCTGGGAAAAGTAGGAGGACAGGCGCATGCAGGAGATCTCGATCGTAGTCCGTAACAAAGTGGGTCTGCACGCCCGTCCAGCAGCCCTTTTTGTGCAGATTGCCGCGGCGCATCAATCCAAAATCACCGTGACCAATGGCGACAAAACGGGCAATGCCAAGAGCATCCTGGGCATCCTGGCCCTGGGTGTCAACCAGGATGACAGGATTACCATCCAGGCCGATGGAGCAGATGAAGGCGAAGCACTCGAGAAACTTGCCAAACTGGTCGAGGATAATTTTGGAGAATGCAGGTGAGCGAGAAAACATATAAAGGAATCCCCGCTTCCGAGGGCATCGCCTTCGGAACGGCATTCCTTTTTCGACCCGTGGATCTTAAAATCCCACCTCGCGCCGCAGCACCGATGGAGCAGGAACTGAAGCGGTTCGAGGACGCCTGCAAGAAAGCCGGGCAGGAACTTGAGGCGCTCAAGGCAGATGTAGCGAAACGTACGGATGCAGGAACCGCCGCCATTTTTGAAGCGCACCAATTGATGGTGGCAGACCCGATGCTGGCGGATTCAGTCCGGTCCCATCTCGAGGCGGGAGAGACCATCGAAACCGCCGTCCAGGCTGCCAGCCAGGAAATTGCCGCGATGCTTGCCTCCATGGATAATGCAGTCTTTGCCGCCCGCGAAGCGGATATGCGGGATGTCGGGCGGCGCCTGCTGCGCATCCTGCTGGGCATCCCCGACACGTCCGCCGATGGATTGAAGACGCCTGCGATCATCGTATCGCAGGATCTGACCCCCTCCGACACAACCGGGTTCCGCCCTGACCTGGTGCTCGGATTCTGCACCGCCGCGGGCGGCTTGACCTCCCATGTGGCGATCCTAGCGCGCACGCTCGGCCTGCCTGCAATTGTCGGACTGGGGGAGGAGGCATTGGGTAATATCCCGGACGGCAACCGGCTGATCCTGGATGGAACGCGCGGCGAACTGGTTGTAGACCCCGGTCCGAGCACCGTGGATCGTTATGAAGAGATGAAGCGAAAGGCCGCCGCCCGTCTGGAGTCCATCCAAACCACCATGAGCAGGGAGGCAGTCACGGCAGATGGGCAGCGGGTCGAGATAGGTGCGAACATTGGGGATGCGGATTCTGCGAGCGAAGCCGTCCGGTACGGCGCCGAAGGGGTGGGTCTGCTGCGCACCGAGTTCCTGTACCTGCAGTATTCGCAGCCGCCCAGCGAAGAACAGCAGTTGGAAGCCTATCGGCGCGTACTGGTAGCCATGGGCGACCGGCCGGTGATCATCCGCACGCTGGATATCGGCGGGGATAAACCGCCTCCTTACCTGAAGTTTGACAGGGAATTAAATCCATTCCTGGGCTGGAGAGCCATTCGCATCTGCTTGGACGACCAGGCATTATTCAAGACCCAGCTGCGCGCCATCCTACGGGCTGCCGCTGGAAAGCGTGCCCTGATCATGTATCCCATGATCAGCAGCGTTGAGGAATTGAGGGCTGCCAATGCCCTCCTGGCGGAGGCGCGCAAGGAATTGGAATCGGCCGGCATCCCACATGGTTCCAACCTTCCGGTGGGGATCATGGTGGAGACGCCTGCCGCAGCCATGCTGGCAGAATCCCTGATCAGGGAGTGCGATTTCTTCAGCCTGGGAACGAATGACCTGACGCAATATACCCTTGCTGTGGACCGCACCAATGAACGCGTGGCTGCCTTGTTCCAGCCGCTTCATCCTGCAGTCCTAATGTTGATCAAGAAAACCATCGAGGCTGCCCATCAGCAGGGAAAGTGGGTGGGCATGTGCGGGGAGCTGGCTGGCATGCAAAAAGCGATCCCGATCCTCCTGGGATTGGGCTTGGATGAATTCAGCATGGCCGCGCGCTCGATCCCGGAGGCGAAATGGTTGGTGAGCCGGTTTACGGTCACCCGGGCGAAACAGATCGCGGAGCAGGCTTTGAATCTGCCCACGGCGGGAGAGATAGAAGAGTTAATGAAAGGTGTATTAAATGAAGCCGGGGGTGATTCAGAGAAGTAGATCCTCTGCTAAAAGTAATCCCTCACCTGCATAAAATAATGAGAGGAACAGATAAACTTCCCTGTTCCTCTTTTGTTTATATATTCAAGGACCCGAAGAAAAAATGAATAAATATATTTTTTGTGTCACTCCACGGCAAATACCTTTTGAGAAATATTTACAAGGGGGCAGGCACACTGACAGGGCTCGAATTTTCCTTCCGAGAGATTGCCCGCGACAATCACCATGTTTAGGTGATGACTCCAGAACCGTTCAAGGTTATTTTAGGATTATCTGATTTCGTCCGGAGGTGGATATGGTTACCCTGGCACAATCGGCCGTGCCAAAAATGGCACGCATTACCTTCATGAAGAAGCGCGATGATCTCCGCGAAACCCTCACTCCACGCTTCTGCATGATAATAACAACAGGGATGATCCTGGCAGGGCTTGGCATTCCTGTTCTCATCCTGATCCAGCTCCTGCCAGCCAGCTTGCTGCTGTGTGGCGCAGGCTTTGCCCTGGTTGCATTCGGAGGGATAATGTGGCTCATCTTCTACGGAGACCTGTGAGATGCCTGAAAACCACGTGAACTACATCAAGATTCCTCAGCAATTGGTCGCCTTACTCCCAGCACGGATCGACCGCCGCGAGGAGATCCCGCCGCTGCTTGAGCGCCTGAAAGCCGGGTGCGGCGAATCCGTCTGCGGGGCGGCCATGGCGATATTCCACGGCGGGGCGGTGAAGGACGGATTTCTCGTCGAAGCAGCCTACCCGGTGTCGAGCCCGGTCGAACGCGGCGAGATCCGCACCCGCACTCTCGAACCGGTTCCAGCAGTGAGCATGGTTCACCGGGGATCTCACGACTCCATCCGTGAGACGATCCAAAAGATTCATTCCCACCTGAGCCAACATGCGTTGACGACCTCCCTTATCCGGAGGGAAATCTACCGGGTTGTCAACGTCAGCCGACCGGAAGAGAATGTCATAGAAGTGCAGGTGATCCTGCACGAATGGGACCGCTTGCTTGCCGAAGGCACGCAGGAAGTGCTTGGGGCGGAAGCCCGCCGCCTTGTGATGCAAGGCATCGAAGCCCTCTCCCCGGAATCATCCTCTGTCGAGTACACTGCCTGGATCCAGGGTGCGATGGGACGCCTGGACGCGCTGACGGGGGACAGCGAAAAGAAGTGCCTGGTCGTTTCGCATTGCGCACACCGCTTCCCCGAGGAACGCATCGCCCACCTGCGCCATATTTTCGAAAACGGCAAGTTCGATGACATCCTGCATGAGATGTATGCCGATGATTTCTGGTATGAAAAACCGGTGCGCCGCGGGAATGTGATCCACATGCGAAAAAATCCCTATGACCCCGAGGGATATGCCAATGCGGTCTCGCCCGCTGAAAGGCGCAGAGCCTATTGCCACTGCGCTTTTGTGCGCCCATTTCTCGAAGTTATCCCTTCCCAGCTCTCACCAACCTTCTGTTATTGCGGAGCGGGCTGGTACCGGCAGTTGTGGGAGGGGATCCTGCAGGCACCGGTCAAGATAGAGCAGGTTGAAACGCTGCTGAAGGGCGATGATCAATGCCGGCTCACCATCACCCTGCCGCTGGAACTGACAGGAAAATGTTCACCGGAAGGTTAAAGGCGACCGATATGGCAAAACAGACCACCTATGAGATCCGTGTGCGTGAGCTCCTGGACGAGAAATGGACCGACTACTTTCTGCCTTTTACTTTAACCTGCGGTGAGGAGGATACAAGGATCACCGGTGCGGTGCACGACCAGGCGGAATTATTCGGGATCTTACTAAAAATCCGCGACCATGGATTGCAATTAATCTCCGTGAACCCTGTCAAACGGTTGTAATACTCCTGCTTCCGTGGAACCTTTCCTGCGGAAGCGATATCGAGTGTGTATAATTACCCTGTGGAAAACCTGCTGCCAACCAAGTTCTTCCTGCCTCCCGCACCGACCGGGTTCGTTGCGCGACCGCACCTGATCGATGACCTTGATCAGGCGTTGAAGCACCGCCTGACCCTGGTGTCTGCACCCGCCGGGGCTGGCAAGACAACCCTGGTCAGCAGCTGGGTGCAGAAAAGCCGCGAGAAAGGGGTGGCATTTGGCTGGCTCTCGCTGGATGACTCCGATAACGACCTGGAACGATTCCTGGAATACATGCTGGCAAGCCTGGAAGAAGGAGGGCTGACCCTCGAGTCGGTTGCAATCCCTGCAGGGCTGACCGGTGACTCGCAAATGAAGTCTGTCATGGCGGATTTCATCCGCGGGCTGATGGGCCTCAAGCGGGAGATGATCCTTATCCTGGACGATTACCATCTCATCCAGAACAAGGAGGTCCACTGTGCTGTGGAATACCTGGTGGAACATGCGCCGCCGTGCTTTCATCTTGCCATCCTCACCCGCTCCGATCCACCGCTGAGGCTGGCGCGCATGCGCGTGTCGGGTTATTTAACAGAACTGCGCATGGACAACCTGCGCTTTTCCGTCCTGGAAGCAGGGGAATTCCTTGAAAAAGCAGCCGGCTTGCAATTGACCCAAACGGACCTCACCACTTTAACCGAGCGCACCGAAGGCTGGGTTGCCGGGCTGCAAATGGCGGCGATCTCGCTGCGCGGGCGCGAGGATGCGGCTGCATTCGTGGCGGCCTTTGCGGGAAGCCACCGTTTTGTCTTCGACTACCTGCTTGAACAGGTCCTCAGCCGGCAGGCAGGCGAGGTGAGTGAGTTCCTGCTAAAAACATCGGTGCTGGAGCGGCTTTCCGGTCCGTTGTGCAAGGCAGTGACCGGGATGGAGGGCTCCGGCGCTGACATGCTCGATGCGCTTGAGAAAGCCAACCTGTTCCTGGTACCGCTCGACGATGAGCGCCGCTGGTATCGTTATCATCATTTGTTTTCCGATCTTCTGCGGTTGATGCTGGAGCATAATTTTCCAGGAGTCACCGCGGAACTCCACAAGCGAGCCTGCCGATGGTATGAATCCCATGAAATGATGGTAGAGGCGCTCCACCATGCGCTTTCCTCGGGGGACATGCAACTGGTCGCGCAAATCGTCTCCGCAAATGTACTGGTGCTGGTGGAAAACGACGAGGCGGTCCCCACATTGCAGAAGATCGACTCGGTGCCCGAGTCCGAAATGATCACCCTGCCGTGGCTGGGTATTGCCCGCGCCTGGGTGATGGGTGCCGGGCAGTTGCAAAAATCCCGGCAGGTATTGGATGCCGTTGAAAAGAGCCTGGAAAGCATACCGGAGGGGGTCGAGCGCCAGAGGTTAGCCGGTCATATCGCCGCGGCGCGCGCTTTCGTGTTCAGTGTCATGGGCGACAAGGAGAATACCATCGCCCAAGCCAGGCTGGCAAATGAACTGCTGCCTGCAGATGAAATAGCTGTTCGTGCCATGACCCTGACCATCTGGGGGGATATGCGCTCCGATGATCGCCGGCATGATCCTGCCACCATGCCCATCCTCGAACAGGCCATGGCGCTGGCTCTGAAGGCAAAGAAACCCCACGTTGCGATGATCGCCGCGGCCGCGCTTGCTTCGGCGAACCTGCACGCCGGCAACCTGGGCGAACTCCACCGCGTCTGCCTGGAAGCCTTGGCGATCGGGGATGAATATCAAAAACGTTACCAGCGTCCCCTGTCAGCCAGTGCCAATGTCTATTCCCTTCTGGCACGCGTGCTGGCAGAATGGGGAGAAAATGAACAGGCGATCCAGTATGCCCGCAAAGGGCTGCTGCTGAGCGAAAGCTGGGGACAACTGGATAGTGAAGTGATGTGCCTGAATTACCTGGGGCGCGCCCTGGTGTTCGGCAACGACAACGAGCAGGCGCGGCAGGTATTCCAACGCGCCCTGGCGACGGCCGAAAATGTATCCCCCTGGTACTGCGAGATGACCATTGCCTACACCCTGGATTCGCTCCTTGACAGCGATAATCCGGATGCGAAGGAAATAATCCGCCAGAAGCGCCTGCTCAAGCAGTACGGGGTACGGAATGCCAATATCCTCGCCTCCAGGTTGTTGCTGTGGGAAAACCAACCGGAGCAAGCGATTGAATTGCTGGAAAAAGAACTGGCCTATTTACAAGGACAGCCATCTTTTGATATTGTGCGCATCCATTGCCTGCTCGCCCTGGCGCACCAGGCACGCGGGAATCTCAAACCTGCCATCGACTCGCTGAGGCAGGCGCTGGTACTAGCCGAACCGGAGAACCGAGTTGCCAGCTTCGTGCGCGAAGGCGAGGCCATGGAAAGGCTGCTCAGGCTAGTGCGCGTGAAACTCATCACCCCTGAATTTGTGAAGAAACTGCTGGCAACCTTTAGATCCCGTAAGAAATACATCCCGGAGCCAAGCCATACTGCTGAAGCGCTGGTCGAGCCGCTCAGCCAGCGTGAGCTGGAAGTGCTGGGTCATTTGAACGGACCGCTTTCCACCCCGGAGATCTCTGAACAATTAATGGTATCCGCCAATACCGTGCGCACCCATATCAAGAGCATCTATTCAAAATTAGGCGTCCATGGACGCAGCAAGGCAGTACAGCAGGCTCGCGAGCTGGGTCTGCTGGTTCAATGACCTTGCCTTAAGTGCCACCACCCTCCTCGCCGATCCGGCGAGGTTTTTTTATTTCACCCAGAGTGGGTGATGACGGGTAAGCCTGCTTCGATTAACCTATTTATTGGAAATCTGATCCGGAGGATCAATCCGGCATGGTTGGCGGGTCGCCCGAACCAAAGGGTATTGGCTTCAGGAGATGGCGGTGAACAAGGGCAAGGGTTGTGTCAAACCCCACAGTTTGTTGTTGATCCTGGCAGCAGCCCTGCTCGCAGCAGGTATCCTGGTGGATGCGACAGGAATGCTGGCCTTGCTGAGCATGGTGGCGGGACTTGGATTTATGATCGGTCTTTTTCTTAAGTGAGCGGTGATATTGATCCGTGATTTTTTGTGAGGAGGAACAGGATGAAAAGAAGCCTACTAACAGCCAGAGAATGGGTTGAACGGATCGTTCTGGCATTGATCTTTCTTATTTCTGGATGCCTGATCTATACCGTTTTCAGCCCTTTTCGGCCCTTGCTTCCCAAGATTCCTGATTACTTTGGCAGGATCGGTTTAATTGTCCTTTTACTGGTCGTGACCCTGTGGATCCGCAGGAACGACCGTTATGGGAAATACCAGCCTATATTTCTTGGTCTTTTGATCATGGCGATCGCAGTCAGCCTGGATAATGCCCTGGGAATCTACCTGGATGTTTACCTGGGCGTGAATGCCAGAACTCCGATCGGGTATGCGATCATGAAATTTAATGAGTTTGCCGTGGTGGTGAGCGTGGTGGTCTCGCTGACCCTGCTCACAGGGGGAAGCCTGGGTTCGATCTACATCCAGAAGGGCAGGCTGAAATCAGGCCTGACCATCGGGTTGATCAGTTTCCTTCTCGCCGCCGCCGGTTCCATCCCCATGGCATTCCTTTTCAAGGCTCAAAATTTAAGCCTTGAAAGGATACTGGCATGGCTCCCCTGGATCTTGATTTTCGTGCTGGCAAACGCCGCCCAGGAGGAACTCCTGTTCCGGGGGTTGTTTCTGCGCAAGTTGCAGCCATTCTTCGGGAAATTCCTTTCCAATTTGATGATCGCCTTTGTTTTCACCCTCCTTCACGGGACGGTAAACTACACCATCGATAATTATGTGTTCCTGGCAGTGGTCTTCCCCCTGGCACTGGGCTGGGGTTATGTCATGCAGAAAACGGACAGCCTCTGGGGCTCGATCCTGTGGCATGCCGGCATGGATATCCCGATCATGCTTGGCATATTTTCGAACCTGGTTTAATATTCAGAGACCCTTCCTTACTGTTATCGTTGGCAGGTTGACATACTGCTATGATTGTTCAGTACCTGTGTCTTTGTGGTCAATTCGGCGTTTTGTTCTTCTGTGTTCCTGTGCGGAAGGGTAAATTAATATAGGGTGTTCTATCACAATTCCTGCCCTACCTGGTAGTCGTAGGGCTGGTGCGCCCAAGTCCTCGAGCGCCACTATGGGAGAGAAGGGCAACCATGCGAGAAGCATTTGCGTTTCATGTTGGCTACGATGACCATCTTCATCAGGATCCCTTGATAAATTTTCAATTGAATCGCTGGATCAGTTATCTGGGGGGAAGTGTGCTGGACGAGCTCAGCGCGGTCGCACCCCGGTTAACAGATATCCCTTCGTTACGGGGGGAGTTTCTCGCCCTGGCCGAAAATGCTCAAGAGCAGGGGCGGAACCTGCAGGCGGCCTATTATTTCCGTTCCGCCGAGTTCTTCATGAGACAGGCTGATCCGCTCAAGGAGTCAACGCGCAGGAAATTCATCAAACTTTTATGGGAGTTTTACCAAATTGATGAGAGCAGCTACCATGAGATCCCTTACAAGGATGGAAATGTTCGAGGGCTGCTGCCCGCCTACTTATTTCCTCATAATCAGCATAAGGATACCATCATCATCCATGGCGGCTTCGACAGCTACATAGAGGAATTCCTGCCCATCATCCTATACATTCGAGATTGTGGGTACAATGTCATTTGTTTTGAAGGACCTGGGCAGGGCGGCGCACTGCATGGTTCCGGTCTATTCCTAACCCATGAATGGCACAAGCCGGTCGGAACAATCCTGGATTATTTTAAATTGGATGAAGCCACCCTGATTGGAATCTCGATGGGAGGCTGCCTGGGTTTGCGGGCAGCTGCTTATGAACCGCGCATAAAGCGGGTGATCGCCTACGATGTTTTCTTCGATTGGATGGACACAACCCTTGAAAAACTCAAACCAGTTGCCCCTCTGCTAAAATTATTGCTTAATTCCAGGGCGGGCAGCGTTTTCGACCTCTTCCTGGCTGGGATCATGAAAAAGAGTCCCCTTTTCGATTGGAGCATGCATCAGGCCATGCTGGTGTTGGGAGTTTCCACTCCATATCAGGTTTTCCAGAAGAGCAGACAGTATACTACTCGAGATATTTCTTCCCTGGTAACCCAGGATGTACTCCTGATGGCTGGATCTGAAGATCATGTCATTCCTTTGAGCCATTTCTACAAACAGATTGCCTTATTACAGAATGTCAGATCACAGACCAGCCGGTTGTTTACACGCGAGGAGCAAGCGCAGAATCACTGTCAGATCGGCAATCTCCGCCTGGCAGTGGACCATATTACAAACTGGATTGACTTCACTCTGAAGATTGCTAATTAATCCTTTGGTTCCTTGAGAAACTTATCTTATAAGGACTTTGGAAAATAATGAATCCAATCGTACCCACCCACCTGGTCGATCTGGTTGTCGTCATCATAGCCAACCTGACCAACCTCCTGCTGGCAGTCATGTTCCTGTTCCGCGCCCGCGGCCGTTCCAGGCTCGGAAATGGTTTTGGGTGGGGGGCGGTATTGCTGGGCATACCGCTGCTCGCGGCAATCGTGCTGAACGCCTTGTCAGGGCGCCCCTGGTGGACTCTCGTTCTGCCGGGCCTGCTCGTGCTTTACGACCTGGTGGAATTTGGGCTGGATCACGTATTTAAATTCGATTTCCGCCAATCCCGCTGGCTCGGGCCTTACCTGGCACTTTACTACCTGGCGCTGATGGGCATGATCGGTTATTCCTTCGCCGCCGGGAGAACTTTCGGTTTTATCACCCTGGGGACCTACTTCATCAACCTGGCTGCCACAGCCTATTCCTTCAGCCGTGTAAGGCATGGATGAGAGTGTTCTCAAAAGATTCATCCCGATGCCATTGAGAACGCCTCACGGTTTAAGAAACAAAATTCGATTATTATTTATCCACAATTAAAAAAGTCTGGCGTTGATTGCGACCAGGCTTTCAAGGTTGGGTTCCTGAATACTAATCGAGGAGACACCAATGAATACGAATGTATTGATCCTGAAAGGCAGCCCGCGTGAAAAGGGCAACAGCAGCACCCTGGCTGACCGGGCTGCCGCGGGTGCCATGGAAGCCGGCGCGCAGGTGGAAAGCATCTACCTGCATGGTATGGATATCCGCGGCTGCGATGCATGCGACCTGTGCGATGCCGGTCAATGCGTGATCGAGGACGACATGCAGCCGCTCTACCCGAAACTGGCTGCCGCTGATGCGATCCTGCTCGCTTCCCCGGTCTACTGGTTCACTTTCAGTGCCCAATTGAAACTCTGCATCGACCGGTGGTATGGATTCCAGGGTCACAAATGGCAGGAAGTGAGCCACAAACCATACGGCATCATCCTGACCTATGGTGACGAGGACCTTTACTCCTCCGGT
>Ga0315295_10000706_pt1 | contig 28667 bp, 28 predicted proteins | sample YL17G14_0_MG_FD_204453 | JGI IMG/M metagenome (GOLD analysis project Ga0315295, IMG submission 204453) | Sediment microbial communities from Yellowstone Lake, YNP, Wyoming, USA - YL17G14_0 | ecosystem: Environmental > Aquatic > Freshwater > Lake > Sediment | place: USA: Wyoming | collected... | reverse complement strand
CGAGTATGATGAGGGACGGCAACGGCAGGGACGCCTTCTTCCTCGAGATGTCGTTGAACCTGGACGCGATCTCTGCGGGTGTGAGCAAGAGATTCCCCTCCTGGAAGTAGTGCGATCATGTAGTGCGATCATACCATCCGTGGATCGGCTCCAGGCAGGCCTTTTACTGAAAAACCACCTCCCCAGCCTTCTTCCGCCTGGCGAAATAGGACCCAAGGACGCGGTTTTCATGGGCGCTGATGGCGGCCGCCGGCAGGTCCGGCGTGTCGAACGTCGTGTGACCGTCCTCGACCAGCACCGACTCGTAGCCGAGGTTGAACGCGCTCCTGCACGTGGTGTCGACGCAGACCTCGGATTGGATCCCGCAGATGACGAGCCTTTTAATGCCGAGCGCGTCCAGCTTCTCCCTCAGGTCAGTCTCGTGGAACGAGCAAGGTGTCTTCTTGTGGATGACGAGGTCGCCCGGCTCGGGCTCTACGTCGGGGTGGGTCTGCCAGCCCGGGGTGCCTTCCTCCAGAAACCCGCCCTTCCTGCCGGAATGCTGGACGTACACCACCGGTACACCTGCGACCCTCGCCCGGGCGATCAGCGCTTTGAGCGTCTCCAGCAGTTCCTTGCCGCGGTGGACCGGGTCAGGTCCCCCGAACATCCCCGCTTGAACGTCGATGACCAACAGGGCCGTGTCCTTTGCCATTCGCGGTCCTCCCCCAAAAGCCTCAGACAGAGGGCTATAAGCGGCACCGAGAAGACTATACATCCAACTCGATCGGGCAAACAACCGGGAGTGGGGCAACCGGAGCGGTGGGAGGAGCAGAAGCACACGCAGACCGCGGTAGACCGATCCGGCGGTCTGCATTATCCTGATAAGTGTGTGTCTGTCTATGCGCCGCAACCTGGAGGACTGAGTCGGCCGTTGGAGACCTGGCGACGTAACCTCTACATGATGCTGGCCACCGTGTTCGTGGCCCAAGCTTCCTTCACGCTCGTCACTCCATTCATGTCATACCTCCTGAAGTCCATGGGCGTTAGGCAGAACCTCGCGATATGGTCGGGGATGGCCTACTCGGCCTCGTCTCTCACCTTTGCCCTCGTGTCGCCGATCTGGGGCTCGATCGCCGACAAGTACGGCAAGAGGATACAGATACTCCGTTCCGGCACGGGAATCGCGCTCATGTACGCCCTCTACCCGATGGCCAGGACGCCCCTTGAGTTCGTCCTCATGCGCGCCTTGACCGGACTCCTCTCCGGTTTCCTTCCGGCAGCGATGTCGCTGGTCGCCACCAATACGCCTGAGGACAAGATGGGCTACGCCCTCGGGTTGTTCCAGGCAGTGAACGCGGCGGGCACTATATCAGGCCCGCTGATCGGGGGCGCGATGGTACAGGTGGCCAGGGATCCCCATGACGTTCAGGCTATCTGCAGGGATGCTCCTAGCCTTCAGCGTGACGTGTTTCGCGATGCTCCGGGAGGAGGTCACCCGAAGCGCCGCGAGGGTCAACGTGCTCGGCGACATCGCGGAGGCGTTCCGCAACGGGCAACTGGTGATGGTCTTCACCTGCCTGTTCCTGGCCCAGGCGGCCATCCAGGTGACGCAGCCGACCCTCGTCCTCTACATCGACCGCCTGTCGGACGGCCGTAACTCCACTCTGTTCAGCGGAGTCGTCTACTCCATCGCAGGCCTGGGCACTGTCGCGGGGGCGACCTTCGCCGCGAGGCGGAACGAGAACGGCGCCGGGCTCGACCGCCTCGGTCACGAGAGCCTCTTCCTCATGGGGCTCCTGGGATCGGCAGCGTTCTCGGCTCTCCAGGGAGTGTGGGTCGCGATCGTCCCGCTCGCCGCTTTCCGGCTGCTCCTCGGCGCGTTCAACGGGATACTGACCGTTCACGGAAACGTCCTCGCCGCTACCGCCGTATCCAGGGAGTTCCGGGGCCGGGCATTCGGGGTGATGAGCGGCGTCCTTCCGTTCGGTTCGGTCACAGGGCCGCTCATCGGCGGTATCGTGGGGGAAGGGCTTGGTCTCGGCAGCGCGTTCTACGCGTCCAGCCTGCTCTTCCTGGTGTCAGGCGGGGTGCTGGCCGTCTTCAGGAGGCGGCCTGCCGCACAAAGACAGGCGGCCGGTTAGTCGCCGTCATCGTCTGCGGCGCTGATCCCTTTCCGGCGCTTCCGGGCGACAACCCTGCGGTATACCTTGACGGTCTTCTCGGCCATGACCTTAGCGTCGAAAAGCTCCTCCGCCCTGTTCCTGCCCGCGATCCCCATCTTCCGGGCCAGATCGGGGTCCACCAGGAGACGGACGATCGCCTGAGCCAGCACTTTGGGCTGCCTCGGAGGGACCAGCATGCCGGTCAGGCCGTCGACGACGGCCTCAGGCACGCCTCCGACGGCCGTGGACACCACGGGCAACCCGGCGCCCATAGCCTCGAGCACGGCCAGAGGAAGTCCCTCGTAGTCGGACGAGAGCACGTAGACGTCCAGTGTCGAGAGGAAATCGGGCACGTCGCTCACGAACCCCGGCATCTTGACGTAGGGTTCCAGCCTGAGCTCCTTGATCTTGGCCTTTAGCTTGTCCTCCAGAGGACCAGTCCCGCCGATCACGAACCTGGCTGCGGGCTCGGATGCGAGCACAAGCCTGGCGGCCTCGAGGATCACGTCAAGCGCCTTCTGCCGGTGAAGCCGCGCGACGGTGCCGATGAGGAACCCGCGCTTGGAATCCTTCGCGCCTCCCTGCTCAGGCGACCCCGCAGCGGTCGTCCTGCGCTGAGCCCGGCGTTTGTCCTGAGCCGGCTTCGCCGCGCTCTCCTTCCACCTGGGTACGTAGGGAGTCAGGTCGATGCCGTTCGGGATGGTCGCGATCATCGCGGGCTTTATGCCCGACTCGACCAGATCCTTCTGCACTCCCTGCGACACGGCGATGATCCGATCAGCCAGGACGTTCGCGACGATCCTGTTGAGCAGGCGTCTGGCAGCGGAAGCCTTGGGCGGGACGACCCCGCTTTCATCCGGTATGCGAACCAGGTTGTGCTTGGTATAGACCACGGGGATCCCGCGGAGACGTGCGGCTATTCGACCCGACAGGCTGCCGTGAGTGTGGACGAGGTCGGGCTTGTGTTCCTTCATGAGGTTGCCCAGCTCGCGGGTGAGGCGCCGGGAGTGGGAAACGTCCCTGCCCGAGATGGGGATCCGGCGAAGGTCCATGGCGTCGAGTCGTTTGGCCAGCTCGCCCTCCGGGCACGCCACTAGCCCCTCCACGTCCTTGAAGGCGGGTTGCGAGAGCAGGTTCAGAAGGTAACGCCCCGCTCCGCCGATGTTGGTGTCAGTGATGACGTGGAGTACCTTCATTGGACTCCTACCTCCGCGCTCCGCTTCGTTGCGGCAAGCCCCGCCCCCATCCCGGCGAGAGCCCAAAAGACGATGGTCACCCTCGGGCTGTACCAGGTGTACTCGATGACTCCCTGCAGCATGTGACCACCGACGGCCCCTACGACACCGGCGAGGATGCCGATCTCGGCCCACCTGGAGCTGCCGGGACCTTTCCCGCTGAACACAGCCCTCAGGCTGTCGAACGCCCAGGTCACGAAGAACCAGGCCATGGCGAGGAACCCAAACAGCCCGGTCTCTATGAGTACCTCCATGTAGGTGCTGTGGGCGTGCGGTGCGGGGGTCTGGACAATCATGTACTCAGGGTACACCTTGCTGAAACTCTCGGCTCCGAGCCCGACACCCCGGATAAGGTTGGCTTTCATCATCGCGATGGAACCCCGCCAAATGAACAGGCGGTAGTTGTTGGAGGAGTCGGTCAGGCTGAAGGAGGAAACCAGCCGCCCCAAGAGGACGTCAGGAGCGACCGCGAAGACGACCACCGCGAGGGCCATGCCCAGGAGCAGCAGCCTCCGCTCGTACAGTACCGCCACCACGCAAAACGAAACGATCAGCCCCAGCCACGCCCCGCGCGAGTAGGTGAGGACCATCGCCAGACCCTGGACTGCGGCAAACCCCATAAGGATCAAGCGGTCCCTCCAGTCCTTGTTCCTGAGAAGAAGGGCGAGCGTGAGGGGCAAAGCCAGGCCCAGCATCTCAGCGAAGAACGTCGGGTTGCTGAACGTGCCGACCATCCGGACGATCTCGTCCTCGAAGGTCTTGTCCAGCCACGACTTGGCGGGCCGCCACCCAGTGAGCTTCTGGTAGATCCCCACCAGCCCCGCTAACGTCGCGCCCGTCAGGAATGGCCAGACCATGTTCTCGGCTCTCCCGCGGAGCGAGCTGTCCGCAGCCAGGAAGAAGAAAAGCAGGTAGAAGCACCAGATCACCAGGTTGTACAGGCTCCTCGCGGGGTCGACCGATGACACGGTCGAACCCACGAGAAACAGGAAGACGGCGAAAACGGCCATCACCGAGCCGAACCCCGGATAAGCCCATAGCTTCCCATTATCACCGGCATGTTTGGTCCTGTCCCACAGGAATAGGGCCAGCGCTCCCGCACCAACCGCGAACACGATCTCGGTAGGCGCCACGCACGCGACGGCCACGGCCAGCCCCAGGGCAGTATCGACCGTGACCGGTACGCCATGGGGCGCGAAGGCCATCCTCGCGACGGGCCGGAACGCCCTCACGAAGACGCTTTCGGCAGCGGCCTTGAGCCAAGCGCCGACGACTGACGAGGCCGCCCTGCCCGCGAGGCTGTCCGGTACGGTGCGGTCAACTCGTGTGAAGAAAGCTACGACGACGCTGGACAGCCAGCGTCCGGCCCGTTCACTCAGGGCGTAGGCTTGGCTGGACCGGTAGCGCGGGACGCGCCCGTCCAACCCCGCCGAGCCGTCCGCGCAGATTGCGCGGCCGCTCACTTGGGCGTTCCCCCTTCAAAGAGGGTCATGGTCAGGATGTTGCCGTTGACCTGCGCCCATTTTGTGGTGATGCCGATGCTGAGCCCGACCCTCGTCTCGACCCCGTTGACGGTAATGGTGTTCTCGCCCACCCTGGCCGTGCTCGCAATGGTTACATAGGCGTCGAGCCTTCCGGAATCTCGGGTCCTCAGCCACTTGCCGTCCTCGTTGATGGTCCAGATCTCGGCTGACTCAGTCTTGACGCCGGTGATGGCGCCAAGAGCGGCGCCGGTCTTGAACTCGAACACCTTGCCGCCCTTCCTGAGCGCGTCCGCCGTGGTGGGGCGGATGGCCTGAATAATGATGGTGAACTCGATGGGCTGCTCCCTTGCTGCGATGCTCTGCCCGAGGTTCTTGCTGAACTTGGCGTACGCGAACCACCCGCCGGCGGTCAGGAGCACCAGGACTATCACGAGGTCGATTATGCTGATTCTGCCGAAGATCCGGCCCTTTTCGTCGAGAAAGCGCAAAGACTACCTCTCCTCTCCGGAAAACCCCCTCTACGAGCATATCTTACCTGAAATCGGACAAGCCCGACACCCGGGGGACGCGAAAGGGTCGCGCGAAGGCTACAGGAGTCTTACGTTGTTGATGTCCAGCTCAAACTTACAGGCCAGGAACTCCGCTGCCCTCTTACACGCGAGCATCCTGGTGAGGAATATCTCAAAGTACTCCATCACAGGCGAGATCCCCGTGTCGACAGTGAGGTTCAACGATATGGTCTTGCTCTCTGCCCTGACCTCGAGGAACGATCTGGTCGCCGCATAGTTCACCCGGTCATGGACGTCGAAATTGTGGAAGTCAGGGTTCCTTACGCGAGTGCGATGCACGTCCGACTTGTCGGCGAGGATAAGCGCCGCCGAGACGTTCGATACTGCGTTGCAGGTATCTTCGGGATCATGGCTGCCAACGGCGCCCAGGATCCCCGAGGTCTCGACGGGATCCATCCCGAGGCTTCGTAGGATCCGCTCGGCGATGGCGGCCCCGACCTGGGCGTGGTAGAACCTCGACACCACGTTGCCGATGTCGTGCAGGTAGCCGGCGATGGCCGCAAGCTCCTGCTCCCTATCCGAGTGCCCAAGCCGCTCCAACACGTTTCTGGCTATCGCCGAGACCAGCGTGGCATGCCTGACGCCGTGGTCCGTGTAACCCAGGGCGCCCAGGTGGGCATTCCCGGCCTCTATGTATGAAGCCAGTTCGTGGTTTTGCCTGACCTCGTCCAGCGTAACGACCCTTTTTACTTCTCCCACCTGGAGATCATCTCCACCGAGTCAAGGTATTCCTGGTAGACGGGGTTCAGCACGAACTTGCCGCGCGCCAGCACCTCGTAGTCCCAGGGGAACATAATGAAGCCAGCGGTCTCCATCCCGTACCACGTCGGTTTCCATGACTCGCTGCCGGCCCACAGGGCGGCCGTCTTCACCAGCCGGGCTTTCTCCTTCCTGCACTGGGCGGCCACCACCCTCATGGTTTCGCCTGTCATCACCATTTCGTCTACCACGAGCGCTCTCTGGCCGGCCACCTTCTCGCTGACCGACACGATCACCTGGGGCCGGTCCGAAATGATCTCGCCGCGTCTCTTCCTCGTTACCAGGCAGGGGTAGAGGTCCACTCGCAGGATCGACGCGATGATGGTCGCCGGTATGAGCCCGCCTTTGGCGATCCCCACGACCGCGTCGGGCCCGAAAGACCGCGCCGCCTCCAGGGCGGTGTCGCGGCAGATCGCCTCGACTTCGTCCCACGTCATCCTGTATGACGGCTCGCCCACGTACCTTATTTCCAAGTGTCCCCGCCCCGATCAAGAGTGAACCCGAGCCGGCGGAAGATGCCGGCCGCGTTCTCGAAGTGCCCGAAAGCTCTATCCCGATCTCCTTCGGCAAGACATAGGCCACCGTACAGCGATTCCACGTGGCCCATCTGATACGAACCCGGTCCCGCTTTCAAGTAGAAATCCCTCGCCCCGTCGAGGAGGATTCGCGCGGCGTCGAGGTTTTTCCCTTGCATGATGTAGGCTTCCGCCATCCCGAGGAGCCCGAGAGTCTTCCCCTCCGCTGCTTCCCCGGGTGCGGCTCCGGCCTGGGGCCTGGCCGGTTTCCGGCGCGAAGCCGCAGCTCCGGCCGAGTTGGTCTTCCTGGGTCGCCCCCGGGCAGCCACCCTATCCCACAGGATAGCCGCTTTCTCGTAGAGGTCGACGGCTACATCCAGATGCGAACCTGCGTAAAGGCTGTCGATCCTGGCCAGGACGCAGCACAGGTCAGCCGTAGTCTGGCTGACCCAGGCCAGCGACTTCTCGTCCCTCATCTTGGCGGCCAGGGTTATGCCTCTGTCTGCGAGTTTGAGCCCCTTCTCCAGGTGGACGAAGGCCGATTCCGGCGCGAGGAGCGCCAGGTCGCGAAGGACGGCTTGCTCGCTGCTCACTGCCTGAGTCAGCTCCTGAACGTTGCCCGCCCGATCGAGAAGCTTCATCTCCTCGTCGTAGCATTTCTCAGCCCGGAGCAGGTCCTCGTGGGTGCCCAGGAGGTGGAGGGCGGCGCCCATGCCGTCCAGCGCGAGCGGAAGGTTCTCCATGTCTTCGCTGTCGCGGAGGGTCTCGGCGGCGCCGACAAAGAAACTCAGGGCCTCACTGGCCTGTTCTCTCCCGGAGGAGAAGCTCTTCTGATAGGCCTTCCATCCCCTGGAGATCTGCTGTAGCCAGGGGTACTCCTGCACGCCCGCACGGTCCGGCAACGAGACACGCCCCCAAGGAGAAGCAAGTTGTCTTCCCCTATTCCCGACCTCAGGCAGGATTTCCTCCAGGAGCAAAGCGTTTGAGGAGGAAATGAGGGACAATGCGCAGAATAGGCTGTCACAAGGAAAGGAGGTGGTGACCGAGTGTCATGTAACTCTGTGCTACTCGGCGCCTCCAATCCCAGCGGGAGATCCGCCGGGTAGCAGCGCCAAAAACCCCCGGGTGCTCCCCGGGGGTTCCTCGTTCAGGCGCTCTGCACTTCCTCGGGCTCTTCCTCGCCGCCGTCCCTCTTCGTCCGGTACCTATCCATTCTGTCCAGGACCGCCTTCCGCAGCCGGATCTCCTTGGGAGTCGCTTCGACCAGCTCGTCGTCCTTGATCCACTGGAGCGAGTCCTCCAGGCTCATTACCCGGTGAGGCGCGAGATGGAGCGTCTCGTCGGATACCGAGGCTCTCACGTTGGTAAGGTGCTTCTTCTTGCACACGTTGATGTCCATGTCCCTGGGGCGCGCGTTTTCTCCGATGATCATCCCCGCATAGACCTCGTGCCCGGCGTCAACGAAAAGCGCTCCGCGCTCCTGTGCGTTGTGAAGAGCGTACGTGGTCGTGACGCCTGTCTCCCAGGACACCATGGCGCCTTCGCGCCTGGAAACGATGTCGCCGCAGTAGTCCTTGTAGCGGTCGAACACGTGGTGCATCATCCCGGTGCCTTTGGTCAGGGTCAGGAAGCTGGGCCTGAAGCCCATGATCCCCCTGGTCGGTATGCTGAAGCTCATCCTCACGCGGCCCGACGCGTCGGGGTGCATGTCCAGCATTTCTGCCTTTCTGGGGCCAAGCTCCTCCATGAGCCTCCCCATGTACTCCTCGGGGATGTCGATGGCAAGGTACTCGTAGGGCTCGATCTTCCTCGTTGACGAGGACCTGAGGATGACCTCGGGCTTGGAGATGGCCATCTCGTAGCCCTCACGCCGCATCGTCTCGATCAGGATCGACAGGTGGAGCTCGCCGCGCCCACTCACCCTGAAGGAGTCCGGGTCCTTGGTGTCTTCGACTCGCAGGCTCACGTCCTTCTGGGCCTCCCTGTACAGCCTGTCGCGGAGGCGCCTCGACGTGATGTACTGGCCGTCTCTGCCGCTGAAGGGGCTGTCGTTCACCTTGAACGTCACCGTGATAGTCGGTTCCTCGACCTTTATGGGAGGAAGCGGCCTCGGGTCCGCCGGGTCGGCGACGGTCTCGCCGATAGAGAGGTCCTCGATGCCTGATACCGCAGCGATGTCGCCGGCCTCCACCTGCTCCACGTCAATCCGCTTCAGGCCCTGGAAGACCCACAGCCTCGACACCTGGCACGGCACCTGAGATCCGTCCAGACGGCAAAGGGTCACGTACTGGCCCCTGCTCAGGATGCCGGCTTCCACTCGCCCGATGGCGATGCGGCCGACGTAGTCGTCGTGGGCCAGCGTGCTGACCATCATCTGGAGGGGACGGTCGGACCCGGCTACGGGTGGAGGGACGCTCTCGATTATGGCGTCGAGCACGGGATGTACGCTGCAGGGCATCTCCGGCCTGCCGACCTCCCCGCGTGCCTGTTCGCGTGCCGCCGCGCCGTAGGCTTTCGCTTCGTCGAGGTCTTTCGTCGCGAAGCCCGTCCTCGCGTCGGTGTAAACCACGGGGTAGTCGACGTCGTCGTCGCCGGCCCCGAGGTTCACCAGGAGGTCGAAGACCTCGTTGTTGATGTCGTCCAGCCGGGCGTCGGGCCTGTCGATCTTGTTCACGACCAACACCAGTTTAAGGCGATGATCCAGCGCTTTCTGCACCACGAACCTGGTCTGGGGCATGGGCCCGTCGCACGCGTCAACCAGGAGCAGGACCCCGTCCACCATGCTCAGAGTCCGCTCGACCTCGCCGCCGAAGTCGGCGTGGCCCGGCGTGTCCACGATGTTGATCTTGACGCCCTTGTAGCTCACGGACGTGTTCTTGGCGAGGATGGTGATCCCGCGTTCCCTCTCCAGCTCGTTGGAGTCCATGACCCGCTCCGGGGCGACCTGGTTCAGGCGAAACGTCCCGGTCTGCCTCAGCAAAGCATCCACAAGCGTGGTCTTCCCATGGTCCACGTGCGCGATGACGGCTATGTTCCTGACACTCTGGTTTCTCGTGAGAGAAAGCATGTTTTCAACCTTTCAGTCTCCTGGCGTCCAGGAGAGGATTCCGGCATAGGATTCAGCGATCGACCGTGAGCCACGCTGAAGCCCTGGAACAGCCTGCTTTACCACGACTAAGAATTATACACCTTCCGGGCGAGCTTTGACACCAACCTGGGGTCGCCATTTGTCCTGGATGGGTGTTAGAATGGATGGAGTCGCTAAATGGATGGAGTCACTATCGGGAGAAACGTGGAGGAAAATGGAGAAAGAGGCATCCCGGCTACGGAAGATTGGCGCGTTGGGCAACAACATAGCGAAAAAACTGAGAGCGCAGACGCTGCTCAGATTCCTGGGCATGCCGTTTCAGAAGCTGTTTGACAAGACGGGCAGCACTCACAGGTTCCTGACCGAGAAGGCTGTCGAAATACTGCGTGCCGACGGTTTTGCAGAAGCCGCCACGTTCTACCATGGGTGGCTGGATACGATTGTCAGCGGGAACTACTGGGCGGACCTTCTATGGATGAACGCGACGCACCACTATAGCCCCAGGACCAGGAGAGGTCTCTGGGTATGGGCGGGCGCCTCCGATCAGCTGCGAAACTGGTGGAACCTCGCCATGGTTTCGTGGAAGAAGGGCAAGATTGAAAGGTCCATGTTCATGCTGGGGGCCTGCCTCCACATCGTCCAGGATTGTTGCCAGCCCTACCATTCGAACTGCCTGGTATTCGACGGACACCAGAAGTACGAGCGGTGGGCGGACTCGCATAAGGACGAATACGTAGCAACTCACGGAGGCCTGTACGGGGTCTCCCCAAAACCCGAGGGATGGGCTGTGGCGAACGCGGAGCTCTCGTGCTCCTACCTCGTCGCGGTGGCGAGCGAGCTTGATAGCGAGAGAGACCGGGCTACGGCGATCCTTCTTCCGAGGGCTATGAGGACCAGCGCCGGGTTCCTCCTGTTCTTCCGGGACGGGACCGGCGCGGCAGCCGCGAAGGCTCGCGAGAAGAAGGCGGCAGGATAGGTCCTGCCGGAGCCCTTCCTCCCTGAGAAGGTGTTTCCTTGCAGGCGACGAGGTTCCCTCTAGACGTCAGGAACATCCGCAGGCTGCTGGAGAGAGGGCCCAGGGGGCCTGCCGAATGGTTCGAGGAAGTTGCCCAAGGCGAGACCGACGTCCTGAACCTCACGGCTGACTACGGCGCTGGACACAGGAGGGCGTCAGCTGCTCTGCAGGACGCGCTAAAGGAACTAAACCCCGGCATCCGAGTGCTCACGCTGAACTACATTTGGTTCGTGCACCCCCTCCTGGATAGGGTCACTCAGTCTCTCTACGTGAACTCGGTCAGGGTCGCCCCCGAGCTGTACCGGGGCTTCTACTACGTGACCAAGGCCATCGACCCCGACTCGGTCTGGCAGGCTGCGCTTAATAGCCTCGGACACAGGCGCCTCCTGCGGCTCCTCCAGAAAGTCCGCCCCAGGCTGGTTGTCTGCACTTTCCCCACCCCGGCGGGAGTGGTCGGTGAGCTGAAGCGGCGTGGACTGGTCGATGTCCCTCAGGTCACTATCATCACCGATAACGCGGTGCACACGCAGTGGGTAAGCCCCTGGACCAACTTGTACATGGTGGCCTCCGACTACGTGAAGCGGGGCCTCGAGCAGAGAGGCATCCGTAAGGACAGGATCCTGGTGACAGGCATCCCAATCGACAGGAAGTTCCGGGGACCATGGGACCGGCAGGCGTTGATCCAGAAGTATGGCATAAGACCCGACCTCCCAGTGGTCCTGCTACTCGGTTCGGCGTACGGGATGTCTCCCGACGCGTGGGAGACCGCTCAGTGGCTGGGACGGGTCAACGTTTCGTGCCAGGTGCTCGTGGTGGCAGGCAGGGACGAAAATCTTAGGAGGAAGTGCGAGGAAGCCTCGGCGGGGTCCAAGAACCCCGTGACAGTGTTCGGCTTCGTCGACACCATGCACGAGCTCATGGCCCTCTCCGACATGGCGATCACCAAGGCGGGCGGACTCACAGTGTCGGAAGCCCTGGCCATAGGCGTCCCGCTCGTCATACATAGGCCGATCCCCGGACAGGAGGAGGAGAACACCAAGTTCCTCCTGAGGAACGGTGCGGCGGTGACTTCGAAGGATGCCGCGAAGACCAGGCAGCTCACGCTTTCCCTCTTGAGGGATCCCGACCGGCGCAACAAGATGCGGGAAGCGGCCCTCGCCATCGGCCATCCGCACGCGGCCGAGACCGCAGCCCGCGAGATGTGGGCGCGCTATCTTTCTCCGGAAGCGGTAGCCATGCACTCTGAGCGGGAGGCCGTCGTAACGTGACCGGCCTCTCTCGCCCGGCGCTGGCGGTCCTAGCTGGACTATCGAGCCTGTTCCTGGCGGCGTACTTGGTCCCGGACGTCCTCATGCACCACCTGGGACTGTGGACCATGACTTCAGTCAGGAAGAAGGGAGTCTGCGCCCTGACCTTCGACGACGGCCCCGATCCGGTCTTCACCCCGCTCGTTCTTGATGTCCTGAGAGACCACGGGTTCAGGGCGACCTTCTTCGTGCTCGGCAAGAAGGCCGCCGCTAATCCGGAGATCATGGACAGGATGGTCCGGGAGGGCCATGAGGTGGGCGTGCACGGCTGGGACCACCGGCATCCCTGGCTCTTGGACCCAGTAGCGTGCGTCGTCCTTCTCAAGAGGACCCTCGACGGGACGCGAAAGCACAGGCGCCCCGGCGCCCGTACCAAGTATCGCCCTTGCTGGGGGTTCTGGTCACTGTGGGTCGCCCTGGCGACGTCTTCTCTGCGGCGGGTCATGTGGTCGGTCGCAGGCAATGATTGGAAACGGGGCGCGACCCCCGAGTCGGTCGTCGCGACCGTGTCGAGCCGGGCCCGAGACGGCGACATCGTGCTGCTTCACGACGGAGGACGGTACTCAGGCGTCACCGCGAGGGCGCTGCCTGCGATCCTCATGGCGATGGAGGCCAGGGGCCTCCGCCAGGTGACTCTAGAGGAACTGGAGAGGTAGGCATAGATGAGTCCCCTGAAGAGGATGATGCGCAAGGTCCAGGACTTCCAGGAGGCCCGGTTTGCCCGGAAGAGGCGCCTCATACCGTGCGGAGACTCGGGCCTGATCAGGCTGGAACCCTCAGTGTACGACGGTCCGCGCGTGACCCTCCGGACCGGCCGCTCCATCGAGCCGGGTATGCGGGTGGCCGACATACACCTCGACAGCCGGAAGATCGCTGAGTTCCACGAGTCCATGCCCCCCATGAAAGCCAGGATAGCGGCCGTCAGAGGCACGGAGGCCGCCTTCGTTTGGATAGCAGGGTGGCTGGCTCTGGACAGCCAGGGACATGAGACATTGGCGCTGCGCAGCACGACTCTCCTGGACCTGGAGCTGCGCCGCTTCGGCTTCGAGATCCTGCCCCTGCCGGTGTGGCCGTGGATCTTCATCGGCGTCTACATGAAGTGGCTCTCGTACGTCTACCGGGCCGAGAAGGCAGGCGTCAGGGAGAAGGGTGCGGCCCCCTTCGTAAATCGGATAATGCCCCGTCAGGCGTGGATGACCAGAGAGGACTTCCTCGAGAGGTACTCGGAGGACCGGACACCCTGACCGCGCTACTCGATGATTACTATGTCCACGCAGGACTTGTCCCGTCCGGAGACCTTGACCTTGTCTCCGGCCTCCAGGAGCCAGAACCCTCCCTGCTGTCCTGCCTTCAGGACCGCGACAGGATCCACCAGGGTCACAGTCTTCCTGCTCACCTTGTCGGAGATGACAAGGGTGTGGTCGGAGATCGTCTCGATGGTACCTTCCAGTTTGAAAGGCGGCGTGTACGTCCGCTCGACGAACACCGCGTTCCCGCCCAACCCTACGGAAACGACAACCTTGTCGCCGGGGAACAGGCTCGAGACGAGTCCGTCCTGGCGGAGATCCCAATCCACGAACCAGGCGTCCTTGCTGTAAGGGTAGGTTGCCGAGACGAAGCTCCCCCGCACGAGCAGCGAGCCCTTGGAGGAGAGCACCGTCCCGACGACTTGGTTCTCCGCCTCGACTTCGGACTGGACCTCGATGTAGTTGATCGCTCCGGCCGTCCCCGCGGCCAGGACGCGAGACCCCGGCTCGATTCCCTCGCCCGGCCCGAGCCCGATCGTGATAAGGTCTTGCGCGGGCACGTACCTGACGAATCCGCCGAAGTAGTAGAACCCTGCCTTCTCGCCGAGGAACACGCCACTCATCCTGGTGTCGTCCTTCAAGGTCACCTCGCCGAAGCTCACGCGCCTGTTATCGTCCAGCCAGAGCCTGACCCGGTCGCCGTACTGCAGCTCACTCGCCGAAATGGTCCTTTTCGCCTGAGGATCCGACAGGATCACGGAGCTTCCCGCGTAGATGGGATACCCCTTAAGCGAGTTTCCGCCGTACTCCTGGAGGACCTTGCCCTCCTTCGCGGTGGATGAGAGGGTGACGGCGAGCGCCTCCGCGATGGTCCAGGAACGCTGGCGCACCCAGATGAACCGGATGTCCTTCGCGAACGGGCCGGCGACGACCACCGAGTCACCTGTCCTGAGATCGAAGAAGGCAGTCCTCCGGTCGTCCTGGAAAACGGCGGTGCTCAGCGTGACGTAAAGGTCCTCCCATGACGGCACGACCCTCAGGGCGGCGCCGTTTATGGAGCCCAGGATTCCATCCGCAGAGAGTCCGGCACGCCAAACGTATTCGGCCCAGGCGACCTCTCCGGAGGCGTCCACGTAGAACCGGATCCTGGACCCGGGCGGGACGTTCGTCACGGCATCCTTCGACCGATTTGCCTCATCGATGACCTCCAGCCCGTCGGGGATGCGGACCTTCACTGCCGAGTCATCGCCGAACACCTTGTACCCTGAAGATACGCGGACCAAGTTTCCCTCGAACGGCCACCTCGCCGCGATGGCGGTCTCCACGTTCACCAGCTTCACATCCGACGCTGAGTTGCCGAAGACGCTGACCGTGCCCCCCGGCTGGATCCGGCCCACAGGTATGTCGCCCGAGCTGTCCTGCACTCTCACGTCCATCGCCAACACGCACTCGGTCCACCTGTCGCCGACGTACACGATGTCCCCGTTCCGCGCCAGAACCGTGCCCTTAAGGGTGAACCGGTAGTCGGAACCTGGACCTCCTCCAGGCTGCCCGCCGGGGGTCGTCCCCCCCTCTTCCTGGGGTCTCTTGACCAGAGTCGCCGAGATGGCTTGATCCATGTCTCTCACGACAGTGATCTGGTAGGTTCTGGGGAAGTAGCCTTGAAGCTCGACGCGCAGCTCGTAGCTGCCGGGGACCAGCGGCAGCTTGAGAGGGGTCTTCCCTTTCAGCTCGCCCGCGACGTATACACCTGCTGCGGGTGGGGTCGACGACACGTTCACGGTACCGGTCGCCACGACGAGGTCGGCAGCGACGGTCGCCTCAGAGAGGGACGCCACCTGCACGGGGACCTTCTTCTCGATGTACCCCTCGGCTCTCACCGACACTTCCCGCAGGCCCGGCGTCGCAGTCACTACGCACGGCGTCTTTCCCCGGTAGGACCCGTCGACGAAAACGCGGGCCCCTTGGATGTTGGAGGACACCGAGACTTTGCCTGCCCTAGTGAGCACGTCGAGGACGACTGCCTGGTCGCGGTAGCCCATCACTCTGACCACGTCGCCGGTCTCGACGGTCCCCGTCAGGTCGTCGCCGCTTTTCCCGGTCACTCCGCCGGACGACAGGAGAAGCGTGCTGCCCACAAAGTATGTCGTCTTCCCCACCTGCAGCTCCCGCTTGCTCTTCACCGTTACGGGACCTTCGACCTGGAAGACCCCGTCCAGCACTTCGATCTTGCAGACTCTGCCCTTGGGGTTGATGGTGAGCGTGACAGCCTTCTCGGAGCCGGATCCCAAGGACAGCGTATCCGGCTTCACGGATTTCTTGTTGGAGTCAAGCACGGCGAACTGCGGCGCCATGGGAACATTCACAAGGGGTGAAGCCTGATTTTCCAGGCCGAACTTGTCGAGGAAGCCGGAGGGAAGCCGGTAGACGGTGACAGCCTCCTTGGTCAGACCGGCCGCGCAGACGGTAGCGGTAATGCTCCTCTTGGCGGTGAAGTACTGAGCGCCGAGGAAAAACGCCCCGATAACCACCGCCACGGCCAGAAGCGCTCCGACAAGCGAAATCGCGCCTTTCTTGTTCTTGGTAGCTTCTTTCGACGCTTCCGCCTGGGCCACCGAGACACCCCCGCTCTCTTTATCGTCATATCCGGCGCTGTCTTGAGCGAAGGCACCGCCGTCAAGCTGCAGAAGACCTAGGCCAGGCCCGAAGCGGGATCTAGGTGTCGCGCCGGTAAGAGGGCGCCCGTTTCTCGAGGAAGGCCCGCATGCCCTCCTTCTGGTCGGGGCTCGAGAAGCACTCGCTGAACAGGCGCCTTTCAACAAGGAGGCCGTCCGCCAGAGCGAGGGCAAGTCCCTCGAGGACGGCCTTCTTCGCCTGCCTCACAGCGAAAGGCGACCTCTTCGCCAGCTCTCCACAGAAGGCTAGAGCATGCATCAGCGCCTCGCCTTCGGGAACGACCCTGTTGACCAGCCCGATCCTGAACGCCTCATCGGCATCTATCACGCGCCCGGTCATGACGAGGTCGAGCGCGTGGCTTTTGCCCACCAGTCTCGCCAGGCGTTGAGTCCCGCCGAAACCCGGGATGACCCCGAGTCCGACCTCGGGTTGCCCGAACCTGGCGTTCTTCGCCGCGATCCGCACGTCGCAGGACATAGCGAGCTCGTTGCCGCCGCCGAGGGCGTACCCGTTCACCGCGGCGATGGCCGGCACTGAAAAGCCCTCTATCCTGGAGAACAGCTCCTGCGCGTACCTCGACAAGTCGGAAGCGCCTTCAAGAGACATCTTCTCCATGGCGGCCACGTCCGCCCCGGATACGAAGGCCTTCGGTCCTTGGCCGGTGATGACCACGGCGGTGACCGAGGAGTCGCCATCAAGGCGGTCCAGCGCTGCGGAGAGATCCTCGAGGACACGGAGGCTCAAGGCGTTGAGGGACGCTGGGCGGTTCACCGTGAGGACGGCGACGCCTTCCCGTATGTCTGCCAGGACGGTCTCCAAAGGGGGAAACGAGGCATCTTCCACTCCGGTTCTCTCCTTTCATCTCCAAGACGCGCCCTCTCTCCCGGCGCGTGACCTCTGCGGGTCCCGCTACTTCCTCTTGGCGATCATCTCACCCAGCCGGTAGTAGCTCCCGCAGTAGTAGGCGACGGGATCCATCTTATCGGGGTCGACGTTCCCCTCGGTAAGGACCTCGGGTGAGGCGTGGACCGCCAGCACCTCGGCCACGAACAGGTCGTGGCTGCCTAGAGCTATCCTGTTCTTGACCTTGCACTCGATGTTCACAGGGAACTCCGCGACCATGGGCGCCCTTACGTTTTGAGAGCGGACCGCCGTGATCCCCGTCTTGGCAAACTTGTCTTCAGTCCTGCCGGATACGGCGCCGCAGTACTCCAGGATGTCGACTTGGCCAGCCCTAGGCAGGTTGACCACGAAATCGCCGTACCTCTGTATGAGTCCGTACGAATGCCGCGTAGGCCGTACGCCAATAACCACGCAAGGTGGTTCCGATGCGGCCGTCCCGACCCAAGCAAGAGTTATCGCGTTCTTTTCCCCAGTCGGGTCGCCGCACGTTACCAGGACAGCCGGAAGAGGATACAGAACCGTTCCCGGCGCTAGCAGCCGCTTGGTCGAATCCGCCAATTCCAACACTCCTCGCATGTCTTGATTTGCACCGAGTCCGACGAGATCAACCCCCCATGGTGGCCGATTTCAAGGAGTCTTACTCCCACCGTAGTTCTCCCGCTGTTGCAGTCTGCCTCCTGTAGCATTAGACTCTACGCATACAGAACTAATTCCACATCCTACAAACCTGACAAAGAAGGGACACGCCGTTGAACGGTAGCGCCATCCGCGTGATCCAAGATCGCGCGGTCCTTTCGCGGGACGACGCAAAACGAGCTGTGTGGAGTCTCGCCACCCCTACTCTCGTAGAGATGTTCTTGGTCTCGCTGACAGGCATGGTCGACATGATCCAGGTGGGCCGGCTGGGTGCCGCCGCAATCACCTCCGTGGGACTGACGAACCAACCCATGATGCTTCTCCAGGCGATCTTCCAAGCCTTGAACGTTGGGACGACTGCCCTGGTTGCCCGGTTTATCGGTATGGGGAGACCCAAAGATGCTTCCGACACCCTCAGGCAGACCTTCTACGTCACGATTCTCCTGGGTATCATTGTCTCCCTTTTCGCGGGACTGTTCGCGCCGTTCATCCTGAAGTTCATGGGCGCCGAGCCCGATGTAGTCGCGGTTGGCACGCCATACTTCCAGGTTGTCGGCTACGGATTCATCTGCACTGCTATCGCCATGTCCATCGCCTCCGCCCTGCGAGGCGCGGGTGACACGAAGACCCCGATGACTGTCAATCTTGTGGCGAACGTGGTCAACATCGTGTGGAACGCTATTCTCATCTGGGGTCTCTTCGGGTTCCCCAGATGGGGTGTCTTCGGAGCCGGCGTTGCCACGACCTTCTCGAGACTGGTGGCCGCCGTGTGGTTTGTGGCCATAGCAGTCAAGGGGGAAAAGTCGCTCAGGCTGGACTTCAGCGAACGGTGGAAGCCGAACAAGGAGATACTGGGGAGAGTTTTCTATGTCGGCGCCCCCGCGGCTCTTGAGCAGCTCCTGCTGCGCTCCGGCCAGCTGGTTTTCGCGAAGATCGTATCTTCGCTGGGCACGGTCACTTACGCCGCCCATCAGGTAGCAATGAACATCCTGAACCTGACAGTCATGCCGGGCCAGGCCTTCGCTACTTCTGCCACTACCCTCGTCGGCCAGTACCTGGGCGCTAAACGTCCCGATGACGCCGAGCGTTGCGCAAACACCTCCAGGAACGTCGGGCTCACAATCGCCGTGGCCACCGCGGTCGTCTTCCTGTTTCTCGGGAAGTACATCGCATGGCTCTACACGAACGACATGAGCGTGGTACTAGTCTCCGCCTTGATGTTGCGGATATATGCGTTTGCCCAACCTGCTCAGTCGACCCAATTTGTGCTCGCAGGTGGCCTGCGCGGGGCAGGAGACACTATGTACCCTCTCTACTCGACCACGCTGGGCATATGGGTCGGACGGGTCGTGCTGGGTCTGATCTTCGTCAAGGTCCTCCACTGGGGGCTCGCGGGCGCCTGGATTGCGATTGTCCTCGACCAGTGCACCCGGGGAATTCTCATCTACCTGCGATTCCAGACCGGCAAGTGGAAGGAGATCAGGATCCTCGACGACAGGCAGAAGCTCATGGACAGCAGCGTGGAGTGAAACGAGGCGCCCAAAAAGGGACGCGCCTTTGGATCCCGGTAAGGCTCAGACGGTCCAGGACCAAGCGACCCCCACCCGCGCGTAGCACTGCTGCCCCCAGTCAGATTCGGAGCTGAGTGCGCGGTAACGGCCCAAGTCAAGCGCAGCAAGGCAAGGCAGGGCATAGGGTTCTCACAGGCCTTCAGATCGTCGCGAGTAGCCCGTAAGTGCCGCATTCTTGTAGTTTCTCCACTGTCGCCTCAAGGACCGCCACTGACGCGGAAATGTACATTGCCGTGCCCGACGCCGACTTCCGCCCCTGGGCAATTCCATCCCGGTGTTTGGCCACGTGCATGGCGATGGCCTGGGCCGCCTTCACCAGGAAGTAAGTGTTGACGTTGTTCTTAGCGACCAGCCCTCGGGCGACTTCCTTCGCCCCGGTGCCCCCATGCTGGGCGAAAGGCACGTAGCGGCCCGCCGTTCTGATGATCTCCCGCTGCACGGCCGCGAGGCGCGTCACATCCGGCTCGTGCTTCACCGTGCTGGGCGCGGCGTGTTCCATCCCGATGGGATAGGAGATGCCCGAAGCCCCTGTGTACTTCACGAAGCCAGCGACCTGCTTGGCGAACCTGGACAGCTCAGCGCCCTCGAGGGGTTCGTAGGAATCTTCGGCACCCGCCTGGCCCGTCGCCCCGTACTCGGCCTCGACGATGGCGTCGCTCCCGGTCTCTCTCACCATGTCGCAGACTTCCCTGGTTATGGCGAAGTTCAGGCCCACCGGCATCTCGCCCGTGTCGATCATGGCCCACGCGGGCTTCATCTCCTCGATGACCGCCATGAACCCAGCCACGGCCTGCCTGTATTCCTGCGAGCAGAGGTAAGCCTCGTAGGCGGCGGTGTCTCCTTCGGAGGGGCGCCTTATGCCGTACGTCTCGCCGGCCTCCAGGGCGTCGTACAGCCGCGTGTGGATCTCGTCGCCGGATGGGCACGGCACCTTTGGGCGGCCCGGGTCTTCGTCGGCGAACAGCGCCTCCCTCATGTCCGGCACCTCGAAGTGGTCCAGGGCGACGGCCACGAACCCCGGTTGGTACATAGCCGCGTAGACGTCGCACGTCTTCGCCATGAGACGGGCGCCTGGCCTCAGGTCGTCAACCGGCGAACGCGACTTCGGCCTCAGGCCCCTGCCCAGGATCTCCAACGCCGCGCCACTTGCCTGGACTATGAGAGGAGATCCGCCCTCCAGCGTGGCGGCGTGGAAAAACGCCGGGAGCTCGACCTCGAGAGGGAAGTTGGCGTTGACGGCCAGTACGCTCTGGCGCTGGTCCTCGGGCTTCAGGCTGAGGTCGTGGGCAAAGGGGCTCAGCCTATCGAACAGCGACCGGAGTTCGGCTCCGGCCACAAGCTTCGGCACCCTCATTGGGTTGGACTCTGACATCGCACCGCGCCCCTTACGACCTCTGCCCGGACTTGGACCCGACGACGAAAGGCAAAACGCCCGGCAGCACCTTCACGGTAACAGGGTACTTCACATGAGCAGTATCACCATCGACGTGACAGGGAAAACCTTCGGGGGCTTCCACCGAGACCGCGGTCGCAGAGCCTATGAACACTCCGGGTTTGCCCACATGCTTGCCGGACCGCACCGACAGGATTAACCCGACCAGGTTTCTTCGGGGGACTCCGTGCAGGAGAGCGTAACTCAAGAGGCCGTCGTCGAACCGGGCACCGGGGCAGATCTGCATGCCTCCGCCGTACTTCTCCGAATTGGTGACCGCGAAGAGCCACATGCGGTCGCACCTGGTGGCGGGGCCACCCGCAGGTTGGACCGTGCTCCGCGCAGGGTTGAAGTGAAGGAGTCCGCGAAAGGCCTCGACCATGTAGCCGAGCGGACCGATCTTCCCGGTGCCAAGCTCATTGACTCTGCTGGTAACGTAGGCGTCGAAACCTATTCCGAAGCAGTTTACGGCGTAGCGCTGAAACCCGGTGGAGTCGTTCACCTGGAATATGTCCACTGGCCTGGTCACCGGATTCCGGAGCACGTCCACCCAATGTTGCCAGTCTGTAGGCAGGTGGCTGCCCCACAGGAAGTCATTGCCTGTGCCAGTCGGGATGGCGGCCACTCTGAGATGCGGCGGGAAGCGGCCGTCGAACCGGCTCATCAGGCCATTGACCACCTCGCTGAAGGTGCCGTCGCCCCCCATCGAGGCAATAACGCCGAACCCGTTGAAGTCCGCCTTGGCAGCTAGTGCCTCAGCGTGGCCGCGACTCTCAGTGACGATCACTTCGAAGCCGGTCTTGTTGCGGTAGAGGCGCTCCTTGACGAGGGGCAGGAGCCTCCCCGACTTGCCGTGCCCGGCGATCGGGTTGTGGATCACAAGTACCTTGTCGGAAGCCGCCATCGTGGTTCCCTCTTTCTGCCTTTCTGATGTCTCTGCTGTTTCTGCTGTCTTATGCTGGTTCCAGGGCCTGCAGCCCTTTCGACACAGCACTACGCCGAGGCGTCGGCAAGTTCCTTCACGACCCATCTTCCCAAGGCAAACCAGCCAGACGAAATGAAGTGGATCGTCCCCTGAGAGCCGAGAGACCACTCCGAGGATTTCGGCACCGTGTGGCGAATAGCCGACAACAGGGAGCCGCTTCCAGCGCGGGACCTTCCATGCACATCCGTGCCGGCTCCTTGTGAGAAGGAGAGCGATCCTGTTGGCTCAGGCCGGTCTGCACGGGCTCATCGGAATATCGCTGGTCAAGGCCACGCGAAGGGACGTGGCTGAACCCGGGACTGCGATAGGTGCCAAGTCCTTCGCGTACGGGTTCGTCTCGGGGAACGTCCTTCCCGACATCGATCTCGCTGCTCTCGGCGTGGCTTACCTGTTCGATCCGAAGCTCGCGCTCCATATGCACCGGACCGCGACCCATAGCATTCTGATCACCGGGTTGATCACCCTGCTTGGGACCCTCCTGTCCACCGCCAGAGGAGGCAAGAGCTACTTCCGCGGCCTGGGGCTCGGGATGGCCTTGCACTCCCTCATCGACATCTTCCTATGGCTTAGCGGCATCGACATCCTGTGGCCGCTCGGGCACTTCGGCATCCGCAGCGAGATCAACCTGTGGACCAACGTGAAGATCCCGCCCCTGTGGAACAACTTCCTCGGCGCGGCGGACTTCCTCATGCTGGCGCTCCTCTACATGGCGCTCATCCGCCTGTCACGCAGGTACGAGACCAACTACGGTTTCGTCCCGGCATTGCGGGGGTTCATGGTGTTTCACTACGTTGGTTTCGCCGCCTACATGGGTCTGTCGTTCTTCCTCACTAGAGCGATGTTCGACATCGCACTGTACGCCGTGATCGTGGTGACCTCCCTGCCGATGACCTGGATAGCCATAGTGAACTCCCGCCCATCCCTAGAGCGGCTAGGGGTGGCGGACACCGGTTACCGGTGACCCCGGCGCCCGCCGAAGCGTGGAGTGTCACCCACGGCGCATGAGCGGAGCGATACATGCCAGCTTGGCATCCTTCCTTGACGATTGTGACCCGGATCGACAGACAAGGGTAAGGGCGGGCTGAGCGCCAGCTGCGCCGCGCGCTCAGCCAGCGAGCCCCGACCGAATGTGGCAGAAGAGGTACTCCTGCGCGTAGCCCGCCAGAGCGCCAAACCGCCGCGCTCCTTCCTCGCGGGCGACCTTCGGAGTAACGGGGCGGCCATCCAGGTAGAAGCGAGACATGGCCCGCGCGATCCAGACGTCCACCGGGAAGACATCGAGCCGGTGGTACGCGAAGAGTAGGACGCAGTCCGCAACCTTGGGCCCGACGCCCCTGATCCTCATCAGTCGTTCTCGCGCCTGCTCTGTGGGCATATCCCCCAGTGCGGCGAGGTCAACCTCGCCCGAAACTACTTTCTCGGTCGCGTCTTTCAGGTAGCGATCGCGGAAACCGCACTTGGACTCGCGCAGGAACCCGTTCTCCTGGCAGGCGACCAGCTCAGGCGACGGGAAGCCGGACTCCCCGAATCCGACTGGCTCCCCGAGGTAGCGGGCGAGATGTTCCACGATCTTGCCGATATTCGGGATGTTGTTGTTGATGGATAGGACGTAGGAAGCCAGGCACTCCCACGGGTCCTGGCGAAGTATGCGTAGGCCGTGAGCAGGCGGAGCTGTAGCCGCCATGACTGGATCCGCGCCCGCGATATCGCGCTCGATCGCCGGCAGGTCGTCGCCGGCCGAGAAGTAGCGAAGGATAGCTTCCTGGACTGCGCCTGGTGACGCGCATCCATGTGAACCCGCATCGTAGGCCACTGTCAGGCGGTCCGTGACCTTGTCCGTCTGGCCGACAATTGCCGCTATCTGCCGAGTTCCGCGTCGACCGGAGGCCGGAAGCAGCGGCATCACCCCGAGGTACGAGGCGGCAACGTCTCGCCTTCCCGGGATCGCGACCTTCCGCCACCTGAACGCCTGGCCGCACTCCAGGGTGGCCTCCAGGTTCACCGGGCCGCCAAGGTCGATATCCAGTGTGCGCAGCGTATCCAGCCGAATGGAGCCGGGCACATGCCCGCCCGACGTCGCATGATGTCCCCTGTCCATACCTCCAGCATACCACAGGATTCTGGCGGCAGAGGATGTCGTTCGAAGGCAGGAGACCGCCCGACTTGACCGTGGAATCCGAGCGCGCGGAGAGACCATGGGGTCTGCAACGTTACGGTCAAGACGACATGTAACTTCGGGCACGAGGTTCACATAAGATTACGCGAGACTCTCAAGAAGGAGGGAGTTACTCCAGTGGCAGGGGTCAGCAAAGGTCCCAATTTGGCGTTCATCCTGTTCCTGATCCTGATCCTCCTCGTCTTCGGCCTCTGGTGTGGCAAGTTCATATAAGGCCCGGATGAAACAGGGCCTTTCGGCCACGTGACGTCTGGGAAAGGACCCTGCTCGGGTCCTTTTCTTCCAACCCAGTTCAGCAGGCAGTCGCACCTCCGACAACGGGAATCGAGGGACGGTATAGATCCGGTCCCTCCGCAGTGCAGCTACAGGGCTTTGCCCTTCTTCGCCGCCTCCCGCATCTGACGAGCAAGGTCCTCAGGGATTGGCGGGAGCTCGCCCCCTGCTGCGAGGACGTAGCAGGCGACCTGAGCGCCCTCCTCGACATACACCGCAGCATCAAGGGCCTTCTTGAGGTCGGGACCGCAGCACAGGACTCCGTGGTTCTGAAGAAGGAAGCAAGTGCCGCCACGCTGCACGCCTTCTTTAATCACAAGAGCCAGTTCGTCGGATCCGGGCAGGCGGAAAGGGAGGCAACGCACGCGGCCGTTCAGCGCCAGTGGGACGGTGATCTCCGGGATGTCCCTGTTCATCACCGCGAAGGCCGTGGCGAAGGGCGAGTGGGTGTGGACTATCGCGGCGATGTCGGCCCTGGCCCCGTAAACTGCGGTATGCAGCGGCACCTCTGAGGACGGCTCGCGGCGCCCTTCGACCACGCTCCGGTCAACGTCGACCAGCACGATGTCCTCCGGCGCCAGGTCGTCAAAGGGGAGCGCAGACGGGGTTATAGCCACGAGGCCCGTCTCGCGGTCCCTGGCCGATACGTTGCCGGAGGTCCCTCTGACAAGGCCGCTTTGCTGCACCTGCAGGGCGGTCCTCAGTACCGCCTCTCGAAGGTCTGGTAGACGCATATCCTCCCACCCTCTTGCGAGAACGTGAGCAACTGCCGCATGCAGGTCACCATTTGTCTTTGGGCGGGTACCTCGTCGCATTCTTCTCGAGCTTCTCGCCGACCGCAGACGATATGTCGATGTCCATCTGATTGGCCAAGGACAGGCAGTAGATGATGACGTCAGCCAGTTCCTCTCTCACGTGTTCAAGCTCGGGAGACTGCCTGACCTTCCACGCCTCCTCAAGCGTACACCACTGGAAGACCTCCATGAGCTCGGCGGCTTCGATGGCCACAGACATCGCCAAGTTCTTGGGTGAATGGTACTGCTCCCAGTCTCTCTCCCTGACGAACTCCCGGAACCTCTCCCTGAGCTCAATGACTGTTGTTCTGCGGTCGTCCATGTTGAACCTCCCGGTGGAGCCCTCTGTCTACCTCGGCCAAGGCAGCTGCCGTCGGTGGACGCCGGTCATAGCATCTGTCGTCGACAACAAACCCAGGCTGAACCAGACATTCACCGCAAGCCTGCCGGTCGCTACTTCCCGTGTTCCGGTGCGGGGATCTGCACCCTGTCCAGGGTTGCGGGTTCATCCATGTCCTCTGTCATGAGGACGTACTTGGACGGCCCGCCGACAGTGAACGCGCCGTGATTCCCCTTGGCGTCCATGCAGACGCAGGAGACGCGGCCCCAGTACTTGTCCTCTATGGTGGCGAGCTGGCGCAGCGCCTTGGTCGCAGCCTCAACCAGGGTCATGCCCATCTCCATGTACAGGACGATGGACCTGGAAGTACAGAGCCTGATGGCCATCTCGCCCCGGCCAGTGCAGGCGGCGGCTCCGTGCCTGGAATCAGCGTAGTTCCCGGCCCCGATGATCGGAGAATCGCCCAGCCTGCCGGGATACTTCCACGCCCAGCCGCTGGTCGACACGCCGGTCGCCAGATGTCCCCGCTTGTCCACGGCAATGAAGTTGACTGTCCCCAGGTGCTTCTCGGGGTCCGCGGTGAGGCGCGAATACCTCCTCAGGCTGGCCATGTAGTCCCCGCGCTCTATGTAACCTACGGGAGCTTTCCCCCTCAGACCTTGCTCCCATATCTCCCTGGACTTCTCCGTCAGGAGGTCCTTCTTCTCAAAGCCGAGCTCCTTCGCGAGCATCTCGGCCCCCGCGCCCACGATCATGACGTGGGGCAGCTCTTCCATGACCTTTCGGGCGATGGAGATCGGGTGCTCGTAACCCTTGACTGCGCCGACGGTACCGGCAGCCAGGGTCTCCCCATCCATTATGCTGGCGTCGAGCTCGACTTCGCCCAGCAGGTTCGGGAGTCCGCCGTAGCCCACGCTGGAGTCCTCGGGGTTGGACTCTACGTGGCGGATGCCTTCCTCGACTGCGTCAACAGCCGTCCCGGCCTTCTTGAGGGCTCCCATCGCGGCCTCGATGCCCACGATCCCGTTGGCGCTCGCTATGACCTTAAGCACGCAGAACCCTCCCGCTGCCCTTGTTGGGTTGCTCATAAGGAAGGCCCGGTCGCCCGGGCCTTCCCGCGCACCTGCTTAGTGGTGGCACGTATTGCCGCTGCAGTCCTTACTCTCGTGCACCAGCCGGCCATCGATGAATACCTTCTCAGCGACGGTCATGGTGCAGAAGGGATGGCCGCTCCAGATGACCAAGTCGGCGTCCTTGCCGGGCTCGATGCTCCCCATCCTGTCGGCGACGCCCAGGATCTCGGCCGGATTCATGGTGATGGCCTTGAGGCCCTCTTCAGGGCACATGCCCTCCCTCACAGCGATGCCCGCGTGGAGGGCGAGCCACTTGGTGTTGCTCGACGTGTCGCATTGGATGGCGACCTTTACTCCCGCCTTGGCGAGGATGCCGGGGTTCTTGAGCGAGGTGTCGATGATCTCCATCTTGCCCCGGCTCATGAGCAGGGGACCGATGGTAGCCTTGACCTTCTTGGCAGCCAGGACATCGGCGATCTTGTAGCCTTCCGTGCAGTGCTCGATGACGTACTTGATGTTGAACTCCTCGAGGACCCTGATGGCTGTCATGATGTCGTCAGCCCTGTGGGCGTGGATGCGGGCCACCATCTCACCCTTCAGGACCTTCGCCAAGGACTCCATCTTGAGGTCCCTGTCAGGTGGGCTGGCGCTCTCGCCCTTGGCGGCCTTCTCCTTGGCTTTCTCGGCTTTGTCGATGTAGTTTTGGGCCTTCACCAGAGCCTCGCGGAGGACCGAGGCGCTGCCCATCCTCGTCTTAGGGGCCTTCTTCTGGCCCTCGCCGTAGACCCTTTTGGGGTTCTCGCCGAGAGCCATCTTCATGCCTTCGGTGCCGGGGATGACCATTTCCTCGGCCGTCCGGCCGCGGAGCTTCATGACGATGCCGGTGCCGCCGATGATGTTGGCGCTCCCGGGGCCAGTGTACACTGCCGTGACGCCGCCGGCGACGACGTCAGGGATAGCCGGGTCCTGAGGGTTGAGGGAGTCGATCCCGCGGATCTGTGGAGTTACCGGATCTGACATCTCGTTACCGTCGGCGTTGGCCCAGACCGACGGCTCGCCGAAGACGGCCAGGTGGCTATGGGCGTCGATGAGCCCGGGGGTAATGGTCTTGCCCTTGGCATCGATGACCTCGGCGTCCTCCGGGATCTTGACGTCCTTGCCGACGGCCTTTATCTTCCCACCGTCGATGAGGATGACCCCTTCCTCGATAGTGCCGTTCGTGACCGTATAGACCTTGCCATTGATGATCGCGAGCATCCAGTCCTCTCTCCTTACTCCTTGTAGGAAGGCTCCCCATCCCTTTCGCTTCTGTACTCGAAAGATCCTCCGCCGCAACAAGACCCTGAGTTGTATAATAGGAGATAGCTTTTCCAGGAGGAGAGCCATTTGCCCTTGGACGCCGTACTGCCCGCTTTCTTGATTGCGGTCGTGGGATATGTCGTTGGAAAGAAGCTCAACCTGGATAAACGGACTCTCTCCAGGGTCTGCCTGTACATCCTGGTGCCTGCCCTCACCTTCAACTCCCTCGCCACCTCCAGAGTCGACCTCGGTGTGGCTTGGCGCCTCGCCCTCGCTACGGTCCTCTTTTCCTTCGTCCAGGCTGCTTTGTACCTGACCCTGTTCAAGATGATGAAGTGGGAACAGGCCACGTCCAGGGCGATGCTCCTGGTCTCCGTCTTCACGAATGCGGGCAACTACGGGCTGCCTATCTGCCTCTTCGCTTTCGGGCAGGCAGGTATGGACTTGGCGGTCGTCTTCATGGTGACCCAGACGGTGATGCTGGCCACGCTAGGAACCTACATCGCCGCGTCCACCCAAATGAACACGAGGGTGGCCTTGAAGCAGGTCCTCAAGATGCCGGCTGTGTACGCGGCGGCAGCCGGAGCGCTCGTGAAGGCCGCCAGAATACCTGTCCCTGATGTCGCTGGCAGGCCCGTGGGGCTCCTCTCTCAGGCCACGGTGCCGATCTTCCTCATTCTGCTGGGCGTACAGCTGATCGGCAACGGGCGGGACCATGAGCCCTGGAAGGAGACCGGTGTCGCCGTCTTTCTGAGGCTAATCGCTGGCCCTCTTGTCGCCTGGCTCATCGGGTTGGGAATGGGGCTCACAGACCTTGCGCTTAAGATCCTCGTCCTGGAGGGCGCCATGCCGACGCCCGTGAACTCGTCAATACTTGCCCAGGAGTTCAACTCCAAACCTGGGGCGGTATCAAGGGCTACGATGGTGGGAACCCTGGCGAGCGTCCTCACGCTGTCCATGTGGATAATGGTGCTTCGAGTCCTCTAACGCTGCTTGCGGCCTTCTCTCAAGCCACTCCTTTGGGGATCCCGACCCTGGACGGGCTAGGACCCGCGTTCGACAGTTCATAGGCAATGCGGGTGTTCTTTTGTGAACGCGCCGGTCGTTTAGCAGGGATAATGGATTGTGCGCGTGCGGCGCAGGCCG
>Ga0315295_10000705_pt1 | contig 28749 bp, 21 predicted proteins | sample YL17G14_0_MG_FD_204453 | JGI IMG/M metagenome (GOLD analysis project Ga0315295, IMG submission 204453) | Sediment microbial communities from Yellowstone Lake, YNP, Wyoming, USA - YL17G14_0 | ecosystem: Environmental > Aquatic > Freshwater > Lake > Sediment | place: USA: Wyoming | collected... | reverse complement strand
GACGAAAATCCCTCCATGTCAGCAAAATACGCGGTCATGAGCATTCCCACTATGATAGTTTTCAAGAACGGGCAGGAATCCGAAAGAATGGTCGGCTTCATCGCCCAGAAGAACCTTGCTGAAAAATTAAGATCCCATCTATGAGCCTTGATATCAGGGGTTTTATCGAGACCTCGCTGGTAGACTGGGACGGGAAGATAGTCGGGGTCATATTTCTTCCGGGATGCAACTTCAGGTGTCCCTTTTGTCAAAACATAGGGCTTATCGACCATCCCGAAAAATACAAGAGCATACCGGAGGATCGGATAATAAAATATCTGGATTCCCACAAGAACTTTATCGACGGAATTTGCATAACAGGCGGTGAACCGACGCTTCAAAAGAACAACGGTTTGACCGAGCTTATCTCCAAAATAAAGCGCGGCGGATTCCTGGTAAAGCTCGATACCAACGGAACGGACCCCGAATATCTGAAATATCTGATCAATAAAAAGCTGATCGATTTTGTAGCGATGGACATAAAGGCGCCCTTTGACCTGTACAACAGATCGACGAACGTAAAAGTGAACATAGAGGACATCAAGCGCAGCGTGGAGATACTGAAAAGCACGGGGATCGATTATGAGTTCAGGACAACGATGGTGCCCACGCTTATCGGCGAAAAAGAGATCGAGACCATTGCGAGAGCTCTAGAAGGATCAAAAAAGTACGTGCTGCAGCAGTTCGAACCCGAGAACTGCGAGGATATTGAGCTGAAAAAGCTGAAACCTTACGACAGCGAGACGGTCAAAAAGTTCGTAGAAACTGCGAAACGATTCATAAATAATGTAAAATACCGCGGCAAGTAGTGGTATAATTCCTTTTCCATGAACAGCATTATATATGTACTGGGCGGTCTGGTGGGCCTTATAGTTGTCGCGGTGCTTTTTTCGCTCGTCATGATGTGGCTCTCCGCGCCGGTCCTTCTATATTTCATTTATCAAAAAGTGAGCTCGATCGAGAAGAAGATGAACAAATGAACGAAAATGGCCATTACTATCACGCTCCGGTAATGGTCAGCGAGTCGATCAAGCTCCTGGACCCGAAACCGGGCTCACTAATAGTTGATGCCACTCTTGGCGGCGGAGGACACGCCAAGGACCTCCTCTCAAGCGCAAAAGCGATCAGACTTATCGGCATAGACCAGGATACCGAAGCGATCGATGCGGCCAGGATCAATCTTAAAGGATCCGGCGATCGGATAAGCTTGATAAAAGACAACTTCTCTAACATAAAGAACATCATCGGCGCAAAGAAGATCGACGGCATCTTATTTGACCTTGGAGTATCCTCTCATCAGATCGATTCTACCGCTCGCGGATTCAGCTTCCAAGCCAACGCACCGCTGGATATGAGGATGAACAAAGATTCGAGGGTTACTGCACAGGACCTGATCAACACGCTCGATCAATGCGGACTTGAAAAGATCTTATGGGATTTAGGAGAAGAAAGATATTCCAGGAGGATAGCTGCTGCAATAATCAAGAAACGGCCGATATCGACCACTTCCGAGCTCGCAGACATCATCAAACATTCGATACCAAAGTCCACGCCGATCAACACCACCAAGTCGATCGCCCGCGTTTTCCAGGCGTTAAGGATAGCGGTGAACAACGAGCTGGATAACCTGAGGACCGCGCTGGAGGATTCGATCGACCTGCTCTCTCCAAAGGGAAGGATAGTTGTCATATCATACCATTCTCTAGAGGATCGCATCGTCAAAGATATTTTAAGAAAGGAATCAACGGATTGTATCTGTCCGCCTAAGCTGCCTGCGTGTGTTTGCGGCCACAAGAAGAAATTGAATATCCTCACAAAAAAGCCGATAATCCCGTCTGATATGGAGATCAAGGATAATCCCAGATCAAGGAGCGCTAAAATGAGGGCGGCTGAAAAAATATGAAGATATTACGCGCCTTCACCGTGCTACTTGTCATCCTTTTTCTTTCCCTGATACACCTTTCGATCTACACCAACAGCATCAAGGTGGGATATGAGATCGACGGTCTGAAGAAAAAATGGGACAGCCTGAGGAACGATACAAGATATTTGAACTATCTGGTGGCAAAAGACGAGGCCCTGCCGAAAATAGACAGCATCGCGAAGTCTAAGCTCAACATGATATACCCCGAGAAGATGAATTATATAGTGATAAACAGCTGGGCAACCGAGGAATCACATTGATAGCTTGTATTCCGCGAGACCTCCGCTCCTGGCCGGGAAAATACCTCCGCCCAAACCCAGCATCTTCACTGTTTCCTGACCGAAATTGAGGAAGAAATTATCCTCGCGGTAATAGACCAGAGAGGGCTCGCCATTTATCCCCGCGAGATCCGCAGCCATATCCACCGCGTCGGTGAAATTCCCCGTCTCATCGATAAGCTTTTTGTCCAGCGCCTGATCGCCGGTATATATTCTCCCTTCAGCAAGCGAAGCAACCTCTTTAGTTGTCATTCCGCGACCTGACGCGACAGCAGCTATGAATTCCTGATATGTCTCGTCTATATATGTTGTAATGGACCTTACCTCCTCAGAAGAGAGCTTTCTAAGACCTGAGAACATGTCGGAGTGTTTACCCTCCTTAACGGTCTCAGCCTTTACGTCAAGCTTCTTGAGAAGTCCCGAATAGACAAGAACATCGTTCTCTATAACGCCTATGCTGCCCGTTATGGTGCCCGGATCCGCGACTATCTTGTTCGCCGCGGCGGCTACGTAATATCCTCCCGAAGCGGCGACATCCCCCATGGAAGCCACTACTATCTTGCCTTTTTCCCTGGCGCGTTTGAGCTCGGTGTATATCTGACCGGATGCGACCGCCGACCCCCCGCCGCTGTTGATCCTCACGATTATGGCCTTTACCTGCCAGTCATCCACCGCTTTTTTTATCTTGGCGCTCACCGTGTCGGCGCCTGTCGCGTGTCCGCCGAAGAGAACGTTCTGGCCGGACTTACCCGTGACTATATCTCCGTCGATATCGATCACTACGACCTTGTTCGGGAACACAAGAAGAAAATTCTCATCGATGTCCCTTAAAAGGTCCTTTCGCTCAACAATTTGGATATCGTCTTTCGATCCGTACAGGTCCGCTCCCTGGCGTTCGGCGTCGCGGAAATAACCGACCTCATCTATAAGGCCGAGCTCCTTTGCTTTTCTGGGTGAGAACAGACTGCCGTCGGCTATCTCTTTTAACTTTGCGATGGTTATTTTACCTTTTCTTGAAGTTTCGATATCGTTCACCATCTGCCTGTAAAGGTCCGCGATGACCCCCTGAAGCATTACCTTCTGGTCGGGCGTAAGCTCGTCGGACAGGTTGGAGAAAGTCGTCTTGTACTTTCCTCTTGAAAGAAGCTGCACTTCTATTCCGAACTTTTCAAGAAGTCCCTTTATCCTTAATATGCTAACTGATTTACCAAGCCCGCCGACTGTGCCGGAAGGAGGCGCAACTATCCTGTCGGCCGCGGCCGCGAGATAATACTCATCGCCAAGCGTCCCCTCTTCAAGGTACGCGACAACTTTTTTGCCTTTTGCCTTGGCCTTAAGCAGCTCGGACCTGATCTCCTGAACGATACCGTATGATCCCAGACCTCCGTCAAATCCGCGTATCTTGAGTATGATCCCGTCAACGTACGGATCTTTAGTCGCTTCTTTGATGTTCGCGATGATCGAATCCGCCCCTACCCTGCCACCGCCGAATAGGCTGAAATCTCCCAGGCCGCCAATCAGGCTGCCTCCGATATCTATTTCAGCGTATGTTTTTGGCCTTATCACCGAAATAGCGCGCTCGTGCTCCTCACCGAGGACTAATTCCCCTCCTATCATGTGCACAGTGCCGCTCGGAGCGTCCTTGCTTAAAAGCGCTGCGTAGTGAACGGCAATGAAAGGAAGATTCAGCGTTGCGCCGAAAGTGGTAAAGCCCTTGTCGATGCCCGCCCTTATCTTGAATCCTTCCACCAGCGCGTATTCAAGGCCGTAATGGGTATAGTCGCTCATCGGGATCCTGCCGATCTCAGTGTCCGCCGCAATAAGCAGATTGTCATCAAAAGGCCTGTAAGCCATTCCCACCCTTGTACTGCTGGTCACGTCGATCACTTTTTCGGATACAGCGTCCTGCCCCATTACCCCCAAAGAGAACTGAGGGGTCACGTGAAGCAGCACGCCGACATCTGTGCTGTATCCCCTGTCCAGCTGCGTAGGAGAGTCGAAAAGGACGTTCTTTACGGTCAATCCGTAGCTTAGACCCATACTGCTCTGCCTTGCCGTCCCGAACATGTCCACATTCGCTTTGTCCTCGGCCGGAAGTATCTTCTGAAAGCCGAGATAATAAACCGGTCCGAGGCCGTAGGAATAATAATGGTTCGAATCGTAGAGGTCCTTGTTGGTATCTATGGTGCCGAACGACATCCCTGATTGCCCCAGCCTCGCGAGTCCGGCCGGATTGTAGAAAACAGCGCTCATGTCATCGCAGACCGCCGTTGCCGCGCCTCCCATTCCCGCCTGGCGAACGAACATGCTAGACTTCATCAGGTCGTCCCGGACGGTGGAGGAATAGGCGCAGGCGCATAAAATAAGGGATGCCAAAAGGGTCAATGAGATCTTTTTTAAATGCAACTTGATGCGGCTCCTTGAAACAAATTTCCGTTAATTGTATACTCTTTGAGATGGCAAATCAAGAAATCACCCGGGTGCGTTTTGCTCCATCCCCCACAGGATTCCTGCACATCGGAGGAGCGCGCACTGCCCTTTACAACTGGCTGTTCGCAAAAGCGAACAACGGAACTTTCATTCTCAGGATAGAAGACACCGACAGGACAAGGTCCACCGAAGAAGCGGTCAAGGCCATACTCGACGGGCTTGAATGGCTCGGGCTTTCGTGGAACGAGGGTCCGGACGTTGGCGGTGATTTCGGCCCTTACTTTCAAACCCAGAGACTTGATACTTATAAGGAATGGGCCGATAAAATCCTCTCCGAGGGAAAGGCTTACTGGTGCTTCTGCACCGCCGAGGAACTTGATGAACAAAGACGCATCGCCTCGGAGAAAAAGGAAGCTCCCAAATACAACGCAAAGTGCAGGAAGCTCTCGAAAGCGGAATGCGAGAAGCTCAGATCATCGGGAAAACGGGGGGTCATACGGTTCAAACTCCCCGATTCAGGCATAACCAGGGTACACGACATGATCCGCGGAGAGGTCTCGTTCGATAACGAGGTCCTTGATGATTTCGTCATAGTCAAATCGGACGGATTCCCGACCTATAATTTTGCGGCAGTGGTCGATGACAGCCTCATGAAGATAACGCACGTAATCCGCGGCGACGATCACTTATCGAACACTCCGAGGCAGATGCTTTTGTATCAGGCTTTCGGCCTTCCCTCGCCTAAGTTCGCGCACATACCCATGATAATGGGGCCCGACAAAGCGAGGCTTTCCAAACGCCACGGGGCGACCTCGGTAATAGAATATAAAGCGATGGGATATCTTCCAGAAGCCGTGTTAAATTACATAGCCCGCCTGGGATGGGGTTTTAAGGACCAAGAGATCTTCTCGATAAAGGAGCTTATCGAGAACTTCAGGCTTGAAAAGGTTTCAAAGACTCCTGCGGTTTTCGACATAGCAAAGCTGAACTGGCTGAACGCGCATTACATAAAGAATTCAAGCACGGACAGGATTTTTGGCCTTGCCCTTCCCTTTCTCGATAGCGCGTACCCCGGGCTTGATCAGGTCTATGCTAAAAAGGTGGTCAAATGCCTGCAGGAAAGGCTGAAAACGATCGCTGACATAGTTCCTCTTTCCGAATATTTCTTTAAGGATGATTTTATTGTAGATGAAGAAGCGAAAACAAAATTCATCGATAAGCCGGGAGCAAAAGAACTCGTAAAAAAGCTAAGGGCGAAGCTGGAAGCGATCGATAAATTCTCTCATGACAGTCTTGAGGCCGCGTTCAAAGGGCTCGCTGAGGAAGAAAAAGTAAAGCTCGGCGAGATAATACACCCGACAAGAGCTCTTCTTACGGGCCGTTCCGAATCCCCGGGGATATATGATGTAATTGAAGTGCTGGGGAAGGAAAAGGTCCTGAAAAGACTCTCCTGATCTTATCTGTTCTGCGTACTCGGTTCTATCCTTTTTCCGTAATTCTCAGGAAGAGGGACATTGTTCTTGGCAAGATATGCTATATACCACATTATCGCTGCGTTATCGGACAGGTCCAGGATCTTAAGGCACTTATCGAAAGACACTCGCGGCAGGTTGTAAGTAATTATGAAGTCATCATATAACCTTTTTGCGTTAGATCTCTCTTCCTGTGTGGCGGTAGGCGGCAGGTATTTATTATATTTTTCTATCTCCTCCGCGGCCAATAGGAAAGCCCTTGCAGTGTTGACCAGCAATAGTTGCTTTTCAGCATCTTTTGCAATGCCCAGCCTTTCATAAGCGGAGGTAATGTCGGATCTTGCAAGCCCAAGCAGCTCAAGCGCCTTTGCCTCGCTCTTTTTTGCGTCTTCAACACCGTTCTCGTTCTGTTTTTCATTGAACAATACCTTATCAAGCAAAGTCTTTACCTGTAAGGCTTCGCTGCTCCTCAAATCCGCCATCTTTAGCGCGGATTCAAAAATGCTCATTACCCTTAGCGCCGTTTCGGAGCAATTCGCATACCCAAGGTTGAACTGTACGAAATAGCTGGGCCTGCTGTCCTCTCTGTTAGAATCTTGCCTCAAAATGACGGAATCTTTAGTGTCTTTCTCAAGACTGAACCAGCCCTTATAAACACCCTGGGTATCTGGATCGATCTCAAAATTGATGTTCGCAAGGAACGTGGGGTCCCCGTCAAAGGACGGCCTGAAGTAATTATATACGGCCAGGGCCTTTCCCTGCGGCGTGGCCGCGTTCGAGGTGGGGCGGAATACCGTGTCAAAATAGTCGTTAAAATGGACCACCACGTTGAACGTATATTGATCGTCGATCCTGTCAGGGACGCCGTCCCCGTCCACATCGCTTATCTGCGCGAAATAATCATCGGAAATGAAAAAGAAGTTCCCCGGCACTATTTGCCCTTTGACCTTCTCCGTGGAGATATTATACAAATTCTTATCGATCGCTTTTCTTATATCGGCATAATTAGTATCTATTCCTTTCTCAAGCATGCTTTCCAGCGTTGAGCCGAATATTATGCAGCCGTCCAGCGAATAAGCCCCCTCTTTAGTCAATATCGGATGTGCGTACCTGAATTTTTGCTGTATTTCGGGCAGGTGCGACCGGGACCAGCAATTGGAAAGCTGGATGATGGCTTCTCGGTAATAGGCTTTTGCGTTCTCAAACGAAGTATTAAGGGTATGAGTCATTCCTGCGTGGCCATTATAGATAATGTAATCAATGTCGGAATCCTCCGTCAATTCATTGAATATGTGCTGATCAAAATCGGAGTAGCCCCTGGGTGCGCGCGGGACCGCGACCTCAGCGATCAAATAAACCTCTTTTATATTCCCTTCTTTGTCGATGATCTTCGCTTTTTTGGAGGATGTTTTGGAGAATCCCCTCTCCTTTATCAATCCCATGGCAAGCAGGTCTTCCAGTTGTTCTTTTTGCTCTATTGTCAGGCTTCCCGTTTTGAACTTTTTTCCGGAGTTTGCTTTTAGGAAGCTGAATAACACGGCCAGCCTTTTCGAGTCCTTTTGTAAGCGGATTATCCTTTCGACCGCACCGCTGGCATTCTCCTTTTTCATCAAAGCCTTCATTTCTTCCAGCGAATATTCTAGTTTCACGTCCTGCACAATGTAGTATTCAAGCTTAAATCCATGGTTCTTGTTCAGATATAGTTCATTGACCCACATTATCTCTTTCATGTATTCCTGGAAATATATCTTTACCTTGATCTTTCCATCTTCATAAATATGCCTGGATGGCCCCTTGGGCCTTGTATCGAGTTTTTTTATCCTTTCCAACAATAACTTGTCAATGCCTGATGCTTCAGGATCCTCTGCATTGACAAATAGCTTGATCGACTTAGAGATCAATATGCTGGCCATATCCTGAAGTCCGCGATCCTTTGCCCTCTTATACTCTTCGGCCTTACTTATAACAGCAGCGAGACGTTCATTCTTTTGCTTTACGTCTTTTAAGCCTTTTATCCCGCCTATCGCATTCTCGCATATGGCGGTCGCGAGTCGCCCCTTTAGCAGAAGCCCCTCATAGTCATCCTGTTTATACTTTTTAGAATAAAAAGCATAAGATGCTGGCTCCATAACAAACGAGATGAATGTTCCCAGGATCTTAGCCCTTATTGCTATTTCGATATCCTCATCGCCCATTATCGCGCTCAAATGGTCGCTTACATTCATAAGAACATCCGGGCTTTCGCTTAGTTTTAATATCGAGAGGCCCTTATCAAGTATATATTTCTGTTTATCAGTAGAATCCAATTTCTTGAATATGTCTATTTTTACCAGCATCGAGCATATATAATCCTTCAGATAAACATCTTTTGCAGTCATCATTCTGTCCCATAATTTTGATACGATCATTTCCTTAATATCATCGGCCATTGACCATGCCGTACAAAAACCGATGACCTTTCCCGTTACGGAAGCAGCGCTCATTTCATCCGCAAGGGCGCGGTCAATGATCTCCGCCTGGATCCTACAATCATCCAGCGCTTTAAAATAATTGGCATCTAATAATATTGGATATATCTTTTCCTTGATCGCGATATTATCGGTTTTGCGATATTTTTGGTACAGAGCGCGTACAATATATGTTCTTGCCGATTGATCGACATTAAGACTATCAGTGGAATTTAAGTTATACGTGGAGAGATAAGAAGCAAGCAATTCCATTACTTTGCCTAGCTTATTTTCATCAGCCAGAGCAACATCTATGATCGCTTTTTGTGTTTTTATATCCTCCAATCGTTCGAAATTACCTCTTATTAACAAAAGATCGAATATTTTCATTTTGATCTTAGCCCCAGCTGATCGATATTTTTCGTAAAGTGACAGGAAAAGATATCCCTTGACCGACTCATGCACAGAATAATCCTCTAAAATTGAACTTATCGATGCAACAGCTTCCACTTCTCTCTTGTCGTTCAGCGCCCTTACGAACAATCTTGCCGCTTCGATCTTAAATGCTGATTCGGAATCTTTCATTTGGTCGACAAAGAAATCGGGTATATTCGTGGCATCCTTATATTTGTCCACTTGCCTGAAAAAGAACTCTCTTCCGCCTTCCTTTAAGGCTTTTTGTATCGCCCATTTTGCATCTTCTTTCACTCTGTACTCGCCATCATCTGAAAGACCGAAAATGATATCCACGATCTTAAGCCTCAGGCCTTTTTTCTCCGGGAATCTCCAATATATTGCATCAAGTATTTTTATTGATTTTGATCTCTCTGCCGGATTATTGTTTTTTGACATCCCTATTATCCGCCCTATAAGATAGTTCTCCAGATAACTGTCACCCTCGCGAATTAAACAATCATATATATCGGTAATGGCTTTGACCGCTTCGGGATTAAAATTACCGTATATATCGCTCATACTTAAAAAGCTCTCCAAGATCTTCAGCTTCATTTGTCTTTCATCCCCGGGCCTCAAATTAACGTACAAGATCATCAATAGCGGCACCCTAACAAAGTCTTCCTTTTTTACGGATATTTCAAAAGATTTTTCTATGAGCGTCTTTCTGCACGCATCATTTACCTTGACTAGAGCTTTATAGAGAACTGATTTAAACGCATCCAATGCCTGCAGATCGCAGAGTTTGATTATGACATCTTCAATAAGAACATTGTCTTCCGGAGAAAGTTGCAAAAATATGCCTTTTAGGACCTCGGTTGCCGCGTCATCATTACTTCTGTTCGCTGATTTTAAGATCGCTTTAAGCAGCATTTCTTTTTGTTCCTTTTCACCCTTATCCATAGAGGCGTACATATACCCCTCGGCCCAGATCAAGTTTTGATTGAAAGATACATTTTCTAAAAGGGAATATTCAATCAGTTTCTTGATGATCATTGATCTTGTCTGTTTTTGAGCCGGCTGGTTTTCATTGAACATGTGTATCAGGACATTTGCCGCCTCTTCACTTCCGCGGTTAACATTCTCAATGATGACTTTAACGACATTTTCCTGCGTAGCAATATCCAAAGAACCAATGGCTGAAAAGACGGGGAGTAATAAGTCAAGCTGGCCATTCAAATTGTCCTTACTGACATGTTCACAAAACAGGCTCAATATGATCTTCTTTAGATCGGCGTCAGTATCGCTGTTAAGATCGCTGTAGCACATGGATAATAGTGCGGCATTTGCTGTTCCTAATGATGGACTCTCTCCAGAATGAGGCGATGACAAGTATTTTTTATTTTCCTCGATTATCTTATTAACTAACTTTGCCTTTATGCCCGGGCATTCCCCCCCGTTCTTCTCAAATAATCGCCTGATTATCCTTTCAGAAGTCTCCTCCTGAGACATTTCAACACCGCCGATGCCGCAAAGTACGGCATCAAGTATGCTCTCGTGGATCCTTTCATCTTTTGTTGACCCGTATAGTTCATCCAGTCTAGGCATCAGAAAGTTTAGCGAATTGATGCTGCTCGTGCCGAACCTGCCAACTTGACGGAATTCATTTTCAAATATGTTGCAGCAATAACCGCGTTCCATCTGTTCTTGCATTATCGCTCTGTATTTTTCCAGAATACGCCTTTTAATCGCTTCGTCATCCCCGGTGCGGTAATAGGCAGCCAAAACAGTTACATAACTTTCAAAGTTGCCCGACATCCCCCCCGATTCAACCGATCTATAATTTTGTAATTCATTTAAAGTGAATTTTGCCTGTATGGACAGCTCAACAGCATCCATCCATTGCACCCTGTCCGTAAACTCTCCCGGAAATGCATAAGAATCCAGATATGCCATGTAAAGCTTCATACCGATCGCCTGCTCTATCTTCTTTTTTAGTTCCTTGTCTAATGTGACGCTATGGATCCTCATCAAAATATTGTCTGCCTTATTTGCCGAATCATAAATAATATTCATCTCATCGGTAGACTTGCCGCCCATATTTTCATTGCTCCTGGCAGCCATGGCCAGCAGCGTGTCCAGCGCTTTTCTATCAACTGCCGAAGCCTTTGTACTTGATCCTATCTCGAAAAAAAAGTTCCCCAAGCTGTCGTTAACGTACTTCGCCGCCGATAAGCTTTTTAGCATTTTGTCCTGTATTTTTATCTTTATGCTTGCATCCGAGGTATCAAAATATATCTTGGAAAGGGCCATATAACCGGTCGCACTGATATTGCTCAGTTCTTCAGTCAGTAAGCCTATCAGCTCATTGACCTCTTTTGTGCCTCTCGATCTTAAAACCTTATATAAAGCAAATATGCCATTAACCCCGGAATTGGCTATTATGCAATTAAGCGATTTTTTCCTTTGTTCTACATCTTCCGGCTTTGCATTCAGATAATTATCCGGCAATAGGCCGGTCAAGGCGGGAGAGGAATACCCAAATTCATCGTCAACGCTGCATATTCCAAGCGCCATTATTTGCTGCTTTAATTTTTCCTCCGAACTGCCAAGGTTTTTGTATATCTTCTCGAGAGAGCTTCCAAGAGTTCCTTTTTGCCAAGAGCTCGTGTATGACTCGCACATACTTCTGACTATCTCTGCTCTTTTTGCCCTGTCTTTTATCAGATGGAATGTGTCTGCAACGAATTCGTCAAGGAATGAACAGCCTTCATAGATCTTTATTCTTAATTTTGCGTCACTCGATGTCTTATATATATATTCCATGAATTGTAGGGCCTTCTCTCTATTTGTCAGATCCTGGCTAACCCTGTATATTAACGTTTCGATCATCCTGTCATGCAGATACTTATCGGAAATGCCGTGGTTCTTATATATATCGATGATCGCCATTATTGCCGCCTTTTCAACCCTTTCTTTCTTCTGCTTAGTCTCCGTATTTTCTTCCCTGTTGCGTGAATCATAATCACTGTTCGTTTCCGGAGCTTTCTTTTGGGGCTCTATAATAGACAACAAAAGGTCTATTATCTTGTTTTGCATGGCCTGATCGTCAGAAATAATCACTCTGTAGTTTTCTGCGAGAAAGAGAATAGAAGCCTCATTGGGTGCCGCGTTCTTGGATTTAATGTCGTTCGCACCTGTCATGACAATATCAAGGATATACTGTTTTTCCTTTTTATTTATCGAGCCTAATTTGCCGTAGATACCGGAGAGGGCCTTTATAGCCTGCCCCCTTACCACCTCATCCGATTCAGAGGCTTTAAATATCAGATGGTCGAGTATCGATACCCTTAAATTCTCATCAGCCGTGACCATATAAAGGTCCCCAAGCACAAGAACTGAATTTTTCCTTATATTCGCATCCCCGTGGTTTATGCCCCTTAAAGCAGAGAGCACTAGTTCTTTCTTTGAAGCATCGCTCAATAACGGCAAAAGGCTGCGGTCTTCGCGCTGGTGCGCATATAAATAGAGGAGGTCCTTATTTTCTTTTTGTGCTCGCTCAAAGACAACTCTTGCGGAATAATCCAGGATGTCGTTCTTCTGAACATCCTTTACCGCCCATGGCGCAGTGGCCTCCAGATATTCCCAGAAATCTATCTTCTGGTCATTATTCTTGTCACGGGCTGCTGAATTATTAGGGTAGTCATAATATTCATATCTATCGTTGCCGCTATCAATCGCCCCGTCACCACGGGAATCGTGGTAAAAGGTCGGATAATAACGGCCAAGGCTTTCAATATCCATAGCACTTATATTTCGGTTAAAAATGGCGAAAATTTCAGTAAATATTTACTTAAGAAGGGGGGGGCGTCTGAGCAACTAGATACTTTTTTTGATCCAGTCTATCTGCTTCTGTATCCCGGCCTTGAGGTCGATTCCCTGCGCCATCATCAACTCTCCGGTCAACTTGCCTGTGTCCGCAGTTGTTTTCTGCATGTCGCCTTTTATCGGAGGCTTATTCACTGTTTTGATCTTTTTACCGCTGATCTCCTCCACCATTTTTATCAAACCAAGCAGGCTTGTTGACGTTCCCGAGCCTACGTTATAGATCTCACCCACCCCGCCCATTTCCGCAGCCCGGATGGTCGTGTTCACGGCATCGGAAATGTAGATCAGGTCCCTCTCCTGCTTTCCGTCGCCACGGATAACGAACTCATCCCCACGCAGCGCTGACAAGATCATGTTCTGCATCGCCATATCAGGCCTCTGCCGCGGCCCGTAGACCGTGAAATAACGAAGTATCACGACGGGAAGCCTGTCTTCTCTATAATACATCAGGCATAGTTCCTCTGATTTCATTTTTGTTATAGCATAAGGCGTTAAAGGCCTTACCGGGAAAGCCTCTTTGAACGGGAACAGGCTTAGCGAGCCGTAAACCGATGCCGATGAAGCGAATACGATCTTTCTTACCTTTGCTTTTTTCGCCGCCCCGAGAAGTTTTGCCGTGGAAAAAATGTTATTTCTTGTATATTCCTCGACATTGTTCCAGCTGGCCTCAACGCCCGTGAGCGCGGCTTCGTGATACACATGATCGGCGCCCTGAAAATGCTTTTCCAGGTCCGAGTTAAGCACGTCCTCTTTCACGAAAACGAACCTGCTCTTTGCCGACAGCGTTTCGAGGTTCTTTTCCTTTATCTTGGCGTCATAATTACCGGCGAGGTCGTCTATCCCGATCACGTCGTGACCGCGCACCAGCAGCTGTTCGGCAAGCGACGACCCTATAAATCCTGCGACGCCAGTTATTACCGACTTCATTTGGCCTGCTTTGAGGTGATATATCCCATCATCTTGTAGATCAATTTTGCGGTAGTGAAATCAGGATGGCTGATCCCTTTTACGGGAGAGAGCTCGACAAAGTCGAATCCGATTATGTTGTTCTGCCGCGACACGTCCCTGAAGATATCAAGGATGTCATAATAATACATCCCGCCGGGCTCCGGAGTGCCTGTTGACGGCATTATGCTCGGATCGAGAACGTCCACATCGAATGTGATGTAGACGTTCTTGGAAAGCTGGGTGGATATTTTATCGGTGAGTTCCAGCTTGTCCGCAAAGTGTATCTTGCTTATCTGGCCCGACGACCTCGCGTATTTCGCCTCCGAAATGTCCATTGAGCGGATTCCAACCTGAACAACGGGGCATATCTCAAGGATGCGCCTCGCGGCGCAGGCATGGCTGTTCTTTGAGCCGTGATAGGAATCCCTGAGGTCCGCGTGCGCATCGAACTGGAGCACGCTCAGGTCTTTGTGATGCTTCATGCATGCGGCAACGGCGAACGGGGTAACGGAATGCTCTCCTCCAAGCACTACGGGCACCTTGGCATCCTTAAGTATGCCTTCAACGACCGAGGTGAGCTTTTTAGGATCTTTGACCGGTCTGGAAACATGCATTCCGGCCCTGTACGTTTCGATATCGAGTTCGATGTCATAATCCTCGATGAACTGCGAAGCTTTTAGTATGGCTTCGGGGCCCTTTGCAGTTCCGCCGCCGTAGGAGACCGTTTTTTCGAACGGAACGGGGATAATAACGAACCTAGCGTTCTTATAATCCGTATATGGGGGATTAATATCTAAAAATTTTCTTGGTGTCATATCAATACCAGGAAAATTATATTATATGGGGCTATAATAGTCTAACTATAATAGAGATCGGAGATATTTGATGGTTGACGAATATAAATTCGATAAGGCCAGGTTGGAGATGGTCCGCGACCAGTTGATCCCCCGCGGAATATCGGACAAACTTGTTCTCGATGCAATGCGCAAAGTGCCCCGCGAAAAGTTCATGCCCAAGAACATGCAAGGCTCAGCATACGTGGATGGAGCCATGCCGATCGGCGAAGACCAAACGATATCCCAGCCATACATGGTGGCAATTATGACCGAAAAGCTGGGTCTCAAAGGAGGAGAAAAGGTCCTGGAGATAGGCACAGGCTCGGGGTATCAAGCAGCGATAATTGCCGAAATAGCCGGAAAGGTATTCACGATAGAGGTCGTTAAAGCACTGGCCGACCGGACCCGCAGGCTGCTGGATGAAATGGGATATAAGAACGTCGATGTGATCGAAGGCGATGGAACGCTCGGTTTGCCGAAGCACGCTCCATTCGATGCGATAATCGTGACCGCGGGAGCCCCTGATATTCCAAAACCTTTATCCGAGCAGCTGGCCGAGGGCGGAAGACTGGTGATCCCCGTTGGCGACAGGTACTCACAAAGGCTGTTGATCGTTACAAAAGAGAAGGGTAAATTGACGACAGAAGTATCCATAGGATGCGTATTCGTTCCGCTTTTAGGGAAATACGGCTGGCAAGATTAACTATCCCTCTGAGGCCATCGGTGTCACCCTGAACTTGTTTCAGGGTCTGAGATGCCGAAATAAATTCGGCATGACAGATCCGAAATAAGCCTGCCCTGACGCAGGTCAGGGTTCGGCATGACCCGATACCAACCTTGCACTAAATAATGAAATGTGATAATATCCCTCTTTGCGCGACCTTACGCGAAACTTCCTGTTAAATCGCCCTAAACGGGAAGCGAGACACAAAACGGGCACAAGGAGACGATCATTATGGCAGAAGAATTCAAGGGTACATCACTAGGCGGTTTCAAGAGCGGAGCGGAAGACCTGGATGAGCTGATCAAGGCCACACTGGAGGAAAGTAAGAGATCATCCGCCCCAGCAAAAAAAGAAGAAGATAAATCCACGGGTTTCAAGGCGACCCACATAACCATAGAACCGCCGGTAAAGCCTCTTGTCCTGCCCGTCCAAAAGACCCCTATTATCGGCAAAGTGACACCGCTTACACAGCCCAAGTCGGCCGAGGAAATGAGCTATGAAGCCACATTCAAGAGCTATAAGCCCGGAGATGTCGTAAAGGGAACTGTGGTAAAAGTCGATCCTTCCGGAGTTCTTGTGGACATAAATTATAAATCAGATGGTTTTATATCCCCCACCGAGCTTGCTGAGCGATCGTTCAGCAACATAAACGATATGGTAAAGGTGGGAGATAAGATCGATGTCATGATAATAAAGCTGGAGGATAAGGAAGGCTACGTCGTGGTTTCCAAGAGGCAGGCAGATGAAGAAGTTAAATGGCATGTGGCGTTCGACGCATACAAGAACAGAAAGGTGCTTGAAGCCAAGGTCTCGGGAGCGGTAAAGGGCGGCCTGGTCGTTGACTATAACGGCATACGAGGCTTTATCCCCGCATCCCAGGTCTCAAAGGAAGTGGAAGAATCGTTCGAATCGTTCGTTGGCAAGACGATACCGATAAAAATAATCGAGATCAACAGGCGTCAAGGCAAGGTCGTGCTCTCTCACAAGATGGCCGCCGGCGAAAAGCATAAGCTTGAAGGAAGCAAGATATTCGATGAGCTGGAAGTGGGACAGGTAAGGCACGGCACTGTGACCAGCATAAAGAATTTCGGAGCGTTCGTTGATATTGGCGGAGTTGAAGGTCTTATTCACCTTACCGAGCTCGCGTGGAAAAGACCCAAGCATCCCTCCGATATCCTGAAGGTCGGACAGGACCTGGACGTGTTCATTCTCGGCGTTGACAAGGAGAATAGAAAAGTGTCGCTCGGCATTAAGCAGCTTGAACCCGATCCATGGGTAAAGGCGGAAGAGCTCTACAAACCAGGGATGATAGTTAAGGCGAAGGTCGCCAGGTTCGTTAAGTTCGGCGCGTTCGCCGAACTGGACGGCAATCTCGAGGGGCTCATACACATATCGGAGCTCTCCGACAAGCCGATATCAAAACCGGAGGAAGCAGTCAACGTCGGCGACACAGTGGATGTAAAAGTTCTAAAAGTGATCCCTGAAGAGCAGAAGATCGGCCTTTCGATAAAAGAGGCAATAAGAGATGCCGCGCGCTCCGAACTAAAGGAACACCAGGCCGGAGAAGAAAAGAAAAGCGTCACCATCGGCGATATCATAAAGGAAAAGAACCAGTCCTGATGACAAAAGAAGAACTCGGCAAACTAATGGTCGAAGCCGCGTTCCTGAAAGGCGAATTCACCCTCAGGAGCGGCAGAAAAAGCAATTACTACTTCGACAAATACCTTTTCGAGACAAGGCCCGACGTGCTGGCGCCACTGACTAAGGAACTGACCAAGCTTTTACCGCCTCTTAATTCATTCAACCGGATAGCCGGCGGGGAACTCGGCGCGGTAGCGCTGGCAACGGCGCTTTCCCTTGAGACCCAGAAACCATTTATCATTGTACGAAAAGAGGAAAAGGCTTACGGAACCAGCAAGATGATGGAGGGCGAGATATTTAAGGGGGAAAAGGTCGTTCTGGTGGAGGACATACTCACGACCGCCGGCGCGGCGATAAAGGCCGCCGACAGATTGAAGCATTCAGGCATAGACGTGATCCTTATATTGGGCGTGCTGGACCGCGAAGAAGGCGCCAGGGAGAACATTGAAGCGGCCGGCTACAGCTACAAGTCCCTTTTCACCAAGTCCCAGCTCGGATTATGAATTTTTTAGAGAAACTTGACGCCGCGGTAAAAAAGAACAACTCCCTGCTTTGCGTAGGACTCGACATTGATCTTAAAAAGATCCCCTCTTCACTGCTGAACAAGGCCGATCCGATATTTGAGTTCAACAAGGCGATCATCGATAACACAAAGGACCTTGTGTGCGCGTACAAGCCGAACATGGCTTTTTATGAAATGTACGGCGTATACGGACTCCAGGCTCTAATTAAGACCATAGAATACATCAGCATGCAGGAGGTCCCGGTGATACTTGACGCCAAGCGCGGCGACATAGGCAATACCGCTTCCGCTTACGCAAAGAGCATTTTTGAGATATATAAAGCGGATGCCGCTACCGTCAGCCCATACATGGGGCAGGATTCGGTGGAGCCTTTTCTGGAGAATGCGGACAAAGGCATATTCATTCTTTGCCTCACGTCCAATCCCGGGAGCAGGGATTTTCAGCGCTTTGGCGAAAAGGAACCCCTGTACAAGACAGTTGCCAGGAAGGTTAAGGAATGGAACAAGAACGGCAATGCGGGACTTGTGGTAGGCGCGACAAATCCTGATGAACTGAAGGAAATAAGGGTCATGGTCGGGGACATGCCGATTCTTATCCCCGGAATAGGAGCTCAAGGAGGCGACCTTGCAAAAACGGTCCGCTACGGCGCAAATAAAAAGGGTGAGCGCGCCATCATCAATTCTTCAAGAGGGATAATATTCGCTTCGCAGGGCGAGGATTTCGCAGGTTCCGCAAGAGTGGCCGCAAGAAAACTTAAGGAAGAGATAAACAATTACAGACACGTAGGATAAAAATGTTAAATAAAAAGATATTTTTGATTTCCCTGTTCACGATTTGCTCCTTATGTTTCTCTTTTCACGCTTCCGCCGACGACACCATTGTCGGAGGATATGGAGAGAATGTAATGCCCCTGCGCAGCGCTTCGATCGAGATGACATACGAAGATCTAAGGATATATCTTAATGACGGCAGAAAGATTAGCGTTGAAGCTGAATTCCTGTTTAAAAATCCCGGCAACGAAGAAAATGTGCTTGTGGGCTTCCCGGTCAACTCCAACGTTATCGACTTTAAAACATATGTAAATGGCAAGCTAGTGAAAGTCGACAAAAAACCGGGCATCAAAAACACGAATGAATCCATTGATCGATATCCCACCTATTTCGTCTGGCCTGTGATATTTAAAAAGAACGGAACAACGATTATCAGGAATACTTATTCTTACAAGCCGACACTTCAAGCTATTCCCTATGAGGACACGATCGCTGATTACATCTTGAAGACAGGCGCGACCTGGAAAGGCCCTATAAGGCAATTGGATATCAGCATCTATCTGGGGGAAATATCCCCTGATTTTGTGGTATTCAGGGGGATCACTCCGGCAGGGTTCGTATCGAACGAGAGTTCGATCGAATGGCATCTGCTTGATTATGAACCTAGTGAAAATATACGGATATCTTGGGCTGGGGCATTTTTCAACGAATACCGGCAGACACTGCTCGCCGAACAGAGCAATAATCCTGAGGACAAAGCGGCAGGCCTGTTCTATCGCGCTCAAATATACAGGGAAGTCTTGGGAAGACCCGGGAAAGCGAATGAATTCCTTAACATATTGATGGATAAATATCCTGACAGCGATTTCAGCGGCGCCATTTATTTACTGAGAAACGATCTTGATAAAGCAATTGAAAGCTTCAAAAAGCTCGCTAAAAGCGATGACCTAGTTAAAAAGACCTATGCATTAAAAAGTCTCAGCCGGATAAGCCTACAAAAAAAGGATTATATCGGAGCCATCAAATACAAAGAAAACCTCGTAAAGATATATGATGATATGGGAGATATCATCCCTTCAAACAAGGATCCCTATAAATGGTTTAAACCCTGGCTCAGCTGTGTAAATTGGGATGTCGCATATTATTATTCAACGGCAAATATTGCTAGAGAGGCTTTAGATGAGATATCCGAAATATATAGTATTAACCTGAACGAGCCTGAAAAGGCGCTTGAGATCAAGGAACTGATCAAGAATAAATTCAAGAAATAACAGCCTTCTTCAGGCTCGCCACGAATTTCCCCACGTTACCTTTTTTAGCTATTACATCAATTACTGCGCTGCCGACTATCACCCCGTCGGCCAGTTTGACGGCTAAAGCAGCTTGTTTTGGAGTCTTGATGCCAAAGCCGATGGCAACAGGTGTCTTAGTAAGCTTCTTGATCTTAAGGATGGTCTGCTTTGCCTGCATTTGAAGATTGGTCCTTGCTCCGGTTATACCCGCGATGGAGACCGCATAAATGAATCCCGATGACTTTTTGGCTATCATCTTGATATGTTCCGGGCTGGAATTCGGCGCAGCAAGGTAAATGACATCAAGCCCGTGCATTTTTATCAGGCCTGATGCGTCCACCGGCAGGTCGGGGATTATCAGGCCGTCCACCCCTGCCCTCTTGCTGTCTCTCGCGAACTTATCAACTCCGTACGCGCTGAGGATGTTGAAGCTAGTCATGAAAATAAGAGGGATATTGGACCTTTTACGTATCTTTTTAACAAGCTTTACGGCGTCCGCGGCCGAAGTTCCGCACTTCAGTGCCCTTAAGGCCGAGTTCTGGATAGTTGGCCCGTCCGCTATTGAATCGGAGAAAGGGATGCCGATCTCGATAATATCCGCTCCCGCTTTTTCTATCTGATAGACAAGCTGCTCGGTCTTCGCCAGGCTTGGATCTCCCGCCATGATGAATACGATCAGCGCCTTTTTCTTTTTGAATGCTCCTGATATCCGGCTCATTTATTTCTCCTGACTATATCCGCGTCCTTATCCCCTCTCCCACTCAAGCAAACTATGACGATCTCGTCCTTTGATAACTTCAGCTTTTTCAGGTAAGCGATAGCGTGGGACGACTCAAGCGCCGGCACTATGCCTTCAACCCTCGAGAGCAGCGCATAAGCTTCCAGCGCTTCTTTATCCGTGACCGAATCATATTTAACGCGGCCTACATCTTTCAGAAAGCTGTGCTCCGGCCCTACTCCAGGATAATCAAGCCCGGCTGAGATAGAATGCGTGGCTGATATCTGCCCGTCCTTTGTCTGTAATAAATAAGTCATGGCCCCGTGAAGCACGCCCGGCTTTCCCACTTCCAGGGTGGCTGAGTTCTTTCCCAACGACATTGAAGTGCCTCCCGCCTCTACGCCGAACATTTTGACGGTATTATCATCAAGGAATGGATGGAAAAGCCCGATCGAATTTGAGCCGCCGCCCACACAGGCAACAAGCAGGTCCGGCAACCTTCCTTCGGCTTCCAGTATCTGCTGTTTTGCTTCCCGTCCGATGACCGACTGGAAATCTCTGATCATCATAGGATATGGATGCGGGCCGATCACTGACCCGATAAGATAATATGTGTCCGGGTTCGCCATCCAGTCGCGCAATGTTTCATTTACGGCGTCCTTAAGCGTCCTGGATCCTGAGCTGACAGGCCTCACTTCGGCCCCGAGCTCTTTCATCCTTTTAACGTTCAAAGCCTGCCGCTTGATATCCTCCTCGCCCATATAAACGACGCATTTGATGCCGAAAAGGTGGCATGCGGTAGCTGTTGCAACGCCGTGCTGGCCTGCTCCCGTTTCGGCTATGATGCGCCGTTTCCCCATCCTTTTTGCCAGCAGGATCTGGCCGATGCAGTTGTTTATCTTGTGGGAGCCTGTCTTGCAGGTGTCTTCTCTTTTAAGGTAGATATTACCCCCGTAAAGTTCCGACAGACCACCAGCATAATAGAGCTGGGTCGGCCTGCCGACGAAAGTTTCCAGGTAATATTGAAGGTCTTTTTTGAACTTCGGGTCGTTCTTGAACTTCTTATAAGCGAACTCAAGCTCAAGCACGGGCTTCATGAGGGTTTCAGGCACGAACCTGCCGCCATATTTGCCGAAGTATCCGTTTTTATCGGGATAGCTTGAAAATCTCATGATGAGCGATTGTATAATAAGGCCTACTGACCCGCAAGTTGCTAAATAGTCCCTTCTTTTATATAATGTATCCTCTATGCTTTGTCAGAACTGCCACAAACGTCAAGCAACGATACATATAACCAGGGTCGTCAACGGAAGGCGCGTTGAGATGCACCTATGCGCCCAGTGCGCAAAGGAACTGGGCCTGGTTAGCGACTCTGGGCTCGGTTCTTTCGGGGACATGGGCGACTTCGGTTTCCCCGGATTCTTTGAGTTCCCCGACCTGTTCACCAATTTCTTTAAGAGGCGCCCCGCGGACAGGATGTACGATTATTTCTCCGAATCCGCACAGAACATAATCAAGCTCGCCGGCGAAGAAGCCTCCCGTCTTTCGCACGACCACCTGAACACAGAACATCTACTTCTCGGTCTGATCAAGGAAGAAGGCCTGGCGTACAATGTTCTTGAGTCACTCGATGTCGACATGGTAAAGCTGTTCTCTGAAATAGAGAACCTTATCGGCCGCGGCGAGGGATCCCCCGAAGAGATCAACCTGTCCCCGCGAGCAAAGAAGGTACTTGAGCTGGCCTATGATTCCGCCAAAGAGCTCGGCTTCAACTATGTGGGCAGCGAACACATACTGCTCGGCATCTTAAAGGAAGGCGAAAGCATCGCAGCGCAGGCTTTAAAGAAACACAAGATAACTTACGACAAGGCGGTTAAACAGATGCTGAGCCTTATGAAAGGCGAGGGAGAAGAAGGCAGAGGTAGCAGCGAAGGAGAAGAAGCAAGCGGCGGAGAAGATGAAGGCGGTTTTGAAGGGCCCGAAGAAGGAGAAGAATCTCCATTCGGGCAGCTGTTCGGCATGCCGGGAATGGGGATAGGCGCTCCTCCGAGGCCGAAAAAACCCGCTCTCGCATCTTTCGGACGCGACCTTACAGAGCAGGCAAAGAACGGAAAGCTTGATCCAGTTATCGACAGGGACAAGGAGATCGACAGGGTTATCCGTATACTATCCAGAAGGACAAAGAACAACCCGGCGCTGATCGGCGACCCGGGAGTGGGCAAGACTGCGATCGTTGAAGGTTTAGCGGAAAGGATAGTTTCCGGCGACGTTCCGGAGATCCTTAAGGATAAAAAAGTGATCGCACTAGACCTGACCGGGATGATCGCAGGCACAAAATACAGGGGCGAATTCGAGGCCAGGATAAAGAAGGTACTCGATGAGATCATGTCAAAATCGCGCCAGATAATACTTTTCATCGATGAGCTCCATACGCTTGTGGGCGCTGGAGCCGCTGAAGGCGCGATAGATGCCGCGAACATACTTAAGCCGGCGCTCGCAAAGGGCGACCTCCAGGTTATCGGCGCTACCACGGTGGATGAATACAGAAAATACATAGAGAAGGACGCAGCTCTTGAGAGAAGGTTCCAGCCGGTAAAGGTTGATGAGCCGTCCGTCGACCTGACCATACAGATACTGAAAGGCCTTCGTGACAAGTATGAAGCACACCATCGCGTAAAAATAACGGATGAAGCTCTGGAATCAGCGGCAAAGCTCTCGGACAGGTACATAACCGACAGGTTCCTTCCTGATAAGGCGATAGACCTGATAGACGAAGCCTCGGCAAAGGTAAGGCTCAAGCTGATCACGCCTCCAAAGGAGCTTAGGCAAGCCCAGAGAGAGCTTGATGCCTTGAAAAAAGAAAAAGAATCTTCGCTCACGACACAGAAATACGAAAAGGCCGCCACGGTAAGGGACAAAATAAAGGAACTTGAAGGAAGGGTTAAAAAGCTTCAGGACGACTGGAAGCTGGAGCGCGGCAAGATAGAGGCGAAAATAACCACTGAGGACGTAGCGGAAATAGTTTCCGACTGGACGGGCGTCCCGGTGATAAAGATGAACGAGGCCGAGACCGAGCGGCTCGTGCACATGGAGGATGCGCTTCACAAGAGGATCATAGGCCAGGAGGATGCCGTATCCGCCATATCCCAGGCGATAAGACGCGGAAGAGCGGGCCTCAAGGCACCGGAGAGGCCAATAGGATCTTTCATATTCGCGGGACCCACAGGAGTGGGCAAAACGGAAGTGGCGAGGCGTCTCGCCGAGTTCATGTTCGGCAGCATCGATGCCATGGTCAAGCTGGACATGTCGGAGTTCATGGAAAAGCATACGGTCTCAAGGCTTGTGGGGTCCCCTCCCGGATACGTCGGGTATGAAGAGGGCGGCCAGCTTACCGAAGCGGTAAGAAGAAAACCATATTCTGTGATATTGTTCGATGAAATAGAGAAGGCCCATCCCGACATATTCAACACGCTGCTACAGATATTGGAGGACGGCCGTCTTTCCGATGCCAAGGGCCGCATGGTGGACTTTAAGAATACCGTCATAATAATGACTACCAACCTGGGTTCTCAGTGGATAACTGAAGGCGGCGCCCCTGTGGGATTTGTCGCGAGGGACGATCTCGAGGCTTCTTATGAGAAGATAAAGACCCGCGTAATGGATGAGATAAAAAGGGAGTTCAGGCCCGAGTTCCTTAATAGGGTGGATGAGATAATCGTGTTCCATCCGCTGACCGAGGACGACCTCAAGAAGATAATCGATCTCCTGCTCGCTGACCTTGAGAAACAGGTGGAAGCAAAGGATATGAAGCTTGTGGCCGACGACGAAGCAAAGGCAAGGATATTAAAGGAAGGCTACGATTCAAAATTCGGCGCGCGTCCGCTAAGAAGGGCGATACAGAGGATGATAGAGAATCCTCTCTCCAATGAGATGCTTAAGGGCACTTTCAGGGCCGGCGATATAATAAAAGCAAAGGTAAAGGATGATAAAATCGTCTTTGAAAGGAGCGGGTCATTCAAGGTAATATCCAAGCCTGTTGAGAAAAGGGAATTGCCTCCCGAGAAGATCGAAACAAAATCAAAATCCGATATGTCCGAAGAAAGACAATCAAGGCCGAGGAAAAAGACCCTCTGATACTATTTATTGAAGAGCGTTTCCTGCTCCGCCATCCTGTTCACCGCCGCTGACACGAAATCCCTGAACAAAGGATGCGCCCTGTTGGGCCTGGATTTGAACTCCGGATGGAACTGCGTCGCCACAAACCAGGGATGGTCCTTCAGCTCGATGACCTCCACAAGATCACGGTCAGGATTTATACCTGAGAAGACCATGCCCGCCTTCTGGAACTGGAACTTGAAGCTGTTGTTGAATTCGTAGCGGTGGCGATGCCTTTCTTTTATAAGGTCTTCCTTATAAGCCTTGTACATTAGCGTACCTTTCGCGATCTTACAGGGATAAGCTCCAAGCCTCATCGTGCCGCCCATATCCATTATCTTTTTCTGTTCGGTCATAAGGTCTATGACGGGGAATTTCGTCTTCTGGTTGAATTCGGTTGAATTGGCATCGTGCAGGTTGCATACATTCCTGGCGAACTCTATGCAGGCTGTCTGCATCCCCAGGCATAAACCCAGATACGGGACCTTGTTCTCTCTCGCGTATTTTATCGCCATTATCTTCCCTTCGATACCCCTGTTGCCGAACCCGCCCGGGACAACAATTCCGTGAACATCGCGGAACACCGGTTCAAGGTGCTGTTCCTTTTCAATGGTCTCGGAATTCACCCACCTGATCTCGACCCCTACCTTGTTCGCGACCCCTCCGTGCTTGAGAGCTTCGGTCACGCTCTTATATGCGTCCGGAAGTTCAACGTATTTGCCGACTATGGCGACCCTGACAATCTTGGCGGGAGACAGTATCGTCTTCACCATTTCGTGCCAATCGGTAAGTCCCCCGTCCTTCTTTTTAGCCGAAAGGCCGAGATATTTAACGACTATATCGTCCAACCCCTCCTGCTCCAGCACAAGCGGCACTTCATATATCGACGACACATCCGTCAAGCCGATGACCGCCTCACGGTTAACGTCGCAAAAAAGGGATATTTTATCTTTCAGTTCCGGCGTAAGCCTTTCGGTGGACCTGCATATTATTACTTCGGGACTTATTCCTATCGCCCTCAGCTCTTTCACTGAGTGCTGCGTTGGTTTGGTCTTGAACTCACCGGAGGTTTCAAGGTACGGGACCAGCGTAAGGTGGATATTGAGGCAATTCTCGTGACCTACCTCTTTTTTGAATTGCCTCGCGGCTTCGATGAACGGAAGACTTTCTATGTCGCCGACCGTTCCACCGACCTCGCAGATCACAACATCGAACTGCTCGTCCTTTGTGACGCGCCTGATCCTTTCCTTTATCTCGTTAGTGATATGCGGCACAACCTGGACGGTCCCTCCCAGGTAATCCCCTCTTCTTTCTTTGGTGATGACCGTGTTATATACCATGCCAGCAGTGACGTTGTTCGATTTGCCCAGGTTCACGTCGATGAACCTCTCGTAATGGCCCAGATCGAGATCGGTCTCAGCCCCGTCGTCCGTCACGAACACCTCGCCGTGCTGGTACGGGTTCATGGTGCCGGGGTCCACGTTGATATAAGGATCGAGCTTCTGTATGGTCACGCTGATGCCACGTGATTTTAAAAGGCGGCCGAGAGATGCGGCGGTTATCCCCTTTCCCAGCGATGAAACAACGCCTCCGGTCACGAAAATGTATTTGGTCTTTTTGTCGCTATCCACCTACGGCATCCTCCGACTTTTCTTTGGGGAGCTTTATTATCTTGACCCTGGTTATCCTTCTTTTGTGTATTCGCTCTATGCTGATAGTGATGTCGTCGAACGACACGGTATCACCCACGACTGGCACCTTACCCAGCAAGGAAAAAACGAATCCCGAAATAGTATCATACTCTCCTTCCGGGATGTTGACCTCAAGCTTCTTGTTCACATCAAATGTGCCCATCCTGGCATCCACTTCCCATATGTTCTTGTCGATCTGGACGATCGACTTTTCTTCTTTTTTCTCGAATTCATCATGTATCTCCCCGACTATCTCCTCCATCAGGTCTTCGATAGTGATGAGCCCCACAGTGGTGCCGTACTCATCGACTATCACGGCGATATGAGTTCGAGCCGCCTGCATTTGATGCAGAAGCTCGTTCACCTTTTTGGATTCCGGTATAAAAAGGAGCGGTCTCATGAAATCCCTCAGCGTAACGTTGGGCGGACACGCGCCGGCGATCTTCAACAGCTCTTTAGCGTATATCACACCTAGGATATTATCGATGCTGCCTTCATAAACAGGGATCCTTGAATGTCCGGACTCTGTCATGAGCGATACCGCTTTTACCACGGGTTCATTTACCTCAATTGCAACCATATCCGGTCTTGGCGTTATTACCTCTCTCGCAACGGTGGATCCGAACTCGAATATGCTGGAGATCATCTCCCGCTCCTCTTCTTCGATGGTCCCTTCCTCTTCAGAGACGGCAAGAAGCATCTTTATCTCTTCTTTTGACAGGAAAGGACCCTTATCAGGAACGCTCGCCCTGAAGATCTTGATAAAGGGAAGGCTGATAGCCGTAAGGATCTGTATCAAAGGCTGCAGGATGCTGGACAGAATATCAATGGTCGGCGCCGTGTTCAGTGCTATCCTGTCGGCGTTCTTAAGCGCGATGGTTTTTGGTATTATTTCGCCAAAAATAAGTATAAGAAATGTCATTATTCCCGTGGCGATCCCTACCGCGTAACCCAGATGACCCAGCCCGATCTTTTCCATATGAAGTATTATCATTGTGGTGACAAGCGAGGATGCGCATATGTTAACGATGTTATTGCCTATAAGCACCGTTCCCAGTAGCTTACTCGGATTTTCTCTTAGTCTGGAAAGCGCCCTGGAACCTCTTATTTTTTGGTCTTTAAAGTGCTTTATCTTTATCCTTGAAACAGAAATGATCGCGGTCTCAGATAGGGAGAAGAATGCTGAAAGCAAGATCAAAACAACAAGTATTAAAAGCTCAATATTAAATAAACCCAAGCTTATCTCCTAAAAAGATGTGGGATAAAAATCAAAAGACCGGTAATTATAGCACAGAAAGCGCTAAAAAGCACCGCTCCAGCCGCAACATCCTTTGCAATGAGCGCCTCGCGCCTGTGTTCACGAACGACCAGGTTGACGACCTCTTCTATCGAGGTATTTATCATCTCGGACATTATCACAAAACATATCGCCAGTACTATCGCGACCATCTCATAGCTCGTTATGTTCAACACAAGGCCCAAAGCTATCACCAGAAAAGCGATCATAAGGTGGATCCTTATGTTCCTCTGCGTCCAGAACGCGTGCTTTATGCCGTTCCCCGCGTATTTGAGGCTCTGCATGAATCTTCTAGGCACGCTTAAGCACCTCCCTTTAAGATCGGACCTTTGCCGGCAAGTATCCTGTCCTGCAGATCGAACATCTTTTTCCCGTGTTCGTATCCTATAAGATGAAGAAGCCCGTGCACGAACAGTCTGGATATCTCCTCCATGTACTCCATGCCATACTCCTTTGCGTTCATTTTTGCCACCGACGGACATATGATCACATCTCCCAGCATCCCGTCCTCCCCCAGCCCGAAAGACAGCACATCGGTCGGCCTGTTCTTTTTCCTGTATCTTCTATTCAGCTCCCGTATCTCTTTCTTTGACACAAAACTTACGCTCACGACCTGGTCCCTGCGGGACACTTTATTCGCCAGTCTCCTAAGGATGCCCTCATCAACTCCGGCAGCCTTAGAATTGTTGAATATTATTTCCATTAAGGTCCTGCAGCTGGCCGCCCAGAGAGTTGATCTTTTCTATCAGGTTCTCGTAGCCCCGCTCAATGAACCTTTCAACATCGTCTATCACGGTCTCGCCTTCCGCCGCCAGACCGGCGATCACGAGCGCCGCGCCAGCCCTAAGATCGGAAGCCCTTACGGGACAGCCTGAAAGCTTTTTGACGCCCTTGATGATGGCGCTCTGGCCTTCAATGTGTATGTCCGCTCCCATTCTCTTAAGCTCATGCACGTGCATGAACCTGTTCTCGAACATCGTCTCCGTCACCACCGAGGTGCCTTCCGCTATGCTCATTAGCGATGTGAACTGCGGCTGCGAATCCGTAGGGAATCCGGGATAAGGCAGTGTTTTTATGTCTGCCGCCCTTAATCCATCCTTCACCTTAAGCTTTAGCTGTTCGCCCGAAACTGTGATGTCCACGCCCGAGTCCTGATGCTTTCTTATTACCGGCTCCACGTGTTTTTCAACTATGCCCTCAATGATGATGTCCCCTTTCGTGATGGCGCCCGCTATCATAAGCGTGCACGCTTCTATCCTGTCAGGCATCACGCGATAATCAG
>Ga0315295_10000704_pt1 | contig 28786 bp, 26 predicted proteins | sample YL17G14_0_MG_FD_204453 | JGI IMG/M metagenome (GOLD analysis project Ga0315295, IMG submission 204453) | Sediment microbial communities from Yellowstone Lake, YNP, Wyoming, USA - YL17G14_0 | ecosystem: Environmental > Aquatic > Freshwater > Lake > Sediment | place: USA: Wyoming | collected... | reverse complement strand
GGGATTGGGTGTGGATTGCATGAGGCTCGATCGGGTTTGCAGAGGTCTCGTCAAATGCCCCGGGGCTTGCCCCGGGGATCTTTACTTGGCATGGCGGGGCGGATCTTTCTGCTTTCCCAACGCGGGCCGGCTGACGAGCGGTTTGCGCTGACCGATCAGGTTCGCCGGGCGGTGCGGTCCGTTGGTGCCAATATCGCCGAGGCGTGGGGCAAGCGGCGCTACGAGGCACATTTCGTCAGCAAACTGTCTGATGCTGAGAATCATGAAACCGAGCACTGGCTGCTCTCCGCTGCACGCGACGGTTATCTCCGTGAAGAGGAACTCCGCGAACTGCTGGAAGCCAAGAAGGACGTTGGCCGGATGCTGGGAAAGATGATGCAGAACCCCGGACCGTTCCTGCTTAAGTGAGCAGCGCCCGTCCTCGGTTTTCCGTCTTCTGTAATCCGGTTCAGAGCGTCAGTTCGCAGACCTCAACCACGCGGTTGAGCGCGTCCTGCAGCTGGTCGCGGCGGTTGAACTTGGTGATCAGATTCGGCTTACCTTCCTCGAGCCGGTGCAGAAGCGTCGTCAGCATCTCCGTGTTGTAGGCTTGCATCACCAGATCGATCGCCTTCTCACGCCCGACCATCCCGATGATCTTCTGCATTTGCGCTTTCTTTTCCATATGGGGTCCTTGGGGCTATTCTTCCCTGTTTGGCGTCCCCAAGGCAAGCGCGCTTTGCGCGCCAGAGAACAACTCCTTCTGGGCGGTCTCCCGGGCGACCCAGGCCCGGACAAACACCAGGTTGGCGGTTCTGCCCCCACGCCGGTGGCGCGACTGACCCCCGGTTTGCCGCAGCAAACAACCGGGAGCCAACCACGGTGATTCAGAACAGCTGTCGCTGGTCTGTATAGCGTTCCCGCGCCTCGGCCAGGCTGGATTTCATCTCCAGCGATTCGAGCAGGCTGAAGATCTTCGCAGCCTGCGGCTCGCCCGGGCCGACGTGCGGCAGCGGCGACTGGGTGCGCAGGGTCGTCAGCTTCAGGTTGAGCCGCAGCCGGTCGGCGTCCTTCGCCACCACCTCGCGGAACCGCTCCGGTTTCAACTCGGCCGCGTGTGCGATGATGCCCTCCAGGCTCTTGAACTCGGCGAACCACTTGGTCGCCGTCTTCGGTCCCACGCCGTTGACACCGGGAATGTTGTCCGAGGTGTCGCCGATCAGCGCGAGGTATCCGGCGATCGAGGCCGGGGGCACGCCGAACTTCTCCGTCACGCCGGCCTCGTCGAGCACGCGCCAGCCGAGCTTCGGGTTGGCGGTCGGCGGCGGCAGCAGGATCCTGATGCGCTCGTGCACGCACTGGGCGAAATCCTTGTCGGCACTCACGATCAGGACGTCATGGCCGGCCTGCGCCAGCATGTGCGCCTGCGACGCCAGCAGGTCGTCCGACTCCACGCCGTCCAGTTCGATGCCCACGAGCCCCATCGCCCGCGTCAGGTCCTTGATGACGGGAATCTGCTGCTCCAGCGGCTCGGGCGTCTCCTTGCGCTGCGCCTTGTATCCCGGGTGGAGGGCCAGACGGTCCTGCGAGCCGCCCAGGTCGAAGAACACCAGCATGGCGTCCGGCTTTTCCTGGTCCTGCAGCCGCCACATGGTCTTCACCCAGCCGTGCAGCGCGCCGGTCGGGAAGCCGTCGGTGCGGGTCAGCTCCGGCATCCCGTAGAACGCGCGGAACGCCATGTTGTAGCCATCAACCAAAAGCCACTTTGCCATGCCGTGACGAAAGGCGGAATTGCCCGGCGCGTAAACGACATTCCCCCCGGGCCGCGCCCGCCCGGAGGGGCCCTGCCGGATTGGCCCGGCCAAGGCATGCGATTGAAACACCAACCGATGCGGAGCGGACCCCGGAGGGATCCGCCATACTGCACCCGTGTCCAAATACAAGATCGCCTGGCTCCCCGGTGACGGCATCGGCGTGGACGTGCTCGCCGCCGCCCGGATCGTGTTGGATAAGATCGGTCTCGACGCCGAGTATCTCCCGGGCGACATCGGCTGGGAATTCTGGTGCCGGGAAGGCGACGCCCTCCCGGCCCGCACCGTTGACCTGCTGAAGAACGTGGACGCCGCGCTGTTCGGCGCGATCACCTCCAAGCCCGTGAAGGCCGCCGCGGCCGAACTCGCCCCGGCGCTGCAAGGCAAAGGGCTCGTCTACCGCTCCCCCATCGTGCGGATGCGGCAGCTCTTCGATCTCTATGTCTGCCTCCGGCCCTGCAAGGCCTACCCGGGCAATCCGCTCAACTTCCGGGAAGGCATCGACCTGGTCATCTTCCGCGAGAACACCGAGGACCTTTACGCCGGGGTCGAGTTTTTCCCCGTGCCGGCGGAACTGGCGCAGACGCTCTCGGCCCTGTCGAAACCTTTCGCGCCCTTCGCGCCATTGCCCGGCGACCAGTATGCCGTCTCGTGCAAGATCAACACCCGCGCCGGCTCGGAGCGCATCGTGCGCGCCGCCTTTGAGTTCGCCCGCAAGTTCGGCCGGAAAAAGGTGACCTTCATCCACAAGGCCAACGTCGTGCGCGCCTCCGACGGATTGTTCCTCGAGACGGCCCAGGCCGTCGCCCGGGATTTCCCCGAAATCGCGACGGATGACGCCAACATCGATGCCATGACGATGTGGCTGCTGAAAAACCCGTTCAGCTACGACGTCCTGGTCGCCCCGAACCTTTACGGCGACATCATCTCCGACCTCTGCGCCCAGATGGTTGGCGGACTCGGGTTCGGGTGCTCGGGCAACATCGGGGAAAAACTCGCGGTCTTCGAGCCCTCCCACGGCTCCGCCCCGAAATATGCGGGCCAATACAAGGTCAACCCCATTGCCACGATCCTCGCCGCCCGCATGATGCTCGACTGGCTGGGAGAGACGGACAAGGGCACGGCCCTCGATGGCGCCGTGGCCGAGGTCATCAAGGAAGGTCGGGTGCGCACCTACGACATGGGCGGCAGCCACACCACCCTCGACCTGGCCCGGGCCGTCGCCGCCAAGCTCTAACCCCACCCCTCTCCATGAGAAAATCCACCGCGCTGCGACAGGCGATCCTCGCCCGCCGGGCCGTCACCGTCCCCGGCTGCCATGACGCGATGAGCGCCAAGGTCATCGAGGCCTGCGGCTTCGAGGCCATCCAGGTGTCCGGCTACGGCCTCGCCGCCTCCCTTCTCGGTCAGCCCGACGTGGGCTTGGTCCAGATGAAGGACATCCTCGATCTCACCTGGAACATCACCTCGGCGGTCGCCATCCCGGTCATGGCCGACATCGACACGGGCGGCGGCAATGCGCTGAACGCCGCCTGGATCACCGAACGCCTGATCGCCATGGACGCGGGCGGCATGAACATCGAGGACCAGGTGTTCCCCAAGCGCTGCGGCCACATGGCGGGCAAGGAGGTCATCGACGCCGCCGAGATGGCGGGCAAGGTCCGGGCCTGCGCCGACGTCCGCGACCGCCTCGACCGCGACTTCATCATCAACGCCCGCACCGACGCCTTCGCGGCCCACGGCCTCGACGAGGCGATCCGCCGCTGCAATCTCTATCTGGAGGCCGGCGCCGACCTCGCGTTCATCGACGGCATCCGGACCAAGGCGGACATCAAGCAGGCCGTGCAAGCCCTCCAGGGTCCCCTCTCCGTGAACCTCATGGACGCCGTCACCGGCATGAAGACCGAGCTGGTGCCCATTCCCGAGCTGGCCCGGATGGGCGTGGGCCGGGTCTCGATTCCCGTCGCCTCCATCATGGTCGCGCACCGCGCCCTGACCGAGTTCTTCACGGCGCTCAAGGCCTCGCCGACCGGCACGCTGCCCGGCCAGACCCGCTGGGTGTCGTCGTTCGAGGCCTTCACCGACTTTGTCGGATTAAAGGACTACCGGCAGCGCGAGGACCGCTACCTGCCCAAACAGCGCGTGCAGGAAAAATACCACGGCGCGGCGAAAATTGTCGGCTGAAACACCCCACCCAAAGGCCACTCCCATGGGCATGACTGTTGCGGAAAAAATCCTCGCCCGCGCCTCCGGCCTGCCGGCGGTGGCGGCGGGTGACGTCGTCGAGCCGCGGGTCGACCTCGCCATGTCGCATGAGAACGCCGCGCTCGTCATCAACCAGTTCCTGGAAATCTACTCGGGCACGCCGCTCCCCCCGCGGATCTGGGACCCGGCGCGCGTCGCGGTGATCTTCGACCACCGGGTGCCGGCCGAATCGGCCAAGACCGCCACCAACCAAAAGAAGGTGCGGGACTTCGTCGGGACGCAGGCCATCGCCAAGTTTCACGACATCCGCGGCGATGTCGGCGGCATCTGCCACCAGCTCCTGCCCGAGAGCGGCTACGTGCGGCCGGGCGCCGTCATCGTCGGCACCGACTCGCACACGACCAGCCACGGCGCGCTCGGCGCCTTTGCCTTCGGGATCGGCGCCACGGAAATGGCCAGCGTGTGGGCGCTGGGCGTGGCCCTCAACGTCGAGGTGCCCGCCACGCTCAAGGTGGTCGTGACCGGCCGCTTCCGGAAATTCGTGGCCCCCAAGGACCTCATCCTGCACCTCATCGGAAAAATCACGGCCCAGGGCGCGAATTTCAAGGCCATCGAGTTCCACGGCGAGACCATCCGGCGCATGTCCACCTCCGGGCGCCTGACACTGTGCAACATGGCCGTCGAGGCCGGGGCGACCGCCGGCATCGTGCCGGCCGACGCCGAGACGGAGCGCTACCTGCGCGAGGAGGCGGGCGTCACGGACGCCATCGAGCCGGTCCTGCCCGACGCCGACGCCACCTACGAACAGACCCTTGCCATCAATGTGTCGAAGCTCACCCCGCAGATCGCCTGCCCCCACACCGTCGACAACGTGAAGCCGGTGGCCGAGGTGGCGGGCCGGAAGGTCCAGCAGATCGTCATCGGCTCGTGCACCAACGGCCGCCTCGACGACCTCAAGATCGCCGCCGGCATCCTGAAGGGCCGCAAGGTGGCGCCGCACACCCGCATGCTCGTCTTCCCGGCCTCGGGGAAAATCTTCCGGCAGGCGCTGGCCAAGGGCTACGTCGGCACGCTCATGCAGGCCGGCGCCGTGGTGATGAACTCGGGCTGCGGCCCGTGCCTCGGCATCCACGAGGGCGCGCTGGGCGACGGCGAGACCGCGCTCTCGACCACCAACCGCAACTTCAAGGGCCGCATGGGCAATCCCACCGCGGAGGTCTACCTCTGCTCGCCCGCCGTGGCCGCCGCGTCCGCCGTCACCGGCGTCATCACCGATCCGACCCAGGGAGGAAACTGACATGCCCCGCGTGATCTACACCGCCGGCGACGACATTTCGACCGACGTCATCTATCCCGGCCGCTTCATGGCCACCGTGCTGCCGACCGAGACGCCGGCGTTCGCCTTCGCCGACGACAAGGAGTTCAACGGCCGGCTCAAGGCCCAGCAAGTGCCGCGCCGCAGCGTGGTCGCCGGCGGGCAGAACTTCGGCTGCGGCTCCTCGCGCGAGCAGGCCGTGTCCTGCCTCAAGGGCCACGAGCTGACCATCGTCGCCCGGAGCTTCGCCCGCATCTTTCTCCAGAACGCCATCAACCTCGGGCTCGACGTCGTGACCTGCCCGGACCTTGTCGCGACCAAGGGCGATGAGCTGGAGGTGACGGACACCGAGGTGTTCAACCGGACCAGCGGCCGGCGCTTCCCCGTGGTCCCGCTGCCCAAGTCCCGCCGGGAAATCATCGCCGCCGGCGGCCTGATCGCGTTCACGCGCCAGCGCCTGCTCGCCCCCCCGCGCTAAACGCAAATTCTCCGTGGGCCGCGAGCTTGCTCACGCTACCGGCCGGCGTGAGCAAGCTCACTGGCCCACAAGATTTACTTGCCGCGTGGGACCGCGCCGGCCGGCATCACAATCGTCGGGTCCTCGAAAAGCGTGGAAGGTGTCACGCTGGCCAGCGCCTGCTTCTTCAGCCCGCCACCGGGATTGACGAGGTTCGCCGTGACGAAGATGAGCAGGTTGCGCTTCTGGGTGCTCTCGCCCTCGCTGCGGAACAGCCGGCCGACGACCGGCAGGTTGCCCAGCACGGGGACCTTGTCCCGAAGTTTCTTCGCGTCCTCGCGGGTCAGACCGCCCATGACGAGCGTCGCCCCGTCCCAGATTGTCACCTTGGTCGTCATCTCGCGCACGGCAAAGATGGGTTGGTAGAATCCTGGCGGCACCGTGACCGTCGTGCCGCCGGAGATGGCCACGCTCGGCCCGCCGTATTCGACGAAGCCCTCGAACTCCGTGACCTTGGGATTCAAATCGAGGCTGATGCTGTTGTCGTCCTCCTCGACGGTGGGCGTCACCTTCAGCTCGACGCCGACGTTGCGGGTGGTGAATTCCTGCGGCGTGCCGGAGGTGATGGAGACACCCGCCGAGCCGCCGCCGGAATTGCTGCCCGTGCCGACCTGACTTTGGATCTGCCCGTAACTCTGCGGATAGCGCAGTTCCTGCGCGACGGTGATGGTGGCGGGATTGCCGGAGAGCACCGTGAGCCTCGGCGCGCTGAGCAATTCCGTGCCGCTCTTCTGCGAGAGGGCCCGCACGATGGCGTTGACGTCGAACTCGCCGATGATGCCCGTGATATTGGCGAGGGCCCGGGCGCCGTTGCCGAGTGAAACGGTGCCAGGGATGGTCGGGGCGCTGACGGGCAGGGACAACTCCGTGCCCGCCCCGGTCTCCGTCGCCGGCGAGCTGATCTGCAATGACTGCGTGCCGCCCTGAAATGAAAACGCACTGCTGATCGAGCGGTTGCTCGACGCATAGTCCGTCACTGACGCGCCGCTGTGCTGCGCGGCCTTCTTCGTGATGTTCCACTGCACGCCGAGCTCCTCGAGCGCCCCCTGCTGCACCTCCATGAACTTGGCCTCGATCTCCACCTGCCGCACCTCGCTGTAGCGGCTCAGGATGTTGCGGATGCGCTCGAGGTTTCGCGGCGTCTGCGTCGCGATCAGCTGCGAGCCGTCGAACGCCAGGGTGCTGCCCGGCACGCCCTCGAAGCTCACGCCGGCCAGTTGGAGGAAATTGCGGATCGCCTGCCCCTCCCCCTCCGCCAGAACCGCCGTTGTGGCGCCGGGCCCGCCGGCCAGCGGGTCTGTGCCGGTGTGTCCCGGCGCCGCGGCCTTGCCGGTAAGGCGCAGCACGGTCGAGCGCGACACGGGGAAGAATTGCGTTTCGAGTTCGGCCTGCTGCCCTCCCGGACGCACGACGATGGCGTCGGCCTGCACCTCGTAGTTATAGCCGACCGAGTCGGTGATGAAATCGAGCACGCGCTTGAGCGGCAGGTTGCGCAGCGTGATGTTCACCGTGGGATTCGCGTCGCTTTGGTCGAGCAGCACGATGTTCACGCCCTTCGGCGCGGTGCCGGTTCGGTCGAATTCCTCCGAGATTGCGCTGAGGGTGTTGACCACCCGGCCCAGCTCCATGCCGCTGAAATTCACGCTCGGCAGCATGATGCGGTTGAGCTTGTCGAGCAACGGCGACGGCCCCGCCGCCCCATTGGCGCCGGGCGGATGCGCAGTGAAAACGCCCGGACGCTGCCAGGCCCGGTTTACCTCGGTGATCATCTGCGCGCTGGTCCGCGCGCGCGCGGCGCCGGCCGCGCTTTCGTCCGCGATGCGCCGGAGGAAATACGCCGCGGCGCGATTATCCGGCTCAAGGGCCACGATCCGCCGGAAAGACTCCGCCGCGGCGGATGAATCACCGGCGAGATACTGGCTGCGCCCGCGCACCAGCAGGGCCGGCACCTCATTTCGCCCCGGTGATTCGGGCTTTGCCGCCTCCGCAGGCGCATCGGCGCGAGCGAGCTGGTCGGCTTCGGGAGCAACGGCCCCGTCGGACACGCTGACCGTCTTCTGCGCCGGCCGGTCGAGACTCGCGAGCAGCCCCTTCACCGTCTCGTCGGCGGGGGTGACGGCGAGCAGCGCCAGGAGGTTCCTGCGCGCGGTCGCGGTGTCGCCGGTGTCGCGCGCGTGGAGCGCCTCGGACAGGAGCCGGATCCTGGTTTGGGCCGGACCGGACGGTGGGGGGTCGCTGGCCGCCAGACCGGCGAACGCGAGCCAAAGGACGAGATACTGGGCGGGACGGTGCATGTGGTGGTGGTATTATTTGCCGGTCGCGGCCAACCCCCTGGCCGGACGGTCGGGGAACGGATTGGACCTGGTGGCTTTGGCGGAAATCTCATTCGGCTTGGCCGGGGGATGCAGGGCCCTGATCTCGGGCTGCGGCAGGCCGGGCTCGGAGCGGGCCACTACGGCTTCCGGCGGGTCGAGTTGGATGCGCTCGATGCGATAAGTGGAGTTCCCCTCGGCGAACGTGTCGCCCTCGCGCACTTCGCGGGGCTGCCCGCCGCTCAGGGGCTGCAACACCGCCAGCGGTGTGCCGGTGAACTTGCGGGCGCGACTGTCGAGCACCACCTCGCCCGTCGTCTCGTCGTCGGTCAGCACGGCCCGCGCGGCGACGTCATAGACGGGCCACGCGTCGCCGTGCTCCACGGGGATTTTCTCCACGGTGATGCTTCTGAGAGTCAACCCGAGGTTCTCAAGGCGGCGGCCCGCGCGCGCGAGCCGGATCCCGGGCTGGTCCGGGCTGATGAACACCGCGAGGTAGGCGCCGGGCTCGCCGCAGTATCCCGCCAGCTGCAGCCGGAACTGCTCCTGCCGCACAGCCAGCAGTTCGAGGCCGAAGGGCAGGCCGGTTTCGCGCGGGTGCTGCGGTGGCGTGACCGCGAATGACCGGGCGAGCGTGTCGTAATAGATGACCGGCGGCGTGAAGACCTCGTAGAGCCAGCCCGGGCCGGCGGATTGCACCGGCGGCTTGGGCCAGACCGCAGCCCGGGCCTCCGGCGGCTTCAGATTGGCGGGCCCGTAACCCGCTCCCGTCGGCTCCGCTACCACCGGCAGCTCGTGGAGCCGGTGGACATCCCGCTGCCGCTGCGCCAGCCACGTGACGCTAGTGGTGGCCGCCAGCACCGCCAGCGCGAACAGGAGTTTGTCGTAATCCGCCTTGAGCCCATGGATCATGGCGCGGGCCTCCCGGGTGCAGGCACCAACAGGACGCATTCAATCACGACCGCAAACCTTGAAAGATTCTGCGCGACCAGTGGCACGGGGGCCCCGGCGCCGACGGGACCGGCCACCGATCCTTCGCCCGCCAGCGGCTCGACCTCCACGCTGCGGACAATTGCGGGGAATTCAAGCACCGCGAGCGTGTTCAGGAAGGTCCGCAACGCGGCGGTCTGCCCGGTGAATTCCAGCCGGAATGCGTCGCTGTCCACCAATCCGGGCACGCGCACCGTGAGGGCCGGGTCGAAGGCGAAGAAATCCCCCGTCGGTCCGCCGGGCGCGGCCGGCTCGGTCACCGTCGTGTCCGGCACCGGCACCTGGTTGCGCCGGGTGCGCTGCGCGGCGGTTTGCGGACGCTCCCGCTGCACCGCGAGCAGCGAACGCGGCCGTGCCTCGAGGAGCGCCTCGACCAGATATTGCAGTTCCAGCCGCTGCTGCCAGATCGCCGGCACGAGTCCGCGCTCGGGGCCGGCGTGGGCGTGCGAGGCGAAGCCGAAGCGCTCGTCCGGGTTTACCGCCACCTGGGCGCGCGCGGCCAGGGTGCGGTTCCTTTCCACATAGGCCGCGAGGTTGAAATACAGGTCTACGGCCTGGGTCGGTGGTGTGGTCTGCGCCCCGTCCTGCGGCCACTGCAGCGTGGCCTCGAGCGCCGCCAGCACCTTTCCGGCGCCGGCCAGGTCGCGCGCAATGGCTTCCTCGTTTTCCCGGCTCAACGTCGGCGACTGCCGCGCGAGCCGGTCGCGCTCCTGTTCATTCTCCTTTAGCGTCGCAAGCGCTCGCACGGATTGTCGCCGGCTCCGGGACCAGAACCAGCCTTCCAGCGGGAGCACCGCCACTGCGAGCAGCAGCACGGCACCAAGCAGGGAGTTGCGCTTGAACCAGTTCATATCAGGCGAGGGAGCGATAGGGTCGGATTTATTATCGCAGAGGCCGCAGAGCCCGCAGAGGCGACCCGGTCGTTTACCAGCCGCGTAACGCCATCCACGAGTTTGGGGACGTGAAAGTTGATTAGCAGCCCCACCTGATGACCCGTCTCCCGGATATGCGAAAGCAGCTGTGCCTTGTGCACCGGGAGAATGGATTCAAGCGCCTTTGATTCCACTGACACTCGGTCTTCCACAATCATGTCAGCCCGAAAGGCGAGGTCGATTGTGACTCCCTTGTAGTCAAGCCGAACCGGCACCTGACGGACGCATTGCAGGCCACGCAATCCGAGCTCATGCGCCAGGCAACTTTCATCGGTGGATTCCAGCAACCCCGGTCCCTTTTCTCGGTGAACCTCGATGGCCGCGCCGATGATCTGTGCGGTCAGTTGATTGAGCGGTTTCATTCTTTCTCTGAGTTCTCCGTGCACTCTGTGTTAAGGATTCAGAGCGGGCACGCCGGGTTGGCCGTGAGCACGAAGTCGAACCGCAGAATGCCGGGCTGGCTGTTGTCGAAGCGCTGTCCCTCTTCCGCCACCTGGCCCCATGGTGAGCCGTCGATGTCACGCAGCAGGGACTTGGCGCGGCTGGTGGCCTCGAGGCTGACTTTGGCCAGCGGATTGGTCTGGTCGAGCATGCGGCCCGCGAGATGCAGGCGCAGCGGGGTGCCGGTCGCACCCGGCACCACCTGCAGTTGCTCCAGCCAGATGTCCTCGACCCGCACGAGCCGGTCCTGCAGGTCGGCCAGCAGGTTCAGCCAGCTCGCATGCCGGTCATGGACCGCCTGCAGCCGGGCGATCTGCTGCCTGAGCTGCGCGAGTTGCTGCAAATTGGCGCGGTTGCGGGCGTCGCGCTCGCGCAGCGGGGCGAGTGCCTGCTCGATGGCGGCGGTCTTGCACCCGGCCTCGTTGCTGACCTGGCGGTAATGCAGCCCGGGCGGAAGCACCGCCGCGATCATGAGCACCGCGGCGGCAATCAGCCACGGCTGGCGGCGACGGAGATTCTCCTGCCGCCGCAAGTTGGGCGGCAGCAGGTTGAGCGCGGAGTGGCCCGGCCACAGCTGGGTGGCGGCGGCGCCGACCAGATCGGCCAGTGGCAGCGCGTGCGCGGCAGCCTCGCTCCGGGCTGCGCTGTCCGCCACCTCGACGGGGCCGAACGCGTCAAAGCGTTCGACTGGCACCTTGAGCCGGGCCGCAAGCGCTTGGTCGAGGCCGGCGAGCCGCGCGCCGCCGCCGGTGAGGTGGATGCGGGCGGGCGGCGCCAGGTCGCATTGCCGCCGGAAGTGCAGCACGGAGCGGGTGATTTCCTGCGCCAGGCGGGTCGCGAACGTCTCCATCGCGTCAGCGTTCAGACCCGCGCTGCGCTCGGAGAGCTTGATGGCCTCGGCCTCCTCGGCGTCGCAATTTTGGTTCTCCGCGATCTGCTGCGTGATGCTGTTGCCCCCCAGGGCCAAGGTGCGCACGGCAAACCGCCCCGACTCCACGAGCAGGAGCGCGGTCGAGCGTGCGCCAAGATTGAGCACCAGCAACGGCCCCTCCGGCTCCCGATGCATCAGGCGGAATGCCGCCAGCGTGGCCAACGGTGCGGACAGGATCAATCGCGGCTCGAACCCGGCGGCCTGCACCGCCGCGCACAATGGCTCGATGACCTCGAGCTTGGCCGCCGCCAGCAGCACGTCGAGGTTGATGGCGCGCTCGCCAGCCACGACACTGTCCCACACGACGTCAGCCAGATTGTAGGGGATTTGTTGTCCGGCCTCGAAGAGAATGACTTTCTCGCGCTTCGCTGCCGCGACCCGCGGCGACTTGATCAGCTTGGTCAGGACGAGGTGCGGGGGCAGGATCAGCACGACGGCGCCGGACGCCTTCACCCGGGTGCTCAGAGCGGAGAGCGCGGCCCGGGTGTTCTCCAGCCAATTGTCCTCGTGTCCGGCCGTGACGGGAAACGTCTCGACGGCCAGCTCATCGCAGTGAAGGAGGCGACCCTGACGGCGAAACACCCCCAGCGCCGTCCGACTGGCGCCGCAGTCGAGGACCGTCGTGCGGGGGGAATAAAAAGCGGGCGGCATGTGAAATGCGGCCCGTCACCGGATTTGTTTGCCGGACTTTCGGCAAAGGTCACGCTCTTTTTCCAATGTCCCAGGTTTTGCCCTATAAAATCAGTGTCCTGATCTTCATTGAGAACGCCGCCGGCGAGCTGCTGCTTTTGCTGCGCGCCAAGCAGCCCAACCTCGGCGTCTGGTCCCCCATCGGCGGCAAGCTTGAGCTGGCCACCGGCGAGTCGCCCTTCGAGTGCGCCGTGCGCGAGACCCGGGAGGAGACCGGCCTGAAGGTCACCGCGGCCGACCTCCACCTGTTCGCCATGATCGCCGAAAAGGCCTACCAGGGCGAGACGCACTGGCTGATGTTCCTCTTCCGCTGCAAAAAGCCCATCGGCCGACTGCCGCCCGACATCGCCGAGGGTCGCTTCGCCTTCCATTCCCGCGCGGCCATCCGCGGCCTGCCCATCCCCGAGACTGACCAGGCGGCGCTGTGGCCGATTTATGACCAATACCGCGACAGCTTCGTGGCGCTGAAGGCCGACTGCCGCCGCTCCCCCATCAGGGTGGAGGTGGAACAAATCACCCGCGGAGAGACCTGACGTAGCGCCAAGCGCGGAGATGGCGAAGCAAACCTGAAAGCTGAGACCTGAAGGTTTCGAACCCTGGCACTCTAGAGCAATTTCAATAATTCCGTAGCCATTTTTGTAGGTCGGGCTTTACGCCCGACATGTCGGGGATAAACCCCGGCCTACAGTGCGGTTGCGGCTGCACTTCAACTTAAACCGCTCTAGAACACCGACTGCACAGGGACGGGTAAGCGACTCTCAGACCCTTTTCAGGTTTCAGGTCTCAGGTTTCCGGTCTCTGCCTTCGCAAACTTTCGCTTGTCATCCCCGGGGTTTCACTAAAGACGGAGGCTTGCGCACCGGAGGGTGCTTCGAACTCAAACCATTCCCTTGTGACCAAGAAACCCACGCCCACGAAAAAAGCCGAAGTCGCTGGGAAGAATGCCCGGCAGGCCCCCATCAACGCCAAGCTGGGCCACGACGAACTGATCGCCCTCTACCGCGACATGGTGCGCATCCGGCGGTTCGAGGAGCGCTGCCTGCGCAGCTACCAGCAGGGCAAGATCGGGGGCTTCCTGCACCTCTACATCGGTCAGGAGTCCATCGCCGTCGGCTGCGCCTCCGTCATGGGCAAGCACGACCACATCATCACGGCCTACCGCGACCACGGCCACGCCCTCGCCGTCGGCATGGGCATGAACGAGATGATGGCCGAGAACTACGGCAAATACACCGGCTGCTCCAAGGGCAAGGGCGGTTCGATGCACTATTTCGACCCCTCGCGCAATTTCTGGGGCGGCCACGGCATCGTCGGCGGCCAGATCCCGCTCGGCGTCGGGCTGGCCTACGCTCTGAAATACAAGGGCCTCAAGGGCGCCGCGCTGGCGTTCATGGGTGATGGCGCGGTCAACCAGGGCGCCGTCCACGAATCCTACAACCTCGCGGCCCTCTGGTCGCTGCCGGCCATCTTCATCATCGAGAACAACGGCTATTCGATGGGCACCAGCCAGGAGCGCTCCTCCGCCGGCCCGAGCCTCGCCCAACGCGCCGAGGGTTACGGGATGAATTGGGAAATCGTCGAGGACGGCCACGATGTCCTCGCCGTGCGCGACCGGGTCGCCGCCGCGCTCAAGCTCGCCCACGACCAGTCCCTGCCGAGCGTCCTCGAGATCCGCACCTACCGCTACCGCGGCCACTCCGTCGCCGACCCCGACACCACCTACCGCGACAAGAAGGAAATCGAGTCCTACAAGACCACCAAGGACCCGCTGATGGTGTTCCAGCATTCCCTCCTCGCCGAGAAGGTGCTCACCGGGGAACTCGTCGCGAAGATCGACGAGGCCGCGCGCGCCGAGGCCGAGACCTCCGCGCAGTTCGCCGAGGCCAGCCCCTACCCGACCGTCGAGGACATCAAGAAGGACGTCTATTGGGAGATCGACAATCCCGCCGACCGCAAGTCCGAGGGCGCCCTCTTCTTCGACTGAGCCGCCATCTACTCACTACCCGCTACTCGCTACTCACTACTTTTCTCATGCCCGTCATCACCTACCGCGAAGCCCTCCGGGCCGCCATGTCCGAGGAAATCGAACGCGACCCGAACGTCATCCTCATGGGCGAGGAGGTCGCCCAGTTCAACGGCGCCTACAAGGTCTCCGAGGGCATGCTGGCCAAATACGGCCCCAAGCGCATCGTCGACACGCCGATCAGCGAGGCGGGCTTCATCGGCCTGGGCGTCGGCGCCGCCATGCTCGGCCTGCGCCCGGTCATGGAGCTGATGTTCTTCAGCTTCTACTCGGTCGCCTTCGACCAGATCTTCAACAACGCCGCCAACATCCGCTACATGTCGGGCGGCCTGATCAGCTGCCCCATCGTCATCCGCGGCCCGGCCAACGGCGGCACCAACGTCGGCGCCACCCACTCGCACACGCCCGAGTCCATCGCCGCCTACCACCCGGGCATCAAGGTCGTCGTCCCCTCCAACGCCTACGACGCCAAGGGCCTCCTGAAATCCGCCATCCGCGACAACGACCCCGTCATGTTCATGGAAAACACCCTGCTCTACGGCGAGTCGTGCGAGGTGCCCGACGAGGAATACCTCGTCCCGCTCGGCAAGGCCAGCGTCCTCCGCGCCGGCACCGACCTCTCCCTCATCGGCCACGGCCGCACCATCCGGCTGGCCCTCAAGGCCGCCGACCGCCTCCAGGAACAGCACGGCATCAGCGCCGAGGTCGTCGACCTCCGCTCCATCCGCCCGCTCGACGAGGAAACGATCCTCGCCTCCGTCCGGAAGACCAACCGCGCGCTCTACGTCGAGGAGTCCAAGCCCTTCTGCTCCGTCGGCGCCATGGTCGCCTGCCTCATCCAGGAAAAGGCCTTCGACCACCTCGACGCCCCGGTGCGGCGCCTGACCTCGATCGACGCCCCCGCCATCTACTCGCCCCCGCTCGAGAAACTCCAGCTCCCCACCGTCGACCGCATCTACCAGGCCGCGCTGGAGACCCTAAAATAAACCATTGTTCATTGTTCATCGTTCATCGTTCATTTTTCATCTGACCGCGCGTCGCGCCCCAATGACCATTGAACAATGAACATTGAAAGTTGAACAATCCGTAGTCCCTTCCCCCTCACTCTCACTTTCACTTCCCCTCCCATGCCCGACATCATCGACATGCCCAAGCTCAGCGACACCATGACGGTGGGCACGCTGGTCAAATGGCTCAAAACGGAAGGCGACGCCGTCAAGTCCGGCGACATCCTCGCCGAGGTCGAGACCGACAAGGCCACGATGGAGCTCGAGTCGTTCTTCACCGGCACGCTGCTCAAGATCTACGCCCCGGACGGTTCGCAGGTCGCCATCGGCGCCCCGCTCTGCGCCATCGGCCAGCCCGGCGAGGCCGCCCCGGCGGCCGCGGCCCCGGCTTTGCCGGCGGTTGCGCAGCATTTGCCTGACGACGGTCAGGACAAATCCCGGGCTGGCAGCAGCCAGCAACGGGAAACCGCCGGACAAACACCGGGCGGGCAGCAGCCCGCAACGATGCAGCCGCCCGCACCTGTCGCTCCGCCCTCTTCGCCTGTGGCGAAGCCACAGGACGAACCTCGCCGTAGCTCACCGAGCGAAGGCGGGCCCGTCCCTGCAGTCACTCCGCAATCATCGGACCGCCTGCGCATCTCCCCCTTGGCGAAAAAACTCGCCGCCGCCGAGAAGGTCGACCCCGCGCGCGTCACCGGCACCGGCCCGCACGGCCGCATCGTCAAGGCCGACGTCCTCGCCGCCGCGGCCAATCCGGGACTCCTTAAAGCCCCCTCCGCTTCCTCTTCTTCAGGTTTCAGCTTTCAGGTTTCAGGTCTCTCCCGCTCCGGCCCAATTCAGACGGACCGGACCGTCCCCGCCACCAACATGCGGGCGACCATCGCCCGGCGCCTGCTTGAGGCCAAGACCCAGATCCCGCACTTCTACGTCGAGATCGAGGTCGACGCCGAACCGCTGCGCACCGTCCGCACGCAGCTCAACACCGCCTTCGAGGCGGAGGGCGTGAAGCTTTCCGTCAACGACTTCGTCCTCAAGGCCAGCGCCGAGGCGCTCCGGCGCGTGCCCGCCGTCAACGCCTCGTGGACGGGCACCGGCATCCAGTATCACGGCGCCGCGCACGTCTCGTTCGCCGTCGCGATCGAGGACGGACTCATCACGCCGGTCATCCGTGACGCGCACAACAAATCCATCTTCGCCATCAGCGCCGAGGCCAAGCCGCTCGGCCAGCGCGCCAAGGAGAAGAAGCTCAAGCCCGAGGAGTTCACCGGCGGCACGTTCTGCGTGTCGAACCTCGGCATGATGGGCGTCACGAAGTTCTCGGCCATCATCAACCCGCCCAACGCCGCCATCCTCGCCGTCGGCACCACGGTCACCAGGCCCGTCGTGAAGAACGGCGCGATCGTCCCCGGCTCGACGCTGACGCTCACCCTTTCCTGCGACCACCGCGTGGTCGACGGTGCCCTCGGCGCCCAGTTCCTCGCCGCTCTCAAGGACCTCCTCGAGAAACCCGCGCTGCTGCTGGTGTGAGGTGCCTTGGGTAGGGCGGACTAGCCTTAGTCTGCCGTGCCTTGGGTGGTCGCCGATTTCCATATCGGCGACTTGGCGTCGGTGTGGAAACCGGCGCCACCCCGGCAGGAAGCGGTCCGGGCCGGTCGCCGGCAAAGGATAACGCGCCCTGCCTGGCGCCCTATGCCGGCTTGCATCGGTCCGGGCAGCCTGTTCGCTGTTGTCATGCCCGACCAGATTCACGGCCACGATGTGCTGGATATGATGATGGCCTCGCGCCAGGTTTACACCCAGGAGTCGCTGCGCGAGGCGATCATCGCGAAGTTCGGCGCCGACGCCCGTTTTCACACCTGCTCCGCCGATGACATGGACGCCGCCGGGCTGATCGAGTTCCTGGCCGCCCGGGGCAAGTTCACCGCGCAGGCGGGCGGCTTCGCCCTCGATCCGGCCAAGGTCTGCTCGCACTGAGCCGGCGGCATTGGGTGGTCGTCGATTTCCACATCGACGACTTGGCGTCGGTGTGGAAACCGACGCCCACCCCCATCGGCCGCGGCAGGGGATAACGCGCCTTGCCTTGATCCCGCCCCGCCCGCGGCGCTTTCGGCTTGGCCCCCGCGCCGGCGTCCGCTATCAACGGCCTGCGTCCTTTCGTTGGACGCCACGACTTGGTCGCCGTCGTTCCACGCCGGCCGTGCCGCCCGGCCGCGCTTCATCACCCCTGACGAGAAGACGCATGAAAACCACCACTCGCGATACCACCGCGCCCATCTCGGGCGGCCATGTCACCGACAACACCCCCGGGGGCCTCCGGCGCGACATCGAGAACAAGCTCTTCTGCATGGTCGGCAAATTCCCCGAGGTGGCGACCCGGAACAATTATTACCTGGCGGTCGCCTACGCCGTGCGCGACCGGCTGCTCCACCACTGGGTGCAGACGGCCAAGACCTATTTCGAAAACGCCAGCCGCACCGCCGTCTACCTCTCGGCCGAGTTTTTGATCGGCCCGCAGCTGGGCCGCAACCTCGTCAACCTCGGCATCTATGACCAGACCGCCGAGGCGCTCCAGGCCATGGGCCAGAACCTCGAGGACCTGCTCGAGCAGGAGGAGGAACCGGGGCTCGGCAACGGCGGGCTCGGCCGGCTGGCGGCCTGCTACATGGAGTCGATGGCGACGCTCGAGATCCCCACCCTCGGCTACGGCATCCGTTACGAGTTCGGCATCTTCGACCAGGAGATCCAGGACGGCTGGCAGGTGGAGAAGAGCGACCGCTGGCTCCGCCTGGGCTACCCGTGGGAAATCGCCCACCCCGAGGTCAACTTCGAGGTCAAGCTCGGCGGCCACACCGAGCCCTACACCGACGCCGACGGCCGCTATTGCGTGCGCTGGGTGCCCAACCGCATCGTCCTCGGCACGCCGTGTGACACCCTCATGCAAGGCTACGGCGTCAAGACCGTGAACATGCTGCGCCTGTGGAAGGCCGAGGCGCACGAGTCGTTCAACTTCCAGGCGTTCAACGTCGGCGACTATTACCGCGCCGTGAACGAGAAGGTCGTCTCGGAGAACATCACCAAGGTGCTCTACCCGAACGACGAGCCCGCGGCCGGCAAGCAGCTCCGCCTCGAGCAGCAATACTTCTTCGTGTCCTGCGCCCTGCGCGACATGATCCGCATCTATTCCCAGCGCGAACCGACCCTCGACAATTTCCACCACAAATACGCCATCCAGCTGAACGACACCCACCCGGCCATCGGCGTGGCCGAGCTGATGCGTCTGCTGGTGGACGAACACAGCATGGACTGGGACCGGGCGTGGACCGTCACGCGCCAGACCTTCGCCTACACCAACCACACCCTCCTGCCCGAGGCGCTCGAGCAGTGGCCGCTGCCGCTCTTCCAACGCGTGCTGCCGCGCCACCTCGAGATCATCTACGAGATCAACCGCCGCTTCCTCGACGAGGTCGGCGCCGCCTACCCCGAGGATTCCGCCCGCGCCCGCCGGATGTCCCTCATCGACGAGCACGGCGAGAAATCCGTGCGCATGGCCAACCTCGCCTGCGTCGGCAGCTCCGCCATCAACGGCGTCGCCGCCCTGCACTCCGAGCTGCTCAAGAAGACCGTGCTGCGGGATTTCTACGAGCTCTGGCCGGCCAAGTTCTCCAACAAGACCAACGGCGTCACGCCCCGCCGCTTCATGGTCCTGTCCAATCCCGGCCTGACCGGCCTGATCACCTCGCGCATCGGCACGGAGTGGGTGCGCGACCTCGACCGGCTGCGCGGCCTTGAGGCCTTCGCCGGCGACCCGGGCTTCCAGGCGGAGTGGCGCGCCGTGAAGCACGCCAACAAGGTGCGGCTCGCCGAGGCGATCCGGTCGGCCACGGGCGTCGTGGTGGACCCCGCCTCGCTCTTCGACATCCAGGTGAAGCGCATCCACGAATACAAGCGCCAGCACCTGAACCTGCTGCACGTCGTCACCCTTTACCACCGCCTCAAGCAGAACCCCGGCCTGGCCGTCACGCCGCGGACCGTGATCTTCGGCGGCAAGGCCGCCCCCGGCTACTTCATGGCCAAGCTCATCATCAAGCTCATCAACTCGGTGGCCGAGGTGGTGAACGCCGACGCCGACGTGCGCGGGCGGCTGCGCGTCGTGTTCTTCCCCGACTTCAACGTGAAGAACTCCCACCGCATCTACCCGGCGGCCGACCTCTCGGAGCAGATCTCCACCGCGGGCAAGGAGGCCTCGGGCACGGGCAACATGAAGTTCTCCCTCAACGGCGCGCTCACCATCGGCACGCTCGACGGCGCCAACGTCGAGATCCGCGAGGAGGTGGGCGCGGAGAACTTCTTCCTCTTCGGCCTGACCGCCGCCGAGGTCGAGCAGCGCAAGTGGCAGGGCTACCACCCCGGCGCCCTCTACGACCAGCAGCCGGAGCTGCGCGAGGTCCTCGGCCTCATCGGCTCCGGCGTGTTCTCCCGGGGCGACCGCGAGCTGTTCCAGCCCCTCATCCGCTCCCTGCTCGAGCGCGACGAATACCTGCTGTTCGCCGACTACCCGGGCTACATCGCCGCGCAGGAGGCGGTCAGCCGCGCCTACCAGGACCCCGCCGCCTGGACACGCATGTCCATCCTCAACGTCGCCCGCATGGGCAAGTTCTCCTCCGACCGCGCCATCCGCGAATACTGCCGCGACATCTGGCACATCGACCCCGTGCCGGTGAAATAGGTGCCGCCGTGGTGGCGGCGGCATTTTTCAGCGCAACCGTCATTTGCCGGGCGACTTCAGCCGCAGCGCAGGCTGCGCGCCTGACCCTGGGCTGGCAGCAGCCGGCAACGGGGCACACCGGGCTGGCAGCAGCCAACAACGGTGAGCTTTCCTGTTTCCTCGCGCGGTTTCAATAATTCCATCGCCACTATGGTAGGTCGGGATTTACGCCCGACATGTCGGGGATAAACCCCGACCTACATGGCGGTTGCGGCTACACTTCAGCAAAAACCGCTCTAGGCCCGCCCGCTTCATCGTCATTGTTTGTTCCGGCGCGGAACTCCTCGGCGCGACCAGGCCGGCTCCGCCACCGCAACGTAACATTCCTGCCGCTTCCCGGGGCGTGGCGCGACCAGCCGGCTATTCCGTTTCAAAGTCCCTGATCACCTCATTGATCTTGCCCAGCACCTCAGGACTGAGGGTGACCTCGATGGCCCCGAGATTGGACAGCAGCTGTTTTTCGTCCAGGGCGCCGGTAATGACGCTCGTTATCTCCGCCTTTTGGATCAGCCAGCGCAGCGCGACCTGATTAAGCGGCCGGCCGAGCTCGTCAGCGATCCGCTTCAGCCGTTGGGCCGCAGCGTAGTATTTGGCAAACAGCGCCCCGTTCAGTTTTGGGTTCTTGTTCCGGATATCGTTCGGATCGTAGTTTTCCGAGCGGGCGAAGCTGCCGGTGAGCAGCCCCTGCAGCAACGGGCTGTAGGCAAGAAAGGCTTGGTCCTTTTCGCGGACATACGGGAGGATTTCCTTCTCCGTCCGGTATTCGAGGATGTGATCGTAATAGTAGGTCGGGTTTCTTTCGAGCAGGTTATACAGGCCCTGCTGGCTGGCAATCCCGACGCACCGCCCGGCGCGCTCGGCCAGGCTGATCGGGAAATTCGTGAGCCCGGCATACCGGATCTTCCCCACCGCCAGCAGGTGCGCGATCGCTTCCATCGTCTCCTCGATCGCGGTGCCGTGATCGGGCCAGTGCAATTGGTAGAGGTCGACGTGATCGGTCTGCAGACGCCGCAGGCTCTCATCGATTTCCCTGAGCACGCTGTCTTTTTTCAGGCATTTCCTGACGTTCGTGATCCCGGCGTCCCAGACAAAGCCGCATTTGGTCGCGATGATCACCTGGTCCCGTTTCCCCAGGAGTGCCTTGCCCAGGACCTCCTCCGCATGCCCGAAACCGTAAACCGGAGCCACATCGAAGAGATTGATGCCCTGATCGATGGCGCGGTGGATCGCCCGGGTCGAATCGGCATCATTGCTCTGGTTCCAGACCGAGGAGCCCGAGATGCCCCAGCAGCCAAAACTGATAACCGACAGCTCCTCTTTGAACTTCCTGGCCTTTTTGTAGAGCATGGGGTCAGCGTGGTGGCGGCGGGTTCCTCGGTGGATGATGGGCTGGACAATATTAGTCTCGCGGGGCCCGTCAGGGCGAAGGCGCCTCCGCGCGTTTGCGCGCGTCGGCCTCGATTAGCGCCTTCAGCGCGTCGAGCGTCGCCCGGGCCTTCGCCTTGGCGGCGGGGAGGTCCGCCCCCGACTTCACCGGCTCCTGCGCGAAGAGATAGAACTTCATCTTCGGCTCCGTGCCGCTGCCGCGCGCGGCGAACGAATAGCCGTTGGCCAGGGTGACGAGGTAAAGGTCCTGCGCGGGGATCAGCTCCTGGTCCGCGTCGTAAAACTTCTCCCGGCCGAAGTCCTGGAATTTCACGACCGGCGTGGCGCCGAACGCCTGCGGCGGCGCCGACCGGTAGGTGTCGAGGATGCGCTTGATCTTCGCCGCGCCGCTGGCGCCCTCGTAGTAGATGTTGATGACGCCCTCGAGGAAGAAGCCGTATTTCAGGTAAATCTCGTCGAGGTATTCCGGCACGGTCAGGCCGCGCGCCTTCACCCACGCCGCCACCTCCGCGAACATCAGGCACGCCGCGTTGCCGTCCTTGTCGCGCAGCAGGTCGTTGGGCAGGTAGCCGTAGCTCTCCTCGGTGCCGAAGAGGTAAAAGGTGCTGTGTTGCTGCAGCAATGCCGCCCGTTCGCGAAAGGGCGTGCCGTCGTAATCGAAGCCTTTGCCCATCGCCTTGACCAGCTGCTCCTCGTAGACGCGCATCTTGCCGGCGATCCACTTGAAGCCGGTGAGGCAGTTGATGACCTTCACGCCGTGGCCGCGCCCGATGGCGTCCTGCAGCGGCGTCGTGACGAACGTCTTGACGATCGCCGCCGTCTGGCTGCCGGCCGTGGGGATCCAGCCGAGCTCCTTGTATTTGGCGATGCGGTAATCCGCCAGCAGCGCGCCGACCTGGTTGCCCGTGAGCAATTCCATCTTGCCCGCCTTGTTGCGCACGGCCGCGCCCATGCGGTCGGCATCGGGGTCGGTCGCCATGACGGCGTCGTGGCCGCCCTTCTCCGCCAGCGCCACCGCGATTGCGAGGGCCTCGGCGTTCTCCGGGTTCGGCGACTTGACCGTGGGAAAACGGGCGTCGAAGGCCGTCTGCTCGGGCACCTCGGTCACCTGCACCCCGGCGTGGAGCAGCAGCGGCACCGACGAAACCCCGCCGACGCCGTGGATGTTGGTGTAGACCACGCGCAGCTTCGTCTTCTTGAAGACCGCCGGGTCCAGCGCCGCCTGCGCCGCTGCGGCGAGATAGTCGTCGTCGGCCTGCCGCCCGAGCGTGACGACCTTCGCCACGTCCTTGGTCAGAAACCTGTGCACCGCGGACAGCGGCACGGCGTCCACCTCGGCGATGATGCCCTGGTCGTGCGGCGGGATGACCTGCGCGCCGTCGGTGAAGTAGGCCTTGAAGCCGTTGTCGTGCGGCGGATTGTGGCTCGCCGTGATGACCACGCCGCAATGCGCCTTGAGGTAGCGCACCGAGAAGCTCAGCTGCGGCGTGGAGCGCGGGCCATCAAAAATCACCGCCTCGCCGCCGAGCCGCGTCCACGTGGAGGCGGCCAGCTCGCAGAAATGCCGCGAGAAGTGCCGGACGTCGTGCGCGATGACGAGCTTGGGCTGCGCCTTGCTCTGCTGCGCCGCGAGGTATTTCGCCATGTAGCGGTGCAGGCCGATGATCGCGCGGGTCAGGGTGAATTCGTTCAGGAGGTTGCTGCCCACCGCCGCGTGCTCGGGGCAGCCGGTCGCGGAGAGCGTGCCGGTCTCGGCCTTGGCCGTCACCTTGCCCACGGTGCGGCCGCGCATGCCGCCGGTGCCGAACTCGAGGTAGCGGTAGAAGCGGTCGTTCAACTCGGCCCACTCGCCGCGCCCGATCAGCTCGCCGAGGCTCAGCTGCGCCCAGTCCGGCAGACCGCCCTGCAGCCAGGCGTTCAGGTTGTCGGCGGCGCTCGCCATCAGCTGGCCGTCTTTCGCGGCCTGGGAGATTTTTTCAGATTGAGTCATGAACTGGGGATTTTGTTACAGAAGGAGTAACCACAGAATACACGGAAAACACGGAAAAAGAACTCACTGGAGTAAACTGAGAAAACTGAGGGATTTGATCCAGTGTGTCTCGGTTCCCTCCGTTATCTCCTGTCAAATGGCTTGGCCCATTCGGTGTATTCCGTGTGTTCCGGGGTGACAATCACTCCAGGTAAAGCCCTTCCGCGACCTCCGGCTTGACCGGCAGCTTCGCCCACTGCGCGGCGAACGTCCCGGCATCGTCGCCGAAGAGCGGCGAGACCTCCAGGGTGCACACGGGCAGGCCCGTGGCGTCGGTCGCGACGTCCGCGCCCGCCGCCTTCAGCCAGCGGGCATACTGCCGCAGCTGGTCCTCCCGCGCGGTCTGGGGCGAGTCCCCGCCCTCGGCGTTCTTGACCGGACTGAAATCGTCGGCGCGCGCGGTCTCGATCACGACGGAGTTGCGCGCGAACGGCAGCGCATCGAAGACGAACATCTCGAACTTCACGCCGTTGGCCTTCTCCGGCTTCACCGGCCGGCCCGCGTTATCAATCGTGGATATTTTTTTGTCAGCTCTGTGAAACGGCAAGGTTGGGTTGGAGGGTCCGCGTCCCTGCGGACCGCTCTTCTCCTCCCCGGCCCGCAGAGACGCGGGCCCTCCACTGGCTGCTCCTCCTGACACCGAACTCCTGACTCCTGACTCCGCGACTTCGCCTGTCGCCATTCTGCGGGCGAAGTCCCGGTCGATCACATGGATCGCGATGCTGCCCGCGCTGAAGCGGAGCGAGCCGTCGGGATTCTTCTCCCGCTGCATCGCCAGCGGCATGTCGCTGTATTCGATGACGACGATCCGGCCGTTCTGCCGGCAAAAGTGGCCGACCTTCTCCTCGGCAAAGGCCTTGGGCGTCATCTTGCTCGACATCTCGGCGCCGGCCGCGAGGTGGAAGCCGATGAACGCCGGGTCGATGCAGCGCACGAGCGGGTTGTCCACCTGGAAGTAGCTGATGGTGTCGATGCCCTCGGATTGCATGAGGTCGAGCGCGCCGCCGCGATGCAGCGCCCGCAGCGAACCGCCGTGGCCGTCGGGGCTCAGCGCGAGCGACGCCTTGGTCTCGAGCAATATCTTCCCCGAAAAATCCACCGCCGGCATGCGGCCCTGCCGGAAGAAATGCACGCGGCCGCGGTCCAGGCCGAAGAACCGGTTCGCCTCGAAAAACTGCTCCGTCGGCGCGTGGTTCGCGTGGCTGGTCATGATGAACCAGTGCAACGGCCGGCCGTGGCGCAGGCCGGCTGCCTTGATCTTCTCCGCGAACAGCTGGAACAGCGGCTTTTTTTTCAGCGGCGTGACGGCAAACGTGCCCTTCGGTCCGTCATAGCCGAGGCGCGTCCCCTGCCCGCCCGCCACGGTGAAGGCCGCCACGCGGCCCGCGCGCAACGCCGCCTCGCCCGCCGCCCGGGCCGCCGCCCACTGGCGCGGATCGCCGCCGTTCTCCGGCAGGCGCGTGCATGGGGCCGGGGAGAGGCCGCTGAGATCCACCCCCGCGGCGCCCGCCGGCGGCAGGACGAGCGTGCGGTTGAGGCGTCCGACCTCCGCCAGGTCGACCTCCCGGGCCTGCGCCTCGAGCGCGGACTGCTCCGCGCTGGAGAGTTTTTCCCAGAAGGCAAACACCTGGCCCTGCCCCGCCGCACGGTAAGCGGCAATTAATTTATCAACGTTCATTCGCTATGGGTCCGATACCCCGAAGCTTGCTTCGGCTTGGTTGACGAAACGGGATTGGGTGTGGATTGCATGAGGCTCGATCGGGTTTGCAGAGGTCTTGTCAAATGCCCCGGGGCTTGCCCCGGGGATCTTTACTGGATTGACTGGGGTTGGTGGTTGCGGCCCGTGAAATTGGTGCGATTCAGAATCCGGCTCGAAATTGAACAATGAAAATTGAACAATGAACAGTGAACATTATTTCGCTTCCTCGAAGCGAAATACGAATTCCTGCGTCTTCGCGTAGCCGAGCTTCTGCCGGATGATGCGCTCGACCAGCGCCGGGTCGTGCTGCAACCGGTCGAGGTATTTCTCCTGTTCCGCCAGGCGCGCCAGGGCGGCGTCCAGCCGGCGCTGGTTGGCCTCCTCCTGCCGGTGGAGGGTCGTCAGGTCGCGCTGCATCTGCACGAAGAAGACGGCCGCGAACAGGGCGACCCCGGCGAACAGGACGCCGGCGAGGCCGAGGAGCAGCTTGCTGAGATTCATCGGAAGCAAATGCATCCGGCCGGATACAAGTCGTCAAGCGGCGACGCAGTCGCGTCCCGGCCGGGAAACCTGAAACTTGAAACCTGAAACCTGAGTGTTCGGGCGAAGGGAGCAGGAATACCCCGGGCCTGAATTGGCACCCTAAGATAGGCAAAAGGTGGTCTTTCTTGTGGACTGGGCCGTGGTTTAATTGGCCGATGAGAGCACTCGACGACAGGAAGACGGCAATGCGCATGCGGACCAAGGCTTTTGCCGGCATGGTCGTCAGGTTTTATATCGGGCTGGACAAGCGCCGCGAGGAACTGCGCGTGCTCGGCAAGCAATTGCTGCGATCCGGAACCTCCGTGGCCGCGAATTACCGGGAAAGCTCGCGGGCACGCAGCTTGGACGAATTTGTCGCCAAGGTGGAACTGCGCGCCCAGGAAGCCGACGAGTCGCAGCTCTGGCTGGAGCTTCTTCGCGACGATTGCGGTGTCGCCGCCGAAATCGTAAATCCACCCTGGCAAGAGGCCGACGAGCTGATCGCCATATTCGTCACCATGGCAAAAAATGCGAAGATGAAGAGCTCCGAAGTTTAAAACTCGGGTCTCGGGTTTGCTCCGCCATCTCAGCGCAGGGCGCTCCGTCAGGTCCCAGGTTTCCCCTCCGGTCTCGGTTTGGACCACTCAGGTTTCAGGTCTCAGGTTTCAGGTCTCAGGTTTCAGGTCTCAGCTCTCAGGTTTCGTCTTAATTTCACGCGCTTTTGGCGTGCTTTTTCCGCTGCGGCCCAAATACTTTCGCGCGATGTATCAGAGCTACTACGGCTTTTCGGAGATGCCGTTTCATATCACGCCGGATCCCAAGTTTCTCTACCTGAGCGCCACCCATCAGGAAGCCCTGCAGCACCTGAAATACGGGGTGACCGAAAAGAAGGGCTTCATCGTCCTCGTGGGCGAGGTCGGCTGCGGCAAGACGACCCTCTGCCGCAAGTTCCTGGGCGAACTCGACGCGAAGCACTACGACACCGCCCTCGTGCTCAACCCCCGCGTCACCGAGACGCAGATGCTCAAGGCCATCCTCACCGAGCTCGGCGAGCACCACCTCGCCCGCAGCAAGAGCGACCTCGTCGCCCAGATGAACCAGGTGCTGCTCGACCGCATCTCCAAGGGCCGCGAGATCGTGCTCATCGTCGACGAAGCCCAGAACCTTTCCTTCGAGGTCTTCGAGCAGGTGCGCCTCCTCTCCAACCTCGAAACCGACAAGCAGAAGCTCCTGCAGATCGTCCTCATGGGCCAGCCGGAGCTGAAGGAGAAGCTTGCCCTCGAGGAACTCCGCCAGCTGCGGCAGCGCATCCTCGTCCACTACGAGCTGCGACCCTTCATGCGGGACGAGATGGACCGCTACATCCACCACCGGCTCACGATCTCCGGCAGCATGGGCCGGCCGCACTTCACGCCCTGGGCGCTGCGCCACATCTTCAAGGCCAGCCGCGGCATTCCGCGCGTCATCAACAATCTTTGCGACAAGTCGCTCCTCTCGGCCTTCATCCGCGAGTCCGACGAGGTCAACTACTGGGACGCCCGCCGCGCCTCGAAGGACCTGGAGAAGCTGACGGACTGATGAGGAGACCTGAAACCTGAGACCTGAAACCTGAGTTTCACGACTGCCCATCCCATGCTCGCAAGCTTCAAGTTCTCCGTCTTTTCCGGACCCTCAGGTCTCAGGTTTCAGGTCTCAGGTCTCCGGTCTCCCCTCCTGCCATGAGTCTGATCAACGACGCGCTCAAGAAGGCCCAGAAGCAGCGGACGGGCGACGTCCCGCCGCTCGCCTCGATGCCGGCCATCGGCGGCGAGTCGGCCGCGCGCATCGCCAAGCGCGGCAAGCCCGCCGGCTTCAACACCCTGGTCCTGCGCCTCGGGCTCGGCGCCGGCGCGCTGCTCGCCGTGATCGCGATTGGCGGATACTTTGCACTCAGGAAGAAACCTGAGACCGGAAACCTGAAACCTGAGGGTTCAGAAACAAATTCAGGTCTCAGGTCTCAAGTTTCATCCCTCGCAACCACTCCTCAGGTCTCAGGTCTCAAGTCTCAGGTTTCGGAACCGCCCGCGCCCGCCCCTGCCTTCAATCTCCCCATCGCCGCACCGGTGCCGGCCGAACCTTTGCCGACGGTTGCGCAGCATTTGCCTGACGACGGTCAGGACAAATCCCGGGCTGGCAGCAGCCAGCAACGGGAAACCGTCGGACAAACACCGGGTGGGCAGCAGCCCGCAACGGCGAGCCATCAAACCCCGATCGTCGCGTCGAAACCCGCCCCATCCGCGGCAACCCCTCAGGTTTCAGGTCTCAAGTCTCAGGTTTCTTTGCCGGGCGACGGGCCCGGACAAACACCGGGCGGGCAGCAGCTCGCAACGGTGCCCCTCAAGATGGACAACAAGGCCATCACCTTCATCGAGAACCTGCGCATCGCGGGCATCCGCGCCTCGGCCACGGACGCCAAGGTCCTGATGAACGACCGCGTCTACCGCGTCGGCGACATGGTCGAGCGCGAGCTGGGCCTCAAGCTCACCGGCATCACCGCCAGTTCGCTCGCCTTCGAGGACGAGAAAGGCGCGCGCTACACCCGAAGCTTCTGATCATTTTCCATTGTCCATTGGTCATTGTTCATCGCCTCTGGGTAACGGCCAAGGAATGGCGGGCGATGGACATTGGACGCTGACAAGTAAAGATCCCCGGGGCAAGCCCCGGGGCATTTGATCAAGACAGCTCAAAATCCAACTGCCCCTTGTGCAACTGACGATACTCACTCTTGCCACCCTGCCCTTGCACATACGCGGCTATCACTTTCTCGCTGCCGTGCTGCCCCACCGTGTTCACGAAATAGCCCTTCCCCCAGAACTCGCCGCCCCAGAGCTGCTCCTTCACCTCAGGGGCCTTCGCGAACACCTCCCGTGCGATCACGCTCTTCACGGTCGTTACGATGCGTGTCGCACTGTAGGTCGGCACAGACTGGATTAGAAAGTGCGCGTGATCCCGATCCAACCCTATCTCCAGAAACCGCATCTCCCACCTCTTCTCAATCTCCAGGCACGCCTGCCGTAACACCTCATCGACATGCTCCCCCATCACAACCCGCCGATACTTGGCGGCGCAGACCAAGTGATACATCAACACCGATACATTGTGGCTCTTGTGGATATACCGACTCTCCATCCCTTAACATCCCATCCATCCAAGCCGAAGCAAGCTTCGGGGTATCGGACCCATTGCGAATGAA
>Ga0315295_10000703_pt1 | contig 28864 bp, 21 predicted proteins | sample YL17G14_0_MG_FD_204453 | JGI IMG/M metagenome (GOLD analysis project Ga0315295, IMG submission 204453) | Sediment microbial communities from Yellowstone Lake, YNP, Wyoming, USA - YL17G14_0 | ecosystem: Environmental > Aquatic > Freshwater > Lake > Sediment | place: USA: Wyoming | collected... | reverse complement strand
ATCGCCACTAGTAGTAAAATAATAACTTATTACCGGAAAACCGTCAGACCCAATTGCTATTGAAGAATAACTTCCAACGTCATTTGTAGAATCAATGATTGTTGTCGTATTGCCAGAGGAGCAAGCAGCATTGCCGCATTTGACTACGTTAAGATCATCGGTATCATCATCATAATAACTAACTACAGGGTAGCCATCAGTGCCGATAGCGATGGATGTGTGCGCTACCCCAGAAGTAGCAGCAAGATTGTCAATGATAGTCAAGGTCCTTGAAGAACAAGAGGCATTACTACATTTGGCAACTTCTACATCGCCATTAAGGTAATCATAATAACTAATTACTGGAAGGCCATCGGTACCTATGGCTATTGAAGGATAGAATCCTCCGGCCATCGTGGTATCAACAGTTGTTGTTGTCTGAGTTACAGAAGTTGCAGATGGCGCAGAAAGCGGTTCAATATTTGCCCCAAACACATTCGTCCCTGTCGTCCCGGCTTGGTAAATGGGGTAATTATCATCGGCTCCCGTAACATCTGCTACGTAAAGACCATAGCCAGTAGAAGTGCCAGTAGACGAAAGACCAGATAGGGCAATATAGCTGCCATAGGTTTTGACAGTGCCGGTGCCAGCTACTGTACCTGTAGCAGTAATATATTCACCATAGACATTTGCTGCGCCAGTTAGAAGAGAGCCAGAACCTGTGGCACCGATATAGCTCCCGTAAATATTCTTGGTTGTCCCGGTAGAGTTAGCTCCAGTGTTAGAAACACTAGTATAGAAACCGTAGTTAGTATTACCTAAAGCCACCGCATCAGACAAAGAAATATCCAATCCTCTTAAAGTATTGGCTGAGCTTGAAGAATTATTGGTAAAATTAAAGTCAATAATTGATTGGGTCCCGCCTGCAGTTGGCGCAGAAGTTGCAGTAATATCAAGGGCTTCACCAGTAGTTAAGGAATTGGCAGTATAAGAAAATCCAGTCGTGGTGGTGCCAGTAAAAGATTGTGACCAAGTATAGGCAGTTTGATTTAAGATTAAATTAGTATCTAAATCTAAGGTGTCTTCAAAATTAGCAAAGTCTAAGCTTGACCAGGCGGGAATAGTGCCATTTGAAGTCAAAACCTGATTTGCCGTACCTTTTGTTAAACCAGCAAGAGTATTGACGGCTGAAGCATAAACTATATCTCCCTGGGCAAACGCAGAAAGACCAGTACCACCGTCGGTTACGGCCACATCGGTTCCTCCTACTCGATAGATATATGAACCGCCAATGGTGACAGCGGTTGGAATGTCAGTAGCAATTGAAGGTACTCCTCCAGCACTTGTTACCAATACACCGCTATTACCCGTAGCTAACCCAGTAATTGTATTGGCGGCTGAAGAATAAAGGAGTTGATTGATAGTTGTTGTTGAAGGATATGTGGCTGTTGACCATGTGGGATCAGCGCTAGTTCCAGACAAAAGAACTTGATTAGCAGTAGCGGTCCCGGCGAGAATAGCTAAAGAACCTGCTTCTGAAAATACAATCCCCCCATGAGAACCTGCTAAAGAAGCTCCTGTACCACCATCAGCTAGAGATATATCTGTTCCATTCCAGGTGCCGGAGCTGATAGTGCCAGCAGCAGCAGTAAGGCCATTAATAGTGCCCGAGACAGTAAGATTTCCAGTTGTCCCAGCATCAGCTAAACTCATTAAAATGTTTTTAGCAGCAGAAGTATCCCGCCAATATAGGGTACCAGTATCTCCAATCCCAATATTTGGCGATGTTCCAGCATGAATAATATCCCAAAGATTAGTTGATGCCGTTTGGGAATCAATGTAAAGAGCATAAGAAGTTGTTGTGCCGGCAACGCCAAAGTCTTGGATATGTATCCCGACGGCTGTGGTTGGCGCGACCCCGAAGAATTTTCCAACCTCTATTCCCTCGACGGTGGTAACCACTGACGAGCCAGCCAAAATCCCGACATTAGTATAAAAGCCGACCAGCATAGGAAAGGCAGAGGCGCTGTTAAAATTCGCCATATTATAAATACCGAAACCGCCTATGGTAGAATCGCCAGTTGGAGCAAAAGTGACATCAGAATATAAACCAGAACACCATTCAGCTCCCCCGCAGTCGGCAGGGGCTATAGTATCAATTAAATTGATAGTTCGAGCAGGCTTGATGCCCGCTCCACTGCCAAGAGCAATATGGCCAGCGACATCAAGATTCTCAGCTAGATTAAGACCACCAGTGGCCGTAAAATCTGTTCCGGCATTACCAATGTTCAAAAGAAGATTTGTATTTAAATTAATATTCCCGGCCATTGTCCCTCCTGCTAATGGTAAATAGTTGGAGGCGGTTATTGTATCTGGCACATCAGCGTCAGCAATTGCTCCTACTGTGAAAGCAGCTCCTGCCCCTGATTGCCTGACAAACTGGTTGGCACCTCCTGTTAATGAGAGATCAGCTCCTGTGCCGCCATCAGCCAAAGCCACATCAGTTCCTCCTACTCGGTAAATAGATGCACCGCCAATGGTGACAGCGGTTGGAATATCAGTAGCAATTGAAGGCACTCCTCCAGCGCTTGTTATCAATACGCCGCTATTGCCTGTAGCTAATCCAGCAATTGTATTTGCAGCTGAAGAATAAAGTAACTGATTTATTGTTGTTGTTGAAGGATATGTGGCTGTTGACCAGGCAGGATTAGCTCCGACGCCACCTGTCATTAAGATTTGGTTGGCTGTTCCGGTAGCTAAAGTTGACATCACTCCTGCAGCTGAGAAATAAGGAACGTTGCCCTGGACTGTAGCTGCCCAGTCTTGGCCAGTCCCACCTCTGGCCACTGTTAAAATTCCTGTAGTGTCAGAGATTGCTCTGTTGGTAATCTGGGTAACGTTGGTAAGAGTTATTGTATCTGGCACATCAGCGTCAGCAATTGCCCCAACTGTGAAGACAGCTCCTGCCCCTGATTGCCTGACAAACTGGTTGACTCCTCCTGTTAATGAGAGATCAGCTCCTGTGCCGCCAAATCCTAAAGCAACAACTGTTCCCTGCCAAGTACCGGTCGTGATTACTCCGGTATTGGCCGTAACAGCCAAGCCGTTATAGCCAGTTTTGTTGGTTAAGGCTTGGGCTGCGGCTAAACCGACGAAAGTATCGTTGCTTCCAAAATCAGGAATTGTATAAATTCTGGCAGCAGCCGGATTATTTGCCGAAAGTGTAATAGTGTTGGCTGTATTAAAAATCAAGCTTGCCGGAGGAATTGTAACTGAATCAGCAAAGGTAAAACCTGCTCCTGCCCCTACTGCGTCAAGAGCGACTGCTCCATTATTAGCTACTGTTATTGCCATTCTGTTAGCGGCATCGAAAGAAAGACGCAGTTGTTCGCCGACTCCTGCTAGAACTTCTAATTTAGCGTTAGGGGCAATCGTACCAATACCAACCGTATCAGTAATTGTATCTAATCTCACAACCACCCCGTCATCTGTCCAGCCTGTAGCACCCACAGCAACATTTGCCCAAGCTGGGTCTGCTCCTGCCCCCGCGGTCTGTAAATACTGGCCGGCAACACCGGCAACTAATCTTGTCCAGTTTGTAGCGCCCCGGTAGAAAATGTCTCCTTGGACAGAACCAGCAGGAACTTGGAGAGTATGTGATCTTAAAGAAATTCCTCCGGCAGTAACGTCCCCACTTGCTGTCATATTTCCAATAACAACTAAATCGCCAATACCAGAAGGAGGGCGAGGAGACTCAAACGCATAACTTACCCGAGTTCCCATAGAGGAAATCCTTGTGTCAAGTGAGGTAATCGAAGATTTTATTTCAGCTAAAGATCTCTGATCAATGGTTAATATTTCTTTGGTAATCTCTTTTATTGGTTCAATTCTGGTTACTTCAGAAACTTTTACTTCCCTAATAATTTCTTTAGTCGGCAAACCTGCCAGTTTTAAATTATTTAGCTCTTGGGCTAATCGGCTAATTTTTTCTCTTTCTTCCAGAGAGGAAATTATTTCATCTTTCTCGGGGGTTATTTTTCTTTCAAAGAGATTTGATAATTTTTCCCCAAAATCCGGAATAAAAATTTTAACTCCTGCCCAACCTTCATTTAATAGATTCCTTAATCCGGCAGAAGAACGATTTACTATCTCTTTTATTTTTAAAGTATCATTAACTGAAGCCGTTAATACTGTTACCTCTCGGGTAATCTTTTTTGTGTAGGGATTAACATCTTCCAGGACGGTTTTTATTGATCCTTGACCGGATATCCCTGTTGTTACCCAAAAAAGAAAGATTAAAAAAATCAAAAAACCATATTTAATTTGAGAGAAAAAGAGTTTCTTGTTCTTTTGTTTAAATAATAGCTCCGGGGAAAAATCTTCTACCGCAGGTAAATTTTCTGGCGGTGGATTATTCTTTCCAATGTCTAAATTATTATTATTGACATTGTATTCTTTAGTCTTTTCTAGATATTCTTCGAGCCATTCTCTAGTAGTAATCCAATTTCTGCCAATTTTTATTGCTCTAAGTTTACCTTGACGGGCACGTAACTTAAGATAGTCCTGTGAATAATTACAGAACTTAGTGGCTTCTGCCAAGGAGATAAGCTTATTACTCAGTTTGTCCTCCATAAATATAACCGATATGGGATATGTTATAGTCCTATTATATAACAAATAAAAACAGCCTGAAAAGATGCTGGCTGTGGATAACTTCTTCAGCTATTAATCTCAATTAGCTGTTGGGCTTTAAATCTGTAATGTTTCTATATGGTTTTACGAGATTATTAATTGAAATGGTAGTGGAAGGTGTAAAAGGGGTTATTTTTATTCCTCAGTTGGCGGTCTAGAGAAATATCTTTGCCTTTTGGAAATTGCCATTATTTAATTGTAGTACAAACAATTAGGGGCGACAACACCTCTACTGCCCAATTGATGGTTCAAGAGTTGATTATAAGGTACTTTCGGGAATTATTTTTGGTTGTAATCCTGATTCCGCTGATGGTTGTTCTGCTGTCGGAGATTCTTCAATAGTTGGCGGTTGCTCTTCGTCTAAAGGGGCTCCTTCTTGATTTTGACTATTTTGTTCTTGCTTTACCGAATTTTCAGGATTTGTTCCGTTAGATTCTTGAGGAGTTTGACTAGGTTCACCGGGAACCTGTTCTCCCTGATTGCCTTGATCACATTCGCCAGAAGAAGTTTTAGTCTGGCCCTCTTCAACATAAACGCAATAGGGCTGGCCGGTTATCCTATCATATATTGTAATTCCGGTTGGATTTTCTGGACTGCCAACTTTTAAGTTTTCTGTCTCAATAACACTCGCAATTAGTTTTTGAATTTGAGCAACTCCATTCTCAATAAAAAGCCCGAGCGAAGCTAAAGCTTGTTTCACCGTAGCGGCGAGATCAGATACTAAAGAATTTAAGCCCTCCAGAGGCCCGTCCTCTGTTGGCTTAGGGTTGAGTTTTTCTAAAAGATCTTCTGGTAAAAAATACGAGACATTAACAAAAACCATTATCTTTCCGATCTCGCCCTCTGCTCCATTAAACGGCTCTAAGGATTTACCGACAACCGGCCCTGCTTTACACACATAAGCTTTTCCTCCTTCGTCAGAGGCTTCGGAGGACTCGCCTGTGAGCCCACATGCTCGCATTGCCACGCCTGGAGTAGAAGAGCTAGTCAAGGGATCTCCTGGTTCAATCGGTCCGTTTTCCGTCGAGACTTTCACCGGCACTCTTCCAGCCAGAGCTACTGGCCTGGTATCTTGAGATTCTTCCCAAGAACCAAGATTAACCCCTGGTTCAGTAGATACTATACCAATTATATTTGGATCATAGGACTTGGAGGATCTCTCAACCAGAGGTTGTGGGTTATTAGCTGATTGACTGATTGATACTACATCCCCAGCTTCTAAAGAAGTATCCAAGGTTGGATATTCTTCAGCAATATCAAAGGCGGTTATCTGGAAGCTTTTGCCCCAGAATCTGGCAGCATAAACATTTTCCCAGTATTTAGATAAAGAACCTAAATCTACTCCTCCTGATAAAGTATTGGAGTTCGCGGAACAATCATAAGAACCACAGTAGTATAGACTGGGAAAGCCATAAAGACCGGCAGCAATTACAGGCAGGCCATTTGGGAGTATGGCGATGGAAGAAGTATACCATCCACTGCCATCAGTTTGTAGATCGGTAATGGTATTTCCTGAAGAGCAGGAGTCATTGCCGCATTTGACTGCCCTAAGATCAACGCCGGTAGTGTAATAATAAGCAATGATTGGCAATCCGTCTTTGCCGATGGCAATAGCATTATAGAGACCGACATCATTTGTTGAATCTACAAGGGTCGGCGTTAGAGCTCCTCCAGAACAAGCGGTATTGAGACATTTAACTACCGAAAGATCCAAACCGCTATCATAATAACTAATTACAGGTAAGCCATCTGGAGCTATGGCTATTGAAGTGTTGCCGTTAGCTGCTGAGGCATCTAGGGTGGTTAGCGTCTCATTGGTACCGGCACAAGCAATATCGTTGCATTTAGCTACCTCGAGATCGACGCCAGCGGTATCATGATAACTGATTATTGGACGCCCTTCTACTCCTATTGCTATAGAGGTTTGGGTACCGCCTGCCGTATCAACAGTGGCAACCGTACTAGCAGAACAATTGGTCGCGGTGCAATGGGCAACATTAAGGTCAGTAGACGTTACATCGTAATAACTGATTATAGGAAAACCATCTACTCCAATAGCAATGGAGGTATATTGGCCGGCATTGTCTGCTGCCCCATCTAAAACGTAAGGGCCCTCAAAAGTAGAACAGGAAGCATTGGTACAGTGAATTACCTGGAGATTTGTATCGGTTACATCATAATAACTAATTATGGGGTAGCCATCTGTTCCTATAGCTATAGAGGGGTATTGGCCGGTGCTGTTTGCGGTATCTAAATCAGTAAGCGTATTTGAGTCACAACCATTAATGTTGCATTTAACTGCTGAAAGATCGTCATTATTATCATCGTAATAAGCGAATACCGGAAAGCCGTCTCTCCCTATGGTCATAGATATACCACCTATAGTGACCGCTTCCGCAACATACATATCAAAGGACGAAGCAGCGGGAGATGGAGAGGATAGAGGCACAATATCTGCCCCAAACACATTCGTCCCACTCGTCCCGGCTTGGTAGATGGGGTAGGCGGTAGTAGGCTCAACGAGGTCACCAATGTAAATGCCATAGCCGGTGGTAGTGGTGCCAGTACGAGCTGCCCAGGAGGCAATATAAAGGCCGTAGGTATTGTTAAATTTATCATTGGTATAGGACGTATATGGAGCATCAGCATAAAAAGAAGCATAATTATCGACAACTACTTCAAACATACTCGACTGGCCGGCCCTTCCATAAGCATAAAATCCCTTGCCCCAGGAAATATCGGTTGTCGCAGGATTATCATCTCCGCGGCCCATTGACGTATTAGCGTAGAAATCTATTATTGTGTTCACCGAGCCAGTATTGGCCCAAGCAATTGTTTGGTCGTAATAACCAACTAAGGTAGCTGCAGAAGCAGAAGCGGGCATTATGTATCTCAGATTATAAACAGTGTAAACACTGGCGGCGGTAGCAGTGACGACGCTGCCACCTATATAAACGGCAGAAGCCGAGGAACTGGCACCATTGGCATAAACACCATAGGTACTACCAGAAAAATAACCACCGTAGTTATTACCAGCGCCAGAAGCAGAAGCATAAATTCCGTAGGCCTCGGGTGTTCCTCCCATATCTCCTGTCGCCTTAAAATAACCGCCGTAAGTAAACTGGTTACAAACACCAGAACAGCCGGTGTTGGTCACATCAGAGTAGACTCCATAAACAGCCTTAGTGCCTGATGAGCTTGCGCCGGTATTGTCTAAATCCACATAATAGCCGTAGTTGGTGTTGCCAAAAGCGGCCGCATCATTGAAATCTAGGTAGTATCCGTAGGCAGTATTGGCAGCCGAGGGAGAGTTGGTAAGTAAGCTGTAAACAAGAGAGCTGGTACCGCTGGCAGCATCGACGGTTCCCGAAAGATTAATCAGTTCACCAGCTGCATCAAGGTCAGAAGTCAGAGAAAGAGCATTACCTGTGATTCCAGCTGTTCCTCCGGAGGGACCGGTAAAGGAAATGCCAGCACCTGAAGTCATCCCAGTGGCTGAAAGAGTGGCTAGATTTCCTGTTGTTAAAGTGTTAGCAGTTAAGCTAAGGAGCTGGCCTCCTGAAGTAATAGTGCCGGTAGAACCAATAGCCAAAGCTGTCCCGGTAGTCAAGGAATCAGCAGTATATGTTAAACCAGTGGTCGCAGCTCCAGTAAAGGTCTGCGACCAGGTGTTAGTGGTTTGGTTTAAGACAAGAGCAGTATCTAAATCTAAGGTGGGCTCAAAATCAACAAAATCTAAGGAATTATCAGTGATATAAGTTCCTCCGATAGTGCTTCCCTACCAAGTGCCAGTGGTAATTACGCCGGTGTCTGGCGTGACAACCAGACCATTATAGCTTACTTTATTTGTAAACGTTTCTGCTCCTGCCAGAGTGACTAGGGTTCCAGTAGTAGGCAGGGTAACATTGGTAGTGTTAGTTGTTGTTAAGGTTAGGGCAAAGTTTCCGGAAGTGGAAAAGGCATTAGCTGTATCTATGTTTCCTCCTAGAGTAATAGTATCGCCTGTATTAGCTACGCCTGTTCCACCGTATTGACCTGCAATGAGTGCTCCCTGCCAGGTGCCAGAACCGATTGTGCCTACCGTAGTTAAACTTGAAGTTACTACGCTTGCAGCCAGAGTAGTTCCGGAAATATCTGCCGCTGCATTAACCGTGATTGAGGCATTTGGAAAAGTAATCACTCTGTCAGCTGTGGGATCAGTGATAGTAAAAGTAGTTTCAAACTCATCGGCAGTTGCTCCTTCAAAAACTATAGGAGAAGCTCCAGCAAGAGTACCTGCTGACAAATTAACAATGGTTCCGGCATCAAAAGTTAAAGTTCCTGAGGTATAATTATCTGAAGTATCTGATCTTAGAAAAGAAGCAGAGTCAATGCCATCTAATTTTCCGGCCTCAAAAGCAGCGGGTATTGCTCCTAATTTTTTGCGAGGAGTTAAGGTTTGCCAAGAAGGAGTAGCACCAGAACCGCCAGCTTCAACTTGAAGATAAAGAGTCTGGTTAAAATCAATGCTGCTAAGACTGTTGTTATATGTGTCCAAAAGCACGCTAAAGAGACCACTGGTTAAAAAAACCCTCCTGTCGTCTCCCGGGCCACCGTCACAATTAACCCCATCGGACGTAAAACACCATATCTCTGTCCAAATCGGATCTCCTACTCCCGCACAATCAGAAGCTGTGCAAAGCTCAAACCTAAAATTATATGTCCCGTCAGGAACCGCAACATTACTGGCATCGGTTAATTTCCCCTGGTAATTAATCTGGCCATTAAAAGCAGCTGAAGTAGCAGGAATAAATATAGTATAAAAATTATAAGAAAGGCCAGTTATTATTAATAAAACTAAAATCCTAATAAATATTGTCTTTATTAATGAAGCAGGAGAATTTATTTTCGGCAAGATATAAAACTTCAGTCTGTCCGGCTGCCTTTGTTTTAAATCTGTTTTATGAATTGTGTCGAGATATTTCATCTTGGATAAAATTGAATTTCAAAAACCAGATCTATAATTTAGGCTGTTGCTTTGACCCTTAGTCTTTGAGATTTAAATTTCCTAACAAGGTAAACCATTCCAGCCAGGATGATTAACCCTCCTAATATATATAGATAGAGACGATATTTTTTTTGCCAGGGAATTATAGGAATAGTTGGTAATTTAGTAATTCCAGTAATTCCGAGCTCGCCACTAATTTTTTTAAAAGCCTGATTCTTATAATCAAGGACATTAACTATAAAAGGGTAAATACCTGCTTCAGGGGGCGCTATAATTGCCTGATAGGCATTTTTCTCTGAGTTTATTCGCAATAAAAATGAAAAGAATTTTTTGCCTCCCCCTTCTGGAGGAGCAGTTTTTTCTAATGTGACCATTATTGTTTTTAGAACTTCGGGAACTTTTTCGTAATTAATAGAAATTGTCAGAGGGCTCTCGGTTTTTATATCAATTTTATCTTCAACTAGTTGAATTTTCTTGCCGTCTTGGAAAAAATCAAAGTCTTTTAGAGTTAATTTTCCTATGTCTGGAGGAACTAATTCCGGAGGAATTTCAGGAATTTCAGGGGGAATTTCTGGCGGCACTCCCGGCTTTTGGGGAGTAGCGGCAGCAATTGCTCCCGAAGAATAATTACCCGCTTTGTCATAAGCAAAAGCTGTATAATAATATCTTTTTCCATTAACCAGGCCTGTGTCGGTAAAATTATTGCCTTTGTCGTTATAAACCGGGGTGCCTTCCCACGGATCTGTGGGATAGAATTTTTCGCTCCTCATTATTTTTACTGCTTTAAAATCTGAATCGGGAGGGTTTTGCCATTTTATTGTTATCTGAGAATCTCCGGCAATTGCTTCAAAATTTGAAACGTTAGCTGGAGGAGTAAAGTCGAGACTCTTTAAAGTTTTAAATTGCTGGTCCTTGGTTTCGTCCCTGTAAAATTGACTCTGGCAAAATATTTTAAAATGATAAGTCATCTCTGGCGAAAGATTTCTTAAGTTGGCTGTGTGATTAAGGGAAGGAAGGTATTCTGAAATGCTTTCTTTTTCGTATTCTTGAGTTTCTCCCAGAAATAATTTACAAAGAGCAGGGTCCAGTGATGTTTTCCATGTTATAGTGGCCGAGTCTGAAGTTATTTTGGTAACAACAATATCGTAAATAAAGGAGGAAGACCCGCCGGATGGTCCTATTATTGCAGGAGGCGGCGCAGGCGGTGCCGGACAATCTGCCGGGCAATTTGTTGAATTTTCTCCGGTTTCACAAATTCCATTACCACACCCGGGGGTTACCTGCTGTTCGACATTTACAGAGTCAGGTGCCTGGGCAGCAAACAATTCTAAATTTGGAATAGAAAGAACGAATATTATTAAAATCAATGCTAAATTACGAAAATTAAATATCGAATAAAATCTTGAATCTAAATTTCTAATTTTTTGACACCGAAGCATTTGACATTGATTTAACGTTTAAACTTTGGTGTTTTAATTTTCTAATTTGATACTGCTGTAACCGTAATTGTTGCCTGATAATTCCCCTCTATTTGCATATGAGAAGCGCCCGATTGAGCTTTAAACTTCACGGTTGTTGCCGTGCCCGTAGGATGGTTGGATAAGGCAGAACTGGCAATATTCTCGTTGGAATCTGACAAATTATACCAGCACCTATCGGCAGTGTCGGCGATATTTATGTTGCAGGTATCTGCACCGTTATCTTTGTATTTCTGGACAATATGGCTTCCCTCGGGACTGAAGCCAAATTCAGAATTAGCAGCTGCGATTGACCAATTATAATCAGGAGCTGCGCCGGCTGGCGTATAATTGGCAAAATTATCAACTCCAACATTGCAACCACCGCTGGCGCATTGCATGGCCGTAGGAGTGCTTGCTTTTATATACAGGGAATAGCCGCCAGGATTATCGGTCATAACTGTCCAGGAAGATTGGCCATTTCCTGTGCCGCCGCTAATACCGGGAATTGTCGGCGCCATAGTTACGTCGGCTGGGGAACTGATACCTATATAAACTTCGTGCATCTGCTGATAGCCGGCTTTTAATTTATAGGAAGCGCTGGTTGATCCATCTGTCGCAATTTCTCCGATTGTGTCTTCCATGCGATAACTGGCTGAGCTTTCTCTAACTCCGCCGATATTAAGCGAATCTGACTGAATGCGATAGCTTGGGCTTGACATCACATAGGCATTAACAGAAAAGGCAACGGCTATAAAACAAATTACGACAGCGATAGCGGTCTTTTTCATAAGCTTCCCTTTAAAACAGATTTAAGATGTTTTTTTTCTTATTTCAAATTTTCTCCCGATCCATACTAAGAGAAAAACAATCAAGAGCAAACCAACGAAGCCAACTAAGATAATTTTCCAGGGGATAACCCAAAAACTTATTGATTTCTGGTCAATAATATCTTGATATCCGCGATTAAGAGAAAGGGAAGCAGTATATTTTCCAAACAGCAATCCTCTTTCCCATTTAATCTCTCTTTGTCTTACCGAGTCTGGCATAGTAAAATACGGTTCAACTTCTATTTCATCAATTTTTCTGCCAAAAATATTTTTTATTTCAATAATTCCATAGGGATTAAGGTGAATGTTTCCATTATTCTCAAATAAAAGCTGCAGAGGAACTGGTCCTTTCCCGTAAAATTTCTTTCCAACCGAAAAGTCTTTCATAAAACCCTCTTCTTTTACGTCTCCTCTTACCCTGATAAAGAAAAGGGTGCCCAATCGGCTTATTAGCTGGATTTGTCCTTTGGCTTTTTCTTTCTCTGTCTCTGCTGTAATTTCGGGCGGACTGGTATTTATAAGTATTGTCCCGTAAAGACCGCCGGGCTCTGCATCTTGAGGAATAGAAATTTCAACCGGTAAAATCATCCGCTGACCATGGTTCAATGTAAATTCTGTTATTTCAGGCTTTAGATAGTCTTTCAAAGAATAAGGGCCTCTTTCATCTCCCAAAAGAACAACTGTTTCTTCTGGGTTGCGGGAACCCTTAAAATCTTCTATCTCAATCTTAAAATCCATTGCCCTGCCGAGCCGGTTGGTTATCATCAATTCTTTTGTATATTTTTCTCCTGGATTCACCAATAATTCAGTTTTCCCTGGTCCTAAAACAAAATCATTATCGCCTACTGGTAAATTCAGATTTTCGATCTGGAACGCCTGGATCGCCAAAGGAAAGCTTATAGCAAATAAAGTTACCGCAATCGCAAAAATTTGGGGAAATAATTTTTTCATTTATTTTGCTTAACTTTTTTTTAGTTTTCTGTCGCGGTTGCGGTAATTGTAGCTACATAACTCCCTTCTTTTAAGAACTTGGCGTTTGACTCTGTCTGGAATTTGACTACTTCGTCCTCGCCGCCACTGTCGGTACTAGTGGCCCTGTTAATTACCGTGTAGTCAAGGGCAGTGAAATTCCACCAGCACTGATTATCAGTATTCAGAGCACCGGCACCGCAAGGTGCGGCTCCAGCGTCCCGAAAAGCTAAGACTTCGTCACCTATAGTATCTGCGTTAACTGTAAATCCAAATTCAGCTTCGCCTCCAGCTGGTTGCCCCCAGTCATAATCAGGGACCGCTCCTGCCGGAGAATAGTCATCAAAATGATAAGTACCGTCTAGCACCATAGCTGGAGCAGCGCTGGCTTTTAGTTTTAAAATAAAGCCAGTAGCATTAGTGGTTTTTACGTTCCAGGTAGCAAGTCCAGTTCTTGGCGCTCCTGGGTTACCAGTGACACCGGGAATCGTAGCAGACATAGTCACAGGACCCGGACCAGTAATGGTAATTTCTTGGGTAACTCCTTGGGTCACAGTAATAGGATCGCTAACTGAAGCTGCTTTTATTAACTCAGGTTCAAAAAACCAGTAACCGCCCATAATTAACAATTCAAAGATAATAGCCAAGCTAATTATTTTTTTCATATATTTTTCTATAATTTTCATGATTCAATTTCGGAAACCGACCTTTAGTTTTTAAATATCCGAAGTTTATATAATCGACCTTTTTAAAATTAAAAATTATTAATTTATCGGCACTAATAAATAAAGATATTTTTCGCCTTCTCTGTCTTTAAAAACTGGGGTAATAATTCCTGATGTTTCATCTTTTATTTCCACTCTTGTCTCGTCAGAAAAGCTTTCGCTTATCTTTTTCTTTACCTCCTCATCTTTATCAGTAGAGGGGACTACTATCATTCCTTCTTTAGTTGGCTTGGGAATTGGTTTTTCCTCGGCAATCTTTTCTGGCCCCTTCCACAATCTTGAAATCGTTTTATATGCCCTGGCGAATTTATCTGCTATTCCTGAAAATACAAATTTAATTCCCCTCCCAAGCCACTTACTAAAATCCTTGACTGTACTAATTGTTCCGCTAAGAATTCCGGCAATAAATTTTTGCTTTGCAATTTTTTCAAAAGTTATTTCAGAAACCTGCAAAAAAGATTCGCTGATTTTTTGAGCATAAGGATTTAAATCTTTGCAGAAAGATTTTAGACTAGCTGTTCCTACAACGCCGCTGACAACGAATATTAGGCAAACTAGAGAAAAAGCAATTGCAAATTTAATTTTTGAAATCGGTAATTTTTCATCGAGCGCTGGAAACGATAATTCATATAAAGATTCTTCTATAATTGGTAAGTTATCTGGAGGAGGAACAGTTTTGATGGGCCGGAGAGTGTTGCCGCCATTATCATAATCTTCAATTTTTTGCAGATATTCTTGAAGCCATACTTTTGTTGTCACCCAATTCCTGCCAATTTTTACAGACCTTAATTTCTCCAAGCGGGCGAGCAAAGATAAATAATCCTGAGAATAGGAACAGTATTTTGTTGCTTCTTGCAAAGAAATGAATTTACTTTCTTCTTTTACTCTCCAGAGATATTCTTCAAGCCATTCTTTAGTAGTAACCCAATTGCGTCCAATCTTGATAGATTTCAATTTTCCCTGCCTGGCTCGCAGGGATAAATACTCTTGCGAATACGAGCAATATTTTGTCGCCTCTTGCAATGGGATATATTTATTAAGTTCTTTCATATGAATCTAACCAACAAAGGTGTTGACAAATGATTTTAATTAATTAAAATCATAAAAGAGAAGGTCCTCTCCCTCCTGATGAGGGAAAACAAAATCGGCTTAGAATTCTTTTGCAGGAGTTTTGTCCGATTCCGGACCTTCTTTTTTTTATTAGAGTAGGTATATCGATATTATAGATATAAAAGTTTTTTAGAATGATTTTATCGGTTTTCCCCTCAGTTAACTTATTATCGGATACCCAATATACCCTTGTCAAGCACAAAATGTGGATAAACCTGATCTCCGGAATATCTATCGGGTAAGATAAAAAGCCCATTTTGGGCTTTTTATCTTTAAAAACTGTAAAAAAACTGAGTTTTAGTGGGTTTTAATACTCTGAAGTATGCCCAGTCCAATATAACTAGCAATAAGCCCTGAACCGCCATAGCTAACTAAAGGTAAAGACAGCCCAATTATCGGCAAAAGCCCTAGGTTCATTCCAATATGAATAAAGGCCTGGCAAATAAAAAGAATGGCAAGACCAACGGCAAAAAGGCGGGGAAAATTAGATTCGGCAGAAAAAGCAATTTTAAAAATCCGCCAGATTAAAAAGGCAAATAAGGTCATTAGGGTTCCTATCCCAAACAAACCTGTTTCCTCAGCTATTGCCGCAAAAATAAAATCGGTTTGGGGAAATGGCAGAAAACCGTACTGAACCTGAGAACCCCTGCCAATTCCTTTGCCAAAAATACCGCCCGAACCAATCGCAATTTTTGATTGGTTAATGTTCCACGAAATTCCTTGGGGGTCAATCTTCGGATTAATAAAACTTATAATTCTATCTTTGTGATAATCTTTTAATAAAAATGTCCAAGAAAAAATAAAAATTAAGAAACCGCAAAGACACAAAATCAAAAGATGGCGGGTCTTTATCCCAGAGATAATTAAGATCCCAAGCCATAATGAAATTAAAATAAGAATTGGCCCAAGGTTTGGCTGAAAGAAAATAAGAAATGCAGGTATTAAGATATAAATTCCAGAAAAGATGATATGAGATATTTTATACATTTCAATATGGCGCATTGAGAAATACTTAGCTAAAAGAATAATTAAAATTAGCTTAACGGGTTCGATTGGATCAATTAGAAAAGGGCCGATCTTATACCAACTTTTCACTCCTCTTATTTCTGGCGCGAAAAAAAATAAACAGGCTAAGACCAACAAAAAAGAGAAGTAAAGAACCATAATTAAATAAGGATCATTTCTTAGAATTCGCCAATCAAAAAAGCTCAAAATCATCATTAAACAGAAACCGACAATTAAGAAAATAATCTGTTTTTGAAAATTTAAAAAATTCCCCTTCGAAAGAGAAGAACTATAAATTGATAAAAATCCAATTGCAACAAGTAATAATGTAGCAATAATTAAAATCCAGTCTAATTTTTTAAAATGGGTTAAAATCCCTTTCATTATATTAAGCAGAGGTCCGTCCTCTGTTTTTTATCCTTCTAAAAATTAGGGAACTCTTTAATTTTTCCTTTATATTTTATCCAATATTTAACAAAGTTTTTACATCCTTGCCCTTTATTCATTATTCTCCAGGTAAATTTACGATCAGTTACCGAAGGAAAGTTTTGTTTGCCAATATAGTCGGGGTAACTCGACCATTTGTAATTTTCTAAGAATTTAATGGCTTTTTTGGGGGTTTTAATCCCCTTTTCTTTCCAGTGCGGCTCTGTAAGGGATATAGGATTGGTGTGAATGTAGACAAATACGATTTTAAATTGCTTATTGTCTTTAATATGAACTGCAGAAAATCTATTCTGAAAAACATAGCCCTTCCGGCTATATTTCCGATTAAAATAACCTCCATAGCCAGTGCCTAATTTTCTCATAAATTTAGTTATTCCTTTATCTTTAATTGGTCTCAGCAATAAATGAATATGATTTGGCATAAAGCAAAAAGCAAAAATTTCCACTAATTTATCCCGTTCGTCAGCGACAGAGGCCCGTCCTCTGTTCGGCTCTTTAAGAAGTAGGGTTTTTATCTGGATCCGGATTCTCCGACGATCCCTAATAGTGATCGGTTTCTCGGTATTAAACTCGTAGATAGAAAAAATCCCTCGATAATAATCGTCTTTATCTTTAAAAATCAAATTATCGTCAATTCCTCTTAATATAATATGATAAGTCTCGTAATTTACGAAGTGTTGTTTCCTATATGGCATAACACTAGAAATAACAGCCTTACAGAGGACGGGCCTCTGTTAGCTGGGCCTGATTAATTTTAGGAACTCTTGTTCGCTGATTATTTTGATACCGAGATTTTTTGCTTTGTCATATTTTGATCCCGGATCTCTGCCGATCAACAAATAGTCTGTTCTTTTTGAAACCGATTCTGAAATTTCACCGCCCAACTCTCTAATTCTATCTTTCGCAAGATCTCTCGTCATTGTTTCTAAGCTCCCTGTCAGAACAAAAGTTAATCCTTTCAATTTTTGGCTACTAGGCTTAATTCTTTGAACTCCTATCTCTATGCCGGTCTTTTTTAGTTTCTCAAGAAAATTAATATTCTTTCTTTGGGAGAACCACTCGTGAATAGACCTGGACACTATCGGACCAACGTCTTTAATTTTCATTAAATCTTCAGGGGTAGATTTTTTTAATCTTTCCAAAGAGCCAAACTTCTCTGCCAAATCTTGTGCTGTTTCCTCGCCAACATTTCTAATTCCTAAAGAATAAATAAATTTTGGCAGGGTAATTGTTTTTCTTGATTGAATCGCTTCTACTAAATTTTTTACTGATTTTTCTGCAAATCTCTCTAGAGAAATCAAATCGCCTTCTTCCAGCTCAAAAATGTCAGCCGGGTCGGAAACCAGACGCTCGTCAATTAATCTGTTAATAATTTTTGGTCCAAGTCCCGGAATATCAAAAGCTCCCCTTGAAACAAAGTGATAAAAATATCTTCTCATCTTTGCGAAACATCTAGGATTCGGGCAACGCCGAATAACCTCTCCTTTTGGTTTAAGTAGTTTATTTTCGCAAACAGGGCATTTAAGAGGCATCCTAAAGATTTTCTCCCTGCCAGTTCTTAGTTCGGGTAGAACCTTAACAATATCGGGAATAACATCCCCTGCCCTGCCGACAATGACAGTATCGCCGATTTTTAAACCCAGCCTTTTTATTTCGTCTTCGTTATGCAAAGTTGCCCTTGATATTGTTACTCCTCCTACGCGAACTGGTTTCAGATGGGCAACCGGAGTTAAAGCTCCTGTTCTCCCGATTTGGACCTTGATATCCAGAACCTTAGTTGTTGCCTGTTTTAGGGCAAATTTAAAAGCAACTGCTCCCCTCGGTGCTTTTCCGATCACGCCTAATTTCTCAAAAATTTTATTCCTATTAATCGTTACAACTAAACCATCGATTTCGTACGGAAGTTTTTCCCTTTTTTTCTGCCAAAAATTATGGAATTCAAAAACTTCATCTAAGTTCTTACAATGCTTACTATATTTATTGTTTGTCTTGAATCCTAAGATGTGCAAAATTTCATGCTCTTGTGCGTGGGTTTCCTGGCCGAAATCTGTAATTAAATCATAAACTGTAACATCTAATTTTCTCTGGGCGGTAATTTTTGGATTTAACTGTCTGATAGAGCCAGCAGCTAGATTTCTTGGATTAGCAAAAGTTGCAAGATTTTTCTTTCTCTGTCCCTTGTTAACTAAATCAAAATTATTCTTTGTAATGACCGCTTCTCCCTTTACTACTATTTCTTTTATCTTTCCCTTCTCTATATTTTTAGCGATTTCTTCTAAGCCTTCTCTCCTCAAGTCTTTGACTATATCGTCAATCTCTCTAAGGCTTAAGGGTATAGATTCTATTGTCTTTAAATTTTGAGTAACATCTTCGCCGATAATTCCATTTCCCCTAGTAGAACCCACTTTTAAAACGCTATTTTCATAGATAAGTTCAATTGCCAATCCGTCTAATTTCGGCTCGCAATAATAATCAATTTCTCTTATTTCTTCTTTGTTTAAAAGTTTTGAGATTCGCTCCAGCCAATCTGTCATATCTTCTTTTGAAAAAGCGTCATTGAAAGAAAGCATCTGGACAGGGTGCTTTATTTTCCTAAACTTTTCTAGGGGCTTACCTCCTATTCTCTGGGTTGGAGAATCAGAAGTAATAAATTCAGGAAATCTTTGCTCTAAGTCAAAAAGTTCTTTTTTCAAAGAATCAAGAGCCGCTTCAGAAATTTCTTGCCGGTCTAAAACATGATATAAATGGCGGTAATGATTAACAAGCTTTCTTAACTTCCCTATTCTTCGTTTGACATCTTTTTTATCCATACCCCGTAGGAAATTAAACCTCGTATGAAACTAATTTACATATTGTTTCTATTCCACAAGCACCTGATAGATGCGCTGAATTTATTATAAAAATGATTAATACTTTCATACGGGGTAAATATTTTCAGTTGTTATTATGATTAGGTCCTGGACTCTAAATAAATTATTACTATCTACATAGTCAAGAGTTTTTGTGTAGAAAATATTTGAATCATATATGACCCCGAGGAAATCTAATTTTATTTCCGCCTTATCTTATCAACGAAAACTCTCTGGTTTCCTACGGGGCATATCTCTCTTTTATTATAACTAGATATCTAATTACAATCAAAAAAATCGGAGATTTAATCTCCGAAATATTTAATATGTGTTTATTCTCAAAGGTTAAAATTTTTAAGGGAATTTACCAGCTTACTTTAATTGCCCGCCGAACACCCTTATATATGCCGACGGATTGAATACATTCAGTTGTAACAGTTAGAGGATCACAATCTACTCCGCCACGATCTATTACCGTAACTTGATAACATGCATCACCAGGATCAAAAGAAGATGGGCAAGGGCCTAGGGGACAAGGGTCTTCTGTATCACATGCTGTTCCACATATCGTGCCATTATTATCACCATCTAAATCTAAGAAGACGTGATAAGCGCAGCCAGAGTCATGTGGGTTTCTGTCATATATCTCTCTCTCAATGCCGGTATCTGCGGCATAAAAAGCGGCGACCGAATTACCCATTTCTCTTATTACTTTTATCTGTCCAATCAAAAGAGTGCTCAGAGATAAACCAATATCAAGCAGAATAAACATAATAACTAGCGCGAGATACACAGAAACACCCCGTTCTCTTATTATATTGTTATGTTGCGTCATGGTTACATATTCAAATTTCTCTGGGAGATTGTGGTCTGAATATTAATTTCGGGTTTAGCTGTTGTTTTTGGTTTTATAATTAAAGAGATGGTGACTTTCGGTTGTTGGTTCGGAATATTTCCAGCGATAATAAATTGAAGAGATTTAATTTCTAGATTATTTGAACTTAAAGGTAAATTGTCAATAATAACCGTGCCGGTCCTATTTTCTATTAATTGTTTATTATCTATACCACCTAAGTAAAATTCTTGGCAATCACCATACATGTTCCTAAATTTTATTGAATTAAGTCCACGGGAATTTGAATAATTAAAAGTATCCATACCACAGGTTCCATCATCTTTCTGAGCCATTCTTATTGACCTGCTCATATACTCTATAATGTAACTTGTATCGTCTAAAAGTTTTTGGGAGATTAAGGCTTTCGATTGGGATTGAATAGCAGAAACAAAAATACCGATAACAGACCCCATAACCAAGGCAAAAATAGTTATAGCAACAAGCATTTCGATCAGCGTAAATGCCTTATCCCCAGCTATTCCTTTCTTATTTGAATTATTTTTAAACTCCATATAAGTCTGTAGCTTATAGTCGGTGGTTAAAATTTCGGAATACAAAATAAAAAATACCAACTGAAAATTATCTCCATTTATATAAATTCTCTTGGGCGGTATATGAAAAAATTTTTTCCCTTTCCTCAAATTCAACCCTAATAATAATTCTTAGAGTACTAGAGGAGATTGATTCGATCGTAATTTTTCTTTTGAATTTTGTAGCAGTGCCACCAGGATTGTAGCCATAAGGGCCACTGATATCAGTATTTAAATAGCGCCCCTCGTTGTAAGGGGTAAGAACGGAAACGGAAGGGATAAAGGTATAATCTGCCTCACAACCTGTTGAACAATCAACTGCCGACGGGACCAACCCTTCGTTCCAAACACCTCCACCTACCCAATTTGTATCTCTTATATTTCTGACAATTTCTATTCCCTCTTGAGCTAAGTAAGCTGCTGTTAATTTTGGGAGAAAAATTGATGCCTGGATAAGAGTCCTATTTATCAAAAGTAAAGTAGCTATTAATCCTACAGTAATTACAAAGGTGGCAATGAGAACTTCCAATATAGTAAAACCATTTCCTATTGTCTTATTGTTAAATTGTTTCATTGTTAAGTTGAAAAAATCTTAGTCTATTATTTCAATTCTACCTGCCTTATTGACTTTGATAGTTTTAGTTTTTGAAGTATCTGTAATTAGGCGAAGGGTTATTATTGTTTCATCGCTTTCCCCCATTCCCGTCTTTATTTTTACAGCAGGATCAGGGGGTTTAAAATTGATACTCAAAGAGTTTGCCGGGGAAAGAGTTGATATCTCTACCCCCTTTTCTAGTTCAATATTATTTTCTACAGTAGTATCACCGCCGTCGTATTGTTCATTCCCACTAAGAGGAGGGTTGGTATCGGCATATATTAGATAAAAAGTATCGTTAGCATTACGAAAATAAATTCCGTATCCTCCGCTAGGAACCCCTACACCAGATATCTCTTTTGACGAAATAGCCATCTCTTGAACCCGGCGTATATCAGCTGCCAATTTAAAAACAGCCCTCTGGAGAGCAAGCTGATTCCCTGTCGCCCGATAGTTAAGCAAAACTATTCCTGTAAAAATTATAATAATACTGATGGCTACCAAAACCTCAAAAAGAGTAAAACCATTCTTTTTCATAAATTATTATAATTCCCAATTAAATCTGCCAAAATAAGCTTAAATACCAGTCAGCAAGAGTTCCTCCCCAGAAGAAAGCAACAAATGTCCCGACAACAAGAAACGGACCGAAAGGAACTTCACTCTTCAGGGTTTTCCTGCCAGAAATTATCAATCCTACTCCCATTATAGCTCCAATTAAAAAAGCTAGGAAGAGGGCAATTAAGATATTGGGGGAACCAAGCAATAAACCCATAAAAAAAGCTAATTTAGGATCGCCCCAGCCCATCCATTTACCGCGGGAAATTAAAACTATGGCTAGAAAAAAAGCTCCTGCTAAAAAAGCCGAGAATAATGGATTTAATAATGGCTGTAAATTTCCGATTTCTCTTAATTGTGGAACAACTACAGGGAGTGAAACGACCGGTTCGTATTTCCAATTTCCAAACAATTGATAAAGGAAAGTTATCCCAATGGCTGGATAAATTATCTTGTCTGGAATGATATAGTATCTAAAATCGGAAGCAAAAATGATGATTAAGATACAGGAAATAACTAGCAGAAAAATAGTTTTTAAGATCCAGGGGGTAAAAAAACCAGGAAGAAAAAACGCCATATTTTGGTAAAAGATGAAAACAAATAGAAGTCCGGTTGTAAGTTCTACCAAGGGATACTGCCAAGAGATTTTTCCCTGGCAATATCGGCATCTTCCTTTCAGGGTTAAAAAGCTCAAAAGAGGAATTAAATCTTGCCAGCTTAAAATATGCTTACATTCCGGGCAATAAGAACGACCAGTTAAAAAACTTCTACCCCCCCTTAATTTTTGCGTAATTCGTTTGGCTGTATCCCTTTCTTGAAAATCGGTGGGTGGTGAGTCAATTTGGAGACGATAAATTATTGAATTCAAAAAAGAACCAGTAGATGTTCCAAAGAGAAAAATAAAGAAATAGAAAATTAAACTTAGGTTCATTTTTTAATTATAGCATAAAAAAGGGCCGGCCCGCCTTAAGGCGGGCCGGATAACATTAGTTGTTGAAAAAAGGTTGAAAAAAAAGAAAAATAGGGACAGTCCCTAATTTCGGATGTTAACAATTGTTATGGACATCGGATGTCTCTATAACAAGTGCCAACTATTTGAAAAACATCTCCTTCGGCAGTTCTTCCTTGGCTGTCAACACAGAAATAAACATTAGGAACTCCGTAACGAGGATCAATTCCTTTCGAAGGTAACCCACCAAAGGCACAATACCTCCCGGATCTATAATCAATGTCGAAGTTAACATCTGTGTCCCTGCGTAACTCCAGACAAAGCTCCTTAGTTCTAGGGTCACAAATCCCAATACAATCCAGGCCGGGGGAACAACCTACTATCCCCTCATAATTTCCCGTATCCAAATAAATAAGTTCTGCCAGATTCTGAAGCCGAACTAAATTATTCTTAATATTGCCATCCTTCATATTGTTTCTTACTGATACTAATGCTAATAGTATAATCCCAGTTAGAGTACTAATAATGGCAATAACGACCATTATTTCAGCTAAGGTAAATCCTCTTGAGTTTTTTTTAATAAAACTTAAACAGATAAAGTTTTTTATTTTCTGCCGAACTGTTTTTATTAAAACCATATTAAAAAGTGAATTAAGTTTCTTTTTTAATTATACAATAAATATTTGAGACAAAAAACTAAAAGAAATCCCCTTCTCTTCTATTTTTATGTTTAACACCCGACGTTAAACGTCTGGGAAAACCAGCCTTGCCGGTAAGGGGATAAATTGTCGGAAGAATCTCTATTGCTTTTGGAATTATCCTGTATTTATTTCTTTAATCTATTCTTCGCAGGTAAAAACACCTGGCGGGCCCGGCTCGCAGTCAGGGTCGTCGCCATATCTTGCCGATCTTCCCATACCGTCTACACACCACCAACTCCCTAAATTTAACTGAACCTCTACGCAATAATTCTGGCCATCGCCAGAAACGGGAAAAGGATTGATTAGAACACCCCCCTGATTATCTATATCAACACACAGAATATCTAACGGAGGAGCAGTGACACCACAACTGAGACCAGTAAAACTATAAGTATTATCATCATAATAGACAGCAGCCGCACTACGAATTTGACCCATTTCGCTAATTATCCGAGCATCTCTTGCTTTTATTCTTGCATTAGCTAAAACCACTAAAACAATTCCGGCTAAAATCCCGATAATGGCGATAACCACCAACATTTCAATTAAGGTAAAGCCTTTGTGTTTTTGCTGAAACTTTGTAATATTCATTAGATTATATTAGCGTTTTTTAATTATAACAAAAAATAAAGAAACATAGGAAGGACTGGCTTTGTATTATTATAGCAAATTTAATAAATTCGGGGAAACAACCGACGAAGAGGTAGACGATGAATTCTTGAGGAAAATCACAGAAAAATTGGACTGAAATTAGGTTAAATATAAAATCAATCCTGCTCAAAAATTGAGAGCAGGATTGATTGCCGAAAAGAAAATCACGGCATTGATGTAGATACCAAGCATCTACACATCTAAGATCAGTCAAGAATAGGCTTGACACCAATTTTAGACACTAATTTCACTATTTTTCTATTTTTCCTGTTTGGGCTAACCGGTTATAAATTGCAACATTTAATTGCAAGAAGTAGCCGCAGCACAAGTTGCAGTTCCGGTTTTCCCGGCATCACCTATGCAATAAGTTACACCGCTATTCAGGACGGTGGAAACGCAATAATTAGCACCAGCAACGTCGGTCCAACAGATTGGCACTGCCGCAGTGCCATTTTGGCTGTCAATATCGCTATTAAGCGCTGATAATTGCGTAGAATAGGTACCGGCGCCAGTTTTTAAGGTACTGGCAGCAGCAGTAGCAGTGCATACGTTAATATAATTATAATCATCGCTCTGGACCATCTCGGCTATTGACCTCACTTGGGTTATATCTGCTTTTATTCTCGCATCTTTAGCTTTAGCCCTTGCGGTTCCTAAAGCTACCAAAACAATTCCAGCCAAAATTCCGATAATAGCGATCACGACTAACAACTCAATAAGGGTAAAACCACGGTGTTTTTTAGTAAATTTTTGTAACATTTTTTAGTTATTATTTTTAGCTGTTTAATCGACCTTTTTCAAATGTCTTTTTTTTATTATATCACATTTTAAACAAGTCAAGGTGTGGAAAACTTTTCACATTGAACCCACAACCTTGTAAAGAGTGAGGAAAACCGAGCCTATTAATCCGCCCACAACGACTCCTAGAAATATCATTGTTATGGGCACTATAAGACTTAGAGCACTCTCTAGGTTTCTATCTACTTCTTTTTGAAAGAAACTAACTAAATGCATCAAGGTTTGGTCTAAAGTTCCGGTTTTTTCGCCAACCAAAGTCATCTGGGTAAAAAGAGGCGGGAAAAGCACCGGATGTTTTCTTAAGACCGAGCTTATTGTATCGCCGGTTCTGACAGCGTCACGAGTTTCAAATATTACCTTCTTATAGGCTTCATTTCCGACAACCTCGCCAGAGATCTCTAAGGATGAGGCAATTTGAAGTCCTCCTGACATTAAGGTGGAAAGGTTTTCAGCTAAACGAGCGAGATAAATCATTTTTAATAAACTGCCAACGATCGGGACTTTTAAAGAAAACCTGCCAAAAAGATTTTTTCCTTCTTTAGTTTTTAAATACTGGAGAATAAATAAAATTAAAGTGGTAAAACCTATGATAATTACGATGAACCATTTTTTTATAAAATTAACAAAGCCAAAAATTATTTTTGTTAATAGAGGGGGTTCAACGCCCAATTCGTCAACAATTTTAGTTATTTGCGGAAAAACAAAAAAAATCATTATCAGAACAACTCCCAGCATAACAATAATTACCATAATAGGATAGAGAAGGGCGCCAAGCACGCGAGAGGAAAACTGATACTCTCTCTCTAAGTGATCGGATAAATAATCTAAAGAGCCCGTAAGTTTCCCAACCGTTTCGCCTGATTTAACCATATTTATGAAAAAAGGAGAGAAAACATCAGGAAAACGGGAAAGGGCCTTAGAGAGAGAAGTCCCACTTTCAACATCGTCTGCCATTTTTGCAATTTTTTCCCTAAAAAAAGCGTTCGAAGTCTGGGTAGTTAGAACCCTAAGGGCCTCAACAAGAGCAACCTTTGACTTGAACATAATTGAAAGCTGACGGGCGAACATCATTTTGTCTTTTTTTGAAACTCCCTGAAATAATTTTATTTCTCTGAGATAAACAGGACCAGACTTTCCTGCCTTTATGCTTATAACATAAAGACCGTATTTTTGTAATAGAACTAAAGCAGCTTCTTTGCTAGAAGCTTCAATTTTCCCCGCCTGGGTGTCTCCTGTTTTCGTTTTGGCTTGATATTCAAATTTCACAGAATTTGTGTTTGATATTTCTAGTTAATTAAAGGCGGTCTGAAAATCGAATTTCCATTATAAACCATCCGTGCCGGTTATTATCTTCGGACAAGTATTCTTAATTCAGCAACATTGGTGGAATAAATCAGGGCATTTTCTAGAGAAATTTCTTTTCTTTTAACCAAATCAGCTAAAGACCGATTAAGAGATATCATTCCTTCTTCGGCTGAAGTTTCGATAACCAAAGGAATCTCGTGAATTTTATTTTCACGAATTAAGTTAGAGGTAGCCGCGGTAGCTAACAACACTTCGCAAGCTGGAATCAACCCCCCTTTAGTCCTCGGAACAAGCCTTTGGGAAACTACGCCTAATAAGGAAGCAGATAACTGGGCGCGGACCTGAGCTTGCTGCTCTGGGGAAAAAGAATCAACGATCCTGTGGATACTTTGACCAGCTGAATTTGTATGTAGGGTGGCGAAGACCAGATGCCCTGTTTCGGCAGCGGTAATGGCAATAGATATTGTTTCTGGATCCCTCATCTCTCCCACCATTATTACGTCAGGGTCCTGACGCAGGGAAGCCCTTAGCGCTCTGGCAAAACTAGTAGTATCCTGATAAACTTCTCTCTGGTCTATAATCGATCTATCATCTCCAAAAACATATTCAATCGGATCTTCTATTGTTATTACGTGCTCTGATCTTGTATGATTTATTTCATCAACCATGGCGGCTAAAGTTGTGGATTTTCCGTGGCTAGAGGGTCCGGTCAATAAAACAAATCCCTGGGAAGCTCGGGTAAAAGCGTGTAGAATGGGAGGAAGATTTAATTCTTCAATGGTCCGAATCTTAGCTGGTATTAACCTACAGGCGACACTAACGCTTGCGCTCTGAAAAAAAACATTTACCCTGAAACGGGCTTTGTTCTCAAAGTTGTAGGAAAAATCAATATCCAATTGCTCAAGAAATCTCCGGCGTTGATCTTCTGTCATTAGGGCAAAAGCCAGGCCCTTTGTGTCCTCACCGGTTAATCTTTTTTCTCTTGTAAATGGCACCAATCTTCCTGTCATTCTTAGGGTAGGGGGATGACCAGCAGAAATATGAATATCAGAGGCTTGAGCTTGGACGGTAAGTTCTAATAGTTCTCTTAATTTATTAAAATAATCTGGCATATTTACTATTTTAAAACTTGCTTTATTTCTTCAACTATTTGGCTTGGCGTATAGTAAGACTTAATTAAGTATTTAGTTGCCCCTAGGGCTAATCCCTTTTCTACATCCTCTTTCTGGGCAAGGTTTGAAAGAACAATAACCTTAAGGTCTTTTAAGGATTCTGTTTTTTTTATTTCTTCGAGAATCCCCCAGCCGTCAATATTTGGTAAAACTATGTCCAAAAGTAAAAGGTCTGGTTTTAATTTTTTTATCTTCCTTAAGCCCTCTTTACCGTCAACTGCGACCTCAATATCAAACCCTTCGGTTTTCAACTTGGTAGTATATACATCAATTAAAAATGCGTCGTCTTCAATTAACAATATTCTTTTCATAATTAATTATAAATTTAATTTTTAGATTATTATATCAATTATTTTTCTACAGAAACCCTCATAATCTCTTCGATTGTAGTAAATCCGTCTAATACCTTTAAGACTCCATCTTGTATCATCGTTATCATTCCCTGGCGGATGGCTTCTTCTTGGATTTTAGCCTCAGAAATCTCCCTCAGGCAAATATTAGCCAACTCGTCTGTCATTCTTAAAACCTCAAAAACTGCAGTTTGGCCCGAAAAGCCGGTATTATTACATTTTTTACAACCCTTGGCTTCGTAAATCATTAGAGGTGAAGGTACTTTAACTTCTTTTTTTACCAGAGGCGGTAAAGTCTCAATTTGCCTTAATATGAGATCGCTATATTCTTTCTTGGGTTTTATTTTTTTCTTGCAGTCTGAGCAAAGTAATCTTACCAATCTCTGAGCTAATGCCATACACAGTGTTGTAGGAATTAAATAAGGTGCAACACCCATGTCAATCAATCTTGGAACGACCCCCACGGCATTAGTAGTATGTAAGGTTGATAAAACAACATGGCCGGTCAGAGTAGCATGGACAGCTAAGGCTGCGGTACTGGGGTCTCTAATTTCTCCCACCATAATAATATTTGGGTTCTGTCTGACAAGAGCCCGCATTCCAGCGGCAAAATCATAGCCTATTTCTGGTCTGGCTTGGGACTGATTGACGCCTTCTAAGAAGTATTCTACCGGATCTTCTATGGTTAAAATATTTACTTCTACTTTATTTAGACGCGAAAGCATTGCGTAAAGGGTGGTAGTTTTCCCGGAACTAGTGGGGCCAGTAACCAGTATTAGGCCATAAGGCCTTTCGAGAACCTCTTTGACCACTTTTAAATTTCTTCCAATCAAGCCTAGACCCTCAACGCTCTTTAGTCCTTTCTGGGGATCCAGGATCCGGATAGCCACTTTTTCCCCCAGGATGGTAGGAAAAGTTGAGACCCTGAAATCAATCTCATAATTGGCTACCCTAGTAGAAAAACGGCCATCTTGGGGGACTCTTGTTTCATCAAGCTTCATATCAGAAAGAATTTTTATCCTGGCAATAACAGCAGAATGAATTCTTTTTGGTAAAAATATGCTTGAATATAGAACTCCGTCAACCCTGTAGCGTACCCGGGATTTTTCCCGTAATGGTTCGATATGTATGTCAGAAGCCTTTCCTTCAACTGCATGCCTTATTATCACCGCCACTATCTTTATAACCGGCGCTTCTTCAACTAACCTTTCTACCTCGGCTATTCCTTCTCTTTTTTCTGTAATCTTTTTTTCTACTTTCAGTTCGGTTTCCAGTTCATCAAGCGCCCGAGAGACTTCACCTTTTAAAGTTCT
>Ga0315295_10000702_pt1 | contig 28892 bp, 23 predicted proteins | sample YL17G14_0_MG_FD_204453 | JGI IMG/M metagenome (GOLD analysis project Ga0315295, IMG submission 204453) | Sediment microbial communities from Yellowstone Lake, YNP, Wyoming, USA - YL17G14_0 | ecosystem: Environmental > Aquatic > Freshwater > Lake > Sediment | place: USA: Wyoming | collected... | reverse complement strand
TCTCGCCGGACCCGAACGTCATCCTGGGCGTCCCCTCGAAGCGCTTTCCCGCCGCCGAGCCTGCGAAGGCCCAGACGCTGGCGGCACGGCGCGAGCGCCTCGGGCCGAACCTCTCGGTGTCCTACCGGGAGCCGCTCAAGATCGTCCGCGGCTGGATGCAGTACCTCTACGACGAAACGGGGCGCGCCTACCTCGACGCCTACAACAACGTGCCGCTCGTGGGGCACAGCCACCCGCGCGTGGTGAAGGCCGTGCAGGCACAGATGGCGTTGCTCAACACCAACACGCGCTACCTGCACGACCAGCTGACGCGGTACGCCGCGCGGCTCACGGCGCTGATGCCCGAGCCGCTCCGGGTCTGCTACGTCCTCAACTCCGCGAGCGAAGCGAACGAGCTGGCGCTGCGGCTGGCCCGGACGCACACGAAGCACGACGACGTCATCGTGCTGGAGTCCGCGTACCACGGCCACACCACGGGGCTGATCGACATCAGCCCGTACAAGTTCGCCGGGCCGGGCGGTGCCGGGCCCAAGCCGTGGGTCCACGTGGCGCCGATCCCCGACGACTACCGCGGGCCATACCGCCGCGGCGACACGGAGGCGGGCCGGAAGTACGCGCGGCACGTGGCCGACATCGTCGAACGGGTCCGCGCCCGCGGCGGGGGCGTCGCCGCTTACATCGCGGAGACGCTGCCGAGCGTCGGTGGGCAGATAGTGTTCCCGCGCCACTACCTGGCCGAGGCGTACCGGCACGTGCGCGCCGCCGGGGGCCTGTGCATCGCGGACGAGGTGCAGGTGGGCTTCGGGCGACTCGGCACCCATTTCTGGGGCTTCGCGACGCAGGACGTCGTGCCGGACATAGTCGTCCTGGGCAAGCCCATCGGGAACGGCTTCCCGCTCGCCGCGGTGGTGACCACGCCGGAGGTGGCCGCTTCGTTCGACAACGGGATGGAGTTCTTCAGCACCTTCGGCGGCAACCCGGTGGCGTGTGCCGCGGGGCTCGCGGTGCTCGACGTGCTCGAAGAGGAGAGACTGCAGGAGCGGGCGCTGCGCGTGGGAAACCTTCTGCTCGCCGGATTGCGCGGGCTGATGGCGCGGTACCCCATCGTGGGAGACGTGCGCGGCTCCGGTCTCTTCCTCGGGGTGGAGCTGGTGCGGGACCGGCTCACGCTGGAGCCGGCCGCCGCAGAGGCCGCCTACGTGGTGAACCGGCTGCGAGAGTGCGGTATCCTCACCGGGACCGACGGCCCGCATCACAACGTCATCAAGATCCGGCCGCCGCTGGTCTTCTCCGAGGACGATGCGAACCTCTTCCTCGCCACGCTCGACGACGTGCTGCGGGAGGACGGTGCCGTCGTGGGCCTCGGACCGTCGTGAGACCGCGGCGCGCGAGCGTCCACATCGTGCGCATTGCGCCAACCATCGCGCTGCTCCTCGTCTGGCTCCTCGGCGCCGCGGCGTGCGCGCACCGCACACCGCCCCTCACGCCCCTGCCGCCGCTCCCCGTCACCCTGTTCGCCGCCGAGTCGCTCCGGGTGGACACGGTGGCCCCGGGGCTGGTCCACGCCTACCTCTGGTCCGCGCGCGGGCCGTGGGCGGTGCACGTGCTCGACGTGGACCTCGGCGCGTGCTGGTCGCTCGCCGCGGTGAAGGCGGGATCTCAGGCGGTGGGCCGCGAGCGCACGTCGGTGCTTCTCGACGGGCTCGCCCGGCCCTCGGCTCTTTCGAGCACGAGAGGGATAGAGGTGGGCGGCGGCGTCAACGCGGACTTCTTCTCGTTCGAGCCGCCCGGCGTGCCGGTGGGCCCGCACGTCGGCGCGGGGCGCGTGATCACGGGGCCGTGGGTCCGGCCCGCGTTCGCGCTCGACAGTGCGGGGCTGCCGTTCATCGGGATGCTCGCCACACCGGGCATCCTCATGCTCGGTGCAGCCACGGTACCGCTCGCGGGATGGAACCAGCCGCGCCAGCAGGGGATCGTCCTCTTCGACCGCGGCTACGGCCCAGCCACGGACACGGCGACCGGCGCGGTGGAGGTAGTGATGCTGGGCTCGCCCGCGCGGGTGGTCGGGGTGGACACGACGACCGCCGGGGTGGCCATCCCGCCGGGCGGAGCGGTCGTGGTCGCGCCGCGCACGGCGCCGGCGCATGTGCGCGCGCTGCTTGCGACGGCGGAGCCTGGTATCCAGGCGCGGTGGCACGTGGGGTTCATACCGATCAGGCCGCGCGAGGCGGTGGGAGGCTTCCCGGTACTCGTCGCCGACAGCGCCGCTCTCCCGGACCTCGACAGCGCAGGTGGCCCGGGGTTCGCTCCGGTGCGCCACCCGCGCACGGCGGTGGGCATCGCCTCGGGCGGGCGGCGGTTGCTGCTGGTCACGGTAGATGGGCGCCAGGCTCCCTACAGCGACGGGATGACCCTGCGCGAGCTGGCGGGACTGCTGCTGGTCTTCGGCGCCGCGGAGGCGCTCAACTTGGACGGCGGCGGATCAACGACGCTCGTGGTGCGGGAGCCTAGCGGTGCGCGGCGTGTCGCCAACCGGCCGTCCGACCGGGAGGGCGAACGCCCCGTAGCGAATGCGCTGGCGGTGGTGGGGCGCTGCCGGGTTCCATAGGAGTTCGGTGTGGCGGACGCCCTCGGCCGCCCCGCGGCGGCCCTAGCCGATCGGCACCACTCTGCGGGAGGCAGGCTGCGAACGGCCGACTCAGGCCCGGGCGTACCTTGCAATATGAGCGCCTAAGGCTCAATTTGCGATATGCCTAAGCGCCTCGGCCGGCCCCATCACGTTGCGCGCCTCACCGCCCTGTTGCGGCAGTTCCCCGTGGTCGCCGTGCTGGGGGCGCGCCAGGTGGGCAAGACCACCCTGGCACGCCAGGTCGTCGCGTCGAGGCGCGGCCCCACGGCGGTGTTCGATCTCGAGAATACCGAGGACCTGGCGCGCCTCGCCGACCCGCTGCTCATTCTGCGCCGCGAGCGCGGGCTCGTGGTCATCGACGAGGTCCAGCGCCTGCCGGACCTATTCAAGACGTTGCGCGTGCTGGTCGACGAACCCGGCACGAGGCGACGGTTCCTGGTGCTGGGCAGCGCCGCTCCGGAGTTGCTGCGTCAGGGCTCCGAGACGCTGGCCGGACGGATCGCGTATCACGAACTCGGGGGGTTCCGTCTGGACGAGGTCGGCGTGGAGCGGCTTGCGCGGCTCTGGCTGCGCGGCGGTTTCCCTCGGTCGTTCCTCGCTCGCACGGAAGCGGAGAGCGGGCGGTGGCGCGAGGAGTTCGTGCGCTCGTTTCTCGAGCGCGACATCCCGCAGTTGGGGCTTCGCATTCCCGCGCCTGCGCTGCGGCGTTTCTGGTCGATGATCGCACACTACCACGCACAGACGTGGAACGGCTCGGAACTGGCCCGCGCGTTCGGCGTGGCGCACACCACCGTTCAGCGCTATCTGGATGTGCTGACCGAGACCTTCATGGTGCGCCAGCTCCCGCCCTGGCATGCCAACCTTGCCAAGCGGCAGGTGCGATCGCCCAAGGTCTACCTGCGCGACGCGGGGCTGCTCCACACGCTGCTCGGCGTGCACACCGCACGGAACCTCGAGGGGCACCCGAAAGTCGGCGCCTCGTGGGAAGGGTTTGCGCTCGGGGTCGTCCTCGATCGCCTGGGCGCTCGCCCGGGAGAAGCGTACTTCTGGGGCACGCACGCCGGAGCCGAACTGGACCTCTTCGTCGTACGCGGAGGCATGCGGCTGGGCTTCGAGTTCAAGCGCACGTCGGCACCCACCATCACCGCCTCGATGCGAACGGCGCTTGCCGACCTGAAGCTGCAGGGCCTCGATGTGATACACGGCGGCCGGGAGACATTCCCGCTGAGCGACCGGATCCGGGCGGTGCCGCTCGACCGGGTCTGGCACGACGTGTCTCCCCTGCGGTAGCGCGGCGCGGACCGGCACCCCGGCAGGCTGAAGGGAGTGCCGGCTGGACCCTCCGCCGCCGCTCTGGCGCTGTATGCCGGCGACCGTCACTTCCACCCAACGCTCTGCCTACGCCTCCCGAAGCCCTGGTTTCTCTCCCCTCTCGAGCCTGATGATCGCCACCTGTGCCGAGTGGCCGAGGCGGAAGGGCAGGCCCCAGTAGCCGGTGCCGGGGTGGATATAGAGCAGCGAGCAGCCGCTGGTGTGCGCGCCCATCGCCAGCACGAGGAACGGATTGGCGAGGCTCCAGCCGAGGCGGGGGAAGGCGAGCTGGCCCCAGTGGGTGTGGCCGCTGAGCGTGAGATCTACGCCGCGCGCGGCGAGCGCGGGCCAGAGCGCCGGGTTGTGCGCGAGGGCCAGCACGAAGGTGTCCGGCGGCACCCCGGCCAGCGCGCGCTCGATGTCGGGTGCCGCGTCACCGCCGGTGCCGGGTCCGAACGCCGGATCGCCCGTACCCACCACCGCCAACAGGACTCCGCCGCGCGCGCCGTTCGCCGCGACTGTCACGGAGCGGTTCACCAGCACGGTGAGCGGGAGCCGCTCGAGCCGCGCCCGCACCTCGTCCCATCCCGCGTACACCTCGTGGTTCCCCGGAATGGCGTACACGCCGAGCGGCGCAGCGAGCGTCCCGAAGACCCGGCCATAGCCGTCCACGTCCGCGGGGAAGTCGTCGACTAGGTCGCCGGTCACGGCGATCAGCTCCGGAGAAGCGTCGCGGACGGCGAGTGCGACGCGCTCCAGGTACGGGCGCGAGGTGTGCGGTCCAACGTGGAGGTCGGAGATCTGCGCGATGGTCAGGCCTTCGAGCGCCGCCGGCAGGTCCGGGAGCGTGGCGACGAAGCGCCGCGTCTCGAGCCGTCGGCTCCCCGCGTAGCCGGCGACGAACAGCAGGGCGAGGGCGCCGCATCCCAGGGACAGCACCGCCCGGCCGGAATTGCCTGCGGCGCCGAAGGGGAGGCCGATGAGCGCGGCGGCTGCGGCGAGCGGGCCCAGCAAGAGCGCGGTGGCCTGCGCGTACCAGAACGGCCGGAAGACGAAGAGACGGACGGCCGTGCCGGGATAGCGGCGGGCAGCGCGCAGCAGGACCAAGGTGAGGATCGGCGCGACGGTGAGGAGCAGCGCGCCGGCGGTGGCGACCTTCGCGCCGCCGAAGAGGAGCGGGGCGAGGAGCGCGCCGATGATCGTCCAGCTCGCGGCGAGCCAGCCGAGCGCGATGGCGAGGAAGAGCGCGATCCTGGTCGAGGACCGCACGTGCCCGTCTTGGGATGCGTTGCCGCGATTCACGGGCGGGGAATCTACCCGCCTGACCAAGCGGTCTCTCTCGCGCCTTGGCGTGCCGGTGCAGGTCGTGCTACTGGTTGGGGCGTCAGCAGAGTTCGATGCGGGCCGTGTGTCCGGGGGCGTTCGCGAGGCGGCGGTCGCGGGTGAGCAGCGGGGCGTCCAGCGCCTCGGCCAGGGCGACGTACGTGGCGTCGTAGGCTGTCAGGTTGCGGCGCAGTTCCCAGACGCGCGGTAGCAGCAGCGTGTGCGGGTAGCGGCGGAGTGGGAAGTCGTGCAGGTCCTGCAGCGCTTCGAACGCACGGGCGGCCGTGAGGTCCCCTCGCTTCTCGAGTCGCCGCAGCGCGTGGGTGACCTCGACGTCCAGCAGGTGCGGGGCGCCGGTGTCTTCGCCGGTCTCGGACAGGCGCCGGGAGACTCCCGCGCCAGAGGTGGTGTCGAGGAGAAGCTCCAGGAACGCTGACGCGTCTACGATGATCACCGGCTGTCCCGTGCGGCTCGAATGATCGCGGCCGCCGACTCCTTCAGCCGCACCGGCGTACGCTTGGCCAGGCGTTCCAGCATCTCCTCCAACGTCGGTCGCTCGGCAAAGCGTCGCAGCTCCGCGAGGCAGTAGTCCGACAGCGACATGCCCTCAGTGGCGGCGCGCGCCTTGAGGGTGCGGTGCAATGGGTCGGGGACGTTCCGGATCTGGATCATGACTGGCATGTGCGTAACATGCGAACCTTCAAATCACATTGTCAAGACTCCGTACGGCACGATACCACCGGGCGCCGAGGACGCGTGTGCGAATTCGCGTGCTTCGGGGGTGAAACGTTGCGGTGCGGTGGCCGGTAGTGGGCCAGTTTGATCCGACTATCCGGGCGGTGCGTCGGCGCGTCAATGATGCTACGGGTCGGCGGGCGGGGGCGGGCCCCGGGTGAGTGGGGGGTGTTCGGGGCCGGCGCGGGGCGGAACGGGAACGGGCTACCGAGGTGGCCCGCCCGTGGCGAGGGCGGAGGATCGGTATCGGGCCGGAGGCGGGCTCCGGGATTGGCGGGCGCGTTCGACGCTCCGGGCCCGGTGCACGAGGATGCGGGTCATGACCGCCGGGTCGGTGATGATGGCCACGATGCGCATCGGCGCGGCGCACCGCGGGCACGCGAGGGGATCGACCTCGTAGATGCGCCGCAGCAACTCCGCCCAGCGGTAGCGGGTGGCCCGCAGGGACCAGCTCACCGGATCAACGATCGCGACGGGCTCCTCGACCGAGAGGCCAGCAGCCGTCAGCCGCCGGCCGTCAGAGGCCAGACGCGCTCGGGTCCCTCGGGTCCGGCTGGCGTACCAGCCGTAGTAGCGCGTCATCACCTGACCCGGATCGGGGATGTGGGCGAGGAGCCGGGCGAGGAACTCGAGCGGGTCCAGGGTCTGGGTGCCGGCCGTGGGCCCGTCGGTCTTGTCGGAGCGATAGCTGAGTTGCTCGGTGGCGGGGTTGTAGGTGAGGCGGTCCAGGGCGACGGGGTTGCGGGCGCAGTAGCGCGCGAGGCGGAGCGCAGAAGGACGGTCATCCTCGCTCACCCCGACGCCGGTATGGACGTGGAAGCCCGAGTGCGGCCACTGGAGCATCCCCTCGGCCTGACCCTCATCGAAGAAGCCGCGGCGGACGAAGAGCCGGAGCACGGCGCGGCGAAAGGCCTCGCTCAGGGCGACGCTATGGTATGCCGGCCAGCCGGGCCAGCGCACGAAGGTGCCGTCGGGCCGGAAGCCGCCGTCGGTGACGACGAGATGGAGATGGGGATGCCAGTTGGCCAGCCAGCGAGCCGTGGGTCTGGAGGCAGGCGATGATCCCGACCCGGAGGTCGGGCTCCCCCGTGGTGGCGCGGACGCCAGCGGTGACGATGCGGGCCGCCAGCCGCGCGAGATCGCCGAGGAGGGCCCGGCGGTAGAGGCAGTAGGGGCGGAGCCGCTTGGGGATGGTGAGTACCACCTGGCGGTGCGGGACGGGGGCGAGCAACGTCTCGTCCAGCCAGAGGGTCCAGCGGGCCAGCCGCTTGGCGTGGCAGCTGGGGCAGAAGTAGCGGCCCTTGCAGGAGAAGGCGAGCAGATACTCGTGGGCGCAGGCCGGCCCGCACAGTCGCCCGTCCGCGCGGCTCCAGGCTGCAGAGCACCTGGGATAGCGGGATCGAGCAAGCACGGCGCGGGGGCATTTCACCCGCGCAGCGGCCTCAGGGCCACCTCGTAGCGTAGTTGAAGCCACCGTGGCCGGTGGTATACTACGTGGGTCGTCGGCTGGCCGCGATTGAATTTCCTACACGGACGATTCGCCGTCTGGCCTCGGCCACGCGCGGCTGCAACTCGGGGTCGGCGTTCTTCCACAACTCGACGAACCACCGGTAGTGCTGGACGGCACGCGCGGTGTCGCCACGCGCGTCGTAGAGCTTCGCGAGCGTCTCCGTGACCCTCGCGCCGAGGGCGAGATCCGGTCCGACCAGCGCCCGCGCGCCATACGGGGTCCGGCGATAGCGGTCGTATTCGGCGAGGGCGGAGTCGGGCATGTTCGCCTCCGCGAAGGTAATGATCAGGTTGTTCGCGAGGCATTCCACGCAATCGGTCGCAGGCCCGTCGGGGAGCTGGTCACTCAGCCGGAACTCCCGCACCGCCTCGGTCCACTTTCGCTCGGCGCGTGCGATGGTGCCGAGCACGTTGTGAAGACTGGGCTCGCGAGACCGCAGCAGTGCCGTGTCCTTCACGTCGGACCGGTACCGGGCCAGCACCGCCCGCGCGCGATCGGGACGCCCCACATGGGCGAAGACCGATGCCAGGTACAAGTACGGACGATCCTCTGCCGCCCGCATCTCCAGCGGTGCCGTGGCCAGCGCGGCGTCGAGCTTCGCCAGTTCTGCTCCGCCCGCAATCCCGTGAGCTGCGAGGACCCCGACCTCGTCGATGGCCGCATCGAGGTGCGATGGCATCACGCCACGGGGGGAATCGGGGGAGCGTCGTTGCGCGAGCAACTCCCGCCACCGGCGGAGTTGTCCGGACGTCAGGGCATCGCTGGCCGCCCAGCGGAACCCGAAGCCGGAGTTGCGGGAGTCGGGAGAGCCGAGCGCACTGTCTGCGCCGTGCCGCAGACCCGGCACGTCTCCGCGCGCCCACTGGCCGTTCGCCAGTTGCTCCGCCACGAAGGGCGCGCCGGGGAAGCGTCGACGCGCTTCGATCAGCGCGGAGTCGAATGCCTGCAATTTCCCTTGCGCAAGCAATAGGTAGAGGACCCGAGTGAACGCAAGTTGGGAATTCGTGCGCCGGAGGCCGGCCGTGGCGATTGTCTCGGCCTTGGCGAACTCGCGACGCGTTGAGAGAAGAATCGCGTAGTTGACCCCAATGGGACCCGAGTCACCGGCGGAAAGCATGGCCTCGTAGACTGTCGCGGCGCGCGCGCGATCCCGACCGGGACCCGAAAAGAAATAGGTCGCCGTGATGCGATTGCGCTCTCTCGAAGGGAGTCGCTCCCGCAACTGGTAGGCGCGCGTGAACGCCGAGTCGCGGCTCGACGCGGGAAGTCCAGCGTTACCCATCGCGTTTGCCAGCAGCCGCCAGGCTTCCGCAAACGTGGTGTCGATGGCGACGGCGTCGCGCAGGAGTCTGACGGCCTTCCCGAAGTTGCGCTCGTAGGAGTTCGCCCGGAAGCCTTCGCTGTAGAGGCGGAGGGCTTCAATGGAACCCGTCGTCACCTGCTCGAGCGGCATCGACCGTTGCACGCGACGCAGCGATTCCCCCGCCTTCGCGCGCAGCTTGCGCGCCAACTCATCCGCCGCGTCGATGATTGCATCGGAGCCCTTCGCCGTCGCGCGGTACGACGCCAGTTCCACGCCGGAGTCGGCGGTCACCAGCCGCGCCGCCACAATGTAGCTCGTGCCGACCAGCGTCACGTCGCCGTCCACGATCGCCTTGAAGCCCTCCCGCTGGGCGATCTGCCGCGCGAGCGCGAGGTCGATGCGTGTCGACGCCCGCCGCTGCATGCGCTGCAGTGCGCCGGCGACCTCCGTCGCGGGGACGAGCGTGAGTACGCGCGACTCGCTCAAGCCGGCGCGCACGGCATCGCTGACCACCCGGCCGAGCGACGAGTCCGCGCCACTGACGCTGAAGTCAGTGAGGAGAATACGGTCCGTCGCGCCAAGTCTCCCAGCGGCGAGGAGCGACCCGAACGGCCCGATCCCCGTTGCACGCAGAAACATGAATGCGGCGATCACCACGATGAACGTGCCCAACGCGTACGCGCCGCCTCGCGCTGTCGTGTACCAGCTGACGTGCGGCGCGGCCTTCAGCGCCATCGTCGCCATCGTGCCGTGCGCGCCCATGCTGGGCGTCCCGCCCGGCGTGTATGTCGGGGTCATGGTCAGCGCGCGGTGCGTCACCCGATGCACGTACCCGGTCCACAACACCACGGGGAGCACCAGCGCCATCACGCCAAGCGATCCGGGAAAGACCCAATCGGGCAGGCCGATGCCGACGATAGCCGCCTTCGCCAGCACCGCCACGACGACGAAGGCAACGGCGTAGATCGCCAGGGCCTTACGGAACATCCCGGGTCCGCCGAGCAGGATCGGCGGCATCGCCGGCATGCCGCCGCCGCTGGTGATCGTCTCGAGCACGCGCACGATGTCGGCTGCCGCCTGCGGCCGGTCATCCGCGCTCTTCGCCAGGCAGCGCATGACCAGTTCGGCGAGTGACGCGGGGAGGTCGCTGCGCAGGTCGGTGATCGGCCGCGGCGTCTCGCCCATGTGCGCCGCGAGCATCCGCTGCGGCGTCCGGTCGGCGAAGACGGGCTGGCCGGCCAGGAGCTCGAATGCCATCGCACCCAGCGAGTAGATGTCGGCGCGATGGTCGATGTTGGGGTCGCCCGCCGCCTGCTCGGGTGCCATGTATGCCGGCGTGCCGATGGACGTCCCGACCTGCGTGAGCGTGGCCGCACCCGACGCCGTGCGCGCGGCGCTGATGGCCTTTGCGATGCCGAAGTCGGTCACCACCGCCGTGCCCTCGGACAGCAGCACATTGTCGGGCTTGATGTCGCGATGCACAACGCCGTGGCGATGGGCATACGCGAGCGCCTTCGACACGTCGCGCAGGACGCCGATCACGGCGGTGATCGCCAGTGGCCCGCGCGCCAGATGCGCGCGCAGCGACTCGCCTTCCACGAACGGCATGGTGTAGAACGGCAGGCCCTCGGTGTCGCCCGCCGAGAGCACCGGCACGATGTTGGCCTGCTGCAGGGCGGCGGCCGTCTGGATCTCGCGCTCGAACCGCTCGACGCTGAGCCCCTGCGCGAGATCGGGCGAGAGGACCTTGATGGCGACCCGACGCTTGAGGCGGACATCCTCCGCTTCGAAGACGCGGCTCATGCCGCCGCCGCCGAGCTCGCGCTCCAGACGATAGGCGTCTCCAAGCGACTTCTGCAGCTGCGCCCGCAAGTCGGCGGTCAAGGGACACTCCTCGTTCGGAGGGGTCGTAACCCACAGAAGGTATGCCTTCGCCGGGTGAACGGCCACACAGAAAGAAGTTCCTTCGTATCGGTCCGAGTATCCGGGCGGTGCGTCGGCGCGTCAATGATGCTACGGGTCGGCGGGCGGGGGCGGGCCCCGGGTGAGTGGGGGGTGTTCGGGACCCGGCGGGGTCCTGGCTCAGGGCTGAACCGGGCGGCGAGCGCCGGGCGGTGAGCGGCGGGCACGCCGAGGGGCCCCGGATCCGGACGTGGGCGCGGGGCGGAACGGGAACGGGCTACCGAGGCGGCCCGCCCGTGGCGAGGCCGGAGGATCGGTGTCGGGCCGAGGGCGGGCTCCGGGATTGGCGGGCGCGTGCGACGCTGCGGGCCCGGTGGGCGAGGATGCGGGTGATGACCGCGGGGTCGGTGATGACGGCCACGACCAGAGGCTGTGCGTCGCGTACCGGAGTCCGCCTGGCGCAAGCCCGTTTCTTCCGCGCCACATCGCACCAAGGGCAAGAACGCGGGACCAGCGAAGACACCGACCGGGGCAACCGGCAACGCCTGCCCAAGTGCCAAAGCACGGCCTGCCTTGCCCAGCGCGTTTGCAGCGGGTCCGAGGCGAAGCTCAACCGCGAGCCTCACGAACCGCTTGGCTGACGCACGCCGGGCGAATGATGCGAGCACCGGCGCTCAGTGCTGCACGTCCAGGTTGGCCCTGATGGTGATTGGGGCCAGCGACCGCTCGAACCGCGTGAGGCACTCCCGGAACAGGAGATCGAACTCGCCCGGGGTCCCGTAGCGATGCCACTCGACAGCGACGTGCACCCGGCGGTCGCCCGTGCGCCCGCGCCCATCGGCAGCGCGGGTCTCGCTCAAGCGGATGAAGGTGTCGGCTCCGATCGCCGCGGGCCGGAGATCCGGCGTGGAAGGCACCCGCGCCAGGCGGTCGGCGGCATCCACCGCGAGGGTGACCAGGATGGCGACATCCGTCTCGTCCGCCAGGGCCTTGAGGCCATAGACGAAGGACTCGGCGTCCGGTCCGAGGTGCTCGTCGCATCCATCGATGACCACGAAGCCGTACTTCCCCGTCTCTTCGCTGTCGCGCACGATCGCCCGCAGCGCGTCCAGGCTGGGCGTCCCCCCACCCATGAAGTACAACGGCGCGACCGACAGGATTCCCGCAGCCCGGGCAAGGGGGAAGTAGTCCTCTTCGTGAAGGCGATCGCGCACGCGGGACGCGAGCTTCCAGACCGGTAGCCCGGAGCGCAGCGCGAGGGCCCGGCTCGTCAACTGTCGCCCGTCCTGGTCGGCCGCGACCACGAGCGTCGGTTCCCCTTGCTCGGCAGCGGCGATGGCGGCAGACATCGCGAGGGTCGTCTTCCCGATGCCGCGAGTCCCCGAAACGAGGGCTACCTGGCCTGTCGTCCACCCGCACATCACATCATCCAGGTCGGGAACCCCCGTACGGATGCGCTTGGCGCCCGGTCCACGACGCTGCTCGTCTTCCAGGCGCTCCAACACCGGCCAGAGGAGGTCCTTGCATCGCGTGGGGCGTTGGATCTCGCCCGGCAGTTGCGCGCAGGCGAGGACCGCATTCGCAATCTCGCTCATCGTAGATTCCCTGTTGGCCGTCGGAGGCAAAGCGACTCGAAGGGCCGTTGGTGCTGCTTGGCCCTCCGCCCTTGCCATAGTAGTAACGTGGGACTGCGCGTACAACAGGTTCCTGTTGCCGGCACTTGTTGATGGCAAGACAGTGTTCACCGATGCTATGGAGTTGACCATGGCTCGCGGACACGTCACTCTGGGGGAGGAGGCGGTCGGCCTGATTCCCGAGCCGTCAACCGTCCTCCGAATCGCGGCGAGATCACCCAGGCGCCAGCAGGAGACTTCCACGTGATACCAGGACCGGAGGAGATCGTGGCGTGCCCGCATTGCGGGGGCCTTGGGAAGGTCGCGACCCTGCTCTCCGGCAACACCTTCGGCGCCCGCGTCTGGACTGATGGCAAGCAAGTCGCCCCGATGTTGCCGAGTCCGCCCGCGGTGGCAAGGTGCTCCGGTTGCCGGAAGTGCTACTGGCTGGCTGACGCTGAACGCGTGGGCACCATTGGCTCAAGGCGCGTGGGATCTGGGATTGTCGACCCTGCCTGGGCTGCGGCCAGAAAGGTCGAGGAGCCATCGGAGGAGGAGTACTATGCGGCCCTAGCACAGGGACTTGCAGTGAACCGTCAGCAGGAAAGGAACTTGCGTGTCTTGGCGTGGTGGAGAGGGAACGACGCCTTCCGCGACACCTCCCGCGTGCGCACAGGGAACATCGCCCCGACCTCAGGTGGTCGCACGGAGAACCTCAAGGCTCTTGCGCGCCTGTTGGGCGAGAAGGACCTGGACGATCGGATCATGAAGGCAGAGGTACTTCGGGAGCTCCGGGACTTCGACGCCGCCATAGACATCCTCGCAGCTATCGGGTCACCCGGCTACGAAGCCGTCATCCGTCAGCTCCGGTCCCTGTGCGAGAGCAAGGACATGTGTGTTAGGGAGCTAAGCTTCGGCGATGCCTAGCCAGGGCAATCGCCTGCGGGCGCGGGGACGTTCGTAGCCCTGCTGGCCGCTAGCTCCGGCTACGGGTAGCGCAGGGCTTCACCATTTGGATTGGCGGGGCCTCGCTTCGTTGCCCAGCCGAGCCGGCCGCAGATCCGGCCGCTCGTGGCGGGATTGGCGGCCGCGCCGCGGTCGCTGGAGCGCATCGCGGCGTTGGGCGGGCTCGAGGACGGTCATCCGCTGGAGGTGACGGTGGTGCAGGCCGACGCCTTCGTTGCGGAGGGCGCGCGGCGGGCGTCGTACTGGGACTGGTGTCATCCGGAGCGGTACGCCGACACGCTCGTCTTCCTCGATCCCGACAACGGCTTTGAGACGCGGACCCAGCGCGGACCCAAGTGGGTGCGGCACGCTGAGGTGAAGTGGCTGTTGGAGCGGCTGCCGGAGAGCGCCGCGGTGGCGGTCTACCAGCACCGGCCCCGGCGGCGCTGGGAAGAGCTGTTCGCCGAGCTGGCGGCGCGGCTGGACTACGCGTCGAACGTGCAGGTGGTGTACGAGGCGAACCTGGCATTTCTGCTGTTGTCCGTGACCGCCGGGGTGGGCGGGCGGCTTGGGCATGCGGCGGCGCGTTACGGCAGAGGCCGGGCCAACGTCAGCTCCGCGGCTCTGAGGCGCGGCGCGCAAAGCGACTAGGACTCAAGACGGCCCCGAAGCACGACGCACGAGCCCACGACTCTGACGAGGCCAAACGCGTGGCAGATGCTCCGCGCGCGTCTCCTACAGCCCCAGCTTGAAGCCCAGTTCCTCAGCAGCTGCCGCCGGCAGCGGAACTGCGCAGCTGGAATCCTCCGTGATCAGTCGCCCCACATCGTCCTGATCCATCACGATTCGGAACCACTGCTCCCGTTCGGACATGACCCGGAACTGCCGCTCGTATGGATAGGAAATTCCTTCGCACCGGTCGGAAACTGAGGGTGATGGTCGGCGCGTCAATCACGCAGTAGGTTGCTGCGCGGGGGCGGAACCCGGGTGAGTGGGGGCTGTTCGGGGCCCGGCGGAGTCCCGGCTCAGGTCTGAAGCGGGTGACGAGCGAACGGCGGTGAGCGGCGGGCACGCCGCGGGGCCCCGGATCCGGACGTGGGAACGGGGCGGAAGGGAACGGGCTACCGAGGCGGCCCGCCCGTGGCGCGGGCGGAAGAGCGGTGTGGGGCCGGAGGTGGGCTGCGAGATCGCTGGGCGCGTTCGGCGCTGCGGGCCCGGTGCACGAGGATGCGGGTGATGACCGCCGGGTCGGTGATGACGGCCACGATGCGCATCAGGGCGGCACACCGCGGGCACGTCAGGGGGTCGACCTCGTAGATGCGCCGGAGCAACTCCGCCCAGCGGTAGCGGGCGGCCCGCAGGGACCAGTGCACCGGATCAGTGATCGCGACGGGCTCCTCGACCTCGGCGCCTCCGGCCGCCTGGCGTCGCCGCATCCCCCGGGTCCGGCTGGCGTACCAGCCGTAGTAGCGCGTCATCACCTGACCGGGATCGGGGATGTGGGTCAGGAGCCGGGCGAGGAACTCGAGCGGGTCCAGGGCCGCGGTGCCGGCCGTGGGCCCGTCGGCCTTGTCGGAGCGATAGGTGAGTTGCTCGGTGGCGGGGTCGTAGGTGAGGCGGTCCACGGCCAGGGGGTTGCGGGCGCAGTAGCGCGCGAGCCGCAGCGCGAACGGACAGTCAGCCGCGGCGGACGAAGAGCCGGAGCACGGCGCGGCGGAAGGCCTCGCTCAGGGCGGCGCCGTCAGAGGCCGGCCAGCCGGGCCAGCGCACGAGGGTGCCGTCGGGCCGGAAGCCGCCATCGGTGACGGCGAGATGCAGATGGGGATGCCAGTTGGCCACCGAGCCGTGGGTCTGGAGACAGGCGATGATCCCGACCCGGAGGTCCGGCTCTCCAGTCGTGCTACCTGGAGCTCGATCGGCGGGGGGTCGTGAGAGGTGCGGAGCCGGGCTGCGATCCTGCGGTCCGGGCGTGCCGGGAGGCGCTTCCGTCCGCCTTGCCGCTGGAGCTGAGGCGGCTGGTCCCGCAACTGCCAGCGGCGGCACCGCCGCGCGGCCAGGTTTGGGAGGACACGCTGGCGTTCGACGATGGCGCGCGTCAGCGTGGTCTGTGCGGCTCGGTGGTGACGTCCTACCGCGTGAAGGGGGACACTGTGATCGGCGGGAGCCGGTTCTGGGTGGTGGCCTGGCGAGCTGTTCGCCGCACGTACGCTACGGTCCCAGGGTTCGCGGGGCTCGTGCCCGGCGTACCCGTCGAGGAGCGTGGAATGGCGCTTGTCGAAGAGGGGCGGCGGGTGCCGGTGTTCGCGATGTGGCTGGGGGGGGGCCGCCGCGCCGCCCGCGCTGCGAGCGGCGGGCGTGACGGGCAAGGGCTTTCGCGGGCGGGCGTATCTGGCGGGCTCCCTCGTGGAGCGGCTCCTCTCTCCGGAATGAAGGAGCGTTCGTAACGATTCCTCTGCTGCCCTCGCTCGAGGGACTGCTGGTGGCGCTCCTGGTGGGCTTCCTCATCGGCCGGAATCGGGAGCGGGCGGAGGCCCGCAAGGGCCGTGATGTCTTCGCCGGCGTCAGGACCTTCCCGCTGATCGCGCTGGCCGGGGCGGTCCCAACGCTCCTGATGCCGGTCGCCGGTCCGGCGCTGGTGGTGGCGAGCTTCGTGGCCGTCGCCGCGGTAGCGGTGGTCTCGTACCTCCGCACGTCGGCGCAGGGCGACATCGGTGCAACGACTGAGGTGGCCACGATCGCGACTTTCCTGTTGGGGGCGCTGGCAGGCAGCGGCCAACTGGTCGCGGCCGGTGCGACGGGCGTGGCCGTCGCCATACTGCTCGTCGCGAAGCCGCGGCTCGAGGCGTTCTCGCGAGCGCTGACCTCGGACGAGATCCGCGCCGCGCTCGAGTTCGCGGTGATATCGGTCATCGTCCTGCCCCTGCTCCCCCGGTGCGGCTTGGGCCCGTGGGCAGTGCTGAACCCGTTCGAGATCTGGATGGTAGTCGTCCTGGTCTCGGCGCTCTCGTTCGTGGGCTTCGTGGCTATGCGCCTGCTCGGGGAGCGGCGGAGCTTGGCTGTCACCGGCGCCGTGGGCGGCCCAGTTTCCAGCACCGCGGTGACGCTCGCGATGGCGGAGCGCTCGTGCGCCGACCAGGATATCGCTCGCGCGGCGTCGTCGGCCGTCGTGCTCGCCTCGTGCGTGATGAGCCTACGGATCGGGGTGCTCTCAGGGATAGTGAGTGCCGGGATCCTGCCACGTCTGCTGCCGGTGGTCGGCGCGATGGCCGTGGTCGGTGGGATCGGAGCCTGGTGGCTCGCGCGGACGGCGCCGGGCGAGGCGGTGACCTCGGGCACGCACGTCGGCAATCCGTTCAGCCCGAAGGCTGCCCTGACCTTCGGTGCGATCTACGCGCTGGTCCTTCTCGCCGTCCGCGCCGCCCAGGAGACGATAGGCGAGGGCGGGACCTATGCGGCCTCCGCGCTCTCGGCAGTCGCGGACGTCGACGGCCCCACGATCGCCTTCAGCCGGCTTAGGCCGCTCGCGGACGGGTGGCGGACGCCGGCGGCTGCGGTAGCCGCGGTGGCGAACACGCTGGCGAAGCTGGGGCTCGGCGTCTCGCTGGGCGTCGGCCGATTCCGGCTGCAGATGGCCGTTGTCCTCGGGCTGATGGCGGCGGCGGGCGCCGCCGCCGCGGCGGCCGTGTACCTCCGGTTCTAGGGCTGTTCGTGCGCGCGAGGACCGTGGGCTACTGGCAAGCCTGTGTGCACCTCGCCGTCTTCTTCGGAGCATCGCTCTGAACCAGACGTAGCTGTGATGGTCATCAGCACCGGCGCAGGCATGCTTACCACGCTCACAACCCGCTGCTGAGGAGGCCGTTCCCAAGGTTCAGCTTGCGCCGCTCGTCGCGGACTGACCATATATTGCACCCGATGACTGGCGCTGCGCTGATCCGCTGGACCGCTCGCACGGCTGCGTGTGCCGCACTGTGCTTGTCGGCCTCCTGCGGCGACGTGCTGGGTTCGCTCGGCTTCGCTCGACCCGAACTGTCACGCCTTTCGATCAGTGATTCCTTTGCACGCCTAGTGCAGGGCGGGCTGCTGTACGTGGATGGATTTCCCGTCGATACCTCCTTCCGTCTGGATCGGCGGGATCGCGTGCTCGTCGAGTTGGTCACGTCTGCCGGGGACCGCGAGACGCTGAACCTGTTTCGTGCGAAGTGCCCGCCCCGGGCGCGTGGCCCCTACTACGAGTGCTTCCAGTACAGCATGATGATGCGGGGCGGCAGTACCGCGCAGGACGTCGCGCCTCTGGTTCAGGCCGCCGGCGATCGGTTCACCTACGTTTCGGAGAGTGGAGCCTTGGCGAACGTCACGGTGTTCGACGCGGGCGCGACCATTCCGCACGCGCAGGCTGCGCGCATCTGGCCCGGGGTATCACTCGTGCTGCTCTCTCAGACCGCGTGGCCAGCAGAGGCCCCCCCCCCTTCCGATCGTCGCGGATGGCTCCGGGCTCCAATGCGCGTGGATAGCGGCGCAGTCCGGCTCGCGGACGGCGTGCTCCAGGTTCGCAGCGGCGACACGATTCGTGCTCGGTATACCCAGCCCAGCGGCAGCGTGCTGACGTCGCCGCCGGCGATCGTACCGTAGGTGAACCCAAGAGCATTGTCGATCGGCTTGGCGATGTGCGTCGTGCCGCTCGCCCACCCGGCGACGGCATCGGGCCAGGCATGCGTGGATCCGAACGCGGTCCGCGCGGGCGGCTCGGTCGGCATCTCAGTGGCCCGGTATTCCTACGCCACCGCCTTTTCTGTCTCGGCCGCCATCGGCAGCCGCTGGCGCGGCTCCGTGAGCGTCGGAACCACGCGCGACCGCGACTTGCGCGTCAGCGCGACCACGCTGGGCGCCGATCTCCTTCGCGTGGTGCAGTTGGGCGGAACGGGCCGCTTTCAACTGTGCCCGCAGCTTGGATTCGCGGCGGAGTTCGGACCCCGCTATGAGCTGCTGACGCCTGACGACGACGTTCGCAAGACCGCGTGGAGTGCCGGCCTCCAGGGGCGCCTCGCCCTCCACCGCACCACCGCCATTCACCTCTCGATTACGGGTAGCTACCGTGTCTGGCGAATGACGAGCCGCTACGACCACCTCGGCGTGCGCCTGCGCGAGGTCACCGACACGTACAGCACGCTTCGCGCCGGTGTCAGCATTACCTACCGACGGTGGCTCACTCTGACACCGGAGATCGGCACTACTCAAGGCCTCATCCCGCCGGATCGCGGCCAGGACGAAGCAGCGCCGTTCGGGCACGAGAGCGGAGAGACGAGCCTGTCGCTCTCGTTGGCAATTGCGCTAGGGAAGCGCGTTGCGGCGCACTGATTGCCCCGCTCCTAGCGGTGACCAAGACCGGCCCATAGCTTCATCGGAACCCTCCTCCGCGGGGAGACTATGACCCCTCATCGCGCCGTCCGCCGAGCGGCCGTACTATCGTTGCCGTTCGTGTTTGCAACTTGCAGCGACGATCAGCGCCCCCCAACTGCAGGCAATCCGGTCGAAGCCAGCGTGTCCTCCATGTTGACGCCGGAAGGCGCCATCGCGCGGTTCCCGGAGATGCTTGACTTCGTTCCGGGGGCGCGTATCGCATCGGCCGATGACCCGCTGCCGCCGGCGCTCAGCGAAGACGATCTGGTCGCGGCGGTCGCGCGGGCTGGCGGACACGTGATCATTGGACTCAAGAGTCCAGGAGACCACCGCACCGCTGAGACCGGAGAGACCCCGGGCATCAGCCGTGGCAACGCGCTGGCGGCGCGGGCGTCGCTGCGCGCAGCCGGCGTGGAGATCACGCGGACGTATCGTCACAGCAGCGCAGTGGCGGCTACAGTCGATCCCGAGCGCGTCCGGGTGCTGCGCCACTTGCCCGGGGTAGACTACATCGAGCCGGTGTCCAGCGGCACGCTGCAGAGTCAGGACACGACGTGGGGCCTGCGCAAGATGTACGTGCCGCAGATCTGGACCGGGGGGTTCTGGGGTCCCAGCGTGCGCGGCCAGGGCGCGTTCGTCACCATCCTCGATGCCGGCATGGACGAGATCCACCGCTGGTCGGGAGACGGGCCGGCCAGTCTCTATTCCGACTGCTACCACGTCGAAGGCATGCCTCCCGGCCATAGGGACTGCTACAACCACAGCTCCGGAGGGGGGCTCGACGGACACGGCGTGCACGTCGCTGGCATCATCAACGGCGCCGACAACGGCAGCGGCTGGATCGGCATGGCGCCGGACCTGGCGCGGTTCGCGAGCATCAAGGTCTGCGCCCCTGGGGTGGGCTGCCCCGACGACATGGTCGCTTCCGGTCTCGACTGGGTGCTGGGCCAGACAACGCCCCGACGCATCGTGAACATTAGCCTCGGCTTCTGCCAGGACTTCTACTACATCCGGGAGTGGGTGCGGAAACTCGACTCGGCCGGAGTTGTCATCGTGGCGTCGGCCGGCAACTACCGTCCAGGGCAGTCCTTTCCAGACGCCTGCCCTGACGGCCAGGTGGACAACCTACCGAACTGGCGGACCAGCGTGATGTACCCCGCTCGGTATTCCCCAGTGATCGCGGTTTCCGGGACAACCCCTGACGACGCCTTCGCAGTTCCGCCTGCTCCGGGCGCGCCAACGCACGGCGGCGGCGGCGCTGTTGACTGCGGTGGCCTCGAATGCGCCGCTACCGCCAACGCGTGCGGCGCTGGCTCACGGTGGGGCGGGGGAGTCGACATCGCAGCGCCCTTCTGGGATACCAGCATGGTCCGGGCTGGCGCGTACAACGTGCAGTGCGGCACGTCAATGTCCGCGGCGTTCGTTTCCGGTGCGGCGGCGCTAGTGTGGTCGCGGTTTCCCACTTACACGGCCGCACAGGTCAGGGAACGATTGCTCAGCACGACGGTACCGCTCTCGCCGGACTCCCAGTTCGGCAGCGGCCGCCTCAATGCGTTCAACGCCGTCTATGGCTCCGCGCTGCCGCCCTCGTTCATGGTGTCGGTCACGGGTCCGGATGAAGTGCGACCATACGCCGCCTGCGTCTTCCAAGCGATTCCCAACAACGGCATCGAACCGTTTTCCTACACCTGGACGGCTGACGGAACACCGGTCGGGAGCGACTCGCCATTCTACCGGCATCCCGCCGGTACAAACGGTTTCGAGCTGGGGATCACTGTCACGGACGGACAGGGAAGAGTTGGGAACAACATCTTCTCAGTTTCCGTGAGCTACAGTGCGCCGGAGTGCCTCGACCAGTAGATGTCCGCAATTCACGAGCGAGGGTCGGGTGGGAGCCTGACCCTCGCTTGTTCTAGCGCTGGCCGTTCGCCAGCAGGCCATCACGTCCCGGATCGAGTCCACGGGAACGACGAGGTGCTCGCCGCTGTCGCGCCGCAGCGCTTCGAGGTAGTGCGTGCCCGCCTCCCTGTACCAGGTCCGGGGTTGCACCTCGACCGATCCCTCGTCTAGGACCAGCCGAACGACGCCGCGGGGAATGACCGCGGCCTCGTGTTTCCGATAGACGTGGAAGGCGGGATCCGCGGGCATTGGACCGGTCTCCCTGGTGCGGCGGAGTGGACGGTGCGGCCGTGGAGTGTGCGTTCTCTGAATTCTGACCGATGGATAGGAACTTCCTTCGTCCCGGTCGTCCCGATGCGAGTAATCCGGGCGGGGCATCGGCGCGGCAAGGACACAGCGGACCGCTACGGGTCGGCGGGCGGAGCCGGAACCCGGGTGAGTGGTGGGTGTTCGGGGCCGGCGCGGAGCGCGGCGGGGCGCTGAAGCGGGCGGTGAGCGGCGGGCACGCGAGGGGCTCGACTTCGTAGATGCGGCGCAGCGACTCCGCGCCGCAGTAGCGGCCCGCAGGGACCAGTTCACAGGATCGGTGATGGCGACGGGCTCCTCGAGCGAGGGGTCGTAGGCCGTCAGCCGTCGGCCGTCAGAGGCCGGACGCGCGAGGCGGGCTCGGGTCTCCCCCGGGTCCGGCTGGCGTACCAGCCGTAGTAGCGCGTCATCACTTGGCCCGGGTCGGGGATGTGGGTCAGGAGCCGGGCGAGGAACAGGGGCGGGTCCAGGGCCGCGGTGCCGGCCGTGGGCCCGTCGGTCTTGTCACGACCGCGGGGACGACGGCGCGCCACGGGCCGTAGGTGGGGGCGAACCGCTCGTCGTAGACCAGGCTCAGGTGCCGGAAGCGGCGCTCGAGCAGGCCATGGAGCGGGGATTCCCGCGGCCGGCGCGGCCGGTAGAGGCCCGGCGGCGCGCCGAGCCGGGGCCCCTGATGCTCCTGGTGCGCTGCGACGGCCGGCGCCGCCATCCTCCCGCCCCGGTGAGCGAGCGGGCAGGATGGAGGCAGCCGGGACCAATCACGGTACCCGACCTATGCGCGCAGGATCATTCTGCCGCTACGCGGCTGCGTCGAGGCGGTGGGCCCGGCAGCGCCGCCCTGCCCCGGTCCTACTCCTGCCGCAACGCCAGCATGGGATCGATGGCGGCCGCGCGGCGCGCCGGGGTCCAGGTCGCCAGCATCGCGATACCCAGGAGCACCGCGCCGGAGGAGGCGGCGCCGAGGGCCCTGCGGATCCCGATCTCGGGCGTACGCTGCGCCACCGAGTACGCCACCACGCCGAAGATCCCCACCGAGGCCAGGCCCGGCGCAAGCAACCCGAAGACGCCGAGGGTTCCGCCGATCAGCCCGGGAGAGGCGGTAGCTATGGATGCAATTCCGTTGGTGTACAGATTCGCACTGCCAGATTCCCGTAACGTCTGGTGTAGGCGGGATCGCCGGAGGGCGTCACCAGGAAGTTGCCTCCCTTCGGGTAGAAGATGCGGAAGAGCTTGAGCGCCGAGCTGTCAAATGCGCCCAGGTCCCACTTGCACTCGACGGCGGCCACCTCATCGCGCCGGTGGGCCAGGACGAGGTCCACTTCGTGCCCGGCCTTGTCGCGCCAGTAACGGATGGGCGTGTCCTGGAAATGGGCCTGGAGATGCTCCAGAACCAGGTGTTCCCAGAGCGGGCCGAAGTCATCCGGGCGCAGCGGATCCCAACCGCGCGCAAAGCTCACGAAGCCGGTATCGAAGGCATAGACCTTGGGCTGCTTGATGATCTCGTTCTGGCCGCCGCCGTGGAACGGACGCAGCACCGCGATGGCGTGGGTGATCTCCAGTGCGCGCAAATGGCTCTCGACGGTCGGACGGGTGGTGCCGAGCGACGCGGCCGTCCTTGTCACCTCGAACCGCCCCGCGCTCTGCCGCAGCAGGTATTCGAACAGCGCGTTGAACCGGTTCATGTCCCGAAAGCCGAAGAGGCGCTGAATGTCGCGCGCGAAGAACGCATCCAGCCATTCGCGGTAGAATCCAGGCTGCTTCGCTGCCGCCAACAGCGCGGGCGGCAGGCCGCCCTGGAACATCCGCTGCGGCAGGGTCACGCCGAATGCGGGCAGCTCATCCCACAGCACGGGCGTCAGGTGTACCACGCGCTTGCGACCGGTCAAGGTGTCCCGGAACTTCTTGCTTGCGGCCAAGGTGGAGGAACCAGTGGCGAGGATCTTCATTTCAGGGAATGCTCCGGCGCCGATCTTCTGTACGCGGGCGGGATCGCGCAACCGGTGGATCTCATCGAACACCACGATCGGCTTGGAGCAGCCACGAAAGAAGACCTGGGGATCGCGGACCACGTCCTCAACGGTGGGCAGGTCGCAGTTGAGATAGAGAGTGCGCTCCGGACCGAGGCTCCCGGCCGGAGTCGTCTTGCCGGATCGCCGCACACCACGCAACCAGGCAATCGGGGCCTCGCGCCAAGCCTCCTCGATCCGCAAGCGAAGCGCGTCGCGCGTCGCCTCAGCCCCCGAGGATCTCGCCGCCCCAGAGGCGCGCCAGGAACTCGCGCCAGGGCAACACCTCCACGCCGTGGTGGACGCGCGGGCTGCGCTCGTTGCAGACGAGAATGGCCCGGCGCGGGCGGTGATCCTCGACGAAGGCGCGCAGCCCGCGAAACTCCGTGGGGTCTACGCGGCTCGCCCCCTTGACCTCGATAGCCACCTCGCCACGGCCGAGCACGAAGTCCACTTCCAGGCCGCTCTTCGTCCGCCAGTAGCGCACGTCGTAACCCAGATTCCGGTACGATCGGTGGGCGAGGATCTCCATCAGGATGAAGTGCTCGAACGCCCGGCCGAACTGCTCGCCCCGCTCCTCGGTGATGTGACGCCTGGTGACCGTGCCCGCCACGCCGACGTCGAACAGATAGAAGCGGGCCGCCTTCGTGATGACCTGCCGCTCCTGGCGCGCCTTGTAGGGCTCGATGAACGTGCCCAGAAGCGTATCGACGAGGATCTGGTAGTACTCCTTGACGGTCTTCGCGTCGACGCCGCAGTCGCGGGCGATGTTGGCGAAGTTGGTCAACTCGCCGTGCGAGTACGCCATCGCGTCGAAGAAGCGCGCGAACGCCGGCACGTTTCGCGACAACCCCTCGGCGAACACCTCTTCCTTCAGGTAGTCGCGCACATACGCAGCGAGCGAGCGACGATACTCCGGGGCCAGATAGTGAGACGGGACCAGGCCCCTGTTGAGCGCCCTGAGAAGGTCCAGTTGAGGAACCTCGGCCGATACCAGGGGGTGCATCTCGTAGCGCCACGCCCGTCCGCCGAGCAGGTTGGTCCGCCCTCGTGTGAGCTTGCGGGCACTCGAACCGCACAGAATGAAGCGGAGGCGCTGGTGCTCGATGAGCCAGTGGACCTCGTCGAGCAACTGCGGCGCTTTCTGGACTTCGTCGATGATGATCGGCTCCTGGAGTTGGCGGGCCGGTGCCGCCAGGATCTGCTCGCGCAGGAGCGCCGGCCGTTTCGCCAAGTCGAGCATGACGTCGGTTTGGAGCAGGTCGAAGACCAGGCTGTGGGGAAACGCAGCCTGGAGCCAGGTGCTCTTCCCGGTCTTTCGGGCGCCCCAGAGAAAGGCCGACTGCCTCGGTGGCAGCGCGACGCGGAGAACCCGCGCCAATTCGTGTTTTTCCATTGCGGAGCCTACTCCCGATTAGTCACACTGCAATGGAGTCTACTCCCGAATTGTTGGGCCGTCAATCCCGGGAGGCCCAACGCGGGGGCGGCGCCGGCAGCTTGACCGCCCTTCCCACGCCGTCGCACTTTACCGGTGCCCCGTGAACCGCCTGGAGATTCGATGCGCCTTCCGCCGAGCCGTGCCCTTGCCCCCGCCGCCGCGATGATCCTCGCCGCCATCACACTCGGCAGCGCCATCGCGCTCGGCTCGGCCGCTCCCCTCCGGGCCCAGCAACCCTCCGCACAGCCCCCGAGGCAGGCCGTCCCCGCCTGGGAGCGCCGCGAGGCGATGGTGGAGATGCGCGACGGCGTGCGGCTGTTCACCGTCGTGATGATCCCGCGCGGGGCGACGGAGCCGCTCCCGATCCTGCTGCAGCGCACGCCGTACGGCGCTGGTGGCTGGGGCCAGAACGAAGCGGTCCCCGGGCCCTACCGGGAACTGGCCGCCGACGGCTACGCCTTCGCCTTCCAGGACATCCGCGGCCGGAACCGCTCCGAGGGGCAGTTCCTGATGAACCGTCCGCTCCGCGCCGCCGGCGACACGAGCGGCACTGACGAGGCCACCGATGCGTACGACGCGGTGGAGTGGCTTGTGCGCAACGTGCCGAACAACAACGGGCGCGTGGGCATCTTCGGCGTCTCGTATCCCGGCTGGCTCGCCGAGGCGCCGCTCACCTACCCGCACCCGGCGCTCAAGGCCGTCTCGCCGCAAGCCCCGATGACCGACACCTGGATGGGAGACGACTTCTTCCATCAGGGCGCGTTCCGGATGTCGTACGGCTTCGAGTACTCGTGGGGGATGGAAGGCCGGATGGTGAACGCGGGCCCCCTGCCGGTGAACCGCTACGACACCTACGACTGGTACCTCTCGTTCCCCAGCTTGCGGGCCCTCACGGAGCGCACCGGAGCGATGCGCCTCCCCTCGTGGCGCCACTTCGCCGAGCACCCGGCGTACGACAGCGTGTGGCAGAACCGCGCCTTCCAGCGGTCGGTGCGCGGCGTTCCCGTGCCCACTCTCACGGTGGGCGGCTGGTGGGATCAGGAGGACATCTACGGCCCGACGGCGACGTACGCCGCCCTCGAGCGGTACGACACGGCGGGGATCAACAGTCTCGTGATGGGTCCCTGGAACCACGGCGGGTGGGCTCGCGGCGCCGGCGACCAGCTCGGCAACATCGCCTTCGGCAGCTCGACGTCGGACTCGTTCCGGCTCAACATCCAGGCGCCGTTCTTCCGGTTCTGGCTCAGGGAGCAGGGCGGCGGTCGCTTCCCCGACGCGCAGCTCTTCGACGCCGGCTCCGGCCGGTGGCGCGCCTTCGACCGCTGGCCGCCGCGGGAGGCGGTGGCGCGCGGCCTGTACCTCCGCGCCGACGGCCGCCTCTCATTCGATGCCCCGACGGACGCGACAGGCTTCGACGCCTACGTTTCCGACCCCGCGCACCCGGTGCCGTACCGCCCGCGCCCCGTCGAGGTCACCTACAGCCAGGCCTCGCGCTGGGGCCGCTGGATGACGGAGGACCAGCGCTTCGTGGACGGCCGCCCCGACGTGGCGACCTGGCAGTCGGAGCCGCTCCAGGAGGACGTGACGATCGCCGGCCCCGTGCTCGCGAGGCTCTTCGCCGCGACGACCGGGTCCGACGCCGACTGGGTCGTGAAGCTCATCGACGTCTACGCCGACAGCGTGGCCGGCCGGCCGCAGATGGGCGGCTACCAGCTGATGGTCTCGGGCGAGATCCTGCGGGGCCGCTATCGCCGCAGCTTCGAGCGCCCGGAAGCCATCACGCCGAATGCGGCGCTAGAGTACCGCGTGGACCTGCACCCGCAGTTCTACACGTTCCGGCGCGGACACCGGATCATGGTGCAAGTGCAGAGCACGTGGTTCCCGCTCTACGACCGGAACCCGCAGACCTTCGTGCCGAACATCTTCGACGCGCCGGCCTCGGCGTATCGCGCCCAGACGCACCGCATCCACCGCTCGGCGGCGCGGGCGTCGCACGTCGAGGTGATGGTGCTGCCGAGGTAGGAGGACATCGCCATGAGATGCGCTGCTCTGACACTGGCCATCGCGCTCGCCGCCGGCGGTGCGGCGCGGGCGCAGGCCCCGTCCGGCGACTTGGTCCGCCAAGTGCTGGATCTCGAGCGCGTGCGGTTCGCGGCCGACCTGCGCGCCGACGCCGCCGCACTGGACACGCTCCTGGCGGACGACGTGGTGTACGTGCGCTCCAGTGGGGCGGTGGACACCAAGGCCCAGTACCTCCGCTCGCTGGGAGCTTCGGGGCCGTACGCGCTCGACTCGCTCGTTCCGGGCGACCTCTCGGTCCGGGTCTACGGCGAGGCGGCGGTCGTGACGGGGCGGCTCGTGGTGAAGCTGCGGGCCCAGCCCGCTCCCTACGCGCTGCGGTTCACGGACGTGTGGGAGCGGCGCAGTGGCCGCTGGCAGCTGGTGGTCTTCCAGGCCACGCGTCTGCCATGAACCGGGCGCGGGAACGACCGGCGGAGGGAACCGAGGTGCTGGCGTAGGTCCAGGCGCCCGGAGCTTCGGCCGGGCGCCTGTTCGGCTCAGCGCGGCCGCTCCGAGCGGATCACCAGTTCCGATACCCCGCTGTAGGCCGGCAGGTCGTTCGCGAAGACGACCCGCAACTTCGGCGTCGTGACCGCGTCGATGCGGAGCGTGTTGACCGCCGAGACGCGCGGCTGCGCCGGCAGCCGCTCGCGGACACGCGCCCAGGGCCAGCTCGCGCCGTCCCAGTACTGCACGCCGATGTTGCGCGGCGCCTTCACGCCGCGGCCGTCCCCCCACAAATAGAGCTCCAGTTCGCTCACCGTCTCCGGCCCGCCGAAATCCACCTCGACCCAGTCGGCAGCGTTCGTCGAGCCGTACGCCGTCCAGCGGTTGCGGGACGCGGCGGTGAAGGCGATGCGACCGTCGTTCACCTCGGTGAGGCGGTCGTACCTCGAAGTGAACGACGCCGAGGCCCGGGGGAGCCCGGTGCCGGTCACGTTGAGCGCCACGTTCCGCGACGGGGTGGTCGGCTCCGGCAGCGGCAGGGTCGCATCGCCCCACGCTTCGATCTCGGTGAGGCCGCTCGACGCGCCCGGTCGGTGAGTGAGGACGACAAGCAACTTCGAGGTGTGCACCGGACGGAAGGTGATGACGTTCGCGCGGTGTCCAGCTGGCCGCGCCGGGGAGCGGCGCTGGCCGGCAATGGCCTGGAACTCGCTGCCCGTCCAGGCGCCGAGGCCATAGCTGGCGGGCGCGCGGACGTCCGCCGAGTCGTCGAGGAGGTAGAGCTTCACCATCTCGACGGGGCGGCCGACGCCGAAGTCGAGGACGAGCGTGTCCTCTGCGTGCCCCGATCCCAGCGCCGTCCAGCGGTTCGGCGGCGAGGCGTGATACCAGTGGTTGCCGTCGATGGCGTAGAACGGCGGGTTCTCGGGCGCGCTGTAGGAAGCAGTGAGCACTGGATACGCTCGGCCGCCGTTGTTCACCGCGAAGTTCACGGGGCGGTCCACCGGCGCGAGAGGCCTGGCGGCGCCGAGCGGAACGATGAGACGCTGGAGCCGTGGCGCGCGCGCAACCTCGGTTCCATCCACGAACAGCAGCAGTCCCCGGCCGCGGCGATAGCGCGTGCCGTCGCGGTCCCAGACGATGGAAACGCGGTGGCCGTGGTAGAGCACGTCGTCGAGCGCGAAGAACGCCCACTCGTCGGGCGCCAGGGGATTCACTTCGAGTGTGTCGTCGGCGCGCGGCCGAAGCCCGGCGAGGCCGGTGATGACGAGGTCGGCGTAGCCCGAGTGGAAGTAGTGCTCGCTGTGGTAGGTCGTGTTGTGCCCGTCCCACGAACCGGTGAAGGGGTTCGCGGCCTCGGCGACGTAGGGCCGTCCATCCAGCCGCTGGCTGAGGGTGTAGGTGCGCAGAAGCCGGACGTAGTCCCGCTTCGTGACGACGTCCTGGCGGTAGTTGTTGAGCAGGTTCGCCATCGCCACCAGCGTTTGAGTGGTAGCGTAGGGCCAAGCGTTCCCGCTCCACACGCAGCAGCGCGGCGACACCAGGAACTGGGGATCACCCCTCTCGACGGTGGTGGGGCCGAAGGGCGCCGCGAAGTAGGTGGTGTCCATCAGGAACCGCCACGCCGCCTCGCGGCCGGGCCCCGGCAGGTTGAACTGCCAGGGCACGAAGCCGATCTCCTCGCGGCCGTGCTCGTTTCCCGCGAGTGGTCCCGAGTCGTAGGTGCGCGTCCTCTTCCGGATCCCGCCCCGCTCGTCGGCCGCGGACTGATGCATGAAGAACGTGCGCCGCGGGTCCCACAGCTCCCGCTCGACTCGCTCCTTCAGCTCGGCCGCCCGTCCGGCGTACTTCCGTGACTCCGCAGAGTCGCCGAGCAGCGCGGACGCGCGGGCGATCGCAAGCGCGTCGGCGAAGAGGTAGCTGTTGAGCGTGGGCCGGTAGCCTTCCGCGCCGGCGAATCCGTCGGCAGTGAGGCGGCTGTTGATGTTCGTCTCCATCCCGTCGTGCATCCCGTCCCAGCGGAACATCCGGTGCGCGGGATCCCAGTGCTCGGCGACCCACCCCTCG
>Ga0315295_10000701_pt1 | contig 28979 bp, 22 predicted proteins | sample YL17G14_0_MG_FD_204453 | JGI IMG/M metagenome (GOLD analysis project Ga0315295, IMG submission 204453) | Sediment microbial communities from Yellowstone Lake, YNP, Wyoming, USA - YL17G14_0 | ecosystem: Environmental > Aquatic > Freshwater > Lake > Sediment | place: USA: Wyoming | collected... | reverse complement strand
CCATCACCTATAGAGCCATCATAGGCCCTGACGCAAGGATAGGGAAGAACAAGAACTACGCTCAAGTGACCGGCACCATCTCAAGTACCTCATACTCCCAAGGCCCAGCCATCGCTGCAGTTGATATAAGAGAAGGCGTATTCTCCGAACAAGGCATGCTCATAGGCAAGGTCTATAACGACAAGAACAATAACGGCATCCAGGATAAGGGTGAGGAAGGCATACCTAATATAGCAGTAGTTCTTGATGACGGCACTATAGCAGTAACAGATGAGCATGGAAGATACTCAATACCTGAGGTATCAAAAGGCATTCACGCCGTAAGGCTCGACCAGAGGATGCTTCCGGGAGGGCCGCTCTACAAAGAAAGGCCAGCGTCAACGAAGGACGAAGGAAGAAGGACGAAGGACGATAGAGAACCGCTTGTTCAAAGAAGGCCCCTCGGGGACTGGATAGGGGAAAGGTTGAAGAAAAGAGAATACAAGTAAATGAAAAAAAATAGCGAGGAAATATCATGAATAAACAAATTTTAATCTTTACCCGCGCACCAGTCCAGCTTTGCGGGACGGTGCGGTGTTCCGCTCAACGGAACTCCGACGGAAAAGAGGCCACGCCTGCGTGCCGAAACGTCTTCGGCGAGGCACTTCGGCGTGCAGGCACGCCTGTAAAGCCGTGGAGCTTCATAATTACTGCCATAGTTATTCTGTCGTTATCAATGCCTCAAATGATATCTGCAGAAATGCTGGAAGCGGGGCCTTGCTATAGGACTGACATACCGGAGATTATCCGCTTTGTAAACATTCCTGAAACCGCAACAGGAAAACTCGATTTCCCGATACAAATTCTTACACCTGAGGAACAGGAGCGTCTCAAAGAGAAACATCAGAAACAAACCCAGTTTATGGTTATAGGAACAGCCGGCGGAGAATTAGGAATCCTGAACATAGAGGGGAATAAACAGAACTTTAAGGACGGAAATCCCACCCAATTCGTTGGGGGAGAATTTCCCGACGGCTTATATCAGGACGGCAGAATCATCCTTTACTTAAAAGGGCTTATAAAGGGAGAATATTTATTAACCGGCAGATATGACACGACTAAAAATAATCAGGATCACCTCTATAAATACATAAATCCGGAAAGATATTATCCCGTATATGGGGACAATTCGATTCTTACCAATGACGCAGACTCTCAAGGCAGAGTTTTCGTAAAGATAGAGAAAGAAGAAAGTTTTGCAGAACTCGGAGATTACTCGACAGAGGAGTTCGGAGCGACACAACTTGCTCGCTACAATCGGGTGCTATCAGGCGTAAAGGCGCATATGAGGAGTGAGGATTTTGTAAACACAGATGATCACAGATTGGAATCACAGATAATCACAGATAAGGAACCAGCGACAAAATTTAACATGACGACCTTCTTAGCCAATACAACACAGGAAGAGACGGAAGATACCTTCAGCGCCAACGGCATATCGGGGCCGTTTTATCTTTCAAAGAGCCCGGTATTAGAATATACAGAGCGCATTAGAATTGAAATCAGGGACAAAAATAAATCAGATACAATTCTTAATGCGAGATATCTTATAAGAGACAAAGATTACTCTATAGAATATGACAGAGGAAGAATATTTTTACATGCGCCGGTTCCGTCGAGAGACGAAAATGACGACCCGGTGTATATAGTGGCAAGATATGAATACTCGGCTAATACAGACCTCGATTATAATATCGCAGGTAATAGAATAGAGGCATATCTATTTAAACAAAAAGACGGACCTCATAAACTAATGTTGGCAGGCCAAACAATAAATGAACAAAAGGACCTTTATAATTGGGGCATGTATTCAGTTGACGGAATTTTACACCTCACCCAAAACACGAGACTCTTAAGCGAATACGCTTTTTCAACTAAATCCAGCGAAGAGGACGGCCAGGCCGCGAGAGTTGAAATTCAAAGCAATCTCTTTGAAAATAAACTCATGCTTCAAGGGTATGCCGCGCAGATTAATGAGGACTTCTTTAATCCCGTCAGCGTAACAGAATCAGGCGTCCAGAAATACGGCGCCTTAGCACATGCCTATCTAACGGATGATATGTATGTTATTGCTGATAACTGGTTCTCCCGCTCCATGCAGGCTCACACCTACGACAGAAAAACATCCGTAGACTGTATATGGAACTATAAAAATTTCTTTTTATCGAGCGGCTACAGGCTGAAGGAATTCGTTGACCAGTATAATGTCATAAGGGATACACAAACTCACGGGGTAGAGACATCTCAAGGAATCGCGTTATGCGATGACATTATCCTAAGCAATACCCTCTCTTACGAAAGGGAATATAAACATGATTATCCCTCTCAGAAGCCATTAGATTATCAAAGAGATATATTTACTCTCTCCCCCAGATTAGATATAAAAATGAATGAAGATATGTCGTTATATGTCAGGCACGACCTCATAACCAATAAAACCTATGATAGAAGTTATATCTATGATTCAAATACGACCAAGGTCGGCTTGTCAAGAATAACTCCCGAAGGCATAAGAAACTATGTTGAATATGGCTTTACAGGCCAAGGCACAGCCACTACAACAATAGGCCAGGAGGCTACTACACCTATAACTGACGGAATGAGCCTCTCGAGTTATATGAATACGAATATAGAGCCCTATCATACCACTGAAAATATCGGATATAACTCTAAGATAAGACTTTTGGATAATCTTTTCACAAACATAAATGTCGAAAGAAATAAAATCACCGGAAATCAGGGGTATTCCGATTATAATTCTCAATCGGCCTCCTTGGAATATGTTACTAAAAAAAATACTTTAGGAGGCAAATTCGAGCACAGGGATGAAAATGCCGTTTCGCGTTATAATCTACTTGCAAACGCCTCTCTCGGATTTTTAGAAGACGCCCAGGTCTTTTCAAAAGGAGAATATTCCTGGAAAAGAGATAAGGACACAAGAGAGACATCCGAGGACTATAAAAGGGCTGTAGCCGGGGTCGCTTATAGACCCATTTCTTTTAATAATATAAATTTTTTAGGAAAGTATGAATATAAGGAAAATATATATCAGGATAATGCGGTTCCGCTTGATGCAATCTCTCATTTGGGCAGCGCCGAAGGCGTGTTCGAGCCATATAAATATTTAGATATATCCGGAAAGTACGCCATAAAGCATTATACTGAAAATAGCGATAATCTCTCTACCCCGTCACTGACCGATATGTTTACGGTGAGGCCGTCGCTTAAATTTACTGAATATATAGACGTGACCGGTATATACCGATATCTCAGGAATTACGATACAAATACGACAAAATACTTGACATCCCTTGAGGTAGGCCTGACTTTATTTAAACATCTGAGGATAGCGGGAGGGTATAATTTTACAGAATATGATGACAGAAACCTGCCGGATGAAGACTATAAAGGATACGGGCCCTATATAAATTGCTCGCTCGCTATTATGGAACCGGGAACATGTCCTTTTGCCCAGGAAGATTACGGCTGCTCCACTGAAAGCAGAATAGATAAAATAAAAACTAATATAGTTAGAATGAAGGTAATGGGTTTATCAGATGAAAAATTAGAATTTGTTAACCAAAAATTCAGAGATGCCGAATCCCTATACAAGCAGCATAAGTATAAGGAAGCAAAAACGCTTTATAATGAGATAATCCTCGAGATGAGAAAAATAGAATTAGAGGCAGACGCCGAGGTAAAAAACCGCCTTGAAAACGAAGAAGAAATTGCGTCTCTCTTTAAACAGGCGGAAGCGCTCTATAACGAAAGCAAGTATCGCGATGCAGAAAAATTATACAAAGAAATCCTTGAAAAAACAAGCGGGACAAACCCCTTTTACAAAGAAAAGAGATAATATACATAAGAAGTTATCAAAAAAAGCGGGCAGCTTTTAGTAGCGGAGGTTTTCCCTCGACAAGCTCGGGATGGTTCGTCCCTCGATAAACTCGGGACGAATGCTGAGCGCAGTCAAATGCATTCGAGGGATGGTGAGCGAAATCGAACCAAAACCTCCGCTACTAAATTTTGGTGTATCATCAAAAAAGCCCGATAAAAAATAAAACACGGGAGGAGGCATGACAAAAAGGATTTTATTAATAATATCCATACTTGCCGCAATAACATCGGGTTCCGCGATTTCTGTCTTAGCCGGAGATAAATACATCCAATACGACCTCAATAAACTATCAAAAAAAGCAAGCGACAGATTAAAAGCCATAAATGAGAAACTTAAGATAATGGAAAAAGAAGAAAATATAAAAATGAAACTGGAGGAAATAGATTCTATCTATGAAAGGGCAGAAACTTTTTATAATGAAGGCAACTTCGACGAAGCCAAGCAGTTATATAAAAAATTAGACGAATACTCAAAAGAACCCCTCGTTAAGAAAGCAGCGAGCCAAAGAAAAAGAGAAATGAGAAAACTGGAAAAAAAGACGAAGACAGCAGAAAGAGAAGCCCGCATCAAAAGTATGAGGGAAATAAAATGCGCTATGAGCGATGCGCTGTGAGCTGTTAGACGCTGTAGGCTTTGGGCTGTGCGCTATGAGCCATGAGCTAAAGACAATAGCTCATAGCTCAAAGCTCACAGCCAACAGCGCATCAAAAACGCTAATTATTTGACTATTTAGAGGCTTATGATATACTATTATTCAATAAATCAAGGGAGGGAAACATGTTAAGGAAAAGGGGTTTTACATTAATTGAACTTGTTCTTGTCATAACCATTCTCGGCATTTTAGCAACTGTTGCAATTCCTCGATTCATAGACCTTAGAAACGACGCAAAAACAGCCGCATGCGAAGGTATTAAGGCGGCAGGCGAAGCGGGCGCTCAAATTTGGTATGCTAAATATTTAATAGGGGATACGAATTATTCAGTTAGCATATACCCGCCGAATTCATCCGCATGTTTTGACAACACAAGGCCGCAGCCTTCTGCCCCGAGTGGCTGCACAGTCGGCTATACTGCCGAAAGCGGATTATTCAGTTTTACAACAGGATAATTTTATCCTCCTTCGTCCGCCACTCGCCTCTCGGCGAAGCCGAGGGAAGCCGAGGGCCTACGGTGGCGAGACTTCGGAGAGATTTCGCCGAGAGGCTAATGGAAACTCCGGGCTTTAGCCAGGAGGGCTTATTTTGATAATTTGATTTTATTAACAGCCCTTCACAAAATTCGTTTCAGGGCTGTTGATTGCACACCTGCCTGCCGGCAGGCAGGGATTTTCTCGTCGATAGATAACCTGCGTAATCATAAAATATTGATTCTTGTGAAGCCCTATTTTATTAAGAAAGAGAGGAAAAAAGACCTCTCTTTTTTAATTTTATAATATAATATCTTATAATCAAAGCTATCGTAATCTGTTTAATATAATAATTACATATGATTCAGGAGATTAAGAAATGATTACGGTGATTAGCGGCCGCACAATCACTATAATCAATTTAATATAATCAATATAAATGTGTTCAGAGGAAAATAGAAGCATCAAAAAAGACGTCATTTTATTATCGGTATTCTTATCCCTTGTAATTATATGGTTTCTGCACGTTTTTCTTTTTAAAAATGTATTTTGCTTCGGCGATATACCCAGATATTTCTATCCGCTTAGAAAATTCGGCGTAGCCCAAATCAGGTCCGGCCAAGTGCCGCTGTGGAATCCATACGTATTTTTTGGAACCCCTTTTTTGGCGGAACTTCAGACGGTTCTATTTTATCCCGTATCGCTTTTCTATTACCTTATACCTGATTTTGACACAGCATTTAACGTGTTTATTGTTTTTCATTTTTTTCTTGGAGGAGCCTTTATATATATTTTGATGCGTTACTGGAATTTTTCATACATGGCCTCGTTTATATCGGCCATAGTATACGCTTTCAGCGGATATATGAACTCGGTGATAGTGATGAACACGTCTTTAAGTTCAGCGGTATGGATCCCTCTCGTCCTGCTATTCTTTGATAAATCCTTAAGAACTAAGAGATTCTGGTATGTAGTTATTACGGGTATTTTTATTACGATTCAGTTTCTTGCGGGAAATCCGGACCTGCTTTATTTTACCCTGTGGGTGCTTTTATTTTATACGACAGGATATATATATTTGGACTATAGGAAAAATAAGACATTCATTAATGTAATAAAATATACAGGTTTTTTTGCTGTTAGTTCCTCTATATGGATTCCTTTTTCTGCAATACAATTATTCCCGTTTGTAGAATTTTTGTTGAGTTCAACAAGGGCTTACGGAAGAGATTTTGCGAGCGTTACCCACTGGTCCCTGCCGCCTTTTGAACTATTGAATTTTTTTATCCCTTTCGCGTTCGGCGATATTACAAAAGCCGGCACCTATTGGGGAGGCCAGCATTGGCTCGCAAGTTATTATGTAGGCATAGTCCCGCTTTTTTTCATTTTTTTGGCAATTATTTTTGATAGAAGCAAAAAAACATCCTTTTTTACTTTTTTAACAGTAATTTCTCTCATAATGGCATTCGGCAGTTTTACGCCGATATATTCATTTTGTTACAAGCTTATTCCGGGATTTAAGCATATCAGGTATCCGGTAAAATATCTATTTATTACTACGTTCTCTTTGTCTATACTCTCAGGCATAGGTTATGAATTCGTACGGAAAAGATTGAAAACAGGTATTGATAATACAAGATTTATCCGAGGCCTAATCATTTTTAACGTGATATTTTCATTGACGCTTGTTATATTTTTTATATTTTGGAAAGATTTGCTTAATTTTTTACAGAAATTCGCCGTTACCGATAGTGGATTGGATGCCGTTAAATTCAGGCAGATGCTTTATGTTTATTTAAACGCAAGTGCTGAATTTTGCCAAATAATAATATTTTTTTCAATAACGTGCCTTCTTACAGTTATGATTATGAAAAATAAACTCAGGGGGAAAATATTAAATTATATGTTGGTAGCGTTGATATTTGCGGATCTTTACAGTATAAACAGCGGCTTGACTAAAATACTTCCTGCCAGCGATTTAAGGATACCGCCAGAGAGCCTTCGTAAAATATCAGACGATAAGACGCTTTTCAGGATATTCCGGACCCCGGAGATGCAGGAAATCAATAAATATGTATATGGCCGCGATTATAGAAAAGGTCTATTGGCAAGGCTTAATACGTGGGCTGAAAATGCGCCCATGATATACGGATTTTATGATTCTCTTATATACGGTTCACTTCAGAGGGAGGAGCCGGTGTATATAGTAAGTTATATGCAGGGCCTTCAGAATCTTTATGAGACAGAAATGCTGAATATGTTGAATATAAAATACATAATGTCTCAAGACGAAATTGACAACGAAGATTATGAATTAATCCATACTGGTTTGATGGCCGATAGGCCCATTCAGGTTAAAGAGAAACTCTACGAGAAATATTACATGTATAAAAACAAAAGAAACCTTGAAAGGGCCTATATCGTTGATGAAGCATTGATGCTTAAAGATAGAATGAAGATTCTCGAGACTCTTTCGGATAAAGACTTTAACCCTAGAAAGAGGGTAATTATCGAAAAAAAGCCTGTTTATAAAAGCGAGCCAAGGGATGCCCTGCCGGAAGAGTTTACGCATATTACCAAATATGAGCCGAATGAAGTTCTCATTGATGTAAACGTTAAATTTCCGAAGTTTCTTGTTCTCGCGGACAGTTTCTATCCCGGATGGGAAGTTTATGTTGACGGTAAACGCGATGAAATTTTTAAGGCGAATTTTTTCTTAAGGGCAGCCTGCGTCAATAAGGGAAGGCATATCGTAAAATTCATTTACAGGCCCTTTACCTATAGATTGGGTATGGCCGTAACTTTTTTGTCTCTATCCATTGTTTTTATCCTCCTTCGCAGAAAACTCCCGCTTTCAAGCAGGAGATGAATGCGCTGGCAGCATCGATGGCGGCCGTTGTCGCGACTTAAGTTTTCTGCTTCGGAGAGATTTCGCAAGAGGCTATTGGAAACTCCTGGCTTTAGCCCGGAGAGCTTCATTTTTTTGGTATCGAAATCAAGAGGAGCCTCCTCGGTTTAAAGGCCGAGGCTCCCTCCCGAGCACAAAAAACAATATGGCGTTCATCCCTCGGGCTTTCGCCCGGGGATTTCTGCGAGGGATTAAATCATATGTCAGACGGGTTTTTTAAAATCGTACTTGTTTTATTACTCGTATTTTCTTTGGCCCCTTCGCTTCAGCTGCCCTATTTCATGGACGAATTTGACATTTTGCGCGAATTGAACCTGGCTTCCGGGACGCCGCGATTTTTTTCGTATCTCATCGAGCCGCATAACAAGCATATTCAGCCGATAGTAAAAATGCTCTGTTACATCTTCTATAAATTTTTCCAGCTTGATAATTCCGTTTATCACCTAATAATATGGCTTTTTTACTTCATATTTATTATTATGCTTTATGGGATGCTCTTAAAAATCACAGGATCGGAATTGGCGTCATCGATAGGCGCGGCATTTTTTGCCTTCTCAAATATATACATCAGCTCTGTGCTGGAGACCGTATATTCGCCTGTATTTTTATCGGTATTTTTTATTTTCCTTTTCTGTTTTAGCATATATAAATATTGCGAAAAAGAAAGAAAGATATGGATGGCGCTTTCATTTTTATCCGTTCTTTCGGCAGGTTTTACCGTGTGTTTCGGGCTAATCGCATTGCCTTTAGGCATATTTTATTATGTTTTATGCGTTCCAAGAGGCCTTAAGCGCGGAACGATGAACGCGGCGCGCGTATTTATGCCGGGCCTTTCCGCATTTTTAATTATTTCTTTCGTATACGCGCTTAGCGCGTGGCACCAATATGCGTTTAATGCGGCGCTTGAAATTAATATTATGAAATTATCTGCGTTTGTGTCAAAAGCCATTTTCCGCTTTCTTATCCCTAACATACTGCCGAACGTGGTTATTTCGCTGACACTGGGATGTTTTATTTTTTTGATTTTAATTATTTATAGAAAAAGCGTTAACCGGCAGGCGATTCTTTTTTTTATTTGTCTCGTAATACTGAATTATGCAATTGCCTACGCCTTTAGGGGGAAATTTGGGGATAATTTTGTTTTTTACTCAAGGCGCTACCACATTTTATCGTCAGTATCCCTGATTTCAATTTATGCCGTCGGCTTAGGTTCGTTTATAAAAGAAAATAAATATTTTCACGGAAAGGCCGCAAAAAATATAATTTATATAGCCCTTATAATCATAGGCATAATGGGTTATAATGAAAGGGTTCGTTACACTGAAGGCTTTGCGTTGTCGGCAAGCGGTTCATTTTATTTTTGCAGGCAGTTTAAAGATGCGGTGGCGAATTATTTTAAACAAAATGAAAAAAGTAAAATAACTTTGAAAAATGTAAATGTAAAATTCCCGGCTCATATATATAATATGGAAAAGCCGCTTCAATTTTACGGAGAGTTCATTTTGCCGAAAGAAATTTTGTCTAAGATTATATGGGCCGATGAAACAGATAAGCCTTTTAAATTATTTCTAAAAGAACACAAGGATGAATATGTGGTTTTTATGGGATATCTAGGTTTAAATGAATCAGACGAGCTATGAGCTATGCCCAATAAATTGGGCAACTACAATTATACCGATGTAGTTGCCTGATTTATCAGGCAGAAAAAACCTACATCAGCATTGTAGTTGCTCGATTTATCGAGCAAAACACAAGCCCAATACCCCTTCGGGGTACAGGTAAATTGGGCAATTACTATGTGCCATGGGCTATGCGCTTCGATAAAGATGTGTAATAGAACATCGAAAATATTAAAAAATGGATAAAAAAATATATAAAGACATTATTATTATCATTTTCGTGACAGTATGCATGTTTACGCCTTTTATCAATAAAGCCTATCATATTGATGATACGCTTTTTTTAAGAAGCGCGGAACAAATACTGAAAAATCCTCTAAGGCCTTACGATGTTATGATCAATTGGTTCGGTATCGACCAGTCTCTCTTTAGCGCAAATAAAAATCCTCCGCTCGTTTCTTATATACTTGCTTTTTTGGGGAAAATAGGCGGCTTCGGAGAAAAATACATTCACACTGTTTTTTCACTTTTTCCTCTAGGCGGCGCGATATTTATGTACTTATTAGCGCGAAAACTTTCAGGCAATGCTTTATTTATCACACTCCTTTTAATAGCCAGCCCCTGCTTTTGGGTATCCGGCACGAATATTATGTGCGATTCCGCGCTTCTTTTTTTCGCGCTCGGTTCGGTTCTTTTCTATATTAACGGAGAAGAAAAAGGGAATGCGGTATTAATCTTATTATCAATGATTTTCTTGGGATGCGCAGCGCTTACAAAATACATAGGAGTGGGTTTTATACCGCTTTTGATAATATATCAGATATTAAGAAAGCGAAGATATTATAATATGTTATATTTTCTGATACCTATAGGCATATTTTGGCTATGGAATATGCATGGATATCGTTGCTACGGAATGTCCCATTTCCTCATAAGCTGTTTATACAAGAAACCGGCCTTTATGGGCGAGCTTATGGCCCAATTAACGTTAGTGATGATTTATATTAGCGCTTGCCTTGTTTCACCCATTATATATTCCTTAAGATTAGATAAATTGCATATATTGTCTTTGGCGTTCGGGATATTGATTTATATTGTGGCTTATCCGTATTTTATAGCGATTTATAAAACAGTTAGTACCGCGGAAAGCATATTCATAATAATATTGACCTGGTTTTCGATTTATATAATATTTAAAAGTGCGGAAAATCCGGGAATAGCAAAAGAGCCTCTTAAAATTCTAACGTACCTGTGGTTTTACGGCATGCTCGTTTTTATAACGCTTTTTAACTGGACTGTCGCGGCAAGAAATATCCTGATTATGGCGCCGCCCGCATTATTTTTGTATGCGGATAGCAATAATAAAATAAGAAATTACATAGCACTAGCCGCCGTTTTTATTATATCGTTTATGGTCACATCTACCGATTATGATTATGCAAATATTTATAAAGATTTTGCAAAAAAAGTTAGAAAACACGCGCCTTATAATGAAGTGTATTTCGTAGGGCATTGGGGATTTCAATATTACATGGAACGAGAAGGCTATAAACCGATAAGAGAAGGAATGGCTGTTCCGAAGGAAGGTTATTCCTTTATCGTAGTGCCGACAAATGTTTCTAATATGCTTGTTATTGATCAAAGCGTTATGAAAACAGAACTTTTAAAAAAGATCGTATACGATAATAGGTTTGGAGTAATCCTTATTAATTCAAAGAAAAAAGCGGGCTTTTATTCTACGGTATTCGGCATGTTCCCGTATGTTTTTCTGGAAGAACCGCTCGAAGAGTTTTCTATTTATAAATTTACGGTAAATACGGGTGCGGTAAAGTAAAACATTGTCATATGTGGGATTTAAGTTAATTTGTCATTCTTGAAATGAGATGTTATACTATTCATAAGGTGAAAGATGACAAAGGGTTTCACATTAATTGAGCTGGTTTTAGTAATCGCTGTTATTTTTATCGTTGCTATTATTGCGCTGCCGCGGATCGTCTCTATAAACGATTTTAGGCAGGCGGCGGCGACAGATAAGGTAAGGCAGGATCTTTCTTATGCCCGGGATTACGCGGTAAATAATAACTGCCGTTCTAGAGTTTTATATAATACAGCCAATGATTCGTATACGGTGACCAGCGATTTATCCGGTTCATGGCAGGATATCGCAGATCCTGCGACTCATACATCGCCTTTTACCGTGACACTTAACCAGGGCGCTTTTATAGACGTGGAGATTACGGGCGTAAATTTTGACGGCCAGGTTACTGTAGAATTCGATTCTCTAGGAAGGCCTTATTCGTATGACGGTTCTTCGAGCACCCTTCTTTCAAGCGACGGTTCCGTTACGTTGACAGGTTCAGATACGGTTACGGTTACTCGGGATATGGGGAGGATAAATTGAAGGGCCGACAATCCTTTACCCTCATTGAGTTGGTTTTGGTCATAACGATTTTATCTATAGGCTTTGCGTCGCTTCTATTGGTTATGCGGTATGCAAGCGTCAATGCTTCGGAAACCCATTTCACTACCATCGCGCATTGGCTTTGTCAGGAAAAGATGGAAGGAATTCTCTCTGATAGGCGTGACAACGGTTTTAGTTACATAACAAGCGCTAATTATCCGGACGAAAATCCCGTTTCGGGATTTTCAAATTTTACAAGGACAACCGAGATTTATTACGTGAATTTAAGCAACTTGAATACAGATACCGGTTCTTCAACTGACTATAAGAGAATACAAGTTACGGTAAGCGGCGCAAAAGCGCCGACATCGGTTCGTTTGTGGACTATAGTAAGTGATTATTAGGGTATAACGGATGAGACGAAGGACGAAGGACGAAGGACGAGGGACGAAGGACGATAAGGGAATAGCATTCTTTATCGTCCATCGTCCATCATCCATCGTCCATCGGAACAAGGCGTTTACGCTCGTAGAACTGATAGTCAATATTATCCTGATTTCCATACTGGTATTCGGAATTTCATTTGTTTTTATGGAGGGTTTCCGCTCATATTGGATTAATAAGAATCTGATCGCGCTTCGCAGCGAAGCGCGCGCGGCTTTGAAGAGAATGGCGTTCGAAATAAGAATCGCGCAAGGCGTGACGCTCGCAAGTTCCGAAGATGTCAGCATAAATTCGGATATAGACGACGACGGTGCCATAGAAGTAGTCCGCTATTATAAAGATTCGGATAATATTAGGAGGCAGGTTGACGGTTCTCCGAGTCCGGGAAGTGTAATGATGGGATATGTAAGTTCGGCTGCATTTTCTTTATCAGGAGCGAATTCCGTTATTTTAAGTATGACGCTTTCAAAAAATAACGACAAAATTATTTTCAGGACAAAGGTACGGTTACGATGCGTTTAGGAGTATTGAGACATAAGAGACGAGAGACGATGGACGATAGACGATTGACGATGGACGATAAGGAATGCTATTTCCCTATCGTCCCTCGTCCCTCATCCCTCGTCCATCGTCCATCGTCTCTCGTCCATCGTAGCAAAAGCGGTACATCGATAATATTTGCTGTTTTTGCCCTGGTTGTGTTGAGCATTTTCAGCATGGCGCTTTTTTCTTTGATTTCCACTGATTCCGGTTCGGCCGCAAGCCAGGTTCTTTCCGAAATGGCATTGTGCGCTGCAGAAGCCGGCTGGCAGATTGGCGCGCAAGCGGTGAGGGATGATAAAGACGCGTCTTTTCAGACAAGCAATCCGAATGCAAACGGTTATTGCGGCACCGTTTATTTTGACGGATATCAGGCATTCGTTAGCAACGGGAGCGATGAAACAAAAGCCTGTTTCTATAAGAAAAATCCGATGGATGACCGGGATAGCGAAGATTATGCTTCGTTGAGCGACGGCACTTTTGCTGATGGGACCTGTTATTTGATAATATGGGATTTCGAGCAGAGGACAAATATGATTGGGACAAGAATAAAAGACGCGCGGCTTATTATGAGCGCGAGAAGAGGCGGAGGCGGAGGGGAGAATCCTACGATACAGCTGCAATACACCACTAACGGCAGCGACCTTTCGCCGACTTGGACAAATGTCGGCTCGAGCATAACAGTAAGCAGCTCATCCTGGATAGATACTTACTGCGATTTTACGGCCAATCCTACATGGAGCGAGATTATGGATTCGGACGATTTCAGAATACGCGCGCTTAGGACAAATTCAGGCAATACGAGAGAAACGAGGATAGACTACCTTGGAATGGAATTAACCGTCGAAGTTGACGCGATGACAGAGCCGTGGGCTTCAGGTTCTTATATCACGCTTCCCGCGGCTTTAGGAAACGCCAATATCAAGACAATAACAATTACTGATGAGTCATCAAAAGTTCATCTGAATTATGCTTCGGAGGCATTGCTGCGGGAGTTAATGGAAGAGCTTTCAATAAGTGACGCGGCAAATAAGGCTACCGCTATAATTAATTACAGGTCCGGAGACTGGTTTAATACAATTGAAGAGGTCAACCAAATCTCAAATCCTACGGCATTGGACAGCGGAGATTTTGATTTGTTAAAGGATTACATTACGGTTTATTCATGGGTAAATCAGAATGTTACAATGGCCTCAGGGTCCAGGGCGCCTATAAATGTAAACACTGCCTCGGAAACCGTATTACGGGCGATTTTTAAAACCATCAGCCTGGCATTATGGAGCGACACGAGGGCGGATAATCTTGCGGCGGCGATTGTCGCGGATAGAGTTTCAGAGCCTTTCACGCATATGAATTCTTCATTTGATTTTTTTAGCGATAATGTCAATACGTTTTCTTATTACCTGAGGACAAAAAGAGACGATATAAATATTTTCGATGATGACAGCGTTCCCAACCGCAAGGCGAGGATGAGGGCTGTCGCTGAAGTAGCTGACGGCTCATATTACAATTTTGACTTAACAAGTTCGTGGACAACGCCAGCAACAGACCAGACCGCAACGGAATTCTGCTATTATTCCCATGCTTTTTTGATTACATCTACGGGAAAAAATGGTAATATAGAAAGAACTGTTTTAGAGACTTACGGCGATACGTATAATTATACGACCTATACTTATGATTCCGAAGGAGAACTCGCTTTGACTGCGCATATAGGGGAAGCTAGCCCCAAACCGTATTGGCGAGAGGAGCATTAGTGAGTAAATCTTCACAAAATATTGCCGTTGACATCGGCACATCACAGTTAAAAATTGCGGTTTTTTACGAATCCAAAGGCTCCGTAGTAATAAAAAGATTGATAACCGAGGATACTGTTTATATAGAGCGGAAAAATCTCCATGAAAAAATAAAAGAAGTTCTGGAAAGAAATTTTAAGAGGCAGGAACTGTCAGGCGCAAAGGTTTCGCTTATACTTTCTTATCCTTTTATCGAAATAAAACGTTTAGAACTCCCGAAGATGCCGCAGGAAGAGATTGAGCAGGCCATAAGGTGGCAGGCAAAAGATAAAATCGCATCTGATATAGAAAAGTCATATTTTGATTATACCGTTTCAGACGAGGTTCTCGGAGAACATGATTCAAAAAAACTTATTGTAATGGCTGCGATATCCCCGAGAGAAATAATAGATAAATTTGCCGAGCTGTCGAACGCGTTAAGTATCGAGATTGAAGGCATATATGCCTCGCCGCATATTTTAGCAAATATTCTTAGGGCATTTAGCGAAATAAAAAAGACAGAAACAGTATCTGTAGTAGAAATAGGATACGATCACGCGTATATCTCTTTATATAAAAATAGCAAACTTGTTTTTATCAGGGTTATACCCGTTGCTTCACGCCAGATAACGTCTGCTGTTTCAGGAGTTTTTACAACAGAGCCGGGAGACAAAATAGAAGTAACTCCGGATAGGGCAGAAATGCTTAAAATTAAATACGGCATTCCTATGGATATCAAAGAAGAGGCTATAGAGGGGGGTATACCCGTAAAACAAATATTAGCGCGTATGAGGCCTGTTTTGGAAAATTTATATGGTGAAATCAAGCGCTCGTTCGATTATTATACGGCAGAATTGGAGGGAGAGAGGCCGAAAAAGATATATCTCGCAGGGGCCGGTTCGCAGCTTAAGAATCTTAATATTTTTCTTAGCGAAAGTTTAAACACGGATATCGAATATATCAGATTGCCGAATGAAATTAAGAATGAGGGAGGCCAGAATATCATACCTTTTATCCCGGCTGTTTCGCCGTCGTTAAGCGTTAGTTCGGAGGAGAGGCCTAATCTATTGCCTATAGAATTCAGGAAGCAGAAACTAAGGTATTTTGAAAAAATATCTATACGCATGGTTTCCGTCGCCGCATTTGTAGTTTTGGCCGCATCTTACATGTTTTTATCTTTAAGGATGTATGAGTATAAGAATCGCCTTGCGAGCATCCAATCTCATAGATACGTAATGCAGAGTTTGGTTGAAATGTATGATAAAGTATCCGAAAGAACGGCATTGATAAATAAAATAACAGCCGGGACGTTTTCTTACGTCGATATTATGAAGAAAATGAGCATGATAGTTCCGGATAACACTATGTTCGAGCGTATTTCCATATCGAGCGAGCGTAAAATAGTGAATATTTTAGGGAAACTGTATTTTGCGACTGATAAATCGGAAGATGTGCTGACAAAGCTGATGCAGGAGATTGAGGGGTCGAGATTATTTTCGGATGTGAATCTAAAAAAAGTCGAAAAAAGCCAGATTGATAAAGAAGAAATTTCGACTTTTGAAATAGATTGTATAATAAAATGATAAATAGAGTCCTCGTAAATTCGATTATAAGAAATCAAAAAAATATCGCAATATTGTTGACTGCTGTTATTTCGACTTTTATCGTGTTCTGGTTTTTTATCTATATCCCAAGGTCGAACGAAATGGGCAAGATTATAGCCCAGTATGAGTCTGTAGAAAATGACATCAAAAAGATAGAGTCGATGGCAGGGGGCAAGGGTAAACTTGATACTGCAATGATGGCTCTCGATGAGAAATTAAAAGCGCTTGAACAAAAGCTTCCGCAAAGCGAAGAGACGACGTTTAGAGAATTGTCAACATATGCGAATAAATTAGGCATTGATGTCATTTCTATAACGCCTAAAGATCTGAAGCAGAGCGCTTGCCAAGGGTCTATTCCCCTATATGTATGCATGCAGATATCCGTAGATATGCGGCTGAAAGGAACTTTTAAGAAAATAGGCGAATATGTGAAATTGCTACAGGAAAATTTTCCGATACTATTAGTTGTTAAGAGTTTAGATATGAATAAAGAAAAACCTCAGGATAAGATAAATAATACGATTATAGCCGAGCTTAAATTGGATATGTACATGCTGCAAAAAAAGTAATATCATGAATAGGCAAAAAATAGAGATAATAGCTATTGTTATTCTAATCATAATATTTGGTTTCTGCATTTCCAGTATGATTAAAAAAATGTCCAAAGGCGCTAAAAAAGTATCATCGGAGACAGCCGGAATTAAATCTTCCATAGTTGAGGCAAAAAAAACTAATGCCAATATTAATGTAGAGACCGAAATCATAAAATGGGGCAGGGACCCATTTTTATTGACAGACTTAGGTATAGAGAATAAGAAGGCAGGCATATCATTAAATGGTATAATTTGGAACGGGCCCAAATCTCTGGTCATAATAAATGACGAATTATATAAAATAGGCGACAAGATAAACGACATCCAGATCGTGGATATAAAGAAAGACAGCGTTGTTATTAAGGAAAACGGCGAAGTTCAGGAAATAAATCTCGGCCGCTATTAAAATCCCGCGATAATAGCCGTTAGGTTCTCGGTGATCGGTTCTCGGTTCTCGGTTCTCGCTCTTATAATAATATCACCTCGTTATATTAATAATATAGTGTTTCTTATAAAAATAATTTACATATTTAACATGTTATGATATCATATTGCCTTGTATGAAAATCAAGACAAGGAGGTATTATCTTTATTGTGCTGCGCGCATCGCTGTAATCCTGGTAAACCTCCTACCTATAAGATTCGCATCTAAAATTGCGGGTTTTTTGGGAAAATTAGGCTTCGCTTTTTTAAAAAAAGAACGGGATAGGACTTTGTGTAATCTGCGCTCCGGCTTCAAAGAATACCCCGAAAAAGAAATAAAAAAAATAGCGCAAAACACCTTTTCCAATATATCGAGAAATTTCACAGAGTTTGCGTGTATATCGAAAATAAATAGGCGCAACATTGATTTGTGGGTTACTTCCGTGAACTTTAAAAGAATAGATGATGTGCTTTCGCGCGGAAAAGGCGGCATTATTCTGGCATCGCATTTTGGAAATTGGGAACTATTGTCCGCGTATCTAAATATAATGGGCCATCACGGCCCTGTAATTATCAGGAGAATATACTTCAATAAGTTCGATGAGTTGTTAAATAAATTTAGAGCTGTTTACGGATTCAATGGCATATATAGAGATGCATCCCCAAAAATCTTCCTTAAAAAACTTAAGGAAAACAGCTTAATAGGTATATTGCCGGACCAGGATATTGACAGTATTGAAGGTATATTTGTGGACTTTTTCGGGAGGCCTGCCTATACGCCTGTAGGCCCGGTAAAAATCGCCATGGTTAGCGGCGCGCCTTTAATACCGTGCTTTGTTATAAGAAAAAGCGATAGATATGAGTTTATCGTTGATGAACCCATATATGTGGAAAGAGACAGAAATAATGATGACGATGCAGTGAGATTCTATACGCAGAAATGGACTTCGTTACTCGAATCATATATAAGGAAGCATCCGGACCAATGGGTATGGATGCATAAGAGATGGAAAACGCAACCAGAGTAAAATTCGGTTATCGGTTATCGGTTATTGGTTATCGGAAAAACCCGAGAACCGAGAACCGAACACCGAGAACCGAAGAGGCAATTCTATTAAGATTATTTTTGCTCATGCTGAGTTGCGTTTTCATTTTTGGCGGGTGCGGGAAGAGGGGTGCGGGCGAGAAAAGAAGCGCGAAAATTGAAGCCGTAGTAAGGGATGAGTCAATCGGCAAGGAAGAAGAAGATATAGACGTGAAGCAGAAAGTCCATAATTTTAAACTGGAAGGTTTCTCGAAAAGCGGCGAAAATCAATGGTACATAGAAGGTGAGTTTGCGAAAATAATTGAATCAAACATTTTTTTAAGTAAAATAAAGAGTGAAAATTTCGGCAAGGATATGCACATTAACCTTACGGCGGATGAGGGGGTCTATGATAGGGTTTCCGGTTCAACCGAGTTAAGCGGGAATGTAATTATTTCAACTTCTGACGGCGGCACGCTTACGATGGAGCGCGCAAATTGGGAGTCTGAAAAAGAGGAAGTGCATACCGAATCATATGTAGTAATTGTTCATAGCGGTATTATATTGCAGGGAAGGGGCGGCATTGTAAATCCCAAGAAACACTGGGCTATTCTTAACAAGGAAATAAAGGTAATGGATCTTTCAGACAGGGTTATTACTTGCGACGGCCCGCTTGAGGTTTATTATGATTTGAGAAAGGTAATTTTTAACAATAATGTCGAGATAAACGAACCGCAGGGTAAGATGATTGCTGATAAATTGATTGCATATTTTGATCCGGAACAAAAAAAGATTGAAAAAATAGAGTGGCTTGGAAACGTTAAGGCGATATATTAAAAGTCAAAAGTTTCCGCCTACACAACGCAGAAACGCAACTCATGGCGGATCCGCCGCAGGCGGAAAAAGTCACCTGCCTGCCGGCAGGCAGGAAAGTCAAAAGTAAGAAGTTAAAAAATGCATTTACTGGAAACGAGGAATTTAGTTAAGATTTATGGGGAGAGAAAAGTGGTGGACGGTGTTCATATAAATGTCCAGCGCGGAGAGGTTGTGGGTCTTTTGGGACCCAACGGCGCAGGTAAGACAACGACATTCTATATGATTACCGGGATTATCGTGCCTGACAGCGGAGAAATTATATTTGACAGGAAAGACATAACTCACATGTCAATGCACCATAGGGCGCGTTCGGGAATAGGTTATTTGTCTCAGGAACCCTCGATTTTCAGAAAACTTACGGTCGAGGAAAATATAATGGCAATTTTGGAGACTTTGGAATTTCCGAGAAAAGAGAGAAGGCGCAGGTTAAACGAGCTTTTAGAGGAACTTAAGATAGCGCACCTTAGGAAAAATAAGGCTTACACGTTATCCGGCGGCGAAAGAAGGCGGCTTGAAATAACGCGCGCATTGGTTACAAACCCGCTTTTTATCCTGCTTGATGAACCGTTTAGCGGCATAGATCCGATAGCTGTCTATGATTGCCAGGAACTTATAAGGGAATTAAAGGAAAAAGGATTAGGGGTGCTTCTTACGGACCATAATGTGCGGGAAACGCTTACAATCACAGATAGGTCATATCTCATGTATGAAGGCAAGGTTCTCATAGCTGGGACAAAACAGGAACTTATTAATAATCCAAAAGCGCGAGAATTATATCTTGGCGAAAAATTTACAATGTGAGATATGCGCTCTTATCCCTAAAATTTATAAAGAATTAAATGAAGACCAAAATTACCAATATCGATAAATGCGCCCGTTTATTTGAGATTGAGATGCCTCCCGAAGTCGTTAACGAGGCCTTTTGCGAAGTGTATAAAAAAATCAAAAGAACCGTAAAAATTCCGGGTTTCAGAATAGGCGCGGCGCCCCAGGACCTATTGGAAAAGTATCACGGTAAAGATGCCGAAGAGGAAGCGCTGAAATGTCTTATAACCGAAGGATGCAGAAAGACATTAAACGATCATAATATAAATCCTGTAACGCTTCCCGAGATTATGGATATTGAATTCGGCAGGAACAAAAAACTTTCATTCAAAGCAAAAATAGAAATAAGGCCTGATATTAAATTTAAAAAATATAAAGGCATAAAAGTAATGAAAAAAAAGATAACCGTCTGTAGTGATGAAGTCTCCAAAGCCTTAAAGAGACTGCAGGAAATTAATGCCGAATTCGTGCCGCTCGTAGAAAATAGAAGCGTTCTTTCGGGCGATTATACTATTTGCGACATCGAAGCCGCTGTAGACGGCAAGCCCATATCTAAGAGGCATGAAAATCTGTGGGTTCGCGCTGATAAAGATGCTTCTATGCTGGGATTGGGCGAGAAGTTAATAGGCCTAAATTGCGGCGATACGAAGGAAATAGACGTAAAGCTGCCCGATAATTATCCGGATAATAAATATTCCGGGAAAAACGCCAGATTTAAGATGGTTCTAAAAGAAATCAAAATAAAGAAATTGCATGATATCGATGATGAGTTTGCGAAGGATTTGGGCAAGGAAAATCTAAAAACGCTGGAAGCTGAAATAAGAGGCCAGCTAGTAAAAAGGAAAGAAGACGAGGCCTTAATAGAAATAAAAAATCAGATTTTGGATGAATTGCTTAAGGAGTATAAGTTCGGGGTTCCGCCTTCTGTGGTTAGAAGGCAGTTTGAAGCGCTTTTAAAACAGGCAGAAGACGAACTTTTGTCAAGGGGGCTTCATAAAGACCAGGTGACAGAGAAGAAGAAAGAGCTAGAGCCAAAATTAAAGATTGATGCTGAAACAAAAATAAAGGTTTATTTTCTTCTTGACGAAATTTCAAGATTAGAGCACATTGAACTTACTGATGAAGATGTAAATAAAGCCTTGGAAGACATCGGGCGCCTGTCGAATCAAAGTAAAGATACCGTGAAAGAGTATTATGAAAGAAACGATCTTATTGACGGATTGAAAGAGCAATTGAGAGAAGAGAAGACATTGGACTGGCTGGTCAGCGCAGCTTTAGTAGAAGAGGAGAAATAAAAGTCAAAACTCAAAAGTCTCAGCCTAAAGCTGATCCGCTAAAGGCGGAAAAAGTCAAAAGTACAAGTCAAAAGTTTCCGCATTAGCCAGACTTTCTGCTATTTATGGCGGATCAGCCTTAGGCTGAAAAACTTTTGGCTTTTAAGTTGTCCTATGAAAATCTTTGATTTTCATAGGATTATCCCTATAAAATCCTTCGGATTGTGTAGGGCCCTATAAAAATCTTCGATTTTCACAGGACAGTCCTATACAATTCTTCGAATTGCGTAGGGATGGTTTTGACTTTCCTGCCTGCCGGCTCGCCTCACGGCGAAGCCGTGGGCAAGCAGGTGAGATTTTCCGCCTTTGCGCATTGCGCTTCGGCGGATCCGCCATGAGTTGAGTTTTTGTGTTGTGTAGGCGGAGACTTTTGAGTTATCGACATAAGGAATTTTTAACAAGGAGGCAGGTATGAGTATTCTGATACCGATGGTAATTGAGCAGACAGGCAGGGTCGAACGGGCTTATGATATTTATTCCCGTCTATTAAAAGACAGGATTATTTTCGTCGGTACGTCTATTGACGATACCGTAGCGAATATTGTTATTGCGCAATTATTATTTCTTCAGATGGATAATCCGGAAAAGGATATAGACATGTACATTAATACGCCGGGCGGTCATGTAACAAGCGGGCTCGCCATCTATGATACGATGCAGTTTGTCAAACCGGATGTGGCGACATATTGCGTTGGCCAGGCAACAAGCATGGGAGCCGTGCTTCTTGCGGCAGGCGCAAAAGGAAAGCGCTACGCGCTTCCGCATGCGCGTATTATGGTCCATCAGCCCTGGGGCGGTGTGCAGGGGCAGGCCTCTGATATAAGCATTCAGGCTAATGAAATTTTAAGAATTAAAGAGCGTATAGAGCAGATTCTTTCCCGTCATACGGGCAAGCCTTTAGACAAGATAAAGAAGGATACAGATAGGGACTATTTTATGTCTGCGGATGAAGCAAAAGAATACGGAATAGTAGATTCGGTAGTAGAGACGATTAAGAAGAAAGTATAAGAGAGCAGTTGGCTGTGAGCTATGGGCTGTGTAGTTGCCTGATTTACCTGTGCCCCGAAGGGGTATCAGGCAAAAAACGTCTGCCCAATAAATTGGGCAACTACAAATATGCGCTATGGGCTATGTGCTGTGGGCTTTGCCCAACAAATTGGGCAACTACGCTACGTAATGTTAGCTATGCGCTGTGAGCTATGGGCTGTGTAGTTGCCTGATTTACCTGTGCCCCGAAGGGGTATCAGGCAAAAAACGTCTGCCCAATAAATTGGGCAACTACAGATATGCGCTATGGGCTATGAGCTGTGGGCTTTGCCCAACAAATTGGGCAACTACGCTACGTAATGTTAGCTATGCGCTATGAGCTCAAAGCACGTAGCTTAACACAAATAGCAAAAAGGAGATGAGATGGACAAGCAGTTATTATTAACGCCGGGGCCGACGCCTGTTCCGGTAGAAATTCAGAATGAAATGGCAAAACCTATAATTCACCATAGGACACCGCAGTATCAGAAAATTTTTTCGGACGTAAATGAAAGCCTTAAAAAAATATTTAAAACACAAAATACAGTATTGACTTTTACCTCAAGCGGCACAGGCGCTATGGAGGCAAGTGTCATCAATACTTTATCTAAAGGCGATACGGCTATTGTTATAAGAGGCGGAAAATTCGGAGAGCGATTTGCCGAGATTTGCCAGGCTTACGGCGTGAATACGGTGCCTATAGATATCGAATGGGGCACTTCACCCGACCCTAAGGTTGTGAAAGATGTTTTGAATAAGAATAAAAATGCAAAGGCGTTATTTATGAATCTTTGCGAGACATCTACGGCAACCGTATATGATGTTAAATCAATCGGAGAAATCGTGAAAAATACCGAAGCAGTTCTTGTTGTTGATGTTATAAGCGGCTTAGGTTCGGACGATTTCAGGATGGACGAATGGCGTGTTGATGTAGCTGTCGGCGGTTCTCAGAAGGGTTTAATGATTCCGCCGGGGCTTGCTTTCTCGGCAGTAAGCAAAAAGGCATGGGATTTATGCGATAAATCGAATTTACCGAAATTTTATTTCAGTTTCAAAAAATATAAAAAATCTCTCGAAGAGAACGATGTTCCTTTTACGCCCGCCATAACACTCGAGATAGGCTTAAAGATGGCAATCTCCATGATAGAGAAAGAAGGAGTTGATGCGTCTATCGCAAGGCATAGAAGTGACGCGGAATATGTACGTAAAGAAATGAAAAAATTGGGTCTTGATGTGTATTCAAAAGCGCCGTCGGATGCAGTAACCGCCGTAAAAGTACCGCAAGGTATGGATGGTTCTCTTTTGGTTAAAACTTTAAAATCAAAAGGCGTCACTTTTGCGGGCGGACAGGGTTCTTTAAAAGGAAAGATTATTAGAATCGCGCACATGGGAGGCATAAACCGCAAAGATTTGGAGTATGCTCTTGAAGTATTAAAGGAAACGTTAAAGGAACTTAAGTAACTGATGTTAAAAGTCAAAACTCAAAAGTCTCCGCCTACACAACGTAGAAATGCAACTCATGGCGGATCCGCCGAAGCGCAAAGTGCAAAGGCGGAAAATCTCAAAACTACAAGTCAAAAGGCAAAAGTTTTTCCGCCTTTAGCTGATCAGCTTTAGGCTGAACCCTTTTGAGATGTGGTTTTGACTTTTAAATTTTGACTTTTGACTTAAACTATTTGTAAAGTCGGAGGATAAGATGGCGATAAGAGTATTAATATGCGATCCCTTGGCTAAAGAAGGAATCGAAATACTGGAGAAAGAAAAGGGTATTAAGGTTGACGTAAAGATTAAGATAACGCCCGAAGAACTCAAAAAGATTATAAAGGATTACGACGCTCTTTTGGTAAGAAGCGAAACGAAGGTAACGCGCGACATAATAAAAAACGCCGATAAACTTAAGATTATAGGAAGGGCAGGCATCGGGCTGGATAATGTCGATTTGGATGAAGCGTCGAAAAAGGGAATTATTGTTATGAACTCTCCTATGGGTAATACGATATCGACGGCAGAGCATGCCTTTTCGCTTCTGTTGGCGCTTTCAAGGAATATACCGCAGGCAGATAGTTCGCTTAAAAGCGGTAAATGGGACAGAAAAAAGTTTATAGGTGTTGAAGTTTACGGGAAGGTATTGGGCATTATAGGGTTGGGCAGGATTGGCAGTGAAGTCGCAAAAAGGGCTGTCAGTTTTAACATGAGAGTGTTAGCCTATGATCCGTTCCTTCCGGAAGAAAAAGCTAAAGCATTAGGCGTTGAGCCTTGCGATTTAAAGACATTGCTAAAAAGTTCCGACTATATCACAGTTCATACGCCGCTTACCGAAGAAACAAAATACATAATTAATAGAGACAGTATTAAAATGATGAAAAAAGGCGCACGTATAATAAATTGCGCGAGAGGCGGAATTATAAACGAGAATGCGCTTCTGGAAGCGATAGAAAAAGGAGATATAGCAGGCGCGGCATTAGACGTATTCGAGAAGGAACCGCTGCCGGCGGAAAGCCCGTTATTAAAATCCGAAAGAATCATACTAACGCCGCATCTCGGGGCTTCTACGGAAGAGGCTCAAGTTAACGTTTCAGTTGATATCGCAAAAAGCGTGAAAGATGCGCTTTTGTACAACATTATAAAAAATGCGGTCAATACGCCTTCGGTTGATCCGGAAATATTAAAAACCATGAAACCGTATCTTGACCTTGCGGAAAAAATCGGGCTTATGCAGGCGCAGCTTATAGACGGATATATTAAACGCATAGTTGTAACATACGTAGGCGAATTAGTAAGTTTCAATCTTGATGCGGTAACCCTTTCGCTCATCAAGGGAGTGTTGTCGCCTATTCTTGAAGAAAAAATAAATTATGTCAACGCGATGTTTATTGCCAAAGAACGCGGCATAAACATAGTAGAAAGAAAAAGCGATACAATAGAGGATTTCGCGAATCTTATTCACGTTAACGTTGAAACCGATAAGACGAAAAATTCAATTATGGGCACGCTTTTTACAAAGACAGAACCCCGTATTGTTAAGATAAATGATTTTTATGTAGAGGCAATTCCAAGAGGTCATATGCTTGTTATTTATAATAATGATGTGCCTGGCATAGTCGGGCATATAGGAACGGTTTTGGCAAATGAAGATATAAACATAGCGGGAATGACATTTGGACGTGAAAAGCAGGGAGGAAAGGCTATAACTGTTTTAAACGTTGATAGCGAAGTGCCGAAAGATGTGTTGCAGAAAATAAAAAAAGCAAAAAATATTAACGAAGTAAAATATATCAAGCTTTAACAATATTCGGTTATCGGTTATCGGTTATCGGTTCTAGGTTACCGAGCACCGAGAACCGAACACCTAGAACCGAAGAATGGAGTCAGCGATGAAAAAAAATATTATACGTATAATTGATGTGACAAATAGGGACGGAGTCCAAACGTCAAAATTGGGTTTAGCCAAATTGCAGAAGACGATGATAAATCTTTACCTGAATGAAATGGGGATTTATCAGAGCGAATTCGGCTTTCCTACAACCCACCATGAGACAAATTATTTAAACGCCAATCTTCTACTGGCAAAAAAAGGCGTTCTAAAGCCTATTATTCTTGAGGGCTGGATTAGGGCTATAAAGGAAGACGTCATGCTTAGTGCGAAATTGACTAAAGTAAAAAATTTAAATCTTTCTATTTCGACCTCTGACCAGATGATAAAAGGCAAGTTCAAGGGCAAATACGATAGGAAAGATATTATAAATCTTATGGTAGAGGCGGTAAAAGCCGCAAAAGGTTTGGGAATGAAAATAATAGGAGTAAACGCAGAAGACGCTTCGAGAACGGATATGGGATATTTAATCGAGTTTTCTCTTGCAGCAAAAGCGGAAGGCGCCACCAGTATTAGATATTGCGATACGTTAGGTTATGACGATCCGTTCAGCATATATGACAGAGTTGCCCAGCTTGCCAGTGCTGTAAAAATACCCATAGAACTTCACTGCCATAATGATCTGGGGATGGTTGTAGCATGCAGCGTTGCCGGAGCCAAGGCAGCAATTGACCAGGGCGTCGGCGCTTATATTAACACTACGGTTAACGGAATGGGAGAGCGCGCCGGAAATGCCGATATGGTAAGCGTAATATTAGCAGTGAAATATTCAAGCGGATTCAAAGATAAATATATACTGGACCCGAGAATTAATTTAAAACATACATGGAAAGTATCCAAATACGCTTCTTATGCCTTCGGCGTCCCTATACCCATAAATCAGGTTGCTGTCGGAGAAAATGCATTCGCTCACGAATCCGGTATTCATGCCGACGGCGCTATAAAGGACCGCAGGAATTACGAGTTGTATGATTTTGAAGAATTAGGCAGGGGCGAACCGGAAATTATTGAAACGGGCTCCAGAATAACGGTCGGCGAATACAGCGGAATAAAGGGCTTCAGGAACGTATACGATAAATTGGAAATAGAATTCAAAAATGATAAAGAGGCGACAAAAATATTGGAACTTGTGAGATACGCCAACGTCCATACGCAGAAACCCCTGACGAATGATGAGTTGCGCTTTATAGCGAAATACCCCGATATAGCCAAGCAAATATTTACGATGTCTCCTTTAACATAGAAAGGATGTAGATGCAAAAAATCTTAACAAAACTTTTATTAATATTTGCCATTTGCCATTTGCTATTTGCTAATATCAGTGTATCTTTTGCCGAAGATGAGGATATAGGTTTTGTCAAAAGACTATGGAGGAAATTAATAAATAAAGAAAAATACGAGAAAAAAGAAATATTGAAGGAGCCGCACGAGGTGCTGCTGAAAGATATTGAGGTATCCGAAGAAAAAGACATGGCCAACGAAGCGGCTAAATTCGTATTGACAAAAGAACAAATGATAGAAGTGATGAACCATAACCTTTCTATTTACGGAGATGAAATACGCATTAAAATCCCTGAAATTGTCAAGGAAACAATAAGAGATAAAATAGTTTATAGGTTCAAAAAAGATACGGGTGAAATAACGGATTTTGAAGCATTGGACGAAGAGGTTATTACGGGTTTATACCGCAGGGTGGTGAATGAAGCAGTAGTTATTAGGACGGATAGGCTGAATAAACAGTTGCAGCAGCAGATGCAGATGCAGCAACAACAGACGCAGTTAATGAGGACGCAGCAGCAAATGCAGAGGCCCGTAACGCCGCCGCCACAGCCTCCGAAAGTGCAAACTCCGCCGAATATTCCTCCTCCTCCGCCGCAACCACCGCAGACAAGAAGATAAGCCCGAGGTATGTTATGCCGAATATAGTAGTTATAGGAGCGCAATGGGGTGATGAAGGAAAGGGAAAGGTGATAGACCTTTTGAGCGCCGATTATGATTATATCGTAAGGTATCAAGGCGGCAATAATGCAGGGCACACCGTAGTTATCGATGGTGAAAAATTCGTCCTTCACCTTGTCCCTTCAGGCATACTTCACAAGGGTAAAATTTGCGTAATAGGCAACGGTGTTGTCGTAGATCCTAATGCGTTAATAGAAGAGATAAATATTTTGAATTCAAAAGGTATAAAAACAGACGGCAGGATCTTTGTAAGCGAACAGGCGCATGTGATTTTTCCGTACCATAAGGTGCTCGACGAACTTAAAGAAGTGAAAAAAGGAAAGACAAAAATAGGCACAACCAAAAAGGGCATAGGGCCTTGTTATGCGGACAAAGTAGCCCGTTTAGGAATAAGGATAGTGGATTTGATAAATGACAGTGTATTCGCTGAAAAATTAAAACAAAATTTGGACGAAAAAAATGCGATATTAAAAACACTATACGGGTTCGAAGGATTTTCATTTGATGATATATATAATTCTTATACCGGATACGCCGAAAGGATTAAGAAGTATATTGCGGATACGGCTGTTATGTTAAATGAAGCATTGGATAAGAAAAAAACAATATTATTTGAAGGCGCCCAAGGCACGCTTTTGGATGTTGATTACGGCACTTATCCGTATGTTACTTCATCAAATGCTACCGCAGGCGGCGTCTGCACAGGGGCTGGGATTGGGCCGACCGTGATAGATAAAGTTATAGGTGTCGTTAAGGCATATACGACAAGAGTCGGCGAGGGGCCTTTCCCGACAGAGTTTTCCAATGATCTTATGAATAAAATAAGGACAAAGGGTAGCGAGTTCGGCGCGACAACAGGAAGGCCCAGACGCTGCGGATGGTTTGATGCCGTTCTCGTAAAACGTTCGATAATGGTAAATAACGTCGATGAAATCGTAATAACAAAACTCGATGTATTGGATGAGCTGCCTAAAATAAAAACCTGCATCGCATATAGATATAAAGACAAGATTTATAAAAACTACCCTAATGATATCGAGGTATTTGAAAACTGTGAACCCATATATAAAGAATATAAAGGCTGGCAGGAGGATACGACGCGTATAAAGTCATTCGCTAAATTGCCATTAAATGCGAAAATATATCTTAAAGGAATACAGAAAATACTAAGGCGAAAATCACGCTTATTTCAG
>Ga0315295_10000698_pt1 | contig 29104 bp, 20 predicted proteins | sample YL17G14_0_MG_FD_204453 | JGI IMG/M metagenome (GOLD analysis project Ga0315295, IMG submission 204453) | Sediment microbial communities from Yellowstone Lake, YNP, Wyoming, USA - YL17G14_0 | ecosystem: Environmental > Aquatic > Freshwater > Lake > Sediment | place: USA: Wyoming | collected... | reverse complement strand
TTGGGGATCATCTTGGTGGCGTAGACACCGGCGAAGGGATGCGCCAGCGCGTCCTCGAGCAGGCTCGAAGAACGCACCGCCAGCGGGGTGTGCACCTCGCGCACCAGCGCCCAGAGGTCGCCCACCAGCTCGGTGGGGAGCTCGGCCCGCTGCAGCGCGACCGCGATGCGGTGGTCGTCGGTCCCCGAGTAGACCAGCTCGCGGAGGTGGTTGCGCTCGAGGAACAGGTCGAAGGCGCCGGTGGTGATCACGGTGAGCGTGGGCACCGAGATCTCCAGACTCTCGAAGCGCAGCGCGTCGGGCCGCGCCGTGAGCGCGTCGCGCGCCACCTTGAGCCCCGAGGCCTTGCCCCCGAGGGCGCCGGCCCCGATGGTGGTGAAGGTCTCCCGCCCCTCGAAGAAGCGGCGGTCGAACCGAGGCAGCCCCTGCGCGCCGGCCTGCTCTTCGCTCATGGTCGGGACCTCGTCGCCGGGGCGGCGCCGTGCACCGCCCCGGCCGCCGTTCCTACACCCAGCCGCGATCCTTGCAGGCCTGGGCGACGCGGTTGATGGCGATGACGTAGGCGGCATCGCGCATGTAGAGGCCGCGCTGCTGCGCCAGCTCGCTCACCGCGAGGAAGCCGGAGGTCATCTTGCCGTCGAGCTTGCCCAGCACCTCGTCCTTCTCCCAGTAGTAGTTCATGTTGCACTGCACCTGCTCGAAGTAGCTGCAGGTCACGCCGCCGGCGTTCGCCAGGAAGTCGGGGAGCACGAAGATCCCGCGCTCCTTGAGCACGGCGTCGGCCTCGGTGGTCGTGGGGCCGTTGGCGCCCTCGGCCACGAACTTCACGGCCGCGTGGACCTTCTTCACGGTCTCGGGCGTGATCTGGTTCTCGAGCGCGCATGGCATGAGGATCTCGACCGGCTGCTCGATCCAGGCGTCACCCGGCAGCACCTCGTAGCCGAGCTGCTTCGCCTTCTCCCTGTCGATGCCGCCGAAGCGGTCCGTGACGCCGATGAGCTGGTCCATGTCCACGCCGGAGGTCCGCTTGAAGGCGTAGGACGTCTGGTCCTTCTGGTCCCAGGAGGACACGCAGATGACCTTGCCGCCGAGCTGCTGGTAGAGCCGGATGGCGTACTGGGCCACGTTGCCGAAGCCCTGCACGCTCGCGCGCGTGGAGTCGACCGCGATGCCCTTCTCCCGCAGCGCCTCGCGCAGCGTGAAGACCACGCCGTAGCCGGTCGCCTCGGTGCGCCCCAGCGAGCCTCCCATGCCTACCGGTTTGCCGGTGATGAAGCCGGGGTAGCGCCCGCCGTGCAGGGCCTCGTACTCGTCGAGCATCCAGAGCATGTGCTGCGCGTTGGTCATGACGTCCGGAGCCGGCACGTCCTGGACCGGGCCGACGTTGCGGGCCAGCTGGCGCACCCAGCCGCGGCAGATCTGCTCCTGCTCGCGCCCGCTCAGGTTGTGCGGGTCGCAGATCACGCCGCCCTTGCCGCCCCCCAGGGGGATGTCCACCACCGCGCACTTCCACGTCATCCACATGGCCAGCGCGCGCACCGTGTCCACGGTCTCCTGGGGATGGAAGCGGATGCCGCCCTTCGAGGGGCCACGCGCGTCGTTGTGCTGGACGCGGAACCCGCGGAAGACCTTCACGCGCCCGTCGTCCATGCGCACCGGGATGTTGAAGGCGTACTCGCGCATCGGCCAGCGAAGGAACTCGCGCGTGCCCTCGTCCAGATCCAGCAGCGCGGCGACCTTGTCGAACTGGGCCTGGGCGATCTCGAACGAGTTGAACGGCTTGTTGCTCATGTAGAGCTCCTGGTTGCACCGCCGGGCCCGGGCGCGCCCGTAAGGGCGGGCGCGCTCCCCGCGGAGGTGGGGTGATGGAGGCCGGCCCGATGATGCGGGCCCGAAGCCGGTCGAGGAAGAGACCGCGCCGGCGTGGACGCCGTCGCGGAGGATGGAGCGAATGGCGCCGGCGCGGTCATGAGCGAGGCGCGCCCGGTGAATGGCCCCATCTCCCGGTCAGGCGACGAGCCCATCCGACGCGCCTCGATTCCCATGACCCCGTGCTGGTGCTCCCGTGCGTCCCCCGGTGGCCGGTTCACGCGGCCGTTCGGCCGCGGCCTGACCGGGAACCGGTCACGGACCCCGGGGAGACACCGCCCCACAGGGCCCGAAGACCCGACTTGAATATGCGCCAAGTCAGAGAGAAGTCAAATGCGCCCTGCGGAGCATGGGTGGATACGCCCGGACGCGGCGCCGGTGGCGCCGCCGCCCGCGTTCGTCGCGTCGACGCGGTCCCCGTGACGAGGATTGACCGGCGCCTTGCAACTTTCCCGGCCATTCGTACGTCAATTAGAGCGTCACGTACGCGAGAACGTGGCGAGCGACGAACCACCTCCAGAGTCGTCCGAGTCTTCCAGAGAGGCGAAGCGGGACCCCGAGAGGGCAAGCTCGGGTTCCCGGCAGTGAGCGCCCGGCCCGCGAGCCGGGCGTCATTGTCTCCGGCCGCGAGTGGTGCGGTCCTCGCCGCCGCGGCCACATCTACCGACGCCCCGTGCCGCGCGGCCGCGCTCCCGCGGCGCTTCAGCGGGCCGGCGGTGGCTGAGTGAAGGCCGCGCCCGCGGCGGCCAGCTCCGCCAGCAGCGGCGCCGGCTCGAACCGCTCACCCTTCCCGGCACGCAGCGCCATGAGGCGCGACTCCACCTTCGCCAGCCCGAGCGAATCCGCGTGGCGCAGCGGGCCGCCACGAAAGGGCGGGAACCCGATGCCGTAGACCATGGCGAGGTCGAGCACCCCGGCGTCCGCCACCACGCCCTCGGCCAGGACGTGGGCCGCCTCGTTCACCATGGCCAGCGTCATGCGCTCGGCCAGCATCTCGAGGCCCTGGACCCGGCGCTCGCGCGTGACCCCGATTAGCCTCAGTGCCTGCGGGTCGGGGGTGCGGCGGCCCGCGCGGTGGCGGTAGAAGCCGGCGCCGCTCTTCCGCCCCAGCCGGCCCGCCTTCACGAGCGCCTCGAGCTGCGGCGCGGGGGCCAGGCGCGCGGGGAAGGCCGCGGCGAGGATCGCGGCCACCTTCGCCGCCACGTCGAGGCCCACCTCGTCGAGCACCTCGAGGGGGCCCATCGGCATGCCGAAGCCGCGCATGGCGGCGTCCACGTCGGCGACCGCGAAGCCCTCCTCGAGCAGGTGCAGGGCCTCGCGCAGGTACGGCATCAGGACGCGGTTGACGGCGAAGCCGGGCGCGTCCCGCACCACGACGGGGGTCTTGCCGAGCAGGCGCGCGAGCGCGACGGCCGTGGCCAGCGCGGCGTCGGAGGTCTTCGTCCCCCGCACCACCTCCACCAGCGGCATGCGGTGGACGGGGTTGAAGAAGTGCAGGCCCACGAGGCGCTCGGGGCGCTCGAGCCCGGAGGCCAGCTCGTCCACCGACAGGGACGAGGTGTTGGTGGCCAGCACGGCGTCGGGCCGCATGCGCACCTCGAGCTCGGCGAACACGCGGCGCTTCACGTCGAGGTCCTCCACCACCGCCTCGAGGGCGAAGTCCGCGCGCCGCAGCCCGGCCAGCTCGGTCGTCGGGAAGAGGCGGGCCCGCTGCGCCTCGTCCTCGTGCCGCCCCGCGCCGCCCCGGGCGCCGCGCTCGGCGATCCGCGCGTGCACCACGCGCAGGGCGCGCGCCAGCGCGGCCGGGTCGGTGTCGCGCAGCCGCACCTCGATGCCGTGGCGGCTGACCAGCTCGGCCACACCCGCGCCCATCACGCCCGCGCCCACGAGGTGGAAGCGCTCGACGGGGGCGGGCTCGACGTCCGCGCCGCCCACCGGCTCCTTCTTCGCCCGCTCCGTCAGCTGGAAGATGCGCACCAGGTTCTTGCACACCGGATCCACGACGAGGTCGCTCACCCACTCGGCCTCGAGGCGCAGCGAGACCTCGACGGGCTGCGCGAAGCCGTGGTGCAGCACGCTGAGGGCGGCCGCGGAGGCCGGATGGCGCCCGCCCGTGCGCGCCCGCACCATGGCCCGCGCCCGCGAGAAGGCCAGCCCGCGCCCGAAGGGCGTGCCGTCGGTGAGCCAGGAGCGCAGGTCCCGGGCGCGCCAGCGGTCCCGCCGCCGGATGCCGCTCCGCCCGCCGGCTGCCAACTCCGCGAGGCGCCGGTGCGCGTGCTCCAGCAGCCACGCCGCGGGCACGGCCCGGGCCACCAGCCCGGCGCGCTCGGCGCGGCGCGCGTCCAGCACGCGGCCGGTGAGGATGAGGTCCAGGCCGGTCGAGAGCCCCACGAGCCGCGGCAGTCGCGTCGTCCCCCCGAAGCCCGGGATGATGCCGAGCAGGGCCTCGGGCAGGCCGATGCGCGTGTGCGGCTGGTCCGCGGCGACGCGGGAGTCGCAGGCCAGCGCCAACTCGGTGCCGCCACCCAGGCACACGCCGTCGATGGCGGCCACCGTGGGGTAGGGCAGCGCCGCGAGCCGGCCGAATGCCTGCTGCACGCGCTGCACGACGGCGCGCGCGCGGGCGCGGTCGGTGAGCGCGGCGATGGCCCCGACGTCGGCGCCCGCCACGAAGGAGCCGCTCTTGCCGCTCAGGACCACGAGCCCCCGCAGGTCGGGACGCGCCTCGAGCAGCGCCAGCGCCTGCTCAAGGTCGCCGACCGCGCCCTCGTCGATGACGTTCACCCGCCGCTCCGGGTCGTCCATCACGAGGTGCGCGATCTCCCCGGGCCCCGCCGGACCCGGCGGTCCCGCGGGCAGGAACTCGAGGCGGAAGGCGGACATCAGTCGCGCTCCAGCACGAAGGCCGCGCCCTGCCCACCACCCACGCACAGGGCGGCGAGCCCGCGCTTCGCCCCGCGCCGCCGCATCTCGAGGAGCAGGGTCAGGAGCAGGCGCGCCCCGCTCGCCCCCACCGGGTGCCCGAGCGCGATGGCGCCTCCGTTCACGTTCAGCCGCTCGTGCGGGATCTCGCCGAGGGGCCGGTCCCGGTCCAGCTCCGCGCGCGCGAAGGAGCCCGAGCGGGCGGCCTCGAGACACGCCAGCACCTGGGCCGCGAAGGCCTCGTTGATCTCGAACAGCTCGATGTCATCGAGCGCGAGGTCCGCCAGCTCCAGTGCCCGCGCCGCCGCGAGCACGGGGCCGAGCCCCATGCGGCGCGGCGCGAGCCCGGCGAAGGCGAACGCCCGGATGCGCCCCAGCGGCGGCACGGGCCAGCCCCGGGCCATCTCCTCGTCCGCGACCAGCAGCGCCACCGCGCCGTCGGTGACCGGGCAGGCGTTCCCGACCGTGACGGTGCCGTGGCGCCGGTCGAAGAACGGCTCGAGCCGCCCCAACTGCTCCAGCGTCTGGTTCTCCCGCGGGCCCGTGTCGTCGCGCAGCATCTCGAAGGCCGGCGCCGGGAAGGCGGGCACGATCTCCTCGCGCAGGCGCTCGCGCGCCGCCACCGCCCGCTGGTGGCTGGCGAGCGCGAACTCGTCCTGCCGCTCGCGCCCGATGTGGAACTCCCGGGCCAGCACCTCGGCGGTCTCGCCCATGTTGAGCCCGCACACCGGGTCGGTGAGCGCCTCGGCGAGCGCCAGGCGGGGCGCGAGCATGCGGGGCCGGAAGCGCAGCGCGGCGGCCGCCCGGGCCAGCGGCCCCCTCGCCCGCGCGAGCCCCGTCAGCCACTCGCCGTACTCGAAGGGGAAGAGCAGCGGGATCCGGCTCATGGACTCCATGCCGCCGGCGAGCACGAGCCGCGCGCGCCCCGCCTGGATGCGGTCGGAGGCGGCGGCCACCGCCTCCATCCCCGAGGCACAGTTGCGGTGCACGGTCGCGCCCGGCACGCGCTCCGGGATGCCGGCTCGCAGGGCGGTCACCCGCGCGACGTTGGCGGCCTCCGCCGGCTGGGCGCAGTTGCCGAGGATCACCTCGTCCAGCCGGGCCGCCTCCAGCTCATGGCGCGCGAGCAGCTCGGCCACGGCGACGCGACCCAGCTCGTGAACGGGTGTGTGCCGCAGGACCGTCCCGGCCCTGGCGAAGGGGGTACGCACCCCTCCCAGAATCCATACCGGGGACGGGGACATGGATGGCCCGGAGAGCCCGGGTCAGTCCTTCTTCTTGAGCTTTGCCAGCAGCTCGCGCGCCTCGGCCTGGTACTTCGGGTCGCGCGCGCTGCCGGTGGGGGCCAGCGCCACCGCGCGCTCCAGCTCCTGGCGCGCCTCGTCGGGGCGCTTCAGCTGCAGGAAGGTCCGCCCCAGCTCCAGGTGGTGGTTCACGTAGTGGGGCTCGAGCTCGATGGCCTTCTGCAGGTCCGCCACCGCGTTCTCCATGGTGGCCCCCTTCGGCACCCCGCCCAGGATCGTGTTGGCCGCCGCCCGCTCGAAGAAGCTGAGGCTGGCGAGCTTGCGGTTCCACAGGGCCCTCACGTGCCAGGCCCGCCCGAGCGAGGGATCGATGGCCAGCGCCCGGTCCACCTCGGACTTGATCTCGCGCGCGAGCGAAAGCCGGGTCTTCGGTCCCTCCTTGAGGGCCTGTCTCCCCAGCGCCACCGCCAGCTCGAGGTGGCCCATGGCGCTGTCGGGGGCCGCCTTGATGGCCTCCCGGGCGTGCTCGACGGCCGCGGCCACGAGCCGGCGGCGCTCCTCGCCCGTGATGTCCTCGGACAGCTCGGACTCGACGCGGGCCAGCCGGTGCAGCACCGCGAAGCGGCCGGGCTCGGCGGCGAGCGCCTCGAGGTAGCTCTCGCGTGCCCCCTTGAGGTCTCCGCGGGCATAGTGTTCGGTCGCGGCGGCGAGCGACTCGTCGGCGGCACGGGCGGATGCGGGGACGGGAGCAGCAGGCAGGGCCAGCAGGACCAGCAGGACGCCCGGTGCGAGGTGCCACCGGACGGGTGCGTTACCCATGCGCATGGGAAACCTCCCTGGCGCCTCGCAGGCGCCTGCGGGTAGCGGGGACCCGCAGGGACGGACGCCCCTGTGGGTCCGGGCGCGGCCGGGGTGCCGGACTCGCCGGGCGACTCTCCCGCAGGGCTCCCGCCGTTGTCAACGCCCGAGCCGCGGTCCCCCGGCCCGTGCCGGCTCCCGTCCCCGGCCTGCCGCGGCCGGGCCGGGCCCCTGCCCGTGCTTTTGCGCTTGTGACTGCGGCGGTCGCGGTGCTAACCCTACCCGGACATGCCGCCGGGGGGGAGCCGCCCTGGCGGGTACCCCCGGAAGGGACGCCGGGTGTGCTGGTGGTACCGGCGCTGGACTCCCGATCCCGGAGGGTACGGCATGGCCCGCACGCTCATCCGGCTGTTCTTCGACACGGTGGGGACCTGGCACAAGCCCGTCCAGTTCCTGCGCCGCCGCGACACCGGCTGGGAGAGCATCCCGGCCGAGCGCGCCCTGGCCGACGTCGAGAGCCTGGGGCTCGGACTGCGCCACCTCGGCATCCGCCGCGGCGACCGCGTGGCCCTGCTCTCGGAGAACCGCTACGAGTGGGTGGTCTCCGACCTCGCCATCATGGGTTTCGGTGCGGTCACCGTGCCCGTCTACTCCACGCTCACCGCCGAGCAGTGTCGCCACATCCTCGCCGACGCGGGCGCGCGCGCGGTGATCCTCTCGGATGCCGCCCAGCTCGCCAAGGTCCGCACCATCCAGCGCGACCTGCCGGGCCTCGAGTTCATCATCCCGATGGAGCCCCAGCCGGCGGGGGGCCCGCTGGACCGCAGTTGGGAGCAGGTCACGGGCGCGGGGGCCCGGGCGCGCGCGGCCGACCCCCTGCTCTTCCAGGGCGAGGCCGACCTCACGAAGCCCGACGATCTCGCCACCGTCATCTACACCTCGGGCACCACGGGCGAGCCCAAGGGGGCGATGCTCTCGCACGCCAACATCTCGGGCAACGCCGAGGCCGCGCTCAAGGTGGTGGAACTGAACCCCTCGGACGTGAACCTCTCCTTCCTGCCCTTCTCCCACATCTTCGAGCGCATGGCGGGCCTGTACACCATGATGGCGGCCGGGGTGACCACCGCCTTCGCACGCAGCATCGACACCGTGGCGGCCGACGCGGCCGAGGTGCGCCCCACCATCATCACGGGCGTGCCGCGCTTCTTCGAGAAGGTGCGCACGCGGGTCCTCGAGAACGCCCGCACCCAGCCGCTGCTGCGGCAGGGGATCTTCTACTGGGCGCTCGGGGAGGGGCTGCGCAGGTCGCGGGCCTACCTCGCGCGGCGCCCCCACGTCGCTCCGCTCGCCGGGCTGGCCGACCACCTGGTGTGGGAGAAGGTGCGCGCGCGCATGGGCGGGCGGCTGCGGCTCTGCTTCTCGGGCGGCGCACCGCTGCACCCCATGGTGCTCGAGTTCTTCGTCGCCATGGGCATCCGGGTGATCGAGGGCTACGGCCTCACCGAGACCTCGCCGGTCATCTGCCTCAACCCGCCCGACCGCGTGAAGCCGGGCTCGGTGGGGCCACCGGTGCCCGGCGTCGAGGTCCGGATCGGCGAGGAGGGCGAGATCCTGACCCGCGGCCCGCACATCATGCTGGGCTACTGGAAGAACGACGAGGCGACCGAGCAGGCGATGCGGGGCGGCTGGTTCCACACCGGCGACGTGGGCTACCTGGACGCCGAGGGCTACCTCTTCATCACCGACCGCCTCAAGGACCTGCTGGTCACGGCCGGCGGCAAGAACGTGGCGCCCCAGCCGCTCGAGGCCCGCCTCAAGGCCAGCAAGTGGGTCACCGAGGCGGTGCTGATCGGGGACGGCCGACCCTGCATCGTGGCGCTCATCGTGCCGAATCTCGAGCGCCTCGAGGCGACCGCGCGCCGCCACGGCTGGCCCTTCGCCAGCCGCCGGGAGCTGCTGGCCCGCCCCGAGGTGCTGGGCATCGTCCAGCGCCGCGTGGACCGGCTCAACGCAACGCTCGCCCCGTTCGAGCAGATCAAGCGCTTCGCCCTGCTCGACCACGAGCTCACGCAGGAGGGCGGGGAGCTGACCCCCACCCTCAAGGTGCGCCGCCGCGTCATCGACGCGCGCTGCGCCGACCTCATCGAGAGCCTGTACGCCTCCCCTGCAGCGCCCGCGGGCGACTGAGGGGGGCCCGTCCGTGTACCCGAACCCAAGGAGACCGAACCCGATGAGACCCATCCGGACCCTGCTGGCCGCGGCGGTGCTGGCGGCCACCCTGCTCCCCACGGCCGCATGGGCGGCCGGCTACAGCATCTACGAGCAGGGCGCGGCCGTCCTCGGGATGGCCGGTGCCGCCACCGCCTCGGTGCACGACGCCTCCGCGGTGTTCTTCAACCCGGCCGCGATGACCCGGCTCCAGGGGAACCAGATCTACTTCGGGGGCAGCGTGCTTCAGCCCATCCTGTCGTTCGCGGGCATGGGCCCCAACCCCGGCTACGGCGTGACCGACGAGGCAGTGCGTCAGACCTTCTACCCACCCAACCTGTACGCCACCCGGCAGCTGCCGCAGGGATGGGCGATCGGTGTAGGCATGAACGCGCCGTTCGGCCTCGGGGTCGAGTGGGATCCCCTCACCTTCTCGGGGCGCACCATCGTCACCAAGGTGGACCTGCAGACCCTGAACGCCACGGGCTGCCTCGCCTACGCGCCCAACGACCAGTGGAGCTTCGCCGCCGGCCCCGACGTCATGTTCGCCAAGGTGACGCTCAAGAACCGCACCCTCGTCGCATCACCCGGCGGCGGCGGCGGCACGGTGGACGTGGCCGAGACCGCGCTCACCTCCAAGTTCACACCCGGGGTGGGCTGGAACGCGGCGGTGCTGTTCACCCCCACCTCGCAGTGGCGCCTCGGCGCCTACTACCGCAGCAAGGTCGTGATCCACCCCGACGAGGCCGACGCCGATTTCACGCAGATCCCGACCGGCAACGCCGCGTTCGACGCCGGCGTGGCCGCGGGCCTGCCGCCCGACCAGAAGGTGGGCACGGTGCTGCGCTTCCCGGCCATGTGGTCGGTGGGCGCGGCCTTCCAGCCCACCCCGGCCTGGACCGTCGAAGCCGACTTCAACCTGCACGAGTGGAGCGTCTTCACCGACCTGCCGATCCGCTTCGAGACCACGCCCAGCCGCAACACCACGCGCATCGAGAACTACGACGACGCCTGGCAGATCCGCGCCGGCGCCGAGCACCGGCTGAGCGCCTTCACCTACCGCTTCGGCTGGTACTTCGACAAGGCCGCGGCGCCCACGGAGGCCGTGAGCCCGCTGCTGCCGGACGCCGACCGCCACGGCGTGAGCCTCGGCCTGGGCTGGACGCTCGGTGCCGACAAGCGCTGGACGCTGGACGTCTACGAGATGGGCCTCTTCGTCAAGCGCCGCTACGGCGTCACGGCCGCGGGGGAGACCGACCCGGCCTACGCCTTCCACGGCGACTACAAGTCCTTCGTCAACATGGCCGGCTTCGGCGTGGGCTACCGTTGGTAACCGGACCGAGGAGAGCGAACGCGATGAACCGCAAGATCCGACTCTACGCGGCCGTCACCCTGGTCGCGCTCTTCGTGGCCGGCTGCAGCGGCCCGTGCGACAGCCTCAAGAGCATCACCGCGCCCGCGCTGCGCAGCGGCAGCGCGGACTTCGCCACCTACGTGGCGATGGGCACCAGCATCAGCGCCGGCGGGCAGTCGGGCGGGCTGGTCGAGACCCACCAGGCCCACGCCTTCCCGGCGCTGTTCGCCCGGCAGGTGGGCATGTCGCCCTTCACTTACGCGCGCATCACCGCGGACGGCATCCCGCCGCTGCTCCGGCTGGTGTCGCTGAGCCCGCTCGAGATCAGCAACGAGGGCCGCACCATGGGCGCGCCCCGCACGGAGGACCTGGCCCAGGGCACGGCCTTCCACAACCTGGGCATCTACGGCTCCGTCCTCTACGACGTCGGCGACTCCACGCGCTACTACCTGGGTGGTGATGCGAACCCGTACTCCCCCTACTTCGGCATCGTCGTCCGCCACCGCGGCACCATCCTGAGCGAGGCGGCGAGCCTGAACCCCACCTTCATCTCGCTCGAGTACGGCGCGAACGAGGTGCTGAGCGCGGCGCTCGTCGGCTCGGGCACGCCCGCCTTCAGCGTGGGGCAGTTCACGGCCATCCTGAACGGCACGCTGGCCGGCATGGCAGCCCTGATGCCGGACGCGAAGCTCGCCATCTGCAACGTGCCCGACGTGACGAGCATCCCCTACGTCACCACGGTGAAGCCCTACGTCGTCAGCCCGGCAGGCACCCACATACCGCTCATCGGGCCCGAGGGCCCGTTGAGCGAGAGCGACTACCTCCTGCTGACCGCCATCGATTCGCTCAACGTGGGGACCGGGGTCCCGATCCCGGCCGGCGGCAACGGCAGGCCGCTGCTCGGCCGCCAGGTGCTCGATGCCGACGAGGCCGCCAGCCTCCAGGCGGCGGTGGACGGCTACAACACCGCCATCGCCGCGGCCGCCTCCGGGCACGCCGCGGCCCTCGTGGACCTGAACACCCTCCTCCGCCAGATGGCAACGACGGGGTTCGTCGTGGGAGGAGTGCGGTACACCGCCGCCTTCATCTCCGGCGGTCTCTTCAGCCTCGACGGTGTGCATCCCACCGACCTCGCCCAGGGCATCATCGCCAACGCCATGATCCAGTCCGTGAACGCCCGGTTCGGCGCGAGCGTGCCGCTGGTGGACCTGCGCGACGCCGCATCCTGGAGCGCGTCACGGGCCCGGCCGGCGATCGAGGAGTCCGGCGGCTGGCCGCGGATCGAGGGACTCGACGAGGTGCTGCGCTACCTGGTCCGCCCCATGTAGCCGGCACGGGCTTCCGCGCACGCGAGAGGGGCGGGGCCGCAGGGCCCCGCCCCTCTTCGCGTGCGCGCCGGAGCGCCGCTCAGCCGCCCTCCGGCTGTCGTCCCGCGGGCGGGAAGGCCATCCACTGCTTGAACCACTGGGCGATCTTGTTGAAGTAGCCCGGCGTCTGCTCGGCGCCGAAGTGCTTCGCCTCGGGGATCGCCCAGACGTCCCAGCGGACGGGGGCCCGCCCCGCGACCAGCTTCGTGACGGCGGCCGGGGTCACGTCGTCCTTGCCCGCCAGCACCGCCAGCAGCGGCACCATCAGCCGCGAGGCGGCCGAGGTGGGCTCGTCGGAGCCCTGCACGAGCCGGCGATGGATGTCCGTCACGCCCGGCACGCTCGCGGTGCCGTTCATCAGCAGGAACTCCTGCGAGGTCCGGAACAGCCCTTCGACGGCGACCCCATCGCAGGAGACGCGCTCCCGCGCCGCGGCGGCCAGCGCCACGGCTCCGCCCAGGTCCTGCCCCCAGGCGAAGACGTGGCGCCCGCCGCGGGAGCGGGCGTAACGCAGCGCGCCCAGCATGTCCTCCACCCACTGGGAGCTGAACATCACGTACTTCAGGCTGTCGGCCGCCTCGGGGCCGTTGCCGGGGCCAAAGCCGCGGTAGTCGAAGGAGAGCACGCCGAAGCCGCGGGCCTGCAGCTCGCGCACCGCGGGCAGCATGTCGGCCATGGTGCCCGTGCCGCGCGAGGCGACCACCACGATCGCCGCGTCCTTCGGACCCTGGAACCACCATCCCGAGACCTGGACGCTGTCGCCGGCGGGGAACCTCACGTCCTCGGCCACGAGCCCGAGGGCGGCGGGCAGCGCCACGTGCTTCGTGCCCGGCTCGACCGCCGCGGCGGGGTGCGACGGCGCGAGCAGCGCCAGGAGGATCACGCCGAGTCGCATGCCACGCATCAATCCACCCCCAGTCTTGCCCAGATCTCCTCGGTCACGAGCGCGATCGGCAGCGTGCCGCTCGCCAGCAGCGCGGCGTGGAAGTCGAGCGGGTTGAACCTCGCGCCCAGACGGTGCTTCGCCTCCTCGCGCAACTGGAGGATCTGGAGCTTTCCCACCAGGTAGCTCATGGGCTGCGTCGGCGTGAGCGTGTGGCGCTTCACCTCCGCGATCGCGCTGGAGCGCTCCAGCATCGCCTCCTCGACCAGGTAGTCCACCGCCTGGGCGAAGCTCATGCGCCCGGTGTGCAGGCCCACGTCCACCACCACCCGGCAGGCGCGCCACAGCAGCCCCTTGAGAACCCACAGCCGGGCCGTGGCGTCCCGGTAGAAGCCCTCGTCGGCCATCAGGCTCTCGACGTAGAGGGCCCAACCCTCCGACAACAGGCTGCTCTGGGCCAGCCGGCGCAGGCGTGAGCCGCAGTGGATGGCGTGCGAGAGCTGCAGGTGGTGTCCCGGCCAGGCCTCGTGCACCGTGACCAGCGAGAGCTTGGCGAAGTTGTGGTCCCGCAGCTGCTCCTTCTGCAGCTCGGGGCGGCGCCCGGAATCCACGGGCGTGACGAAGAAGGTGCCGACCGGCTCCACGTCGAAGGGGGCGGGCGGCAGATAGGCCGCGTACGGGAGCACGGCACGCTCGAAGGGCGGGGTGTCGGCGATCTCGAGCCGCACCTCCGGGACCGGGGCCAGTCCGCGCTCGAGCACGAAGCGGCGCGCCCGTTCGACCTCGGCCACGTAGGCTTCGCGCAGGTGGCGCGCCTCGGGGTGGCGCCGCCGCGACTCCTCCACCTGCTCGCGCCACGAGCGAGCCGGATCGAGCCGGGCCGCCTCGGCCTCCAGCAGGCGCCGCGTCACCGACACGTGCTCGCGCCCCATGGCCTCGAGCGCGTCGCAGCCGATCGGCAGCATGTGCTCGCGCTCGAGCCGGAAGTCGAACCAGCGCGCCCCGAGGGCGAAGCTCCCCCCGGCGCGCGGGGCGAGGTCGCGCTCGAGCCTCTCCTGGTAGGCCGCCAGCCCGGAGCGGGCTCGCAGGCCGGCGTGCTCGACGCGCTCGGCCTCGCCCGGGAAGGCCTGCAGCAGCATGCGCACCACGTCCCCCACGAAGCCCGGGCCCGTCGCCGCCACCTCGGCCGCCAGCCCCACCCACACCTCGGGCACCTGCTCGAGTCCCGCGCACGCCGCCTCGAGGTAGTCGGGGATCGCCATGAGCCGCGCGATGATCGCCTCCTTGCGCTCCTCGAGCGGCGCGAAGGGACGCTCGGCCAGCAGGAACACCCCGTCCAGCGCGGTCTGCACCGGGGTCACCGGATCGCGCGCGTGCGTGCGGATCTCCTCGAGGTCGGCGCGCATGACCGTGATGCGCGAGCGCAGCAGGGCGTAGTCCACGCGGTGCTCCACGGGCAGCTCCTCCCACGGCACGGAGGCCGCGAGGCGCTGGTCCAGGTCGCGCAGCCACGCGGCGCGCGCGCGGAAACCGTCCGGCGTGTCGTCCGGCAGCAGGCGATCGTAGTCGTGGATGCCCACCTCGGTGGCCCGGACGGGCCAGAGCCGCAGGCTCTCCTCGACGAACTCCTCGCTGAGGGCGGTGAAGGTCTTGACGGTCTCGAGCATGGTGGTCCGCTGCGTCCCGGTGGCGGAAGGCCCCCGCGCCCGCGGCGCAGAGGCCTTCCGGGGTCGTGACGCCGTCTAGGCGATGCGCGTCACGTTGGTGGCCTGCTTCCCCTTCGGCCCCATGACGATGTCGAACTCCACGCGGTCACCCTCCTGAAGGCTCTTGAAGCCCTCGCCGAGGATGGCGGAGAAGTGCACGAAGATCTCCTCACCGCTGTCGTCATGGATGAAGCCGAAGCCCTTGGACTCGTTGAACCACTTCACCGCTCCCTGGCTGTGGGGAGAGCCCTCGGGAGCCGGTGGCGGGGTCGCGGCCGCCCGCGACGGCCTGCCTCCGCCGCGCGGCTTCTCGCGGTGTCCGCCCGACTCGCCGCGCCCGGGGCGATGCGACTCGTAGCAGTCGCGGCAGTAGACCGGCCGGCTCGACACCGGCACGAAGGGGACCTGCGTCTCGACGCCACAGCTGGCGCACACCGCCGTGTGCATCTCGCGCCCCGCGCCGCCCCGCGACCCCGCGCCGCGCGCGGGCGCCTCGGAGCGCTGGTGCTTGCGGGACTCGCGGCACTTCTTGCAGCGGATGGGCGCGTTGCTCAGTCCCTTGGAGGCGTAGAAGGCCTGTTCGCCCGCGGTGAAGAGGAAGTCCTCGCCGCAGTCCACGCACTTGATCCAACGATCTTCGCCGTTTGACATGGGATGACGCCGAGCCTCCGAGGGATGAGACGGTCAGAAACACGGATGCCCCGGCAGGATGAACCCGCCGAGGCGATTCATGGGGCGAGACGGACCACCCGGAACGAGGACTGCGCGCTGGACTGGGACGAGAAGCTCACGGACTGACCACGCTCGACTGGGCCGACCCACTCGGGAGATGCCGTACTGCAAGGTGGAGTATAGGAGGGCCCCGAAAGGGGTGTCAACGAAAGCGAGGACAACGCGCTGCGTGCCCCCGGACCCCCTCCGGGCGGGGGGACGGGCGGCCACCGGCCTCGGCGGTGGCGGCGAACCCCTGCGTTTTCGGTGAATGGATCCACGAAGACGGCCGAAGACCGGTGCGCGTCACGGACCACCGCACCCGGCACCCGCCGGCCCAGGGTGCCCCTCGGGGGGGCGGTTCCTCGTGCGGGCGGTCGCGGTTCATCGCGCCGTCCACCCGCCACCCCGGGCGACACCTCAAACGGATGCGCTCCAGCCCATCTACCCGAACCACGCGGCCGGCTCGTGGCCGAAGCCACCCGGCGCGGCCGAGGCCATCGCGGCGGTGCGGGGCTCCCCGCTTCCCGGACTTCCCGCGTCCCTTCTCCCGCCTGTTCACGAGAGGCCTGATCGTGAAGGGCGTGGAAGGCGACACGGCCTGCCGGTCGATCCCCTCGGGAGGGCGTCAGGAGGTCGTCGAGAGGGAGTTCGCGATCCTGTTGGAGAGATCGAGGGAGGCGAGGGACCCGCAGCCGGACTCCCGTGCGGCCCGATGCTGTCGCACCGAACCGATGAAGGGAGCAGCCGATGGCCGAGAGGCTCGTGAAGCTGTTCGAGTTCTGCGAGAGGAACGGGGGCCTACCCGCCAAGATGCGGCTGGCCATGAAGACCGGAATGACGCAGGTCACCGCCGCCTCGAGCCCCGATTCACCGGACCTCATCGCCAAGGTCGAGGCGGCGGTCAAGGAGATCACGGGACAGGACGCGTTCCCCTAGGACCAGGGCGGGACGCGTGGCCGACCACGGCGCGCCCGCGGCGTGGCTCTCGCCCCCTCGCCGCGGCACAGCGCCCGCAGGATGTCGCTCATGGTGATGACGTCCAGCAGGTTGTGGTGGAAGACGGGCACCAGCCGGTAGGGATCGCCGTGCTTCACGTAGTCGTGGTAGAGGCCGGGGATCTCCTCGCCCGGCACGTCGCCCACGCGGCGGCGGCGGCAGACGCGGCTCTCCAGCGTCTTGAGCCGGCAGTCGGCGAACTCGCCCCGCCACCTCCGGCGCGAGGCGTGCAGCAGGTCGAGGTGGCGCGGGGGCAGCCCGATCCTCACGCCGTGCACCACGGCGCGGCCCTGCAGGAAGGGCACGTCGAAGGTCTTGCCGTTGAAGGTGACGAGGAACTCGAAGCCGGCCATCGCCTCGTCGAGCGCGCGCAGCAGCGGCCCCTCCTCGCCGTAGTGCCGCGCGAAGTACTGGCGCAGCACGAAGTCCTCGCCGTTCCAGTGCATGGTGCCCGCGAGGAAGACCGTGCTCGAGGCGAGCCCGCAGGTCTCGAGGTCCAGGAAGAGCGCGTGCTCGAGCCCATGTTCGGCCAGCGCCAGCAGGCCGGGCTCGTGCGGAGGCGGCGGCTCCAGCCGGCCCCAGTGCGGCTTGCGCCTCTCGATCTCCGAGCGCAGGCGTTCGTGCACGTAGACGGCGCCCGGCGTGCCCGTGAAGTCGGGCCCGTCGCGCCACTCCCCGCCCGGCAGGAACTCCTCCACGCCGATGGCGGGCGCGGAGAAGCCGGGAGGAGGCAAAGAATGCCCCCGCGAACCTTGCACGCGGCGGGGCGAAGACACGGGCGGGAAGGCGAGCGTGTGGGTATGTAGCCGCCTTCCCGCCCGTGCGAGCCCCACCGCCCCCGAGTCGGAGTCCTGAGTACCGCCGCGCGGTCCCGCCGCCCCCGAGCCCGGCACCCCACCGCTTGGGGCCACCTCCGCCTCGACCGCCATGCGAGCCCGCCGCGAGCGCGCCAGCTCGCCCAGCCGCTCGCGCAGGTCCTTCGACTCAGCCACCGCGCTCCCCGCGCTCGGCCAGCAGCACGAGCCTGCGGCTCTCGGTCGAGTACTCGCTCCGGTCGGGGCCGCCCCAGACCTCGCGCACCGCGAGGCCGTGCCGCGCGCACAGCGCCGCCAACTCGGCGCAGCTGTAGGCGCGCAGCGCGTACTCCTTGGTGATCTGCGCGCCGGTCTGGGGCGTGATGTGGATCTGGCGGTTGACGACCTGGGAGTGCCGCAGGTCGAGCGCGATCTCCTCCATCAGCAGCGAGCCGTCCTCGAGCTGGGTCCAGAGGCGCTGCTGCGGGTGGGTGAGGATCCAGTCGCGGTTGGTCACGTCCAGCAGGAAGCGCCCCCCCGGCCGCAGCGCGCGCGCCACGCCCGCCAGCACCCGCTCGTTCTCCTCGTCCGAGAAGTAGCCGAACGAGGTGAAGTACGAGTAGGCCGCGTCGAAGACGTCCTCGAAGGGCAGCGAGCGCATGTCGGCCGCCACCCAGCACACCGCCACGCCCGCCGCGCGCGCGTCGTTCTCGGCCGCCTCGAGGTAGTGGGGGTTGAAGTCCACGCCGGTCACCTGGTGGCCGCGGTGCGCCAGCCCGATGGCGTGCCGGCCGTTGCCGCACGCCACGTCGAGGACCGTGCCCCCCCGCGGCGGCAGCGTCAGCACGGACTCGATGAAGTCCACCTCGCGCGCCGTGACCTCGGGCGAGAGCATGGCGCGGTAGATGCGCAGGTAGTCGTCGTCGAAGAAGGCGACGGGCCATTCGTGCGGGCTCATTCGGTCCTTTCCCCGAGCCAGTGGCGGAGCAGCGCGCGCGCCGCCTCCTTGCCCGGGATCTCGCGTCCGTGCTGCAGGTCGGGGTCCTGCTGCTGCGCGGGCCACAGGGTGGGCAGCCCGACGCAGGCCGGGCAGCCGCCCTCGCACTCGCAGGCCTCCAGGTGCTCGAGCGCGGCGCGCGCCAGCTCGTCGAGCCGCGCCCAGCCCTGCTCGCAGAAGCCGAGTCCCCCCGGATAGCGGTCGAACATGAACAGCGCCGGCCGGCCCAGGTTCGACGAGTCGATCTTGCCGCCCAGGTCCGCCGGGTCGCACATGCTGAGCATGGCGAGCAGCGTGATGAACAGGTTGCGCACGCCCATCAGGCCCTCGACCGGGTTCAGCCCGCGGCGCGCGACCGCGCTCCAGGCGGCCTCGCCGGGCGCGAGCCAGAAGCCGGTGGTGTCGAGGGTCAGGCGCGGCAGCTCGAGGGGATGGTAGCCGATGGCGTCCAGCGAGTGGAACCGGATCTTCTTCATGGCCACCGTCTGCCACGAGTAGGTCAGTTCGCCGAGCACGGCGCGCTCGCCGCGCCACTCCCGCGCGCGCGTCTCGCCGCGCACCCGGATGCCCGTGTCGAGCACGGGCTGCGTGTAGTAGTCCACCTGCCGCGGCTCGACCAGCGCGGTCTTCTGCTCGAGGTCGAGGCGCTTCACGAACCAGGTCTCGCCCTCGTGCAGGTAGACGGCCTCGGGGTAGACCAGCTCCAGCGCGCTGATGGCGTCCACGGTGCCCAGCACCGCGTTGTCGCGGCTCGTGTCCATGATGGTGTAGGTGTCGCCGGAGATGGTGCGCAGGCCTACGCTCGCCGCCGGGAAGTCGGTCTTCGCCCAGTAGGCCAGCCCGTCGATGGAGCGCGTCTCCCCGGCCTCCTCGAGCGCGGCGAGGATGGCCCCGGTCTGCACCCCGAAGCGCGCCTCGTCGTCGGCCGAGAGCGGCAGCTCGTAAGCCGCGCAGGCCAGCTGCTGCGCCAGGATGTAGGGGTTCTGCGGGTCCACCACGGCGGCCTCGGGCGAGCGGCCGAAGAAGTAGCGCGGGTGCCGCATCAGGTACTGGTCCACGGTCTCGTTGTAGCCCACCAGCACCGCCAGCGCCGGAGCGCCCTTGCGCCCGGCGCGCCCCGACTGCTGCCACAGGCTCGCCAGCGTGGGCGGCGCCCCGATCATCACCACGGCGTCGAGGCCGCCGATGTCCACGCCCAGCTCGAGGGCGTTGGTGCTGACCACCCCGCGCAGCTCGCCCGAGAACAGCGCCTGCTCGATGCGGCGGCGCTCCTCGGGCAGGTAGCCGCCGCGGTACGGCTGGATGGCTTCGCCCAGTCCCGGGCGCACGCGCTCGAGCCGCTCGCGCGCGTAGCGGTAGACCAGCTCCGCCGAGACGCGCGACTTGGTGAAGACCAGCGCCTGCGCGCCGTGCTCGACCAGCCCGGTGAGCAGGTCCGCGCCCTCGACGTTCGAGGAGCGCCGCTCCACGTGCGTGAGGTCCGTCCAGGGCGGGTTCCAGAAGACGAAGTGCTTCTCGCCGCGCGGCGAGCCGTCGTCGTCCACCACGGTCATGGCACGGCCGGTGAGGGCCCCGGCGAGCTCGCCCGGGTTGCGGATGGTGGCACTGCACATCACCACGCGGAACTCCCCGCCCAGGTGCGCGACGATGCGCTCGAGCCGGCGCAGCACGTTGCCGACGTGCGAGCCGAAGATGCCGCGGTAGGCGTGGATCTCGTCCACCACCACGAAGCGCAGCCCCCGCAGGAAGCGCGCCCACTTCGGGTGGTAGGGCAGGATGCCCTGGTGGAGCATGTCGGGGTTCGAGAGCACGAGGTTGGCCGTGTCGCGCAGGCGGCGGCGCGTGGAGGCCTGGGTGTCGCCGTCGTAGACGCCGGCCGAGACCGCGCGCAGCACGTCGGGGTGGCCGGAGGCCAGCCGCGTGAGCCCCTTGAGCTGGTCCTGCGCCAGCGCCTTGGTCGGGAACAGGTACAGGGCCGTCGAGCCCCGCGTGGTAAGCAGGCTCTCCAGCACCGGCAGGTGGTAGCACAGGCTCTTGCCGCTCGCCGTGCCCGTCACCACCACGGTGTCGAGCCCTCCGCGCAGCGCCTCGACGGCCTGCACCTGGTGGGTGTAGAGCCGCTCGATGCCGCGCGCGGCCAGGGCCTCGCCGAGGGACGCGGGCAGGGGCAGCGATAGCTCGCCATGACGCGCCGCCCTCTCGGGCAGGACCTCCCAGTGGGCCAGCGCCCCACGGTTCTCCGGGCGGCGGGCCAGCTCCTCGATCCAGTCGGCCCAATGGGGCGCGGCCGGGGACGGTTCGTCGAGGAAACGGACGGGCTTCGGTCGCATGCAGGAGCGCCTCTAGGGGAGTGGAAGCGGTCGCGGACCGGGGCAGTATAGCCACTGCCCATTTGTTCAGGAAGGGGTATCTGCCGCCGGTGCGAGGGGGCTGCCGGAGCGGCCGCGGGGAGTCGGCCCGGCCGGCCCCCCGGCGGCGCAACCGCCTCCCGTCCTACGGGTTCGGCACGTAGTAGCGCAGGGTCAGGGTGGGGCGGTACTGGGCCTCGGTGGACGCGGTCGAGACGTAGTGCACCTCGTTCATCGAGCGCAGGAAGAACCCGCGGCGCAGGCCGCGCACCATCATGTCCTGCACGAAGGAGGACAGCGTGTCCGATTCGAAGACCACCCGCCGCGGCGCGGGGAAAGTGGCCGTGGCCAGGCGGCCACGCACCTCGTCCACGTAGGGACTGCCGTCGTAGACGAACGAGCAGTTGGTGGCGAACTCGGTCGTCGAGGCCAGCATCCCGAGGTCCGTGGGCACGGCACCCTCGTACGTCGGCGTCGTCCACAGGACGACGCTGGCGCTGGCGAGCAGGAGCGCCTGTGTGCCGCTGAGCTGCCACAGGACCCCGCACTTGTAGCCCGCGCCGCTGATGAAGTCGAGATCGCGGCAGCCGGCCCGGGTGCGGTAGGTCAGCGACGCCCAGCCCCACTGGACCGCCCCGATCACCAGCGAGTCCAGCCGCGCGGCCGCGGGGTCGATCGTGTCGAAGCGCCACACGGGACCGTCAAGCCGCTCGCCGGTCCCGTAGTTCACGGCCGTCAGCGCCCAGTAGTTCGGGGAGGCCAGCGGCCAGCGGGCAAGGGGCGTGTAGAGGGAGCCGGCGACGCGCGCGAGCCGCGGGATGCTCCTCGCGGCCACGGTGGCCGAGTCCGGGCCCACGTACAGGTCGTAGCCCACGCCCCCCGGCGTGACGTCGAGGTCGTAGCGCCAGGACAGCGACGCGAAGGGGGACTGGTTCCTCGCTCCCGGGACCGGACCGGGCACTCCCGGGACCAGCAGGCTGTTGACCGTGAACTGCCACCAGTACTTCGTCCCCAGCGGGATGCCCGTCGCCGTCGCCAGATTCGGCGACAGCTCCACCGTGTAGGTCGTCAGCAGCGTCAGCCGCTGCGAGGGCGTCACGATCACCGTGTTCGAATCCGCCACCCAGCGCACCGAGATGGGCACACGGACGTCGTCGATCTTGAGGAAGATGTTCCTGTCGTTGACCGTCGCGGTGTCGAGCGGGGCCGCGAAACGCACCCAGAGGCACGGGGTGTCGTACCGGATGAACGTGCTCCGTGCCGGCGGGTACATCGCCACGATCGCCGGTGGCGCCACCGGCGATGGCGGCGGCGCCACCGGCGGGGCCGCCTTCCTCCCGCAGCCCCACCACGCCAGCGCCAGCACCAGCGCCACCACCACCGTCCCCGCCGTCCGCATCGCGTCCCTCATCGGATGATCACGAACCGCCCCACCGTCTTCCCCACCTCCGACTCCACCGTGAACAGGTAGATCCCGCTCTCGACGTCCTGCCCGTTCCGCGAGATCAGGTTCCACGGCGCCTGCCCGTCCCCGCCACGCCCGTCGTGCTCCAGCTGCGCCACCAGGTCGCCCGCCACCGTGTAGATCCGGATCGTGCAGCGCGCCCGCGGCAGCCCCATGAAGTCCACGTGCCGCCCGAACGGGTCCCCCGGCACCGGCGGCCGGTCCCACGGCGCATGCGCCCGGTACGGGTTCGGCACCACCCACACCTGCCCCGCCCCGCTCCGCGCCGTCACGTGCGGCACCGCCACCGAGTCGATCGACGCCACCAGCGGCGTCTCCAGCTCGAGCACCTCGAACCTGCCGCCCTGCGCCAGCTGCTTCTGCGTCACCGTCGTCACCACGTAGAGGTAGTCGAACCCGTTCAGGACCTCGCGGTCCACCAGCCGGTAGCGCCCCACCGGATAGTGCCGGCGCCCGTAGCGGATGTAGTCGTACTCCACCGTCGTGTCGGTCGCCGCCGCCAGCGGCAGCTCGTGCTGCAGCGTGTCCACGCCGAACGCCGCCACCAGCTGCCAGGACTTCGGCGGCGGGAGGATCGTCTCCCGCGTCCAGTCCGATAATCGGTACACGCGGTACCCCGCGAACCGGTATCCCGACACGCCCACCGCGCCGGCCGCCAGCTGCAGCTCGGGCAGGTTGTCCCACGCCACCGTGACCTGGTGGTCCCCCGGCACGCTGCGCTGCGCCGGCGCGGGAGGCACCATGCCCGGGTCCAGCCACCACAGCCGCGTCTCCTTGCCCTCGTAGCCCGTGCACAGGTCGCAGTCCGCGTCCGTCCACACGCAGTGGCCGTACTCATAGCGGACCTCGTACGCGGACGTGCCCGGCATGCAGCACTGGCCGTAGCAGAGCCGGCCCTCGCAGGAATCCACCAGCTCGTGGTTGAACTTCACGGGGCAGTGCGGGTCGTAATAGAAGACCATCCCCGGGGGCGGCTCCAGGCAGACCTCGTGGCCGTTCCGGCCGGAGACGCCGTTGCTGTAGCGGGTGGAATCGGCCCCCAGCTCGTCGGCGATGAGGTTCACGCGCTGGCCGTAGTGCATCACCGCCGCGTTCCGCAGCACGGCCATCAGCGAGTCGGGGTCCTCCGCCGCCGCGAACGCCACCGCGAAGGTCAGCGACTGCCCCGGCTCCAGGTACTTGAACGGCCCGCACGACAGCAGCACCGCCGCGTCACCGATGTGCCCCGGCGCTGGTTGCGGGTACCACCCCCGCAGCGCCTCGTAGCGGTCCACGTCCACCGGGGGCGGCCCACCCTGCCCCGGCGGCAGGTCCTGGAAGAACACCGAGTACCTGAACGTCGTGTCCAGCACCGGCGCCCGCACCGCGTCACGCAGCTCCCGCACGCCCGGGAACGCGTCGTTCGTGATGTAGCCCAGCGGGTCCGTCGTATGGCGCAGCGGGATCACCGCCGAGACCGGCAGCCCCGTGCCCGCCCGGCCGTCCATCACCACCGGCACCGTCCGCCCCAGAACCTTGAAGCACGTCTTCCCGTACCACTCGCCCGCCTGCGTGCGCGACCGGCCCTCGGGGACGGTCACGACGTACGAGTGCCACTCCACCTTGTCGTCGATGTGCCCCGCGGGGTTGTTGCGCAGCCGCGAGTCCAGGTCGCAGTACAGCCCCAGGTAGATCGCCTCCAGCCGCTCGCTCCCCCGGTTCGTCACCGTGAACTCCACCCCCGCGATCGCGTCGTACCCCGCCACCGACCACGCGTACGCCTCCTGGTGCACCGCCAGCCCCAGCGGCCCGTGCGACTCCCCGTTCGGGTACCCGTAGTTGATGGCCTCCGGCTGGTCGTCCGTGTACTCCGCCGCCAGCATCTGCTGCGCCGGGATCCCCAGGTCCTCGTCCACCTCCCCGTCCCCGTCGTCGTCCCGCCCGTTGAGGACCTCCTCGTCCACCCGGCCGTCGCCGTCGTCGTCCACCCCGCGCCGGCTGCCGGGACGGCCCACCCAGCCGGTGAGCACGCGGTCGTCGGGGGCCAGCGTGGGGCGCCACTCCAGCATCGGACCGCCCGAGACCCGCACGCGCCCCGCGGTCGTCCGCGCCCCCACCCACAGCTCGGCGTGGTTCATGGCCTCGTGGCCCGTGCCCCGCGGACACTCGAAGGAGGGATCGAAGGAGAGCCCGCGGTCGAAGAAGGCGTTGCCCAGGATGCCGGCGTTGGTGACGCGCATGACGAAGTCGCCGGCATTCAGGACCGGGCCGCGGTCGGCGTTGTCGAGCACGGCCCGCGCGGGCGCGGGCGCCAGCAGGAGCAGCGCCACGAGGAAGAGGGGCAGGCGGGCGGGGGCGAGAGCGCGCGTGGGCATGGTCTCCGACCGTCGCGCGGGTCCTCGCGCGCAGTCATTGGCGGAGAGAGGGGCCGGCATTATGTCGCTTCGGCACCGCGTTTACAAAGGACTGCAGGAGCGACGAGGCCGGCATCCGCGTTGGCGCCGCGCGCGCGCGAAGGCTATCCTCATGGCGTGATCCCGCGACGCATCGCACGCCTCGCCCCGCTCCTGCTGCCGGTCCTGATCGCCCTCGGCGCGGCCTGCAGCCGGGACACGCTCCACCTGCCCGTGGTCGTGAACCAGCGCCCGGTCGTGCGTCTGACCCACGCGCCGGCGAGCACGACCATTCCGTATCACTACGCCTACGAGCTCTATTGGACGTCGTTCGATCCGGACGGCCACGTGGACCACTTCGTCTACTGCGTGGACCCGCCGACCGCCGTCGGCGCCGACACGCCCTGGGTCGCCACGAGCGACAATCGCCTCGTGTTGCTGCTGAAGTCCGCGGATCCCGACTCGCTGGGCACCAAGGACAACCCCGGAGGATTCCACGTCTTCGTGCTCAAGGCGATCGACGACAAGGACCTGCCCTCCGTCCCGGTCATCGCCGCCTTCTTCTCCTACACCGTCGCCCCCACCGTCGAGTTCGTGCAGCCCAGGGCGAACCACCTGCTCCACCCCATGCTGCCCCCCACCACGAGCATGACCTTCACCGGCACCGACCCCGACGGCCAGGGCATGAAACGCCCGGTCTACTACCGCTACAAGCTCTTCGGGGACGGCGACCGGGAGTTCGACTTCCTCACCATGCTGATCCGGCCGGACTCGCTGCGGAGACACTACGCTCCCGACTTCGCCGGCTGGGACTCGGTCTCAGGCGACACCTGCCGCGTGTCCTTCGACAGGATGCTCCCGGACCGCAAGTACGTGCTGGCGGTGGTGGCCTTCGACGAGGCCGGCGCCTACACCCCGGTGTTCAGCTACGACACCAACCTGCTCTACTTCCTCTGCCAGTACACCGGCCGGCAGGGGCCGCGCCTCACGGTCTGGAACGAGTTCTTCAGCTACGCCTACGCGAGCGGCGGCTACAACCCGGACCCCGCGAACTACCTGCGCGTCGAGGTGCCCTGCAACCAGAGGATCACCTTCAACTGGAGCGCGGTGCCCCAGTCCGGCGCGGCGCTCAAGACGTTCCGCTGGGCCATGGACCTCGCCGCCCTCGACGACAACACGCGGCGCACCAACGAGCAGACCGACTGGTCGCACTGGAGCCAGGCCACCGCCGTCACCATGCAGGGGACCGTGGGGCCGTTCCCCGGCACGGGGCCCGACTCGCTCGAGCAGCACCTGTTCTACATCGAGGCCGAGGATGACAACGGCCTGAAGAGCCTCGCCATCATCCAGTTCCGCGTGCTCCGCCTGGTGCACCGCAAGGCCCTGCTGTTCGTGGACGACACCCGCCTGACCCCGGACCAGGCCTCCCGCGCCCGCCCCGACAGCATGCTGACACCCGGCGGCATCTGGCCGAGCGCGGCCGAACTCGACACCTTCCTGTTCGCCCGCGGCGGCGTGCGCTGGCGCTACTACCAGCCCGTCACCCAGCTGAGCCCGCCCGGCGTCTTCGCCGGCTACGACTTCGACACCTTGGGCACCCGCGGCCAGAACGGCGGCCTCGTGCCGCTCTCCATCCTCAGCGACTACGCCCACGTCGTCTGGTACTGCGATCAGGCGCTGCTCTTCACCATGCCGCCCTACTATCCGCAGTGGCCCATGCCGTCGCTGCGCTGGATCTGCGGCGCGGGGCAGACCAACACGCTGGCCCTCTACAGCCGCATGGGCGGCAAGACCTGGCTCATGGGCGGCGGCTTCGCCTACAACAGCCTGGTCCCCTTCAATGTCACCTCGAACGACGCGGGCGGCATGGTGTTCTCGAGCGTCACGAGCGAGCTGGTGCCGGGGCGGCTCATGCACAGCCTCGCGCACTGGCGCTCGGAGATCTCGATCAAGGCGCCGCGCCGCGCCGAGAGGAACCCCGCCCTCGCCCCCGCGTGGCCCGGCGCTCCCGACTACTTCCTGCTGCCCGACCGGCTCCTGGAGCGCACCTCCGCCTCCGACCCGGTCCCGCCCATGCGCGGACCCGGCACCTTCTACACCGCCTCCTACACGGGCGAGGTCCTCACCCGGCCGAACGAGATCCGCGACGACGGGGGCGCAGACCTGCCGCCGGACGCCTCGGTGCTGGACACGCTCTACTACGCGCTCGCGGGCAACGCGCAGTCCGGCCAGGCGATCATGACGTACTACCACGGCGCGGAGTGCGGGCCGGTGGTGTTCTCGGGCTTCCCGCTGTGGTACTTCCAGCGGGCGCAGGTGCTGCAGGTCGCCGACTTCGTGCTGCAGCGGCTCTGGGGCCTGCCGCGCACCCCGGTCCCGAGGTAGGCCGAGCGGAGCCGCGTTACTGGATGGCGCGCGCGGTCGGCTCGAAGGAGTCCACGAGCCAGTCCTCGCCACGGCGCACGAAGCGCACCTTCCAGGCCTCGTCCGACCCGCGGTAGAAGACCATCTCGCCCGCACCCGCCTCGCTCCCCGGCGCCACGCGCCACGGTCCGCGCACGACCGCCCAGTCGGCGCGGCGGGCGCTTTCGACCAGGCCCGGCGACGCCACGACCTGCAGCGCCGCGTCGCGATCGCCGGCCGTGAGCGCCTGGATGAGCTGCACGAAGCTCACGTAGGGCGAGGGCACGATGCGCTCATCGACGCGCCGGAAGCCCTCCGGCCCCCAGCGGAAGCGGCGCAGGCGGAGCACGTGGGGACAGGTCGCGCACTCGTCGAAGCGGGGCGTGTACCGCCAGGTCCGCGTGGCGAGCACGACCACGCTGTCGCCCTCGCTCTCGAAGACCCCCGTGCCGACGACACCGAGCGAGTCGGCGCCGAGGGTCTGCGCCGGCTCGAGCCGCTCCCCCGCCACGCGCCAGACCATGAGCAGCGGCTGCTGCCCGCCCCCGGTGCGGCGTGCGAAGAGCGCGGCCAGGCCGGGGGGCCCGGGAGGAACGGGCGGATCGCCGAACAGCCCGCGCGCGCTCACCGACACCAGGCCCGCGCCCTGCCCCTCGACCGGCTGCGCGACGATCCCGCCGGGGCCGCACCAGAACGCCCACGGCCACGAGCCGGCCGACGGGTTCGAGCGGGCGAAGAGGTTGACGAGCATCGCGCACGGCGCGCCGGCGACCTCGGCACCCACGTCGAGCGAGTCGAGCAGGTCGCGTGCGCGCTGGTCCCACGAGCCACGCGGCTCCAATGCCAGCCGCGCGCGCAGGTCGCGGAGCAGCAACTGCGCGGTCACGCGAGCAGCCTCCTCGCCCTGTCCCGGCGCGTCCCAGCGCTCGCGCAGCCTGCGCACCTCCTGCTCGAGCGAGTCCCGGGGGGAGACCAGCGCCGAGTCCGCGGAGGCCGGCACGAAGCGCGGCTGGCGCTGGCAGCCGGACAGCGCCCCCACGAGGCAGCCCGCGAGCAGCGCGAGGCAGGCGCAGGCGAAGGGACGCGACCCGGCCATCCTCACCTCTTCACCCCGGGCTTCGCGGTCCGGGGGGCGGGTTTCGGTGCCGCAGGCTTCGGGGTCGCGGCAGGCGGCGGGGTCACCGAGGGCGAAGGGCCCCCGGCCGGTCTGGGCTCGATCCAGTTGTCGATGAGCCAGTGTCCGTCGCGCCGGACGAAGACGAGGATGTAGCGCCGCACGCCCTGCGGACCCTGGAAGCGCAGCGCCAGCCGGCGCGGCCACGGCTCGCCACTCGTGCCGTACTCCACGGTCCATGGGCTCTTCACCACGCGCTTGTCCCAGCCCATGGCCACGGCCTCGCGCACCTTGGCCGGATCGCGCACCAGCCGCTGCGCCTGCGCGAGATTGCCGTCGATGAGCAGGCGCACGAAGTAGACCAGAGTGGCATACGGCGAAGGCAGCAGCCGCTCGTCGTGCAGCTCGAACCCGTTGCCCGTCTCGGTGAAGACCCGCTCGGTGAGCAGGCGCGGACAGTCGGAGCACTCGAGGAACAGCGAGTCGGTCGGGCTCCGCGTCCAGGAGACGATCTCGGGCAGGCCGTCGCGGTTGAGGTCCACCCACTGCGCCTCGCCCTTCGCGCTCAGCACGGGGGAGCGCTCCTCGTCCTGCTGGATGCCCCAGACCGTGCCGCCCGGGCTCAGCCTGAGGAGCATCAGCCGCAGCACGCCGGCCGGTGTCTCGTCGATGATGCCCCACTCGTAGGGGTACTCCGGCTTGCCCGTCCACCACACGCGGATGCGCGGGCGCAGGCCGCCCTTGAAGAGCGCGCCCTGGATGCGGAGATCGTCCCCCTTGTACCAGTAGAGGAATCCCACCGCCTCGGCGCCCGCCTTGTAGGGATTGCGCACCATCAGCAGGACGAAGTTGGGTGACAGGGGATCGAGGGCCACCTCGGTGGCGAACCCGAGCGAGTCGAGCATGGGCTTGACGGCGTACGCCTGCATCAGGTTCTGCCGGCCCAGCGAGCGCAGCAGCTGCCGGCCCGCGAGGCCGACGTACTCGTACGCGCGGTAGTTCTCGCCGCCGGCGCTGTCGCCCGGGTTCGAGCGGAAGCGCTCCTTCGCGAGGGTCATCCACGATGTGAGCGAGTCGCTGGCCGGCGGCTCCCAGACCCGCACCACGGTCTGGGCGCGGGCGGGCAGGGCGAGCACGAGCAACGAGAGCACGGCGAGGAAGCGTGCCAGGCGGCGCGCGGCGGGACGAGCGGGTACGGGAGTGGGTGGGCGCATGGCGTGGAGTTGAACGGCTGGGCGGCAGCGCCGTCAAGTGCGAAACGACCCCCGCCGGGGATTTGGCGCCGGCTTGAAGACCCAGCCACAGCCGGCGCCGACGGGTGCCGATGCCGGGGCGGCGGGTGCCGGCACCGGGGGCTGTGGGTGCTGACGCCGTCAGGTGCCGACGCCGGGGGCGGCGGGTGCTGACGCCGTCAGGTGCCGGCACCGGGGGCTGCGGCGCACAGACCCGGTGGGAAGGCGGCTACTCCAACAACACGCTCGCCTTCCCACCGGGTCTGTGCCCCGCAGCGTGCCGACCGTGTGAGCGGCGGGACTCGCAAGGTCGGGGGG
>Ga0315295_10000697_pt1 | contig 29128 bp, 28 predicted proteins | sample YL17G14_0_MG_FD_204453 | JGI IMG/M metagenome (GOLD analysis project Ga0315295, IMG submission 204453) | Sediment microbial communities from Yellowstone Lake, YNP, Wyoming, USA - YL17G14_0 | ecosystem: Environmental > Aquatic > Freshwater > Lake > Sediment | place: USA: Wyoming | collected... | reverse complement strand
ACCCTTTTGCTTCCAGATCCTTCTTGAGCTCAAGAAAATTATAAATCTCCCCATTGAAGACAACCTGTATAGAACCATCTTCGTTTCCCATGGGTTGTTTCCCACCTTCAAGGTCAATGATGCTTAATCGCCTGTGTCCTAACCCAACATTGGATTCTATGAAGTACCCTTCCCCATCAGGCCCCCGGTGAACAAGGGTATTGTTCATCCTTTGTAATAATTCTTTATTTACCATTTGCCCATTAAAATTATATATGCCGCAGATACCACACATGGTCAGTCTATTTTCTATAATAAAAGTTTAAGTTTTTTGCGAAAAAGAGATTAGGGCAAGTTACTTTTCAGATTACCAAAATACAATGCCATTGAGCCTTTGATATCCCGGAATGTAAAAACATCATCTTTATATTTTAATATACCATAAATTGTTTTTAAAATTCTTTTCCATTTGGGCTCGGAAGGATAATCAAGGGGAGTTAATTTTCCTTTAATGGTGTAGTAAAAATATTTGAGGAGAAACTGTTTACTGGAGATGGTTTTGTTTTTTAGTTGCTTGTTTCTGGTTGATGGTTTCTGGTTGATGGTTTCTGGTGAGGTGGGAAGAACTCCGTAGGACTGTAATGCTAAAAGCGGTTCATCATATCCTAAGGCAAAAACTTTTGCGGTTGTTCCTCCCAGACGGTTATTGAGTTCTAAGAAATAGGCAGAACCATCCGCTTTATTTATCAGGAATTCAAAATGATAATTCCCTGTAACATTGAAATGATTTGTAAAATCAATGCATTTATCCATAAAATCTTTTTCCAATTGAGTTGGACGGATGGTTAACGTAAGCCCTTCGAATTTACGCTCTACCAGAAATCCTTGAAGTCCAATAGAATCGCCATTAACCGTGCGAGCCCCATGAACCACCAGATTCGGCAAATGCATGAAAGGTTGAGCGACGATTGGTTTCTCTATTTTTATCTTTGATTGGATATATTTATTTAACTCCTCGTGTGAATGAACCAGGTGGGCTTTAAAGACAGGAGTGACGGTTGCTGGATCATCCGGCCTCAAACAGAGTGGGAAGTGGTCTTTTGCAGTATGGTCGATGGTTTCCAAATTCTTATCGATGAGGTAGGTGGGAAGAACATCAAAACCCACTCTGCAAGCCACATCTATCTGTTTCTGCTTGGAAAGCAACTCATGAATGGTTTGGCTTGAAGGAATCCAAAGGGTCACTTCGTTCGGAAGCATTTGACGGTTTTCATTAACCCAGCAGGAAATACTCTCGGTAATGCATGTGATCCCGGTCGCACAGTATTTTATAAGGAATTCTCTGATAATCTGAATTCCCTCCTCCGTATACAATTCCCCTGGGAGAAGAGTAATAAAATCAGTTAGATATTTTGATTTAGGATCGGACTCTCCCTTGGATTTGATACATATCATTCCAACAGAAAGCCCCTGTCTCCCCCAACTGCGAATACAGGCGAGCGTGGGTGGTCCAAACTGCCCCAGAATCACTGGTCGTATCTCAGTACTCATGTGGAAATTTCGAATTATTACAGCGCTGAAAAAAGAAATGGAAAGGTTTGAGGAGTTAAAAGAAATTAAAGACAAGCCCTCGTCAAAAGAAATATTGAAACCGCTCCCAATTATTCAAATTATTCATACCATCCTACCAGAAAACCCCTGACCGCAATTCCTATTGCATTCAATGGATTTTCCGGTTTTTTCTTCAAAAATTTCCTCCCGGAGAGAACTTTATTCTTCTCCTGAAGACTTTAAGATTTCTACGATTAATTTATCACTGATGTAGAAACCAGTTTCCTTGGGTTTATCGAAAATTGACTTTAGCCCTTTTATATAACCTTCTTTCTTTGCTCTCAATAACACCCCGGCTGTCCCTGTAAATTTTATTTGTTGAAGATTTGCTATTTTTCGTGCTAACGCATCATCAATGATGAGCAAAGGGTTATTTTCCTCGCATGTTACGCATTTTCAAAATCGTTCTTTAATTCCTCTGCTGTAAGGTCAAAAATAGGCACATCATATTTCGAGAGGGACTGAAGAAAACTGATACGAGGGACGCCTACAAGCTGTGCCGCTCGACCAGAAGATAACTTTCCCATCTGATAAAGTTTAACTGCGGCTAACATTAATATATCTTTCGAGAATTCAGAAGGAGTTTTCTTTAATGAAATCAGGACTTCATCAGGAACCTCAATCATTACTTTTTCCATTATAATATCACCTCCTCACAGGATCTATCATAGTATTCTGAAATTCAGACATTGGAGTCTGAGGTCTATAGTCTTACTGTCTGAATCACAGCGCAATATTATAACATATATTTCTTATTCTAACAAATTCTTGCATCTTCCGCCTGACGCCTTTTGCCTATCTTTGACTTTTGTCAAGAGTGTAAGCATGACCCTCAGCGATTTCTTGTAACATGAAACCCTTGCCCTCCCCAACTCCGGACACAGGCGAGCATTGGTGGGCCGAAGCCACCAACAATCACCGGCCTGATTGGAGAATTATTTTCTATCCTCTTAGTCTTCACTGCAATTCAATTGTTCACAACAGTTTCGAATAAAGCCTGTCATACTTCTCCACCATAACATTGAGACTAAATAATTTTTCACAACGTAAACGCCCAGCTTGCCCTTGGGTTTCGCATAAACTTCTGTCATTCATATATTTAGTAATCATCTCACTTAGTAAGTCATAACCTCCTGATGGTATTAATGAGCCTGTGACACCATCCTCAACGATTTCCGGTGTTCCTCCCACCCGAGTGGCCACAATGGGAATCCCTGTCGCCATTGCCTCCAGAATGGTATTGGACATTCCTTCAGCTAAGGATGGCAACACAAATAAATCGAACACTTGAAGATAATCCCGGATGTTTTGCTTTTCTCCTAAAAATTCAACATTCGGAAGCCTGTGCGTCGTTACAAATACCTCCAGATTGGCACGCTCCGGTCCATCCCCGATCAATATCAGTTTGTAAGGGAATTCACTGGATTTTAATGGCATCGCTTTGAGCAACATTTCATAATTTTTTACTTTGTCCAACCTACCCACTGTCCCAACGATAAAGGTATCGGGGTCGATTCCAAGATCCTGTTTCACCTTCTTTTTGTCGGCGGGAGGGAAAAACTTCTTGGTATCGACTCCATTTACTATGGTGACAATCTTCTTTTCAGGAATGCCAACCTTATTGACGAGCCAAGATTTTATCTCATCTGACACGGCGACAAAAAGATTGACCCATCTCCCTAATACCCATCGCGCCAAATTACGTCTGTAATTCGAACCATGTAAATCTGTAAATTCTCTTCCATGTTCACCATGAATGACGTATTTTACCCTCGCTAACTTAGCGGCAATGATACCATCAATCGTTCCCCAATTCCGGGTATGAACCACCTGAGGGCGAATGCGATCTATTAAAGGTATTAGCTTCATGGGCATGAAATAATCGGTTGAACGACTACCCATGCAAATTACTTCTGTATCCTTTCTGTGAAGGCGTTCGGCCATGACTCCGACTTCTCGCAAGCAGCAGATAACATGATTATATTTGGAATGATCTAAATAATTCACCAAATTTACAACACCATTCTCTAAGCCACCCACATTTAGAGAATCAAGAATATGCATTATTTTTGTGCTCATGGTCTTTATGATTTAACCACATCGAGAGCCATGACTAAAATAGAGCGTCCTTTAATTGCTGAATGCCTCGCATGATTGACAACATGGGCGGAACATGGGGAAAAATGTGGGAGGACTGCGGACACCTTTGAGTTAACTCTTTTTGATCGAGTGATGCGAAAGTTCTGACCTCAAAGAACTTTGTATTTTCCTTCAAAAACTTGCACAGTTTCTTAAAGCACTGAATCACATTTCCTCTGGGTCTAACCTTGTTGTATTGAACATCATAAGGTTTGAGAAAGCTGAAGGAGTGCAGAATAATCGTAATGTTGCGGATGCCATTTTCCTTCGCTTGATTGAGTACGGATTTCATCTCACGGAAACTCACACCGTTAATATCTAATGGTTTGAATCGTTTAGGCCTCAATTTCGTGGATTCAACAAAATTAGTGATCGGAAATTCCCATATCCCTTGCAAATGGACCAAATCATTTATTCCATTGTCTTTTAACAAACAGGGATCCCCTATGTAGGCCCTATTGTATGAACTATCAATAAGGAACCCGGTCTCCTTTAAAGCGTTAAGTGTATCTTGATTCGCTCCGAAACATCCTGCCCTGAAAGCAATGGGCCTGGGTACTCCATTTTGGATTAAAATCTCGATCGCTTCTTTGATTAACTCAATCTGCTTCTCTAAGGGATATGTTCCAATTAGGTCAGAATAGGTTTTCTCCAAAGGATTATTTAATGTAAAATTTAAGTAATTCGGGTGCAAATGGAGTTGAATATCATGTCCCCGATTCAGGATATACTCACAAACCTTTTTGGTTTCGTCTTCTCCAAAATAGAACTTGTTTAAGACTTCAACGAAAAAGGTCAGGCGGATATCAAATGATTCGGCGATATCCATCATCAGAGGAATTCCGAAAGATTTATCCCCTATTTTCCCCCAAATCCTCTTTTCGTTTCCAACTGGCTTAAGATTTCTGTCTTTAAAGGCCCCTCCAATGCTGTGCTCTGTATCTACGGTAATAAAAACATTAATTCTTGGCATCAGAAATATATCTCTCCAACAGAGGAATCAGTATAGTTTTTACATTTTCCCATAAGTATTTCTGGCATTCAACCCGTGCGTTCTGAGCCAGGGTCAACGCCTTCTCAGGATTCCTTAGCAGTTCAATTACTTTCAATGCCATGGACTCATAATCTTCTTTTTCCACGAGAAGGCCGGTAGTCTCGTCTTCAATGATATAGGGAATACCGCCAACATTGGTTGAAACAACAGGCAGTCCGCTGGCAAAGGCTTCGAGTATGGTCCCAGGCATATTATCCACATTAGAGGCGTTGACATAGATATCATATTGATCATATAGATTTGAGATTTTTGAATGTTCAACGGCTCCATAGAAAGTCACAGAATGATTCAATCCGAGTTCCTTAACCAAATGTTCCAATTCCTGCCGCTCGCTCCCATCTCCAACAAGGCCAAGTGAACTCTCCGGAAATTGCTCGTGGACTATTTTGAAAGCTTTTATCGTGCATCCAACATTATAAATCTTATCCAGATTACGGGTGTTCAAGAGCCTTGGCCGAACAGGATATCTTTCGTAGAATTTAAATTGACCAATGTCCGCAATATTCGGAACAATAGTCGTTTTTAAATTAAGACCCTCCCAAAAGGCATCCCGTAAGAACTCAGAAGGGACAGAAATCGAATCAACCATTTTTAGTATGGGCTTAATTAATAATCCGTACTTCTCAAAAAAACGCCGTGCCTCACCACCCCTTGCACTTAAAACAACCCGTTTCCCGTGTAATTTAATTAGAATTAATGCGGGAAATGTGACCCAAAAAAAGAAGTTAAAAAAACCCGTTAAAAAGTAAACCACCTCAACATGAGGAAGGGTTTTATGAAGATGATATAAAAATAGAAAAAGCCTGGGGAGCGTCCGAAATCCTTTGATTTTCTCTATGAAATGAAACCTTTTGGCGGGCTCAGGATTAGTCTTAACCTCTAAAACGTTAAATCCACTCTGCCTAAGAAGAGATCCCATTTTTTGGGCTTGAATAGCCATTCCTCCATAAGGGGGTGGAAAGGGAGAGACAAGACAGATATTTTTTGTGATTCTTATCATTATATGAATTGAGATGGAGATAAGTAAATAATGATACGTGGTTTTTAAAGATATTTAATCCGATATTCTTTAATTTTTACCTCTTACAGATAGGGAAATCTGCCTTTATCATATCATTGAGGCCACCTTTAACAGCGTAAGCCATTCTTCCTCGTTTAATAAAATTTGCTGCCCACCGGGCAGAATTCTCTTCACTTGGTCAGTCACAATATATTATGATCCAAAAATCTTTTGGTATCTTTTCGATATTGAAAAGATTTGGATCTTTAATTTTTGTCGCATCTATTGCACCGCAAATATGATATTGTTCATACGGTCTATTTGATGGAACATCAATAAGTAATACCTTACTTGTCATTACTAAATGTTTTACAAATGTTGCATCTAATCTTTTTACGCCTAGATAAGGTGGGTTATCTAAATCTTTATTTTCTTGTGCCAGTATATTATTTGTATTAAAGTTAAAAATAAATATAATTATCAATAAAATTATTTTATTAATCATTTATAATTTCCTGATTGTTTGTAATTTTCCAAATTATAATCATTGGCGATTCCACATTGCCTTTCACCTCACCTCGATAGATCCATTCTCGCTATGGTAGTTTCTTTGAAGGCGTTTATTAACAATGAAAAAAGGAAATCCCAGCAAGGCGTAAATAACAATAAAAAATCTTGCTAAGAGCATACCATTTGCCCCACCTGCTTGACCTACTAAACTATAAAGACCAGCGCTGGCCCCTTCTGCCACACCGACACCTCCAGGAGTCAAGGGAAGAGTATTAGCAATTATAATTAAGGGAGCGATTGCCAGACTTTCTAAAACTGAAGGAGTTGACCCGACAGCCAGCATCATATAATGAATCAAGAGGATATTGAATATCGCGCTACCAGCAGATAGAATGTAAGCGACGCAAAGCATGCCAGGCTGTTTACGGTATAGTTCCATGGCTTCATGCCATGCTTCGGCTCCGCCAATAATCCGACCGCAAATACGAATCAATAAACTATTTGTACGTTCCCAAACCAGAAGCAAAACTGTTATTGTGCCGACAATTAATACCCCCCCAATAAGTAACAACCACAATTTGAGAGCTGGATGATTATGGAGAACTGTCGGTTGGATAAAAATGATGGAAACCCCCAATAACAAAAGAGCATGTAAGCCAAGACCACGATCTACAAAAGCAATAGTCAGAGCTTGAGCCCTCCTTTCTGGGCAGTCACGAACAGCATATGCTGCCCTGACTACATCTCCTCCGCTTCCGCCTGGGATAAAAAGGTTGAAAAAGTAGCCAGTCATGGTCAAACGAAGCGCGTCAAAGGCTTTAAGAGGGAGCTTTTGTATTTGAGACAAAATCCACCACCGATATATCGGTGTAATCACCGCCAGAGTGCAGCACAGGATTCCTGATAATAGATAAACTGGATACCTATACGAGTTCAGCAGAACGGCAAAATCTATACGCCCGGATGTAAAAAGAAATGCAACCAATCCCATAGCTATTAATGCTTTTAGGGCAAAAACTAATCGATTCCTCCAAACCTCAGGAATTTTCCTTTTAAAGCTTTTCATCATCATTATGCTTTTTTCCGTCACAATTACATGATGCACCCTCTAATAGGGTGTTTTTTTCTATCACATACCTCGGCCTTCCCCGTGTTTCATCATAGGTTCTCCAGAGATACTCCCCCAACATGCCCATCATGCCCATCTGGAACCCACCTATTAAGAGTACCACAATCATCAAAGATGACCAGCCTTGAATAGGATTCCCTCTTAAAGCATTTACGAGGACAACTAAACCATAAAGCAGTCCGAGAAATCCAGAGATTGCGCCCATGAGGCTCATAAAACGTAAGGGGACATAGCTAAAAGATATTAGGGAATCGAAGAATAATTTAAATCGCTTAGATGTGGTCCATTTAGAGGTACCGGCATACCTTGACTCTTTAACATATGTTATGTAAGTTTGGCTAAATCCAAGCCACGCAATTAACATAGTAACCGAAGTATTTTTTTCAGGACTTTTATTGTAGGCATCGATCACAATGCGATCTACTAAAAATACATCTGCACCAGCGGGTAGTTGCTTTACTTCCGCATAGCGATTCATCAAGAAGTAATAAAGCCTTGACATAGCAAGAGTAATTAATTTTTCTCCTTTGCGTTTTTTTCTTGATCCCCACACAATTTTATAACCTTTCTTCCATTGTTCTATTAAACTTGGTATTATTTCCGGGGGGTCCTGAAGATCGGCTGCTAGGACAATAGCCAAGTCACCATTACAAAAAGATAAGCCCGCAGCAACTGCAGCGTGACTACCGCAATTCCGAGAAAATCGCAGATGATGGACTCGCTTGTCTCTTTCTCTTAAATTATTAATCTCAATAGGTGTTTTATCAGACGAGCAGTCATCAATAAAAATGAATTCAAAATTGTATTCTGATAAATAATTCACAGTTGATGACAGTCGCTTATATAGAAGTGGCAAATTCTCTTGCTCGTTGTACGTAGGGAATAATATGGAAATCTTTGTGAACTTCATATTGAATATGAGTCAGGCTCTTTCGAATGATAACTCTTATCACAGATCATTCATCTGGATCGAGTTTACCATTGTAGTACTGACTTCGAATCTTTTGAGGCATTCGAAGGTCATCAGGCACCCGACCTACGACTCTCCCAGGTATGCCCATGACTATTCCCAAAGAAGGCACACTCTTGGTCACCACAGCCGAGGCTCCAATTAATGATTCATAGCCTACTATAACACGCGGATAAACAATAACATTTGCAGCAATCTGGGTACCGAACCGAATGATAGGGCCCTCTTCTCGTGATACGAAATCCCGGGCGTAATTCATTGGATTACCATTTGTAAATGCTGTAAATGGAGCCACAAAGACGTAGTCTTCTATCGTTGTACGCGCACCTATTTGGACAGCTGAGTGAATAAGGCAATGCGAACCAATATTGTTGTAGCCTTCAGAGTCGCACATGGTACCGATACAGGTATAATCCCCGATCTTTGTTTTTTCGCGCAGAAGCACCATATGGTTGATCCAACAGTGCTCACCAATTTTAACACCCTGGTAGATCACACAATGAGTCCGGATGAGTGTTTCAGCACCTAGGATCGTCTGTCCTGGTCCCAAATGATCACTTAACTTATGGCTGAAACCTCCAGTCAGTGTGCAATAACCTATGATCGAATAGTCTTCAATACTACACCTATTCCCTACCAACACGTTATTCAAGATAACTCCATTACCTATACGAACGTTGTTACCGATTATAACGTTATTATAGATGATTACGCCTTCACCGAAATCGACATTTTCGCCAATCCGAACGTCCTCACCGAAAATGCGTGGCCCCCTTCCGCATTCTCTTAGTGGGGTGAGACCGAAATCTTCCCGAAGTAATTTATAAATCTCGCTACGTTCCATATCTTACCTTCACGTAATGCGTTAACTCTCGACCTCAGAGCACCACTTTCTGTCCCCATTTTGACCGAACAACTGCCTCGACAGCTTTACTTACACCAACCCCGCTGTGAAGCTTTCGCCATAAAACTTCTCCAACTTTTAATCCCCCGGTTTGCAACCTGACAATAGGTTCCATCCCCAGCGATGACAACATGATGCCCATATGTCCAGCTTCTGGTTCTCTCTCAGGGACCCACTTCGTTTTGAAAAATGATCTGTCAACATTACCCCACAGCTGGCAACAAACAGGAACTCTATGTGGAAGTTCTAATGATGGAATGTCAATAGTCCCACCTACTTCCGAGGGTGTATGAGCGAAAACGATACCGTCGATTTCATTATTACCATATCCCGGCTTTAATACATTTGTTCCTATGTTTCTCAGTGTTTTTTCTATATAAGGGGAAAAATCGTTGTCACATATCAGAAGAATACTATTTCCGCATACCTCTAAGCCGCTATTGAATAATGACTTCGCGACAAGTGGACCCAGATACTCAAAAACGCCAATTTCAGGATGCCTTTCGTTCGTACCCGCAACAGGTATTCCGCATTCTTGACATGTTTTGAGGCAAACATCATTATAACGAAATTCCCAAGCCTCATACATCAGGGGAATCACACACCCCTTTTTCATTCTTTTTATGCGATCGGCATTGAGCGGACGAAGATGCCCGCTATTGGTTACGATATCTGCCCTCTGTAAATTCTCATTTAAAATGTTCGGGTTGTCAGTCACGGTGAGAACACTCTTCGAAAGGCCTAATTCTCTCCATAGACAGAGCACCTCTTCATGAGCAGCTTCAAAATTTCCATAGGGACTGTTCTTACCGAATGCAACAACCTTAGTGGCACCAGCAAGGGCTGCTATTGCAGGTGTACACGAATAAGGACCACTTGCACATTCTGTTACCACTACAAGCCCATTAAGATTTAAATTCATTCTGTGGGCTAATCGTTTTATAGATAATGAAAGTCTTGATAAAAGCAAATTGTCCATTTATTAAGGCAGCAACCGCATGTTAGGATAGTTTGTTATCGTATCCAGCCAAGTAGTCGGAGTTCCAATATCAAAGATGGGGTCTGAAAGAATTATCCCGAAAACACCATTTTCCCATATTAGTTCAAATATCTTATCATCATCTAATTCTTTAAAATCCTCACTCACCAATAAAGATGAATAGTTACCCATATAGCTTAAACCCGAATCGATAATATAACGACCCGTTCCATATCCAGTCATTTGTACTCCCTTTTCAGAACAAAACCCGCAAACCCGAAATACATTCCCCCCAACTTTTTCAATTTGCAAAATGGCCTGTCTGCGATTCTGTTTATTCTTTGTGAGACCGATCCAGCAACCTGAAGAATTCTCATATGCTCTGCGTAACTGGATGAGTCCTCCCTCCTTGGGATGGATTTCATCCGGGTATAAGACAGCAGTTGGGTTATCCTGAACCCAATCACTTGCACAGAGTAATGCATCAGCTACTCCTCGAGGCAAACATTGGTAGAACCATGTTACCCGAACCTCAGGGTGATTTGATATCCAGATTTCCTCTACATATCTTCTGATCAGCTCCTTGGTTGGGCTTATTATTATTCCAATTTCGGTAATTCCTGCGGCAACAACTTCTTCCAGAACGTAATGTATCGCGGGGTAATTACCTAATGGAAGAAGTTCTTTGGGTACGACTCGACTCCAAGGATACCACCGAGTCCCAAGACCTGCAGCAGGAATTAAAGCCTTCATTTTTGCTGACATGTTTTTGATAAGATCCCGCAGAGTACGCCCGAAATATACTCTAAATTCTTCTTACCGATCCCAGAGTATAATGGAAGCAAGATCGAATGGTCACGAGATGACTCGCTTTTCGGCAAGGACCAATTTGCGGCTCGATAAGCAGGCTCCTGGTGTGAATTCATGATTCCGCGTCGGGTTGATATTCCTCTATCCATTAGAAATTGCATGATTTCTAACTGACTGTATAGTGCCCCATCGAGGAGCCTAACGGGGTAACTTTGCCAATTCGGGTGCATTGCATTGTTTGGCTCTAGAATCTTCAAATGTGGAATATTGCAAAGTAATTCTGCATAAAGGGATGCAAGTTTCCGCCGCTCATGAACCATCTTATCAAGTTTTTTAAGTTGTTCGATTCCAACTGCTCCCTGAATATCCGTCATTCGATAATTAAAGGCTGTAGTGACATAATCCTCAAATATAACTTCGTTAGCGCTGTGTCGAACGGTGTCCGAAACACTCATACCATGTTGACGGAGCAATCTGAACCTCTTATCGAAATCAGGGTTATTTGTTGTGAGCATCCCACCATCACCTGTCGTTAGAATTTTGCGGGGATGAAAACTGAAACAAGCAATATCCCCGTGGGGTTTCCCAATCTTATCCCAAGTTTTTCCACTATCCAAGGATACTTCACTGCCAATTGCACAGGCAGCATCCTCAACAACAGGAAGCCCAAACTCTTTCGATATTGACAAGATTTTGTTAATATCGCATGGAAATCCCATCTGATGGACAGGCATAATCGCTGCCACCCGGCCCAAACTTCGCCAATTAATGCCAGTGCGCTCACAATAAAAACGAAGTGGAGATTCGCCGACTGCTATGCGATCTATATACTTATAGTACAATCCACCATCACGATACTCACAGTCCTGACGCAAACAACGTAAAAGATCATCCATATCCATGTTGAATGTTTCGACATCGATATCAACAAATACAGGTTCGGCTCCACAGTAACGCACAGAATTTGCCGTAGCAATAAAGCTATGGCTCACTGTTATAACGACATCCCCGGGTTTTACCCCAACCGCAAGTAATGCCAAATGCAATGCAGTTGTACAGCTTGAGACAGCACAGGCAAACCGAGCTCCAACAGTTTTTGCAAAGGCTTCTTCAAATGCTTTGACCTTCGGTCCTTGCGTTACCCAACCAGAGAGAATTACCTCCCGAACAGCCGCTGCTTCTTCTTCCCCTAATAAGGGCTGAGTAATCGGAATCATATTATGAATACCTCTCCCAATTTCGTCCTAATTCACCCCGCATCAGCCCTTCTTTTCCTAAAGGATGGCTGCGGAAGTAGTGAATTGTCTTATAAAGGCCTGTTTCAAAATCGACTTTGGGTTGCCAATCACACAACTTCATAAATCTGCTCTGATCAGCCCAGAGACGAAGAACATCACCAGGTCGTTCGTCCGTAAATTCAACCTTAACATCCCCGTTGCCCATCATATCAGCTATCTTGCAGGCCAGGTCCTTGATTGAGATTTCAAAATTGCTCCCTATGTTTAAGGTCTCTCCGATCATTGCATCACATTCAGCAGCGGATACCAACCCTCTGGCCGTATCCTCAACATATGTAAAATCTCGCGTTTGCGTGCCTTCACCAAATACAAGTATTGGTTTTCGGTTCAAAGCCCGAACAATGGATTTCGGAATCATTTCCCCTGCATCTCCATCATGGTGTGATCGTGGGCCATAGGTGTTGAACGGACGGATGATTACAGTAGGCATCTCATAAGTCTTAAAATATGCTCTGGTATAAGCTTCTCCAGCAAGTTTACTTGCCCCATAGATAGTACACGGTTGCGTCGGATGAGATTCTGGCATGGGTACATACTGTGCCGTACCATAGACCTCTGAAGAAGAGCAATAGATAAATCGCTCTACTTTGGCTCGATATGCCGAATGCAATACTATTAGCGAACCTTCCGCATTAACGCGATGATTTTCGAAAGGGTGAGTAATCGAATGGCGGACTCCTAAACACGCCAGGTGAAAAACCACGTCGATTCCTTCCATAGCATGTTGCATATCCAGGGGGTCAGTGATACTCCCACGAGACAATTCGAAGTTCTCTTCTTCCAGGTGATCGGCCAGATTCTCCAGTTTGCCATTGACAAGATTATCCAATACGCGTACTCTACATTGATTTTCTATAAGTTTATCTACAAGATGAGAACCAATAAAACCGGCGCCACCTGTCACCAAGCAATGTTTGCCTTTGATTTTCATCATCATTCCCCTTGTTTCAGAATGTCTCTCAGGCAATTACAAACATATGAAATCTGGTCTTCATTTAGTTCTGGAAACATCGGTAAAGATAGCAACCTTTTGGCATAAGCTTCTGTAACTGGAAAGGTCCCCTCTGGTATTTTTAAAAAGGCATAAGCCTTTTGTAGGTGAAGCGGGACCGGATAGTGGAGGCCCGTAGCAATATTCTTCTGCTTTAAAGATTCTGCAACTGAATCACGCTGATCCACCTGAATAACGAATAGGTGGTATATTGGCAAGCATCCCTCTGCAACTTTTGGCAATACAATGTTATCAATACCTTTTAGATGTTCAATATAATATTCAGCGTTTTTTCTTCGCGCCTCGTTCCATTTTGGAAGGTATTTAATTTTTATCCTGAGGGCTGCAGATTGGAGGGCATCGCAACGGCCATTGAACCCTTCCATCTCATGATAATATTTCTTCGCCTGTCCATGGTCACGTAGCATGCGGGTTTTATTGGCGATATCAATACTGTTTGTTGTCACTGCCCCGGCTTCCCCGCAAGCTCCCATGTTCTTCCCCGGGTAGAAAGAAAAGGCAGCGGCGATACCCATAGAACCTGCCTTACGGCCTTTATATTCGGCAAGATGGGCCTGGCAGGCATCCTCCACAACCCAAAGGCCATTCTTCTCAGCGATGGCAAGAATTGGGTCCATATCTGCAGTCTGGCCATATAGATGGACCGGTACAATACCTTTTGTTTTTGGTGTAATTGCTGACTCAAGTTTTGAGGGATCCATATTGTAAGTATATTGATCAACGTCCACAAAAACGATCTTCCCCCCCGCCTGGGAAATAGCTTCAGTAGTTGCTATGAAAGTATTCGGAACAGTTATCACTTCATCATCGGGTTTTAAATTCAGACCAAGGAAAATGAAACGTAAGGCATCTGTACCGCTGTTGACTGCAATGCAGTGCTCAACGGAACAAACTTTTGCAAACTCCTCTTCAAAAGCGATTACATGTTTACCACCGACAAAGCCAGCAGATTCGAGAATTTCTTCCCATAAAGGTAAAATCTCAGCTTTCAAGATAGAATTTTGTGTTTTTAAATCAAGAAAAAGGACTTCCATTATTCTTCCACCTTTCTAATGAATTTTGCTGGATTACCAGCCCAAATTTCACCGGTTGGTATGTTTTTTAATACCACACTGCCTGCACCAACTATTGACCCTGTGCCTATTATAACCCCACACATAATAGTAGCACTAGAACCTATGGATACTCCTTCTTCAATTATTGTATCCACAACAGACCAATCTTCATCATTCTTCAAAACTCCATCTGGATTAATAGCTTTAGGGTATTTATCATTGATGAAGGTAACATTATGCCCTATAAACACATTATCTTGAACTGTTACACCTTCACAAATAAAGGTATGACTTGATATTTTACATTTTTTTCCTATTTTAGCGCCCTTTTGGATCTCAACGAAAGCTCCAATTTTAGTACTATCTCCAATCGAACAACCATAAAGATTAACATAAGCATGGATCTTAACATTTTCTCCCAGTTTTACATCAGGGGCGATACGACAAAATTCCATCTTGTAACTCATATCAGTAATCGATTCGGACATTTGCACCATCAGCCTTGATAGATCTCTCAGCAGCATCCAACACTTTTAATACCCGCAAACCCGCTTTTCCATCTGTTAAAGCTGGCCTATTTTCCTTAATACACTCTTCAAATTCTTTAACCATCATATAGAGAGCCTCTGTTTGGTCTACTCGAGGGGAATACATGTCACCTGATCGATAAGAAACCAATAATCGTTCCTTTTTTTCCCTTTCACCTTGTTTTACCTCTATTCCCTTGTCATAAACCTTGATTTGTTCTGCTTGATCCAGATCATTCCAGACAAGCATTTTTTCACTGCCAGCAATCATTGTCATTCTAATCTTAACAGGAGAAAGCCAATTAACATGGACATGGGCAATAAAATTGTTTTGGTAACTAAGTGAAATATATGCAATATTTTCAATTCTATTTCCTGCATGACTCACCCCATGAGCGCTAACAAGAACAGGTTTTTCTTCTACGATGAAGTCTATGATGGATAGATCATGAGGGGCAAGGTCCCATACAACATTAATATCCTGTTGAAAGAGACCAAGATTTACCCGTACCGAATCAAAATAGAGAAGTTTACCCAAAGTTCCTGATTTGACGATTTCGCTTATTTTTCGAACAGCTCCAGTATAGCAAAAAGTATGGTCACACATAAGCTGTAAATTCTTTTTTTCTGCCAGTTCTACTAATTCCTCTCCTTGTGTGACACTGGATGCCAATGGTTTTTCGACAAGGACATGTTTGCCACTTTCTAAACAGGCTTTGGCAATGTGAAAATGCGTGTGGACAGGAGTGGCGATGGCAATTGCATCGACTTCGTCATCACAGAGGATCTCCTTCAAATCAGTGGTTGGACGAACGCCTGGATAAGGATCTAAAACCTTTTTTAATCGTTTTTCATCCAAATCACAGGCCCAAACTAATTTGGTGCCTGGATAAGTGACAAAGTTGCGTATCAAGTTGGGTCCCCAATAGCCACATCCGATGACTCCTAAATTGATCATATACTAACCCTCCTTTCACTACATTGAATATTTCTTAACCCAATTTTTTTTATTATTTTATATAAATAAAAGCGGGATCTGGATAAAAAGTATCCTGCATAAGATTTTCTAACTTTTTTGCATACGTAATAGCAAATCCATGTTGCCTCATAAATTTTACAATTCGGTTTACAATAACTTCTATAACCTCTTCTAATTGAGTCTTATCTTTTTTAATTGCCGCAATAAGCTTTAGACCCGATTCTGGTTTATTTAAAATGATTGGATCTGGGTAGTAATAACCCCTCTGTCTCTTAGCCATTCTATAATCATAAAGAATTAATACTTTTTCATGGTTTTTTATTGCATTTATAAACCGCTGATCATCGTTCGGTTTTCTCTGATATCTATAACTTGATTTATCAATTTTCCCATTAATTATTTGGTCGAAGAAGTAGTATTCAATTTTCTGTTCATTTATCATGTTGTAAACCATAAAATAATGAGTATTATATTCGCCAGTCAACAAAAGCGTTCCGGGATACTTCACAATATACTTAAGTGCGGCCTCAGTATTGTAGCCATGGCTTTTCACCGTATTTCGCTGAATGTATGCAGAGAACACACTCATAGAGCACAAAATGATAATAACAGCATATTGTATTGCCCTTTTTTTAATAAGGCTCAAGGAGTAGCCACCAAGGATCACAAATGGCATGGAAAACATCATCATATAGTTAGTCTGCTTGTGTATGAATAGAAGAGGTCTGATGCTGATAGGAAGAAAAGTCATAATAAACATTAACGAAAGACCCCACATAAGTAGAAACTTTACCCCAGTAAAATTGTTTGTATCTATATTACTTTTCTTTAAGAAAATGTACGTTAAACCAAACAATGATAGATAATAATACAATCCGACATGTTGAATACTAATCAGTGTATAATATAGATAATATGTCAACGGTAAATTTCCACCCTGAATTGTTAACTGTCTATTAACTACTATAACCTCTAAGTACATATGGTAGAGAAATAGGGGGTCACCACTGATGAAATACCAGTAAATGTTTTCAATAAGAAAAATCATAAAACCACCTAAAAGTATATAGAATAAATTAAAAAAAGAATGTTTATTTATTATTATATGAATAACAAAAAATAAAATGATAAAAATGGCAGGGTGCTTGTTCAATGCTGCCAGTCCAATAAAGATTCCACAAATTATATTGTATGTACTACTTTTATTCGGATCTTTTGATTTAAATCCTTTTAAATAAAATAATACGCTAACACTTAACATTAATGCAAGAGATGTTTCGACTAAAGCTTGCCCAGCCATATGGATGTCTAAAGGATAGAACACAGCACATATAGCGGACAGAATCGCTGTCTTTTCATCAAATAAAAGATGAGATATTTTATAAATGATAATAATATTAATTAACGAGGCAATCAAAGACCACAAATATATTGTAAACGAATTGGGACCAAATATCTTAAAAATTAATGCTATGGGAAAGATCGTCGCAATCCTGAGATGGGCAATATAAATTGGAATCTCATACTCACCTGTTGCGATTTTATAAGCCTGAGTTAGATAAACGACATCATCTGACCCTTCGATCCCACTACTTAGGCCTATCCTTAACAATATAGCCACTGCGAATATGAGAAAAAATAAAATGAATCTTTGATATTTTATTTTAACCATCATTTCTTTCTTAAACAATCAACGATAATAGATTAAAAAAGAAATCTTTTAATTCGAAAATGTTTAACGTGGGATAATTTCAATAGTACATGGTCCAGATGCTGTAAAGAAAATGGTACCTTCTTTGGAAGCCACTACCTTCGTATTAATTGTTTCAGATGCCCTTTTAAGTATATTTATATAATAGGATCTTTGAGGAGCTAAATCTAAAATTAAATTTGTTATTTCACCTTTTTTGTTTATAGCATATTCAATTTTTTGGTTAACAGACCCCTTATTTCCAAAAAATACTATCCAGTCATCTATGCTTATTCCCTTCATGACATTATCTAAAGCCAAAACCTCTTCGGCTAATGGAATGACTGCCTTGTCTCTGTCGCAGGGATACAATAAATGCAGAAAGGTATTAAATTTTTCTTTCCTTTTAGGAAAGACCTCTATTCGCCAATTGCCTGGATCAATGTGAGAACCATCTTTTAATATTCCAAGAATTGACTTCATGCGTGGATAACTATTCGTTTCATTAACCCAAAATCTATGTGAGGGGCTTGTTACAGAGAAATAATATTTGTCTCCTTTTTGGGGTATTCCTTCCCAATTCTCTTTGGGAATGAAGATAGATTGGCTATTGGAAACAAACATTTCAGATTTGTAAGATCCAATACCGTCTTCGCCGGTAATGGAGCCTCTAATTTTAAAACTTTCAGAATCGATAAACTCGATTACCCAGTCCTCTTTCTGGGCGCTATCAGATGCAATGGTTGGGCTCACTCTCTCGTATCTTCCATGAACCCTGGTTTTTAATATGGCATTGCCTTTATTTTCAGGATCTCCCCTGGAAACTGTCACGTTGGCGCTTCCGCCTACTTTTCTTATCAGATAATCATCTGGGAATAACGTCTGACAAAAAAGCGTGCCATCTTTATTATCTATTCGGACTAAGCCAGCTTTATATACTTCTCTGTGCCCTGGATATTCAACCTCAGCAGGTTTTTCAAAAAATTGTGGCTCTCCGATTGAATGTAATAACCACCTTTTATTGTATTCCGGATTCAAAGAATTCACTCTATCAAATATCACCAGGTATTTTTTATCAAGAAAAACAAGCTGTCTCGTAAATAGATCCAGCTTAGGCTTATTACCAGGATAGCTGAATTTAGGGTTATTATAGGCCATTGTTGCATCGCCATAGACATAGGAGTAACGGTCAGCAACCTCAAAGGCTTTTATATCACCCGTTTCAAAATGGTGCTCGTGGTTTTTTCGATAAAGGTATTTATCAAAAGTGAAGCACGTTTCAGCGCTCCCGTATTCAGGAAATGTGTAACAAACCCTTTGTCCTCCCGATTCTGCGATATAGCCATTTTTAATAGGTATATTAAATTCTTTTGCGACCCTTGGCGGAACCCAGCTTGTCTCTTCAGGTTGAACTACAAGAATGGAGTTCGAGCTAATGGTCGGTCGGTAATAAAATTGCATGTGATTGCCCCAATAGGAATCGTATATACCACTTTGAATTGCCAATCTTCCCTTATGATAGATAGTAAATGAATTTTGGTTTTGGAATTGATGGGACCAGAAATAGTCACCACATTTGAACTCTATGATTGTATCATCATTTCCCCAACCACTTCGCATCTGGACATAACCTACACCATCTCTTCCCCAGATTTGCGCCAATGGCATTTTATACGGATCAATAGAAAGGTTGCGCAATTTAGGGGTAAAAAAAAGATAAGGCCACCAATCATAGTACCAAGCAGTAAGGTCTTTGCCAATCCAACGAATATAGCGGATACCATCATTATTTCTGTAGGCGGCAGCAATTATTAAAACGCTGTTGATCCCAACTATATAGGGGGTATAACTGAAGCCTCCTGTATCAACAAGAGTCTTATCTGGATAGGTTGTTTGGACCAAGTAATACATATGGTTAAGCAGCCAGTTACCTTGTTTTTCGGCAATCTCCTGATAAAGGTTTTCATTGGTGGCACTGGACCAGGCGGCAATAAACTCAACAAGTGCCTGTGCTCCTTGAGAATAATATACCCATCCCCCCTGATAGGAACCTCCGGTTTTTTCCCAACCCAGGGAAAAGTTTTTCTTGATATATCCTCCTCCATATCGAATATATTTCTCTGCTTCGGGTCTGTGTCCATAAAGCGCCAAGCCAGCAAAAGCAATATCCACCGGTGGCCTGTATCCATAGTGACTCCATATGTCATTGTATTCTTGTCCCATAGAAATTGCTTGTTCAGCCATCTGAACCATCTTTTTCTCGATTATCTCTTTATCATCTGAAGAGAAAGAAGGGCTATTGTAAATCCAATCATAGCAGACTGCCACCGTCGCTAGATAACCCGGCCAATATTTAACTTTTTTCATATAGTCAATAATCGGAGGGATAAGGGATTCATCTCCTGTAAGGAGATAACGCAAAACCCATCCCTGTGTGGGCCACCCTGCTGGTTTCTGCTTTAGCCACGACTTCCAGGGCTCCTTATTTCTCACATTCTCTAAATCCGCAAGGCTTGGGCCATTCTCCCATGGAGATGACCGCAAAAAAAGACGGGGGTGATTGGGAAGAATATTAGGTATCGAAGAGAGAGATTCTTGCCTGTATGTCCGAGAAAAATTATTCCCCCAACTTGTAGCAATTTGTGAGACATATTGACTGATTAAGAATAAAATCGTCAACAGTGGAGAAATATAATATATACGTCTTGGTCTCTTTATTTCAGTTCTCTTGATTGAATTTGATTTCATTCTAAGAACCATCTATTTTTGAGCTACTGCCAAAGGCCTTCTCTTGGCAGATTTTAACTTTCCTATGTCTTTGGCCACGAAATCCCACGACAAAAGTCTGATATGCCAAAACCTGGCTATTTCGTAAAACCCACATTTCGAATGGAGTTTGATAGCTCCCAAGTTTTTGGGTGAAACATGAGCTCTAACATATTGGAATCCCTTCTCCTTTGCCATTCTCAAGGAGCACTTTAATAGTTGATTACCCAGGCCTTTATGCCGGTGGTTCGGATCAATGAATACGGATAACTCAAACATTATATTCTTCAGTAAGGTTATATTTTTTCGAAGAGAACGTACATAGAGTTCATTAATGCCTATCTTTTGGAAACCAATAATCTTGCCGTCCTTATTTATATTGGGATAAAAATGGCCGTATTTCTTAGCATATTCTAATTCCCTTTTCTCCTCTTCATCTAAATCTTTATCATAGAATGTTTGTCGAATGTACTCAATTGTTTCAGAGAAAGAATCCATCGATATTTGCATTGGAGTTTTCGTTGGTACAATTGTTATTTCATCAGAAAGGTCCTTTTCGATGAGTATCCATCTATCGAAGCGAATATAATTTCTTGCCATCGCTTTTATTCTTATAATAATATTAAAAATTCTCATACTTTAATATCCCTTCCTTAAATGGATCCCACCTGTTTTCTCTGAGGTTAAATTTTCGCCATAGGAGGAATTCGACATAATATTTGTTACGTGGTTACGAAGACCTAAAGAGGCACCAATAATATAATAAAAAATGTCATCAAAATAATTGCTCCCTGTTAAACCTCTGAATAAGAAGACGAGAATGGCGATTTCCAGTGAATTTGCAAAGAACAAGATCTGGTCATCATTCGTGTCTTTTGCAAACTTCCTACACTTGTGTAAATGAAGCAAAGCAATTGAAATCCCGAGGAGATAAAGAGCCAAGCCAGGAATACCATTTTCTACAAGCAGTTCGAGATAAGAATTATGAACTACCAAGCCCCCTTGCCAATTGCCGAAGCCCAATACCTCTTTACTGAGAAAGGGGAAATTCTTAGTTCCAATGCCAGACAAAGGATTTTGTTTGGAATATTCAAGTGCTAAGTTCCACATGGCAATGCGGTTTGAGGCAGAAACATCCTCCTCATAGGTAGAAATGGTTTTCATCCTGTCAAAGAAATAGGCTGTCCCAAAAATGCTTAAAAGAAAAACTGCAGGCACGATCACCATGGCTAATTTTAATTTCTTTCGTGAACGAAGAAAGAAGAAAGCTATTGCCAAGGCGAACCCAAGGAATCCGCCGCGTGATCCAATAGCAACTAAATCAAAAATCCAGAAAGGGATTGTAATCACAGCAACAATCCTTCCCCATTTCTTTCCCTCCATGGCTTTATAAAAGAGAAAGGGGACGGTCATTCCAAGTATGGTAGCCATGGCATTTCCGCCATAACTGCCGCCACCCAGGGGGTCTACTCTGATTCTCCCTTCTATAAAATATTGGACTAACACTGACTTGCTGAGCCAAAACATGCCTACTACGATAAGCCAGAAAAAGACGTTGATTCTCTTGATTGACGTAATAAAACAGGTCGCAAGAAATAACTGAACTCCCAACTTAAGATATTGAAAAGCGAACTCCTGTGAAGTGGAGGGTGAGTATCGGGCGAACTGAGCATTAAAAAGCATCCAAAGGCCGAGGGCAAAAAAGATGATTACCGTAGCATCGAGTTTTAATTTGGCCTCCTCTTTCCGGTGGATGAACAATGAAATCAATGTAAATGCAGCGAAGATAAAGGCGGGTCTCAAATATTCCGGAGCCTCCCAGATATCCGGGCGAATCGAATAGTAAATAGTTAGAAGCATCACCCCGAAAAAAGGTTTTCTCAAAATGCCAATAACCAAGAAGGGCAATGAAACGTAAATCAATAACAGACGGATAGACATGATTAAATTTCCGATATGGTCAGGTGCAATTTGCCTGAACGAGCTACAGGGATCTCCTCTTTGATATTGAGGATGATTTCCACATCAGGCCCAATGATACTCTCCATTAAAGACCTCACAGCCTGCAGGTCTTTCTGATCAACCCCTGGTTTGACTGCAACATCTACTTCCATCTGGTCCAATCTCTTCTGCCGCACCTGGAATTGTTGGACGAGGTAGCTATAATTTAAAAATATTATATCGAATAAATCTCCGGTGATAATCTTTCCTGAGGGAGTCTTGAGGATGTCATGAGTACGTCCTTTTAATTTCTCAATCATAGGTAAGCCGCGGCCACAGGGGCAAGGCTCATGCATTGGTATGCCTAAGTCTCCGATTTCATAACGGATGAAGGGCATTCCGTAATTCCCCATAGAGGTACAAATGAGGTTGAACAATTTATCGTTCGTGTCGGATGACGGAAGCCTTTCGAACTCTACGAATACGTTTTCCATATTAATGTGCAAACCGGTATGTTCGGAACATTCACTGGCAATGCAACCAAGCTCTCTTGAGCCATAGCGATCAAAGACCCTGCAATGAAAAGCGCTTTCGATAGCTTTTCTTTGGGAATCGAAAAGTGTATTAGAACCGGAGATGACCGCGCGAGGCCGAATTTCATCGAAATGATTCTCCAGGATATACTGAGCTAAAAGATATAGATACGTGTTATATCCTTGGATTAACTTTGGTTTAAATTTCGACATGGCGGAAACAGACTTCTGCAATAACTCATGATTCAAACTGAGGACTGGTATCCATTGCTTATTAACAAGCATAAACTTCAGATGCTCTATCCACGAACCAAGGGATTTGATCTCCAGTTGGTTCCCCCAGATGATCGATACCTTCTCTCCTTCGTTAACTCCAGTCCACTTATAATTTTTTATAGTCGCAGCCGTGTTTTTTACCCAATGTTCATCTACCTGATAAAATTGGGTGGGTACCCCAGTTGATCCGCCAGTCGTGTTCTTATAAATTCTCGATTTGTATTTTGGGTTTACCATTTCTTCTCGATGATCGTTTATGTCTTTTTTAGTAAGGATTGGTATCCTTTTAAGGTCTTCGGAGGTTTGAACCTGATCGAGATTTACTCCGTATTCATCAAATTTCTTCTTATAATAAGGGACCCACTGATATGCTTCTCTGATCAATTTTTGAAGATGGGTCCACTGCAGGTCAAGGATTTCTTTTTGGCTTAGCCACTGAAGTTCCTCTGCCTCCCTGAGCTCCTTCAACACCTTTCTGCGAGAGCGGAGACCGTCGACAATCGGGATAGTCAAATTCCTTGCCAAGAGTGGAGGGATCATCTTCTTGCTCCTAACCTGGACCTTATTAGACCTGGAATCATCATCACGTGGGACGGTCTTAGCTTCCCCAATCTCCGTAGGTAAAAAAACAGACTCTTATCCCTGAGATAGTCTTGAAGCGAATCAGCCTCAAGTTTTCTCAAAACCTGGTTGATGACCAAGGAATGATTGCCAATATTTTTACTTAGATTCTTAATTCTTTGCAGAAGCTTATCGCTTTCTACTCCATTCAGAGGAACCGGCCTGAAATCTGATTTTTTAAAAATCGGATGGACTTTATAATCTATGAGACCGTCATTATTCAACCTGATTTCCAGGATCATGCTTTGAGAGACACGGTTGTCATCTGTCTCAAACCGAATGCCATATTTTCGAACCAAAAGGCATTCTTCATAGGCGGCTTTTCGAATCTTCTCGTCTGCCAGGTCAAAGACGAAATTACCAAAGCTGTAAGCGATGATTCCCTGTTTATATTTCTCTATCCCTTGGAGAACGTGAGGATGGTGACCCAGGACCACGTGCGCCCCAGAGTCGATGACCCGACGAGCAAGTTTTATGAAATCCGGCGTGGGATAATCCGCGTATTCAACCCCATGATGCAGGGAAACAATAATTAGATCTGAATCTTTTTTCTCCGCCTCGACATCCTTTTTGATTAACGCCATGTTCAGGAGAGCCGTTCCAGATTTGCTTGCTGTTACGTTGTTGGATGCGCAATATGAAAGAAAAGCTAACTGCAAACCTTTCAGGTTCACCTTTAACGGTCGTCTTGCTTTATTTTCGTTTAACCCTGCCCCAACGTCCCGAATCTGGTGATTCTCCAGGACTCTCATTGTATTGATCAAAACTCTTTCGCCGTAATCCATTATGTGGTTATTCACCAAATTCATTATGCTGAAATTGGCTATTGAGAGACTATTCACAGTGTTTTCAGGAGCTCCCAAAGGAACTTGGGCATGGCAAGAAGGCTGCTCCTGCTCTTCAACAATGGGAGCCTCGAGGTTGCCAATGGCAAGATCTGCATGGTTCAGGATCTGTTTGACCTCGGGGAAAATCCATTCTGGACCTTCCTCATTGATGCGTCGGCTTACTTTTCCCCCAAGCATGATATCGCCGACGCCCATCAAAGAAATGATATTCTTATTTATTTTCTCCATCCTTCTTTTAACTGAATGTAAAGGCTTATTTAAAGAGTTAGACCGACCCTAAATTTTTGACAGAGCTAATTTCCGGATTTTTTCTCTCTCTATTTTGTTAAAGAACCCTGCAATATACATTGCAAATAACATAACCGGAATGGAGGTAAACCGAAATGCCAGTGAGAGTGCCCTGGAATCGATATTTATAAAGAGATAGAGGGCTAAGATCGTGCCTACAATTAAAAATAGCTTAAGCAGTCTTATTACTTCAATCTTTATCCTATAAAGCCTCTGTGAAACGAAAAAAGAGACCACAGCCAGAACGGCAGAAGAACCAAGTAATGATAAGGCAGCCCCTATTCCCTTATAATTTGGAATAAGTAAATAATTTAAAATAATGACGACTATAGCACCCCCCATCGTCGCGTAGCTAAGATACGAAGTCTTATTTTGAAAAAACATACCCATCTTGAAATAGAGATAAGTTGCACGAAAAACATAAGCGAAGGCAATGATGGGAACAACCTTCCAAGCTTCTAAATACTCTGATGAGGCCATTATGGACACCACATCTTTGATGAGGATTGACATCACAGCGCCGACTACCAAAATAGCCCCTATTAAATAAGTATAAATACTTCCAAAAATATTAGGCGCGTCTGCTTTTTTCTTTACTTCGTACATTTCCTGTTGCCATATCTGCATAAAAGGCTGAACTATTAGCAAACTGATCATAAATGCGAATTTATATCCCAATGAATAAAGTCCAAGGCTTTTTAGGTCGCTCATATGAGAAAGAAATAACCGATCCGAAAACGAATAAACAAAAAGGGCCAATTCGGCTGGGACGATAGGATAGGCAAACCTTAATACTTTTTTTAATTTGCTAAAATTTAGCTTTAAACCTACCATAGGTATGATTATAATAAGTAAACACGCTGCATTAAGAAAGCGGCCTATTATGCTACTATAAAGTATTCCAGCTATTCCTAATTTAGCTATTGCCACCATATATATATTCATTGACAAGTCAACCACAAGCGTGCCAAGTGATATTGTTGTGAACAGCACAGATCTCTTTTGAGCTAATAAATATATTTCAGGTACACTACCAACTATCGAAAAATAGAAACTAATAAGCATTAGATTAACGTAGTTCCCGTACCCCCCTGTGTTGGTTAAGAGAATAGATATTTTTTCAGCGAACAATGATAGTACAGTCAGAAAAATAAAGCCAATTGTCGTCAAAAAGATAAATACAGTACTAATAATCTCTTTTTTGTCGATCTCCTTATCATAAGCGTTGTAAAAATTAAAAACCGCTGCTGAAACACCACCTTGAATGATGATATTCGATAGTATCAAAAATATTGTCAATACTTCTATAATGCCATAATCCTGGGGGGAAAGATAATTGGTGTAAAGAGGAATCATCAAAAAGCCGATTGCTTTACTCAGAAATCGACCGACACTGTAAATTGATGCGTGTTTTAGAATATTTCTTATATCGTAATTCATAGAACTTCTCAATCAAATATTTCTGATGTTTCTGATTTCCGAGTTCACAATTTTATTGGATCCTCATTATAATTCCTTAACTTAAATTATTCTTTTTTATCGGCCCGCATTTCGGGAGATAAAGTTAGTTGCTTTTGCAAGGTTATTTTAGGGTGCCTGCTCTTTTTGAAAACACTAAAAAGCGAAGAATATTCTTATGTCGTTATTGAGAGTTTTCTCCTTTTAGAATTAAGCTCCATCCAAATATATTGATTGAACATGCCAACCACCATATGCTAATTATTAAAATACTAATCCACTTATCACCGGCATGAAAAAGGGGTAAATTAAATTGAAATAAGAACCAGAAAATCCCAAGCAAAGGTAAAACCATGATTAATACGGTTGTTGCCCACAGTATCCATCCGGGAAATGACCATTTCAATTTAAAACTCTTTTTCATAGGCCCCCCTCTTTCCCACCTAATACTTCGCAATGATGGTCTCGCCGGCCATAACTTCTTGATTCTTCATAACCAAAACTTTAATATTCATTGGAAGCTCTAAAACGACTGTGCTTCCGGCCAGGACACGCCCCAATCTTTGGCCTTTTTTAGCCTTTTCTCCATGTTTTAAAAATACCTCTATCCGAGACGCAAAAAGACTTGTAATTTGCCTCACAGCGACTTCTCCAATATCAGTTTTGAATGTGGTTCTTTTTTGATAAGGGAGCATCTTTTCTCCAGTATATTTATATGGGCTTACTCCATCTGGTAGTTTTCCCCCTCCTCCTATTATTTCAATCACTTCACCGTCCATTGGGACTCTTTGCACATGGACATCCGTATATCTCATCTCTATTACCACATGTTGCTTACCCTCAAGGATATCAATATATTGAACAATACCATCTGCTGGAGACACAATTAGATTCAGGCCTGCCGGGATTTTCCGCTCCGGATCACGGTCAAACCAAGTCATAAATCTCTTATCAACTTTAATTGTTTGAGTGTCTCCAATTTTAATTGCTCCTTTTTTTACTATTAATCTTAAAATCGGAGGTAAGTCTGGGAAATAATAGATCAAGTTGAAACAAATGAATGTTATTATTGTAAATATAAGCAATTTAAAATATAAAAATACTTGTTTTGTTTTCATTCCTCAGGTCTCCCTGTAAATATTTTTGCATCCTTCATTTTTTCGTTTTGTAAGGAGAACGGCAATATGGAAATCCCTCTTCCCTTAGAGTCTTATCCCCAAGGCGGACCGCTCTGGCTTTTGTATAACCATTATATAATAGCCATTGTACCACACGGGCACTATCTTCCTCACTGGGTCATGGTCAGTAGCACATAACCCAATAATCTTGTGGAATTTTAAAATTCACCATAGAGCCATCACTATATGGAGGTACACTTGTATACGGAATATAAAAAGATCCGCACACAACCTCATCTACTTCATACCCTGCATATACAAAAACGATTTTTTCGTTAGCTAACATCATTTGCTTTACTTCTTTTGCTGTAATCCTGGGAACTTTGGGGAAATTATCCCACTTCTGCCACCACTCCTGGGCATGAGCAGGTGGAGACATCAAAATTACGATCAGAAAACAAAATGTTACCATAAATTTCTTCATAGCTGCTTCCTTATTTATATTGTTAAAGGCTTAAGGTTGGAGGTTGAAGGCTATAACTAATGATGTTAAATTAATTCACTAACGGGCTTCACCCAATGAGAAAATGGTTCTCCCTGGTCTTTTTAATTTAAAAACCTTTTCTTCATTATCATATACAATGCCGCATTTCTCAGCTTCCTTAAGAATCATTCCGAAAATTTCCTTTAAGCTCCCTTTGTCAAACACGAAATGTGCATCTTTTAAAAGATTTAGGGTCTGCCAGCTTGGAACCTTATTTAAACTATTTATATCATATGTGAGGACTGTAATATCTCTCTTAAAATTTGAGAGCGATTCGCTGAAATTAAAATAAAGTTCATCCTGCTCTCTAAGGGTTAACTCCTTTTGCGTAATGACAAAAATATCAATATCACTTCTCTCGTCGAAGTCTCCCCTTGCCAACGAGCCAAATAGCCCCACTGCTAATATTTCTTCTCGTCTTAAATTTAAGGCAACCTCTCTTATTTTTTCTTTTATTCCTTCGATATCCATCTCATTCCCTGAAAAATCTTTCTATAAAACTTTTTACCCCGTTAGAAATAATGCCCCGCTGCTCCCTCAGGGCCAGAGGCCCTCCCTCCGGGGCAGAAGCCCCTCTTGGGCGGAGCCTGGGCCGGCTGCTGCGGCGGGGTTACATTTCAGATTTATTCCGGGTTCCGCCCCATAGGGGGTTCCACCCCGGAGGGCAGAGTTTAATGCCCCGCTGGAATTTCTAACGGGGTTTACCTCATTGAAGGATTTATTCGCTTTATTGAGTAATTGTTTGGCTACATCTTCTGTACAAAGGTCTGAAGGGCTTTGCCAGTATCCATCTTTTAGCCCTCCATATGTCGAGCGCCCATGCCATGGAGCTACCTTGAAGATTCTTCTTTTGTATCCATAATTTAAAGGTTGTTCCTGAAGACTCTTATTCTTATTGAATAGCATAAATAACTCATATCATCAATCTTAAAATTTATTCTGACATGTATTTATTATTGGCATTTCATGTTCCAATTATCCCGGCTTTTTTCTTGCAGTCGTTAATCAAGGTTTGGAACCGCTCTTTTCCACTCTTTTTCCCGAATACTTTTTTAAAGGTCTCCAATCTAATGGGTGAATAAAGGTTTT
>Ga0315295_10000696_pt1 | contig 29132 bp, 29 predicted proteins | sample YL17G14_0_MG_FD_204453 | JGI IMG/M metagenome (GOLD analysis project Ga0315295, IMG submission 204453) | Sediment microbial communities from Yellowstone Lake, YNP, Wyoming, USA - YL17G14_0 | ecosystem: Environmental > Aquatic > Freshwater > Lake > Sediment | place: USA: Wyoming | collected... | reverse complement strand
GCCTCCGGCTTCCTCCGGACCCCGCCTCACGACGACGCCCTTGCCCTTGGCTACGGTGGGTGCCATCAACCCCCGGGAAGGACTTCCACCTTCCTAGTCAGCGCCCATGCTGGGCGTACAAGACAAAGCAGGCGCCGATCGGCGCCTGCTTCCGCGGGTGCAAACAGGTCGGTTTGGGTCAGCCTTCGGCCCAGCCCGCGTGATCAGGGCGCAGCGGTTCCTGCCAGGACCTGATCGAGCGGACGACTGCGGTCAGTCCCCAGCGCGCGGAGCAGGGCAAGCGTCGGCGCGCGCCAGTCGATCCCGGTGGCGGTGGGTGACGAATCGAAACGGGCGACGTCGTAGTAGTTGCCGCCCAGGTACAACGTGTCGGGGAGCAAGACCTCGTAGGTGGCCTGCAGATCCAGCGGCGACCCGTCGGCCAGGTGGTAGCCATCGGCTGTCTCGGTCAAGCCCGCAACGAGCGGCCGGTTCGTCTCCACGACCTGTTCCAGTTGCTCACCGGTCAGCTTGATCCTCATGAGCGTGTTGCGGGTCGGCAGCATGCCGATGACGGTCGCCTCCGACACCACGCCCGGCAGCAGGTCTTGCTGCACGTAACGGGCGCTGGCCAGGGCGATGTCGGCCTGCGGATCGGCGTCCAGCCAGGCCTGCAGCAGCAGTCGGCGCATCGCCGCGGATTCGCGATCGATGCCTTCCCGGACATACCCCAGCGGCTCGAGCATGTCCGGCGGTAGCTTCAGCGCCCAGGAGGCGATGCGCGCCGCCATGTCGGGATCGGCGGCGCCGCGACGGTTCGACTTGTATTCGGTTTGCACGTCGACGACGCGGTCCTCCGCCGTGTCCACGAGCAGATCGACGCGGGTGTAGCCGGTCAGGAAGGAGCCGCTCTCGATCAGCGTCACGCCGGCGACGGTCTCCCGAATCTCCTCATGGCAATGCCCGCCGGCGATCAGCGAGACGCCCAGCGCCGCGGCCGGCTCGGCCAGCGTCTCCATCTCCGAGCCGCAGATATGCCCAGCGACGACGATGAGATCGGCGCCGGCCGCGCGCATCTCCGGCACGTAGGTTTCAAGCGACTCCTTGTAGGGGCGGAACTCGAGGTCGGCGACGTTCGTCGGGCGGGTGTCAAACGGCGTCTCGATGGTCGTCACCCCGAGGACCCCGACGCGGATGCCGTTGACGTCGATCAGCGCGTAGGGGTCCACATAGTCGGGCCGCGCGCCGTTGCTGCGTAGCCGGATGTTGGCGCCCAGGAATGGGAAGTTGGCTTCCTGCCGCCGCTGGCGGATCGCTTCCTGCCCGAAGTCAAAGTCGTGGTTGCCGAGCGTCGCCGAGCGGTAGCCCAGGGCGTTCATGACGTTAACCATCGACTCGCCCGCCAGCGTCGTTGAGATGGCCGGCCCGCTCCACATGTCCCCGCTGCTGATCACCAGGTACGCGCCGTCCGGCGTCCAGCCCTCGCTCCGCACCCACCGCCGCTTCAGCCCATCGGCGCCGCCGGAGCCCTTGTACGAATCCATCCAGCCGTGTTCGTCGTTCGTGTGCAGGATGGTCAGCCGCCGCAGCGTTCCGGTCTCCCGGGGAGCCGAGGCACAGGAAGCTGCGAACAGGCTGCCCAGCAGGAGCGAAACGAGCAAATGGCGGTGGTTGAGCACGCGGTCACCTGTCGGGATGGTCGTCGGGGTGGATTACTCAATCATGACTATTATAACACATTTTGACTGATTTACCCCTTGCCTGCTCAAGGTGCGAGCCCGTGTGCCCGCGTGCCTGCAAACCGCGGCAGGCCTAGCCTGCCAGCTCCTTGAGCATATAGCTTTCTCCCAGCCGGTACCCAAGCCGCGCGTAGTAGCCGCGCGTCCCAAGCGCAGCGATCACCGCCAAGCGCCGGTAGCCGGCCTTCGCCGCCAGCCTCTCTGCTTCGCCCATCAGTCGCCGCCCGAGTCCGCTGTGCTGTGTTGCGCCATCCGGCTCCGCACCCAGTTCCAGCGACTCGCCGTAGACATGGAGCTCGCGCACCAGGGCCGCCGCATGCAGGTCCGGGATCCCCACGTCCGGCGCCTCCCGGCCGGCCAGCGACAGCCGCAGGTAGCCGGCCAGCCTGTCTTCCCGCGTGACGTACGATAGGAAATGCTCGACGCCCGCGCCTGCCACGTACGCCAGGTCATCGAGATGCAGGCCTTCCGCCTCGATGCGACGCCCGCGCACTTCCCGGCAGCGAATGCAGGCACAGGCGTGCCCCCGCCGGCGCAACTCGGCTTGGACGTCGAGCCGCAGGCTGGTCCGCCGGCTGCCGGCGAGAACGTTGCCCGAGGGAATGTCGCGTACGATGCGGTTCACCCGGCAGTAGCGCGGGATGGTCGGCTTGAGGTCGGCGGTCAGCTCGATCAGTTGCTCGGTCGTGTAGGGTTGATACTCGCCGCGTCGCCAGGCTTCAGCCAGCCCAGCGCTGGCCAGCAGCTGACAGGGGTAGATCTTGATCTCATCCGGACGCAGATCGGCGTCGCTCCACAGGCGGGCGAAGTCCTGCCGGTCGGAGGCGGGCGTCGCCCCCAGCAGGTTCGGCATCCAGTGCGCGACAACCTTGAGCCCCGCCGCCCTCAGGTAGCGCATGGCCTGCCGGGTCTCCGCGACGCTGTGCCCGCGGTGGTTCAGCTCCAGGATCCGGTCATCGAGGCTCTGTACCCCGATCTGGACCTTGGTCACCCCAAGGTCGCGCAGCCGGCGCACCTCGACTGGCGTGATCCAGTCGGGGCGCGTCTCGATCACCAGCCCGACGTTGCGGTGTACCGCCGTCGCATTCGCCTGCTGCGCCATCGCCAACGAGGTCGAGTCGAATCCATTCAGAGCGTCCAGGCAGCGCTGGACGAACCGGTTCTGGTAGTCCTCGGCGTAGGCACTCCATGTCCCGCCCAAGATCAGCAGTTCGACTTTGTCGGTTGGGTGGCCGATGGCGCTCAGCGCTTCGAGCCGCGAGGCGGTCTGGGCGAAGGGATCAAAGTCGTGCTGTACCGCGCGCCGCGCGCCGGGCTCGTCCGGCAGGTACGACTTGGGCATGCGTGCTTCGGTGGGGCAGAACAGGCAGTCGCCCGGGCACCCCGCCGGCTCGGTCAAGACCGTCACCGTCGTCACGCCCGACAGTGTGCGCACGGGTTTCATGCGAATGCGGCGCAGGAGTGCCGGATCGTCGACCCATGTGCCGTCTTCGGTCAGCTGGCGGTAGGCGCGCACCAGGGCGTGCTTCCCGAGAAGACGGCCGTCGGAGAGGGGATGCCTGCGAACCGCGGCGTTGACCTCGGCTCCGGCACGCACGGCCTCCAGGATCTGGCGGGCGCGCGCCAGCATCTCCGGGGAGACACGTCGGGTTTCCAGCCAGCTCAGGTCGCGCTTCATGGGTCGTATACTTCGGTCATGCACCCGGCAATCGCCGAACGTCTGCAGCAGGTCAATCGCGAATTCTATCAGGCCTTTGCCGTGCCTTTCGCGCAGACCCGACGCCGGCTACAGCCCGGCGCGGCTGAGGCCGTGCGACGCCTACCATCAGACGCCGCTGTCCTCGATCTCGGCTGCGGGTCAGGTGAGGTGTCCCGCGCGCTGGCACGCCGCGGCCACCGCGGCGCCTACCTAGGGATTGACCAGTGCGCCGCCCTGCTGGACGAGGCGCACCGCAACGGGCTGCTGCAGGCCGCCTTCGTGCAGGCCGACCTCGCCGATCCAGAGTGGGCCCGCCTCACGCACCCGCCCTACACTCACGCGCTGGCCTTCGCCGTCCTCCATCATCTGCCCGGTGAGGCTCGGGCTCAGTTCCTTGCCGGAGTGCGTGCCGTGCTCGCCACCGACGGCGCCTTCCTGTTTTCCGTCTGGCAGTTCCAGAACAGTGAGCGGCTGCGCCACCGCATCGTGCCGTGGGAGACCCTAGGACTCGATGCATCGCAGGTCGACACAGGAGACGTCCTGATCGACTGGCGCCATGGTGGCCACGGTCTGCGCTACGTCCATGCTTTTCTGGAAGGTGAGCTGGAGGCGCTGGCGCGCCAGACCGGATTCCGCGAAGTGGAGAGCTACGAGGCCGACGGGCAGGGCGGACGGCTTGGACGCTATTCCATCTGGGCGCCGGCGTGATAGCCGCCCGCGCGGGCCCTATCTTTGACATGCCTACAGCCGCATGGTAGAATGCGACGCGAAGGTCGGGGAGCCCTCGTGCCCGGAGGGATGGCCGAGTGGTCTAAGGCGGCTGTCTTGAAAACAGCTGTGGGGCAACCCACCGGGGGTTCGAATCCCTCTCCCTCCGCCAGACGTCACCGACGTGGAGGAACGAGGCGAGAGAACCCAGCGTGGCCAGGTAGTCCCTGCAAGGGGAGGTGCCGGAGTGGCCGAACGGGGGCGCCTGCTAAGCGCTTGTCGGGGTTGTAAAGCCTCGACCGAGGGTTCGAATCCCTCCCTCCCCGCTGGCGGCGCCACAGGCGTCGCGTGAACGCCCTCGTAGCTCAGTTTGGATAGAGCATTTGCTTGCGGAGCAAAGGGTCGCGTGTTCAAGTCACGCCGAGGGCGCCAGAGCCGTCCCCCCAACTGCGGGGGACGGTCGCTTTTCCGCCTGCACCGGCCCGGACCGAACTTCGGGGCTGGAACGCACAAAGCCCGGCCAATAGCGCCGGGCTTTGTGGGTCCGATCGTCCCCGATGAATTCACGGCAGGAAGCTGGTCGGGTTGACCTTGCCGTAGGCGTCGCTCATCATCTCGAAATGAACGTGCGGGCCGCTGCAGTTGCCGGTGCAGCCCATCCCGCCGATGACCCCGCCCTGGAAGACGGCCTGGCCGCAGCCGACGTTGATCGAGCTCAGGTGCGCGTACAGCGTCTGCCAGCCGTTGCCATGATCGATCACCAACACATAGCCGTAGCCCCAGTCGTTCCAGCCGGAGTAGACGACCACGCCGGTGTCGGAGGCGTAGATCGGCGTGCCAATCGATCCACCCAGATCGATGGCCGGATGCGTGGACGGATCGTAGGTGTAGCCGGAAACCCACTTGGAGGCCGTCGGCCAGACGAAAGTGCCCGTGCCGATCGGGCCATCGACCACCTGGCCGCAGGCGCCGGGGCCAAGGATCTTGGCCGACGCCGGATTCGACCGAGGGATGCGCGGCGTCTTCCAGGTCGGTGTCTCCCGCTTGCCGCCCGGCACGACCAGCGCCGTCCCGGCCTGGATCTTGATCGTCGACGGATCCTCGGCCGGATCAAACTGATTGCCCGGCCACTCCAGGATGTCCTTGACATCGACGCCGTAGAATGTCGCCACGCGTTCCAGGTTCTCGCCGTCGTTCCATTCGTGCAGCGCGCCGTCCACAGGCAGGATGCTCAGCTCCTGGCCCGGGCTTAGCGTATGCGGGTCGCCCGACAAGGCATCCCAGTTGCCCCATAGGATCGTGGCTGGCTTGAGGCCGAATTTCTCCGAGATCCCGAACAGCGTGTCGCCGGCCTGGACCGCGTACTTGACGATCTCCATCCGCGGCCGCTCGGGCATCACCGTGTGGAGCTCGGTCGTCCGGGCCACCACGCCAACGCTGCCGGTTGCCGGTTTGAAGATCGGGAGATCCGCCACTTTGAGCGTGCTCAGGACGGGGGTCGGCGTGGCGCTGACCGCCTGCGTGCCCTGGGTCAGGAACGGCGTCGCCGGCAGCGTGATCAAGCCGCTGCGAGCCGCCCAGACGCCCACGGCGATAACCAGCAGCAGGGCGGCATGCGAGGCGTAGCGCGTCAACGTGTCCCGCAGCCCCCGCTGGCTGAGCTCGGCCCACACGTCACCCAACGTTCGGCGGCGCGGCTGCCGTCGCGAGGCGCCGTTGGGAACCTGGGGCTCGGATTGGGACCCGGGCATGGTCAACAAGCCTCCGGCGGCAGGCGGCGATGATACCAGCCGCCCACCGGACGGTCAAGCAAGGTTCTGTCAACTACGGCAGGACGAACCAGGGGTTGATGAAGCCGCCATTGCTGCGCACTTCGAAGTGCAGATGTGCGCCTGTCGAATTGCCGGTCGATCCACTGTACCCGATCGTCTGGCCCACGCCGATCGATTGGCCGCAGGTGACCGTGACGCTGCTCATGTGGGCGTAGAGCGTCTGGTAGCCGTTGCCGTGGTCGACCATGACCATATTACCGTAGCCGCCGCCCGACCAGCCGGCGTAGACGACGGCACCCGAATCGGAAGCCCACAGCCGCGCTCCCTGCCCGGCGGCAATGTCGATCGCCAGGTGACCCGACCAGTAGTCGTTCCCCGACAGGTAGTGGTTTTCGGCGGGCCAGATGAAGGCTTCGGAGCCGACCGCCCCGCCAGAGAAATCGCCGGAGCATCCGCCCGAGCCAAAGGCGGCGCCCACGCCGGCATTGCCGCGGGAGATGATCGGGACAAGCCACTGGCGGAATTCGCGCTTGCCGCCCGGAACAACCAGCACGAACCCATCGCCGACCGCCGGCTCCACCGGATCGATGGCGTTGCCCGGCCAGTCGACGATCTCACGCGGATCGACCTTGAAGGTCGCCGCCACAGAGTCGAGCGTGTCGCCGGACTTCCACTCGTACAGCACCCCATCAATGGGCAGGATGTTCAGGTCCAGGCCGGGCTGCAGCATGTCGGGGTCGTCGTTGAGCGTGTCGTAGTTGCCCCACAGGATCGACTCGGGCTCGAGATCGAACTTCTTGGCAATGGCGAAGACTGAATCCCCGCGCTGGACGGTGTAGCGCAGCACCTCAACCCGGGGCCGCAGAGGGCTCTCCGTCTTGGGGTTCGCCCGCCGGGTGACTTCCGAGTCCTTGACCTGCGGATCGAAGATCGGTATGTCGGACGGCGAGAGGGGCGTGGCGGGGGCGATCGTCGCCGGCGCGGCAGCTCCGCCCGCTTCCAGGCGAGCGTTCAGAAACGTCGCCCAGCCAGCTGCGGCCAGGCCGGCCGCCACCAGGGCGGCCGGGATCCAGGCTCGCGCACGCCGCAGATCGGGGGACACGCCCGGGCTCCTAGAACGACTCGGTCTTGAGCGTCTCGAGGAAGTCTTCGTTGTTGTCCGTCTGGGCCATGCGGGTGATGATCGCCTCGGTGGCGTTGGTGATGTCCATGCCAGCGCCGTTGGGCGGCGGAGTGATCATCTGGGAGAACATGCGCCGCATCAGCCACACCCGGGCGGTGATGTCGGGGCCCAGCAGCAGTTCCTCGCGGCGGGTCGACGAGCGCTCGATGTCGTAGGCCGGGAAGATGCGTCGCTCTTGCAGCCGCCGCGAGAGCAGCAGCTCCAGGTTGCCGGTGCCTTTGAACTCCTCGTAGACCACGTCGTCCATGCGCGAGCCCGTGTCGACCAGGCAGGTGGCGATGATGGTCAGCGAGCCGCCTTCCTCGATGTTGCGCGCCGCTCCGAAGAAGCGCTTGGGCGGATACAGGGCGGCCGGATCGAGGCCGCCGGACAGCGTCCGCCCGGAGGGGGTGACCAACAGGTTGTAGGCTCGTGACAGGCGGGTGATCGAGTCGAGCAGGATGGCGACGTCGCGGCCGCACTCGACCAGGCGCTTGGCACGCTCGATGGCCATCTCGGCGGCACGCACGTGCGACGACACAGGCTCGTCGAAGGTGGAGGCAATGACCTCGGCGTCCACCGAGCGGTCCATATCGGTCACCTCTTCGGGGCGTTCGCCGATCAGTGCGACCATCAGATGGACTTTGGGGTAGTTGGTCGAAATGGCGTTGGCGATATGCTTGAGGACGGTCGTCTTGCCCGCCTTGGGCGGAGAGACGATCAGCCCGCGCTGGCCCTTGCCGATCGGCGCCACCAAGTTGAGCAGCCGGGTGGACAGCGTGAAACGGTCGGTCTCCAGGTCGAAGCGCTCGAGGGGAAAAATCGGCGTCAGCTCCTCGAACTTGGGGCGGTTCTTGGCTTCTTCCGGGTCGAGGCCGTTGATCGACTCGACGCGCAGAAGCCCAAAGTACTTTTCGGTTTCCTTCGGCGGGCGGATCTGCCCGATGACCATGTCGCCAGTGCGCAGGCTGAAGCGCCGGATCTGCGACTGGGAGACGTAGATATCATTCGGGCCCGGCAGGTAGTGCTCGGCGCGCAGGAAGCCCATGCCTTCGTTCATGATTTCAAGCACGCCGCCGCGCAGCTCGAGCCCCTGTCGCTCCGCCTCAGCCTGCATGATGCGCACGATCAGATCTTCTTTCTTCATGCGGCCGGCGGACTGCACGTTGAGTTCCTTCGACATGGCGCGCAGGTCGGACAGGGTCATGGCTTCCAGTTCGCTGATATTCATGCAGCAACTCCCTGCGAGGGATTGAGCTTGTTCCGGTTGCGCCGGATCGGCCCGGGTCAACCTGGAAACACAGACAAGCTAGGATGGGTCAACGCGACGTTTGATTGGCAATCTGGGGAAATTCAGCCCAGCGGGCTCGGTGTGCTGGATATAGAGTATACCACTCCGCGGTGCGGCGGGCAAGCCGCCTAGCGGCTGTCAACCCCCTCCGAAGACCGCTGCGAGGTAGTAGCCCAGCACCCCGGCCCACAGCCAGGAATCCAGCCGGTCGAGCGCGCCTCCGTGCCCCGGGAGCAGGTTGCCCGAGTCTTTGACCTGCAGTTGGCGTTTGATCATGCTGATCCCGACGTCGCCCAGGGGCGAGAGCACGGCGATCACCGTGCCGCATGCCAGACCGGTCCACGGCCCAAGGGCAGACGCCGGCCCGGCGCCCAGGCTCCACAGCGCCCCCAGCCCCATTCCGGAGGCGGCACCGGCGGCCACGCCGGCCCAGTAGCCCTCCCAGCTCTTCTTGGGGCTGAGGCGGGGCGCCATCTTGTGACGCCCGAAGCGCCGTCCGATCGAGTAGGCGGCCGAATCGGCCAGCCACACGCTCGGCAGCGCCGTCAGGGCCCACCATTCGCCGTCGGGCAGGTCCCGCAGGGAGATCAGGAACGCGCCGATCCAGCCCAGGTACAACGCACCACCGAGCGTCAGCGCGAAATCGGTGCCCGAGGACGGGGCGCCGCGCTCGTAGTCGATCAGATGCCAGGTCATACCCAGCAGGCACAAAGCGGTGAGCAGCGCCGGGGTGGCGGCGAAGCCGTTCAGGGCGCGCGCCCCGGCCAGCGCCAGGACCGCGCCGACAACCAGAATCATCGATGGCCGCTGGCCGGCGCGGCGGAACAGCAGGACGTACTCGGCGGCGCACAGGCCAAGCACCAGGCCGATGGCCAGGGCGTAGACCCAGCCACCGATGCCGATCACCCACAACACGACGGGGAGCAGCAGGACGGCGATCGCAATGCGGTCGCGAAACATGTCAGGCCGAAGGAGCTGCATCCGGAACGCCGCCGAAGCGGCGCTCACGGCGTGCGTACTCGACCAGCGCCGCCAGTAACTCGTCCCGCCCGAAGTCGGGCCACAACGTCGGGGTGACGTACCATTCGGCGTAGGCCGCCTGCCAGATCAGGAAGTTGCTGGTGCGCAGCTCGCCCGATGTGCGCACTACCAGGTCGGGGTCCGGGGAACCGGCGGTGAACAGGTGGCGACTGATGAGTGCCTCGTCGACCTCCTCGGGCCGGGTCCCCTGCCGCAGGATCTGTTGCAGCGCATGCACGATCTCGTCCCGCCCGCCGTAGTTCCAGGCGATGTTCAGCACCAGCTTCCGGTTGTCGCGGGTCAGGTCGATCGCCTTCTGCACCTTGACCTGCAGCGCCGGGTCGAGTCGTTCCAGGCGGCCGATGTGCCGCAGACATACGCCGTTGCGGTTGAGTTCCGCGAGCTCGCGATCGATGACCTCGTCCAGGATGTTGAGCAGGCCGCGAACCTCGTCCGGGGGCCGGCTCCAGTTCTCGGTCGAGAACGCGTAGATCGTAAGGTAGCGGATGCCGAACTCGACGGCGGCCTCGATCACGCGGCGCAGGTTGTCCACGCCGGCGCGGTGGCCGGCCAGCCGCGGCAGGCCGCGCGCTCGCGCCCACCGGCCGTTGCCGTCCATGATGATGGCTACATGGGGGGGAATACGCTCAGGAAGTTGGGGTTTGTTCGCGCCGGCCATGGCTGCGCCCGCCGTTCATCAGACCTCGAGCACCTCGGCCTCTTTCCGCTTGCTGGCATCGCCGATCGCCTCGATGATCTTGTCGGTCAGCTTCTGCAGGCTCTCCTCGCCGCGCTCGAGGTCATCTTCGGAAATAACCTTCTCACGTTCGAACTCGCGCAGGTCGTTGTGCACGTCGCGGCGAACGTTGCGCACCGCCACGCGCGCTTCCTCGGAGCGGTTGTGGACCACCCGCACCAGCTCGTGCCGCCGCTGCTCGGTGAGCGCCGGGATATTAAGCCGGATCATCTTGCCGTCGTTGTTGGGCGTCAGCCCGAGGTCGGAGGCCTGGATGGCTCGCTCGATGTCCTTCAGGCTCGCAGGATCGAACGGCCGGATCGCCAGCTGCCGCGGCTCGGGCACGCTGATCGTTGCCAACTGCACCAAGGGTGTCGGCGTCCCGTAGTACTCGATCGGCAGGCGTTCGATCAGCACCGGCGATGCACGTCCGGTGCGGATGCCAGCCAGGTCATCATCCAGGGCACGCAAGGCCCCTTTCATGCGGGTCTCGGCCTCGGCCAGGGCGTCGTTGACCATCCGCGGCCCTCCTTGGTGGTTTCAGGCGGAAGCTCCTGCCCGGGTACTAGGATAGCGCAGAACGCGGGATTCGGCGAAGCCCCGGCCCGGAGGTTGCAGGTTACGCCTGGCTGCTGATAATCGTGCCGATCTCCCGCCCGGCGACGGCGTCGGTCAGGGCGTTCTCCTGCCACATATTGAGCACCAGGATCGGCAGCGCGTTGTCCATGCACAGCGAGATGGCCGTGCTGTCCATCACCTGCAGCCTGCGGTTGAGGGCGTCGATGTAGCTCAGCCGGGTGAAACGCTTGGCATTCGGATCCTTTTGCGGATCGCTGTCGTAGACGCCGTCGACTTTCGTGGCCTTGATCACGATATTGGCACCGATCTCCATGGCCCGCAGGGCCGCGGCGGTGTCGGTCGAGAAGTACGGATTGCCGGTGCCGCCGCCCAGGATGACGACCCGCTCCTTCTCCAGGTGGCGGATGGCCCGGCGACGGATGTAGGGCTCGGCGACAGCCTGCATCTCGACCGCCGACATGACGCGTGTGACCGTCCCTCCGCGCTCCAGGGCGTCCATCAGCGCCATCGAGTTCATCACCGTGGCCAGCATACCCATATAGTCGGCGGTGGCGCGCTCCATGCCGCGCAGGATCCCCTCACGCCCGCGCCACAGGTTCCCGGCTCCGATGACGATCGCCATCTGGACGCCCAGGTTGCGTACCTCGAGGACCTTGGCGGCCACCTCATCGGCGCGCTGCGGATCGATGCCGAAACCCTGCGGCCCAGCCAGAGTCTCGCCGCCCAGTTTGAGCAGGACACGCTTGTAGATGGGTTCGTTCATGATCCCCCCGGCAGGTTGCGGGAACACAGCGGGCCAACCCAGGGTTGGCCCGCCCGGCTCACTCGATCTCCTCGCCCACCGCCCAGCGGGCGAAGCGCCGGACGACGATGTTCTCCCCCGTGGAGGCAACGGCCTCCTTCAGCAGGTCGCCGACCTTTTTCTCATCGTCGCGGATGTAGACCTGGCGCAGCAGGCAGCGTTCGCCGTAGAACTTGTCCAGCCGGCCCTCGATGATCTTGTCGATAACCTTCTCCGGCTTGCCCTCCGCCACAGCCTGGGCGCGCGCCTTCTCGCGCTCGCCCTCCAACACGGCGGCTGGGATGTCGTCGGGGTGGACGTAGTGCGGCGACGATGCCGCCACCTGCAGGGCGAGCTCGTGGGCAAAGGTACGGAATTCCTTCGTCCGGGCGACAAAGTCGGTCTCGCAGTTGAGCTCGACCATCACCCCCACACGGCCGTCGCCGTGGCTGTACAGCTCGACCACGCCGTTCGACGTGGCCCGGTCGGCGCGCTTGGCGGCAAGGGCCAGGCCTTTCTCACGCAGCGAGGCCGCCGCTTTCTCCATATTGCCCCCGGAGGTCTCGAGAGCCTTGCGGCAGTCGAGCACCCCGGCGCCCGTGGCCTCGCGCAGTTCCTTGATCTGTGCAGCGCTGATCGTCATGGTTCCTGAGGTCCCTCGTTCTCGATGGCGTGGGCCGGCGGCCGTCAAGCGGCCGGTGGCTCGGCCGGGGGCTTCGCCGCGCCCAGGGCCTGCTGCTGCTCCTCGTCGTACGCCCCGCTCTGCAGCTTGGCCAGCGTGGCGGCGCCGAGCAGCTCGGCGTCATCGATGACCTGCTCGGGGACCACCTTCTTGCGCTCCGGCCGGCCGCCGGCCGTCTCGGAGGTCTCTTCCTGCTCGTCCTTGCGCAAGGCCTTGCCCTCCAGGACGGCGTCGGCGACCTTGGCCGCCAGGAGCTTGATGGCCCGGATGGCATCGTCGTTCGACGGGATGACGTAGTCGATCCCGCCTGGATCGCAGTTGGTATCGACCAGGGCGATGACCGGCAGGTCCAGCAGGTTGGCCTCATGCACCGCGGCTTCCTCGCGGCGCACGTCAACCACGAACAGCAGCTTGGGCACGTTGCGCATCTCGCGGATGCCGCCCAGCCGCTCCTGCAGGCGCTCGATCTCGCGCCCGATCATCAGGGCTTCCTTCTTGGTCAACCGCTCGAGCTCGCCGCTGTCGCGTCGGCGCTCCAGTTCGGTCAGCTCGTCGATACGGCTCCGGATCGTGCGCCAGTTGGTCAGCGTACCGCCCAGCCAGCGGGCGTTAACGTAGGGCATCCCGCAGCGCTCGGCCTCAGCCTGGATCGTCTCCTGGGCCTGGCGCTTGGTGCCGACGAATAGGAGCGTGCCGCCGGCGGCGACCGTGTCGCGGATCAGCCCGTAGGCGTGCTCCAGCGCGTTGAGCGTCTGCTGCAGGTCGATGATATGGATGCCGTTGCGTTCGGTGAAGATGTACGGTCTCATCCGGGGATTCCACTTGCGAGTGCGGTGCCCGAAGTGCACCCCGGTCTCGAGAAGCGCCTTCATGCTGATAACGGCCATGGGGAACAAACCTCCTTCGCGTTGACCCTCCGCGCCGTTCATCCCGGGCGGGAACCGGTTGGCCAACCGGCACGCCCCTCCCAGTCCCGACGCGTGTGAGATATGCCCCAGTGGGGCAGAAGTCTCCCGCCGCAGAGCGGCGGGAGCCAAGGAAGATCATACCATGCCCGGCGGAATCCGTCAAAGCGGAGGGTGGAGGCGGCGGGGTCGAACCCCCGCCGACCGGCGCCGGGCAGGCAGGCTGAGGGCGACCTGACAGGTGGCGCAGCCACCCGTCAGGTCGTGTCGGCTTCCCGCGTCCGTCGAGGCCTAGTTGGCCCAGGGCGCCGGCGCGGCGGGTGGAACGCCGCGCACAAAGCACTCCTGCGAGGTGTAGGGCTTGCCGGTGTCCGCGTACTCGCCGACCCATCCGCCGGAGAGGCCGGCATTCCCGAATCGCAGCGGCCGTCCATCGGCCGAAACCGGCTGGGTGGCACAGGTACAGCACACTGCCCTGGGGTAGCGAGCGATCTCAGGACGCGCTTGCCCGCAGATCGGGCAAGGAACGAAGTGGGTCACCGCCGGGCTAGGCCGAGGCTTTGGCCTGCACGCGTCGCAAGAAGCGCTCGACGTCAATCACCGCCCGCTTGTGCTCCCCCTCCCCGACCTTCTCGGCCGGATCCCAAACTTCGACCTGGAAGGTGATCACGCGTTCGTTGACGTCCACCACCACGGCCCGGCAGCGCACCGTCTGCCCCACCAGGGTGGCCGCCAGGTGGCGCACCTTCAGGCTGACGCCCACGGTCGATTCGCCCGGCGCGAGGTAGGGCTCGACCATCGTGCGGCACACTTCCTCCATGAACATCACCATGCAGGGGGTGGCATACACTCTCAAGGTGCCGCTGCCCACATGGGCGGCCGTTAGCGCCTCGACCACCATCTGGCTCGACTCGGCCACCAGGCCGGGCTTCAAGGTTTCCAGGCTCATGCCTCATCCCCGTTGTCGTCGTCCGGCTCACCCATGGCCACGGCGACAGCAACGGCATGCTCATGGGTATGGCTCAGGCTGATGCTCCAGTGGGTCAGTCCCAGGGCGCGAGCCACGCGGCGGGCATCGCCATGCAGTTTCAGCCTGGGCTCCCGCCGCTCTCCGGTGAGGATCTCGATCTCACGCCAACCCACATCGCCGATTCCCGTACCCAGCACCTTGGCCACGGCTTCCTTGGCCGCGAAGCGTGCTGCCAGCGCCGTCGTCCGGCCGTTGGAATCGATCAACTCCTGCTGCGTGAAGAAGCGCTCGAAGAAGCGGTGGCCATGCCGCAGGATCGCCTGGTCGATGCGCTCGACCTCGATCATGTCGACGCCAGATCGCAGCATGTCTATCCCCCGGCTGCGTCTGGGCCGGCGACGGCGACCGCCATCAGGCCGGGGTCGAGAAAGCGGCGGGAGGTAGCCTGGATCTGCTCCCGGGTGACCGAGGCCACCAGTCCGGGGTAGCGCTGGTAGAAGTCGAGGCCAAGGCGGAAGCGCTCCATGTTGACCAGCGCTCCGGCGACGCCCTCGTTGGATTCCATCTGCAGGGGCAGCCGGCCGATGAAGTTGGCCTGGTTGTCGGACAGCTCCTGCAGCGTGACGCCTCCTCGGACGAAGCGCCCGATTTCCTTGCGGATCAGATCCAGCGCGCGTTCGACGTTGCCCGGCGCCACACCCGTCATTACCTGCCACGGCCCCGGCCCCGGCCCACCGGTGAGCGAGCTTGCGACGGAGTAGGCCAGACCGGCATCCTTGCGCACCACTTCCCCGAGCCGGCCCATGAAGCCAAAGCGGCCGAGGATGCTGTTGGCCAGCGCCGCCACCAGGTAGTCCGGATCGAAGCGGCTCGGGCCGACGCTGCCAATGACCAGGTCGCTCTGACTCTTGCCGGGCAGCACCTGGTCGCGGCGCACGATTCCAGACAGCCCCTGGATAGAGGGAAGATCGATCTGCTGCGGTTGACCGGGGTTGCGCCAATCACCCAGGATAGCTTCCACAGCGTCAAGCGCCTGGGTCGCGCGCACTGCGCCGACGACGGCCAGCAGCATATGTCCCGGCCCGTAGGCCTGGCGGTGGAACGCATGGACATCGGCCTCGGTCAGCTCCGAGACCGTCTCACGGTAGCCATCGGTTGGCAGAGCATAGGGATGATCCCCGTACAGCAGTTCATCAAAGGCCAACTGCGAGACCGAGCCGGTGTCCTGATCGCGGATCGAGAGCGAGGTGAGCTTCTCCGCCCGCAGCCGATCGACCTGCGCCTTGGGGAAGGTCGGCTGACGCAGGACCTCGTTGACCAGATCCAGCAGCACTCGCAGGTCCTCGGCCAGCGACTTGCCGCGGAAGGACGTGGTGTGCGTGCCGGCGCCGAAGCTCAGGCCGGCGCCAATCGATTCGATCGTCTCGTAGATGCGCTCGAATGGCCAGGAGGCGGTGCCGCGCATCAGCGCCGAGGCGGTAAGGTCGGCCAGCCCGGCCTGCGGGCGCGGTTCGCCAAGGGCCCCGACGGCCAGTGAGCCCGAGAGAACGACGGACGGGCTGGAAAAGTTCTCGCGCGCCAGAGCGACCACCCCGTTGGCCAGCACCCGGCGCTGAATCGTCTCGGGGCCGGGGAGCGAGCGGATGTCCAGTTTCGGGAGGCGACGCCGGGACTCAGCCATCTCCGCGCTCCCCGTTCGGCCGGTAGATGCCGACCACCCGGTTGGAGGGCGCCAGGTACTTCTGTGCCACCGTGTGCACTTCGTCCGGCGTTACCCGGGCGATCCGCTCCAGGTAGGTCTCGAACCACCCGTAGTCAGCGAAGATCTCACTGTAGCCCAGCCAGAACGCCTGGTTGGTGATGCTCTCGCTGCCGTAGGCAAACAGTGCCCGGGCTTGCTTGATCGCCTTGGCCACTTCATCGGCGCTGATCGGGGAATCGAGCAATCGGGCGACCTCGTCATCGAATGCCTGCAACGTTTGTTCCGGCGTGCGGCCGGGTCGCACGGTGGCCTGAACCGAATACAGGTACGGATCGATCGTAGCCGACAGCCCGCCCCCGATCGAGGCCGCCAGCTCTTGTTCCACCAATGCCTTGTACAGCCGCGAGGTCTTGTTGGAGATTCCGCCGCCGAACAGGTTCAGGCTGGACGCACCGGCCAGTGCGCTATCGAGCACGCTCAGCGCAAAGAAATCCTCATGGCTGGCCGCTGGGACATGGTAGGAGGTTTCCAGGTAGGGCGTCTCGCCCGGGCCCTCGACCACGACTCGCTTCTCGCCCCGCTGCTCCGGCTCAGCCGGGATCGGCGGCCTGCTCTCACCTCGTTTGGCAGAAAGGTTGCCGAACAATTCCCGTATGCGAGCCAGCATCGACCGGGTGTTGAAGTCCCCGGCGACGGCCAGGATCGCGTTGTTCGGCACATAGTACGTCCGGTAGTGCTTGTACAAGTCATCCCGCGTCATCGTCTCCAGATCAGCCATGTGGCCGATGATCTCATGGTGGTACGGGTGGACGCGGAAGGCAGCCGCCTGGATCTCTTCGGCCAGACGGAAGGTCGGCTCATTCTCGTTCCCTTGGCGCTCGGAGATCACCACCGTGCGCTCCGACTCGAACTCCCCCGGCTCGAACAGGCTGTGGACCATGCGGTCGGCCTCGAGGCGCAGGCCGAGATCGATGCTTCCCGCCGGCAGGGTCTCGTAGTAGGCCGTCCAATCCAGCGAGGTCATGGCATTCCAGGACCCGCCGACGCGCGAGATGGCCTTGTCCAGCAGGCCGGCGGGAAACTTGGGGGTGCCTTTGAACTGCATGTGCTCGACAAGGTGGGAGGCGCCGGTGATGCCCGGGCGCTCGTTGCGCGAGCCGACGCGGTACCACACCCAGGCGCTGATCAGCGGCGCCGAGTGGATCTCCTTCAGGCGGACCTCCAGCCCGTTGCGAAGCCGGGTGCGCAGGACGCCTCCGCTCACGCCCTGGCCTTCTCCGGGGTCCGGTCGTAACCCCGCCCCACGCCGCGGTAGTGAAAGCCGAAGGCTGCCATCTCGTCCGGATCGTAGATGTTGCGTCCGTCGACGATGATCGGCTGACGCATCCGGTCGTGCAGGCGCTGGAGATCCAGGTTCTTGAATTCGTTCCACTCCGTGCACACGATCACGGCGTCGCATCCGTCGGCCAGGTCGTAGGCGTCGGCAGCCATGTGGACGCCAGGCAGCTGGCCTTCGGCACGCGGCATACCGACCGGGTCATAGGCACGGACGGACGCACCATCGGCCTGCAGCTTGCGGGCGATCTCAAGCGCTGGGGCCTCGCGCAGGTCGTCGGTGTTGGGCTTGAAGGTCAGGCCGAGCAGTCCGATGGTCTTGCCGCCCAGTCCGCCCAGGAGGTCCCGGGCGCGCTCGACGATTCGCCGCCGGCTGTCCGCGTTGATGTCCATCACCGCCTGCAGCAGCTGCGGGTGGCGTCCCTTCTCGGCGGCCATGTACGCCAGCGCCTTCACGTCCTTGGGGAAACACGAGCCGCCGTAGCCGAGGCCGGCCTCGAGGAAGGTACGTCCGATGCGCGGGTCGTAGCCCATGCCGGTGGCAACTTCCTTGATGTCGGCGCCCAGAGCTTCGCAGACGTTGGCGATCTCGTTGATGAAGGAGATCTTCGTCGCCAGGAAGGCGTTGGAGGCATACTTGATCATCTCCGCTGTGCGCAGGTCGGTGATGACGATCGGCGCCCGCAGCGGCAAGTGGAGCTGGGCGACCTTCTCGGCGGCCTCGGCATCGAGCGATCCGAGCACGGTGCGGGCGGGGCTCATGAAGTCCTGGATGGCAGACCCCTCGCGCAGGAACTCGGGGCACGAGACGACGGCGAACGGTATCGGTTTCGGCTGGGTGCCGCGCAGGATGTCGGCGACCCAGTCCCCGGTACCCACGGGTACGGTCGACTTGTTGACGATCACCAGCGGGTGGTCCATCGCGCGGGCGATGGATTCGGCCACCGCCTGGACGTGCTGCAGGTCGGCCTCGCCGTCGACGCCCGAGGGCGTCCCAACGGCAATGAAGACGAACTCGGCTGATCGCAGGGCTTCCGCATACGAGGTGGTGAACTGCAGGCGCCCGGAGCGGACGTTGCGCTCCACCAATTCCTCCAGCCCGGGCTCGTAGATCGGCATCTCGCCCCGCAGAAGGCCGGCGATCCGCCCGGAGTCGATATCCAGCGCCACGACCCGGTTGCCAAGGTCCGCGAAGCAGGCGCCAGTGACCAGCCCGACGTAGCCGACGCCGACGACGGCGATATCCTTCACAAGTCCTCCTCCGAGAGCGCCGATGGGGCCGAATCGCGGGAATGATACCATGCCTTGTTTCCGACCTTTTAGCTCGCAAAAGGTCATGCTCCCCCTGTGACACTCCTCACTTGCCGTAATTCCGACCTGCGGCGTAGACTATTGGGTGAACTTGACAACTCTTGTCTATTAGGCCAAGGAAGTTGGCCACCGGGGGAGGACCCATGCAGATCACACGCCAAGCCGACTATGCCGTTCGGGCCGTCCTCTACCTGGCTGAGCAGGGCGAGAATGGGCGCGCGCCAACCAGCCGTATCGCGCAGGAGATGCGCATCCCGCCCTCCTTCCTGGCCAAGATCGTCTCCCAACTGTCCGTGGCCGGCGTCGTGCAGACCTCCCGCGGGGCGCGGGGTGGCGTGTCCCTGGCTCGCGCGCCCAAGGATATCAACCTGCTTGAGGTGATCGAGGCCATCGACGGCCCGATCACGCTCAACGAGTGTGTTCCCGACCGGAGCGCCTGCGTCTTCGGCGATGACTGCCCGGTCCACGACATCTGGTGCGAGACTCAGACCAAGCTCGTCGAGCAGTTGGGCAAGGCCAACTTCGGCGCTCTGCTTCATAAGAACGGCCGCCCCTCCTGAGCCGTGCAGGTTCTGCCGTGACCGGCGCCGGCGTCCTACCCCGACCTCGGGGGGATTGTCCGGCGCCTTTGTCTCTGCCAGACTGGCATTGAGCGTGGAGGTGCCATGACCAGCGGGATCCCGGTCACCCGGGGCTGGGTCTTTGTCCTCAAGACCGGCGAGGTCGTGATCGACTGGGCCGATGGCCGGGTCCAGGACATCATGACCGGCGATTTCATGACTTGCGACGAGAAGGACTACGGGCGCCCGGTGCAGGACACCGACCTTGAGATGCTGCGGAACAACGGCCGGGTCGATTCCTACGATGCCCGCACCGTCTACCTGCGCCCGCTGCCCGAGCCACCGCGGGCCACCATCGACTGACAACAAATCGCACCTGCATGACAGGCTGCTTCCGGTCCCCGTACGGGGACCGCTTGCTTGCCAAGCGCGCCGCAGGCGGCGGCCGGGCTTGGACTGCCCGCCGCCAGAGCCTATAATCCAGACGTTCGCCAGGGAGGGGAGCATGGATGTAGCCGAGGCCATCCGGTCCAAGCGGGCGATCCGTCGCTTTGCCGCCGCACCTCTCCCGGAGGAGGTCCTGCAGCGCATCCTGCGCGCCGGCCGCCAGGCGCAGTCATCCAAGAATACACAGCCCTGGCAGTTCATCGTTGTTCGCGATCCAGAACGACTGCGGGCGCTCGCCCGCCTGGGGCCGTATGCCGATCACCTTGCCGGCGCGCCGGTGGGTGTGATCGTCATCACTCCGGATCCCAAGCAGCGCTGGTCGATCCTGTTCGATGCCGGACAGGCTGCGGCGTACATGCAGCTGGCGGCGTGGGAAGAAGGCGTCGGCTCCTGCCTGGCGACCATCTACGCCATCGACGAAGCACGCGATCTGCTCAACTTCCCACCCGACTGGGTCGCCCATGTCGGATTGTCGCTCGGCTACCCTGCCGACCCGTCCGAGATGACCCGCCCGCCGCGCAGCGGAGGCCGCGAGTCGGTAGACGAGATGTTTCACCTGGAGGAGTGGGGCCGAAAGGCCTGAGCGCTACGCCGCGGGTCCGCCTCCGGGAGGGCGCCCAGGTTGCCCGCCGGCGGCGCGTCCACCGGCCAAGCGCAACCCGCGCCCGACTCACACTGCAGTCCCTTCCCTCACCGGGCGCGCCTGCTGATCCCTTTCCTTGGAGTGTGGCATGCCGACACCCCGAATCGTCCGCGCCCCGCGCGGCGCCCAGCGAACCTGCAAGAACTGGCTGATCGAAGCCGCCTACCGCATGATCCAGAACAACCTCGATCCGGAAGTGGCGGAACGTCCCCAGGACCTGGTCGTATACGGTGGGCGCGGCCAGGCAGCGCGCAACTGGGAGTGCTTCGACGCCATCCTGGACTCGCTTCGCCAACTCGAACCGGATGAAACGCTCCTGGTGCAGTCGGGCAAGCCGGTGGCGGTGTTCCGCACCCACCCGGACGCGCCGCGGGTCCTGATCGCCAACTCCAACCTGGTCCCGCACTGGGCGACGCAGGCGCACTTCGACGTGCTGGCCGCACGCGGGCTGATGATGTACGGCCAGATGACCGCCGGTTCGTGGATCTACATCGGCACTCAGGGCATTCTTCAGGGCACGTATGAGACTCTGGGCTCCCTCGCCCGGCTGCGCGGCTGGCCGTCACTAGAAGGCAAGTTCGTGCTGACCGCCGGGCTCGGCGGCATGGGCGGCGCCCAGCCGCTGGCCATCACCATGAACGGCGGCGTCGGTCTGATCGTCGAGGTCGACCCGGCCCGCGCGCAGCGGCGCCTGGAAACCGGCTATGTCGACCGGGTCGTTGACACGCTCGAGGAGGCGATGACGCTGGTCGATGAGGCGCGCCAGGCGAGGCGCCCGCTATCCGTGGGGCTGATCGGCAACGCCGCCGACGTCTATCCCGAGCTGGTCGTGCGCGGCGTCATCCCCGACGTTGTCACCGACCAGACACCGGCGCACGACGTCCAGATGTATGTCCCCCACGGAATGAGCCTGGTGCAGGCTGACGCGCTCCGGCGCAGCGACCCGGCCGAGTACGAGAGGCGCTCGATGCAGTCGATGGCGCGGCACGTGCAGGCGATGCTGGCGCTGCGGCGCGCCGGCGCCGAGGTCTTCGACTACGGAAACAACTTGCGCCAGCGCGCCTTTGACGCCGGCGTCTCGGACGCCTTTGAGTTTCCCGGTTTCGTCCCCGCCTACATCCGGCCGCTGTTCTGCGAAGGCAAAGGCCCCTTCCGCTGGGTGGCGCTCTCGGGCGATCCGGAGGACATCTACCGCACCGATGCGGCCGTGCTCGAGCTGTTCCCGCAGGACGATCAGCTGCGCCGCTGGCTGACGATGGCGCGCGAGAAGATCCAGTTCCAGGGCTTACCGGCGCGCATTTGCTGGCTCGGCTACGGCGAGCGCGCCCGCGCCGGACTGCGGTTCAACGAGATGGTCGCCCGCGGCGAGGTCCAGGCGCCGATCGTCATCGGGCGCGATCACCTGGACGCCGGCTCGGTCGCTTCCCCCAACCGGGAGACCGAAGGGATGCTCGACGGAACCGATGCCGTCAGCGACTGGCCAATCCTGAACGCGCTGATCAACACCGTGGGCGGCGCGACCTGGGTGTCCTTCCATCACGGCGGCGGGGTCGGCATCGGGTACTCGCAGCATGCCGGGCAGGTGATCGTCGCCGACGGGACACCGGAGGCGGCGCGCCGCCTGGAGCGCGTCCTGACCACCGATCCGGGGATGGGCGTCGTACGCCATGCCGATGCCGGGTATGCACAGGCGATCGACGCCGCTCACCGTCACGGGATCAAGATCCCCATGCTCGACCGCGCTCGGCCGCCGTCGTCCTGAGACGAAGCCGAGCTGCGGAGGAAACGGGGAGACGTACAACATGAACGCACGCTGGACCCATCGGCTTGGGATCGGTGTGGCCTAGCTGCGCATCCTTGCCGTTGCCACCGCCGGCTGCGGCGGCAGTGAACGATCGCTCACCCAGCTGCAGCAGCCCCTGGAGGGTGACGGGCAAACATCGGGAGGGGAGGGCGACAGCCAGAGCTCGGAGGGGAATGGGGCCGGTGGAGGCACGGAGAGTGACGAGGCAACCGGGGATGAGATCGGCAACGTAGCCCTCACCTGCCCGAAAAGGCCCGTTCCTGTCAAGCTGGCGATCGCGCACGAGTACAACTACAGCCCCAATCGCATGACGGACAAGTACTCGGTCAACGCCACCACGGACCCGAACGCCTGGTGCATGATCACCATCGCCGGCTCGAAGGTCACCGCCGAGCCGTGCAACTTCTCCTACCACTACGAGGGCTTCATCATCGACGAGAGGAAGGTCGTGTGCCAGATCGCCGGCGACGGAAAGGCGGCGCTGGAGATCGAGGGACGGTGCCAGGCTGGCGTGGTGACCTTGACGCTGTCCGAGCACGGCGAAGACGAAGGCCTGACAGGGAAGCTGAGTTGCCCCGGGGTCGCCACCATCGAGTACGGCACTGCCTACCCGCAATCGCGTACCGAGGCGCGTTTCCCCATCTCATCGGATGGCTCGACGGTGACCGATTTCGCGGAGCGCGACGTGTCTGGCCAGTTCAGCTACAAGAAGACCTGGACGCTGATCGTCCCGCCCGACGTGGTCAGCGGGCGGTAAGGCGGGACCACCACGCACCCACCACGTGTCACGTCCCCTCGGGGGACGTGACACGTGGTGGCGCTTCTCCCTCTGTTACAATCCGCCCCATGCTCCGTCGGCTTCACCCGCTGATCCTGTTCGCTAGTTTCCTCGCCCTCACCCTCGCACTCTCCGCACTCGGGCCGCGCGAGGAATCCCTCGGCTCCAACGTCCGCCTGGTCTACCTGCACGGCGCCTGGGTATGGACGGCCTTGCTGGGGTTCGGCGCCGCAGCGCTGACCGCCCTGATCGGGCTCCTGGTCCGTAGCCCGTCATGGCAACGCACATCGATCGCGCTGGGTCAGGCGGCCACGTTCTTCTGGATCACCTACCTGCCGATGAGCCTGCTCGTCATGCAGGCCAACTGGAACGGGTTGTTCCTCGAGGAACCTCGCTTCCGCATCGGCGTGAATTTCGCCATCATTGCCCTGCTGCTGCAAGCCGCCATCCTGGTCATGGGCCGTCCGCGCTGGGCCAGCGGCCTGAACATCCTGTTTCTGGCTGGCCTGGCCTACTCGCTCGCCGCCTCCCGCGAGATCATGCATCCCCGCACGCCCATTGCCGAATCCGGGCTGGCGCCCCTCCAGGTCTACTTCATTGTGCTGACCCTTGCCTGCTCCGCCGCCGGTTGGCAGCTCATCCGCTGGCTCCGGCAACGCATGCCCTAGGCCATGCAGGCACGGCGGCCCCCCTCCTTACCCTCCCAACTTCTGGTCTTCACCGCCGCGCGAACGGTCGTCAACAGCGGCTACCGCATGGTGTACCCATTCCTGCCGGTCATCGCGCGCGGCCTGGGCGTCCAACTTTCGGATCTAGCCTTGGCGGTGACCGCCCGCTCGAGCCTGGGCCTGGCTTCACCCTTCCTCGGGTCGTTTGCGGACGTCGTCGGCCGCCGCCGGACGATGCTCTTCGGGCTTCTGCTGTACAGCGCTAGCCTGATGATCGTCGGGCTGTGGCCGACGTTTCCCGCGCTCTTCGTCAGCCTGATCCTGGCAGCCGCCGGCAAGCTGATCCTCGACCCGGCCGTTGGTGCCTACCTGGGCGATCGTGTGCCCTACTCCCGGCGCGGGTTGGCCATGGCATTGTCCGAGGTCAGTTGGTCGGGCGCGTTTCTCCTCGGCGTGCCGCTGGCAGGCTGGCTGATCGCCCGCTCCGGATGGGCCAAACCGTTTCTCCTGTTCGCCCTCCTGGCGTTGGCAAGTGCGGCGCTGGTCCGCGTGATCGTGCCTGTCGAGGAATGGCATGCGCACAACCAGCCATCGCTGCGCACTAGCTTCCGTCTGGTTCTCGCGAACCGTGCGGCGCTGGCCGGGCTAGGTGTCGGCCTGCTGATCAGCACCTCGAACGAACTGGTCAACATCGTCTTTGGCGCCTGGCTGGAGGGCGGTTTCGGATTGCAGGTTGCAGCGCTGGGTGCGGCATCCGCCGTGATTGGCGTTGCCGAGTTGAGCGGCGAGGGACTGGTCGCCGGGCTGGCCGACCGGCTGGGGAAGAGGCGCGCCGTGGCCCTCGGCATTGCCGCCAACGCCGTCGCGTGTTTGGCCCTCGAGCCGCTGGGCAAGACGCTGCCGGGCGCGCTGGCGGGTTTGTTCCTGTTCTACATCACCTTCGAGTTCGCCCTGGTGAGTGGTATCCCACTGATGTCCGAGCTGGTGCCGGGCGCGCGGGCGACGGTGCTGGCGGGCAACATGGGCTCGCACTCCGCCGGGCGCGCCCTGGGCGCGCTAGCCGGGCCGGCGCTGTTTGCCGGCGGCCTGTTCACCGGCGGCTTGTTCGCGAATGCGGTCGCGGCGGCGGCACTGGACGCGGTCGCCCTGGTCATCCTCCTCGCCTTCGTGCGAGAGTAGAATCCGATTCCGGGAATCGCCTGGTGCCGTCCAGGCCGCCCCAGCCAGAACGGATCCTGATCGAGGAGTGAGCCCGTGGGACACTCACAACCGCCGACACGAGCGACCCCAACGTCGACTTCCGAAGTCCAGCAGACTTCGGAAGTCGATCTGCTGATCCACTCTGCCGCCCAACTGCTCACCCTGGCTGGTGGGCCGCAGCGCGGGCAGGAGCTGGGCCGGCTCGGAATCGTGGAGCACGGCGCCGTGGCGGTCCATGGCACGCGCATTGTGGCGGTTGGCCCGACGGCCGAGGTGTGCCGGCGGCTGCGTGCCCGGAGGGAGATCGATGCCACCGGCCGGGTCGTCCTGCCCGGGTTCGTCGACCCGCACACGCACGTCGTGTGGATGGGCGATCGTGCGGCGGAATTCGAGCTTCGGCTGCAGGGTGCCAGCTACATGGAGATCATGGCCGCCGGCGGCGGGATCGCCTCCACGGTCCGCCAGACGCGTCGGGCGTCGGTCGCGGCGCTGATGGACTCTGCACGGCCCCGCCTGCAGCGCATGCTGGCGCATGGGACCACGACCGCCGAAGCCAAGACCGGCTACGGGTTGGAGACCCGCGCGGAACTCCGGCTGCTCGACGCCATCCTGCGTCTGGATTCCGAAGGCCCGATGGAGCTGGCGCCCACCTTCCTGGGCGCGCATGCTGTCCCGCCGGAGTACAGCGGACTCACGCCAGCGTATGTCGAACTGATCTGCGCCAAGATGCTGCCTGCCACTCGCGAGCACATGCGCTCTGCGTGGCGAGGCCATGCCTTGCCGTTCGTCGACGTCTTCTGCGAGGACGGCGCCTTCGACCTGCCCCAGAGCCGCCGTATCCTTGAGACGGCGCGCCGGCTCGGTTTTCCACTGAAGATCCACACCGACGAGTTCGCCGGGCTGGGCGGGACGGCGATGGCCGTCGGGCTTGGGGCCGTCTCCGCCGATCACCTTGTACGCACGCCGGGGGCCGACATCCAGGCGCTGGGCCAGTCCACCACGGTGGCCGTGGCCCTCCCTTGCACGCCCTTCGGGCTGGCCGACCGGGAGTACACGCCGGCGGCGGCGTTGCTCGAGGCCGGTGCGATCCTCGCCCTGGCCAGCGATCTGAATCCGGGCACAGCCTGGTGCGAGTCGATGCAGTTCGTGATCGCGCTGGCCTGCCGGATGCTGAAGCTTACGCCGGCACAGGCCATCGTCGCCGCCACGATCAACGCAGCGGCCGCCATCGGCCGCCAAGACCGGATCGGGAGCCTGGAGCCCGGGAAGCAGGCCGACTTGATCCTGCTCGACGTCCCGGACTACCGTCACCTCGGGTACCGGTTTGGCACCAATCTTGTATCCCTCGTGGTCAAGAACGGGCAGGTCGCTTTCCCGGTCTGGCCCGAGGGATGAGATGGCCCTTCTCAACACACAGTCCATCATCAACACGCTGCTGATTGCCGGTGCAGCCTTCCTGGCGCTGATGCTCCTGCGCCTGGTGCTGCGCGCGACGCTGCGAATCTTCAGCGTCGGGTGCCTGGCGGTCTTGGGCGTCGCCCTGATCGTGGGCGTGGCCCGCTGGGTCGCCTAGCCGCCTCGCCGGCTCGCTGCCGCCGCCCGACGCGGCACGCCGTGCGGCGTTCCTCTCTCCGGAAACGCGCTCGCGGAGACACGCCAAGGGTTTCCCACGAACCGCGGAATGGATCCCGCGCGTCCTTGCCCTAGCTTCACTTCACCGTACCTGCTTGGCAGATATGCCGCGCTTACCCGCCCGTGGCACTATACCCGGCCGCCCGGACATCGGGGCGGCCGGCGTGCCAGAGGCCTTCGAGTGGCGCTTCGTCGCCTTCAGGTTCCAGCCAATGCTGGCCTTCCACCTAATTACCCCAAGGAGCCTGGCCTTCCCATTCCAGCCCAGACACAGGCACGGCGCCAGGCGCTAAGCCTGGCTCCCGCAGCGCATCCAATGAAGCCCGGCCTGATCCCTTCCCGGATCGCCTGAAGATACAGGAGGGTGGCCTGTGGCCACCCTCCTGCTTCGGACTCAATTGCCTACCGGCGCGGCCGCCGTCGGCAAGGTGTCTCGCTTCGACCCGCCGTCTCAGCCACCCCCTGGCATGATCACCCAGCAGAGCAGGTACAGCAGGATGCCGGGCACGCCCCCGGGAATCAGGGCGATGAGGAAGCCAATCCGGAACCACCAGGGGTTCAGGCCGAAGAACTCGCCCAGGCCGCCGCACACGCCAGCAAAGATGGCGTTGGTTCGGCGCAACTTCTTGTCGGTTGGGGTCACAGTACACCTCCATCTACTGTCTACGCAACCAAACGCCGAAGGTCGCGCGGGGGCTTGCCCGACCTGACAGGTGCCCGAAGGCACCTGTCAGGTCGTGGGGAGACTCCCGGAAACGCTCAGCCCCTCCGGAGAGGGGCTGAGGCATCATTCGGGTTCCGCTCGCCGGTTTAGTAGTCCGGCATCTGCGGCGGGGCGCCCGGCTTGTCCTTCTCCGGCATGTCGGTCACCAGCGCCTCGGTGGTCAGGATCATGGCGGCGATGGAGGCGGCGTTTTCCAGGGCGCCCTTGGTCACCTTGGCCGGGTCGATGATGCCGGCCTTGACCATGTCTACGTACTCGCCCAGGATCACGTCGAAGCCGATGTTCTTGTTCTTCTTGTCGGCCTGCATGCGGCGCACGGTGTCGATCACCACCGCGCCGTCCTGGCCGGCGTTCTCGGTGATCTTCATCATCGGGACCTCGAGCGCCTTGCGGACGACGTTGATGCCGATGCTCGCATCCTCATCGTCCATCTTGAGGTCCTTGATCGCCTCGCGGGCATTGATCAGCGCCACGCCGCCGCCAGGCACGATGCCCTCTTCCACGGCGGCCCGGGTGGCTGACAGCGCGTCCTCGACGCGGTGCTTCTTTTCCTTGAGCTCGGTCTCGGTCGCCGCGCCGACGCGGATCACGGCCACGCCGCCGGAGAGCTTGGCCAGGCGTTCCTGGAGCTTCTCCTTGTCGTAGTCGGAGGTCGACTTGTCGATCTCAACCTTGATCTCGTCGATGCGGCCCTTGATCTTGGCGGCGTCACCCTGGCCCTCGATCAGGGTGGTGTCATCCTTGGTGGCGACGATCTTGCCGGCGCGCCCCAGGTCCTGCAGCGTCACCGATTCGAGCTTGCGTCCCAGTTCCTCGGTGATGACCGTGCCGCCGGTCAGGATGGCGATGTCCTGCAGCATGGCCTTGCGGCGGTCGCCGAAACCGGGGGCCTTGACGGCGATGACGTTGAGCATGCCGCGCAGCTTGTTGAGCACCAGCGTGGCCAGCGCCTCGCCGTCGATGTCCTCGGCAATGACCAGCAGCTCACGCTTGCCGATCTGGACCAGCTTCTCCAGGATCGGGACGATGTCGGTGGCGGCCGAGATCTTCTTGTCGTGGATCAGGATGTACGGCTCGTCGATCTTGGCTTCCATGTGCTCGGGGTCGGTGACGAAGTAGGCCGAGATGTAACCGCGGTCGAACTGCATGCCCTCGACGTACTCGGTCTCAAACTGGAGGCCCTTGGACTCCTCAACGGTGATGACGCCGTCTTTGCCGACCTTGTCCATCACCTCGGCGATCAGGTCGCCGATTTCCTTGTCCTGGGCCGAGATGGCGGCCACGGACGAGATCTCTTCCTTGGTCTTGATGGCGATAGCCTGCTTGGTGATGGCCTCGGCGATGGCCTTGGCGGCAGCTTCAATGCCGCGCTTGAGCATCATCGGGTTGGCGCCGGCGGCCAGGTTCTTCAGCCCGTCGGTCACCATGGCATGCGCCAGGACGGTCGACGTGGTTGTGCCGTCGCCGGCGATGTCATTCGTCTTGGTGGCGGCTTCCTTCAGGAGCTGCGCGCCCATATTCTCGAACGGGTCCTGCAGCTCGATTTCCTTCGCCACCGTCACGCCGTCGTGGGTGATAGTGGGCGATCCGAACTTTCGATCCAGGGCGACGTTGCGGCCTTTGGGCCCCAGGGTCGTCGCCACGGCGGTGGCCAGGACATCGACCCCGGTCTTGAGGCGCCGGCGGGCGTCCTCAGAAAAGGCAAGTTGCTTGGCAGCCATAGCGTTCGGTCTCCTCTTCGATCAGCGGGATCTAGTCTTCGAGAATGGCGAGGATGTCGCTCTCCCGCAGGATGAGCACCTTCTCGCCGTCGATCTTGAACTCCGTGCCGGCGTACTTGGCAAAGAGCACCTTGTCCTTCGCCTTGACGTCCATGGCAATCCGCTTGCCATCCTCGTCCCGGGCGCCCGGACCCACCGAGAGCACCTCGCCTTTCTGCGGTTTCTCCTTGGCCGTCTCCGGCAGGACGAGCCCGCTCGGCGTCACATCTTCGCCCTCGAGGGGCTTGACCACGAGACGGTCGCCAAGCGGCTTCAGCTTGAGTGCCATGCGAAAGCCTCCTATCACGTGATGAATTTGGACTCTTGAAGGAAGGATTACCCTTACGGGGCCCTGGCACTCAATAACACCGAGTGCTAACCTATAGTCTAGCCCCAGCTGGCAGGGTTGTCAAGGGGTCGTATTCACTCAGCTATTATGTTACCCAGGGGGCCTGGTTCTCTCAATTGATAATGTTACCGAGGGAACCATGGCTGCCAACGACCCCATGACCATTGACGAGCGGCGAAAGTACTTGTTCGGGATG